>Ga0209181_10002362_pt1 | contig 31084 bp, 18 predicted proteins | sample MAT05_FD_187208 | JGI IMG/M metagenome (GOLD analysis project Ga0209181, IMG submission 187208) | Freshwater microbial communities from Lake Fryxell liftoff mats and glacier meltwater in Antarctica - MAT-05 (SPAdes) (version 2) | ecosystem: Environmental > Aquatic > Freshwater > Ice > Liftoff... | reverse complement strand
ATGGGACTTTGGCGAGGACACTTCCGCAGCGACGACATTTCCTTTTGCCGCGAATCGCGTGAACTGGGCGCAACTCTACGGGAGCTGGAAGAAGGCCGGATACCGCACGCACGCGTCGCTGATGTTTGACAACATCGCGCCCGGCGCGTGGAAGAGTGTCGAGCACGATGCAAATGCATATGGCCTCGCGTTTGCGCAGGCATTTGGCTCGTCCGCAAAGGAGCCGCTGATCGAAGCCGTGGAGATCGGAAACGAACCCGGCAAATATGACGACGCGACGTATCGCAAACTGTTCGAGGCGATGGCGCGAGGGATCCGCGCAGGCGATCCCGCGCTGCGCATCGCGACATGCGCGGCAAACCTCGGCCCGAGCGGGCGCTACTCGAAAAGCGTGGATTGCATCGCGGGCCTCGATGCGCTGTGGGACATCCTGAACATCCACTGCTACGCGGAGGTCGAGCCATGGCCGACGTGGCGGCGCAGCTATCCCGAGGACCCGGCGACAAAGTTTGTGGAGAACATCGGCCACGTCCTGAAATGGCGCGACGAGCACGCGCCGAAGAAGGAAGTATGGGTGACGGAATTCGGCTTCGATGCTTCCACGAAGCCGCCGCCTGCCACGGGCGATTTCGCCAAATGGCAGGGCAGCACTGAGGAGCAGCAGGCGCTGTGGTCCGTGCGATCGTTCCTGCTGCTCGCACGTCTCGGCGTGGACCGCGCACATCTCTATTTTTTCAACGACAGCGATGAGCCCCACGTTCACGGCAGCAGCGGCATCACGCGGAACTTCGAGCCAAAGCCCGCATTCCATGCGCTCGCGTGGCTCCAGCGTTCACTGGGCGAGTACCGGTTTTCCCGGGTTGAGCGTGAGGATGCTGGCGAGTGTTACGCGTATGAATTCACCCACGGCACCGAGGCTGCAAAGCGGGCATGGGTCGTATGGCGGCCTGCCGGCGAGCCACACGTCGTGCGGCTGTTCAATGATCCGCTCCGCTTCGTCCGCGCGGAGCGGATGCCGCTCGTCGCCGGTGCGGCGGATGCGGTGCCGGTGCGCCAGGAAATCGAGGGTTACCTTGCAGCCAAGGTTGCGGAGCGTCCGGTGATCATCTGGCTTGAGAAGCCGTGAGCGGAGCGCCGTGCGTCCTCGCCGGCCATCCCCGTTTCCCGGTGTCCGTCGCGACGAGCCGCAGATTGCCGGCGGGGACGCGTCGCGCTCCAGCCACTACGGCGACTCGGCCTCGGACGAGGCGACCGCGGCGTTGGCAGCTTTGGCCACGTAACGGAGCGCCACGAACGCGGCGACGATCCCCATTGCGAGGAACACGTATTCGAGAGGATGGTGCGGTCGATCTTTGAGCGACGACAGGCTGCCCAAAGTGGTTCCCATCCACACGACGAGGCTGTTGGCCGGAATGATCGCCAGGCAGGTGGCCCCGAGGAAGGGCCAGAATCGCACGGGTGTCAGTCCGAAGGCGTAATTCGCGACGCCAAATGGAATCGGGACGAAGCGTAGCAGTATGATGATCTTCCAGCCGCCCCTTCCGATGGCGCTGTCGATGAGCCGGAACTTTTCATTCGCCCCGAGCCAGCGGCTGACCGCGCTGCGCGCAAGATGCCGTGAGATCAGGAAATTGACGGTGGCGCCGAGTGCGCACCCGAGCATGATGCCGAGCCAGCCATGCGTGAAGCCGAAGAAGAATCCGAATGCGAGCCCGAGCGGCGAGACCGGTGTGAGGATCATCTGGGCAATCACGAAAATGCCGATGAAGGCGAATATGCCGAGACCGCCCATGTCGCGGATGGTCTGCTGCATGTTTTCGAGAAATTGGATGATGTGTTCGAGCATGTGATGATGTCAGGAAAGCGAGGATGGTGCCATGCGGTCCCGTGGTTTGGAGTTCACGGCAAAGGGGGCTGGCGGATGCCCTGGGAGAACTTTACCGCGTAGTTATCCGTCATTCCGCTCACAAAATCGGTAATCTTCAGGAGGCGGAGATATGGATCCCGGTCAGGCACTCCGCCGGAACCCAGGAATTGATCCGGGATCAGCAGCGCGAATTTTTTGCTGCGCGGACTCGCGGCGGTTCCGTGCTCGGCGATGTCCTCCACGGCGGCGGAGATTGAATCAAGCAGATGGCCGATGATCTCGTGGCCGGCGACCTCGATCATGACGCCACGCGGAGTGTTGTAGATGGTCTCCACGGACCGTCTCTTGATGCGCTGCAACTCATCCGTGGCCGGGATGTGATCGAGCAGCGGTTCGTCGAACTTTCCGGCCAGCAGGGCTTTTTCGCGGTCGAGAAATGCGGTGGCAGTTTGCGCGACTGCCGCGCCGATTGCCTGCGCGCGCAGAAACGAGATGCGGTTCTTCTGCTCATGCACCCGTTCGGCGCGCTCGCGGTCCTTGGGTTCGCCAGTCACTTTCAAGAAGCTCTCGAACACCTCCGCGTAGCCCAAGTGCCCGAGCCGGAATCCGTCCTCGAAATCCACCAGCCGGTAGCAGATGTCATCCGCGGCCTCGACCAGGAAGGCAAGCGGGTGGCGCGTCCAACAATCCTTCCCGCGCTGAGGCAGCCCGCACCGCTCGGCGACCTCCGCGAAAAAGGGGAGTTCACTGCGAAAGAATCCAAATTTCTTCACGCTCGCGCCCGCATGTCCGTCGGTCTTGCAGGTCGATGCACGGGGGTACTTTGAGAAAGCGCCGAGCGTCGCACAGGTCAGTCGCAGACCGGGGTTGTCCGGCATCTGGAGACGCGTGATGATTCGAAACCCCTGCGCGTTGCCTTCGAACTTCTCGAAGTCGGACGCCTTCGGCCGCGCGAGTCGCTTCCGAAACGGTGCCGCGACTTTGGAAGTCCGAAACCAGTGGCTGATGCTGTCTTCTCCGCTGTGCCCGTATGGCGGATTTCCCAAGTCATGCGCGAGTGCCGCCGACTGCACCACTGCCCCGAAATCACTCGCGTGCAAACCGTGCCGGCCAAGGTCGTGCCTTTCCACCAGCGCCGCACCGACCCGTGCGCCGAGCGAGCGGCCGACGCTCGCCACCTCGAGCGAATGCGTGAGCCGCGTGCGCACGTAGTCATTGTCCGCGAGTGGAAAGACCTGCGTCTTGTCCTGCAGCCGGCGGAAGGCGCTGGAAAAGACGATGCGGTCGGAATCGACCTGGAAGGGCGACCGCGCCGGATCGGGCCTGCCGGGTTTTGAAGCGCCGAGACGATCGGCGGCGAGAAGCTGGGACCATTGCACCCTTGAGCAATGAACAATGCCGGGCCGGGAAGGAAGCTGGAATCCGCGAAGGACAGGTGACAAGGCGGCGACTGTAACGAAACGGTGTCACAGCAGCCCACCCGTTGACAGCCTTGGGCACGCTCGCTAGTTTCCGCGAACTCTTCGGAGCCACCTATGCTCCTCAACCGACCAGTCCTCGTTCTCAACAGGCTTTGGCAGGCAATTCACGTCTGCTCGGCCCGCAGGGCGTTCTCGCTCCTGTGCCAGGGCCATGCGCAGGTGGTGCATACCGAGGACGGCAGCTTTTCCACCCACGACTTCGAGAGCTGGTGCGACGTGTCCGGGCGGCAACCGGATTCCAACATGGTGCAGACGGTTTCCATGCGAATCCGGCTCCCCACCGTCATCGTGCTCATGCTGTTCGACCGGATGCCGCGCAAGGAAGTGAAGTTTACGCGCCACAACATCTTCGAGCGCGACCGGAACACCTGCCAGTACTGCGGTCGCGCATTCGACCGGCGCGACCTGAATCTAGATCACGTCTTCCCGCGTGATCGCGGCGGGCAGATGACGTGGGAGAACATCGTCTGCTCGTGCATCCCCTGCAATACGAGGAAGGGAAACCGCACGCCGGATGAAGCCCGCATGCGACTCGTCCGCAGACCCGAGCGGCCAAAGTGGCGCCCCTTCGCACATCTCACGTTTGGCGCGGAGCATCACGAGAGCTGGAAGCACTTCGTGGACTTCGCCTACTGGAACGTCGAGTTGGGCGAGTAGTCCGTGAAAGATCGGAGTGCTCAGGCTCGTAGCAAAGGGATGGCAACTTCCCGTCTCCCGCGGTTCGTCCGCATCCTAGGATGGTCGGCGCTCGCCGCACTGCTTGCGGCAGGTGCGTGCAATCTCTGGCTGATCGCCGCGAGTCGCGCCCGCGTCTTCCGAACAGGTGATGAGATCGCTCCCCGCGCCGTCGCGCTGGTCTTGGGCACGGCGCCAAAGGTGGGTGAGTCGAAGAACCTGTTCTTTGAGGGGCGCATCAATACAGCCGCGCAATTGTGGCACGGTCGGAAAGTCAGGCACCTTTTGGTGAGCGGGGACAATTCCCGGCGTGAGTACGACGAACCGAGCGCGATGCGCGACGCTCTCGTCTCCCGCGGAGTGCCCGTGAACGCGATCACGCTCGATTATGCGGGCTTTCGGACGCTCGATTCACTTGTCCGTGCCCGCGAAGTCTTTGGGCTTCGCGAGATCATCGTCGTGACCGACGACTGGCATCAACCGCGCGCATTGTTTCTCGCCCGCGCCGCCGGGATTGATGCGCTTGGATGCAGTTCGCGTGACGTGCCGTGGCGGATTTCGGTAAAGACGCGAGTTCGCGAATGGGCCTCCCGAGTGAAGGCTGTCGTGGACGTTTACGTTCTCCGGACGAAGCCGAGATTTCTCGGTGAACCAGTCCGGTTGCCGTTGTAGATGCGCTAAACGAGCATTCCTGAGATCGCCTCTGCTCCGCGCTTCGCAGCACCGCGTTCTCCGAGGCTCGCGATCACTTCCGCCTGCGCGCGCTGTTGTGCTTCGCGAACCTTGGCGTCATCGAGCAATCGCAGCATTTCGTCGGCGATGGGCGTGGGCTTCGCGTCCTTCTGCAGGAACTCCCGCACAATTTCGCGACCGGCTAGGACGTTTGGCAGACCGAGCCAGGGAATCTTCACGAGACGTTTTCCCACTGCCCAGGTCAGCCAGGCGACTCTGTAAAGGATGACCATCGGCAGCCCGAAGAATGTGCTCTCCAGCGTCGCGGTCCCGCTGCACACCATTCCGGCGCCGGCGCGTTGCATAAGGTCGTGCGCGCTGCGGAGGGTGATGGTGCAGAAGCCTTCATCCTGTCCGTGCGCGACGAGGGTGGAACGCATTTCCATCGCGAGCGTCTCGCTGGCGGCGGCTGCTTCGAAACGCAGCGATGGCCGTGTCTCCCTCAGCTTCACGGCAGCTTCGACCATGACGGGGAAAATCTTGCGGACCTCCTTGCTCCGGCTTCCTGGCAGCAGGGCGACGAGGGAAGTGTCCCGCACGTGTTCCTTTTTCTCGACCGCCAGCGAGTCGAGCAGGGGATGGCCGACACACACGGCACGCAATCCGGCGCCAGCGCAGAGCGGAATCTCGAACGGGAACAGGCACAGCATTAGATCGAGAAACTTCGCCATTTTCGGAATCCGCCCGCGGTGCCACGCCCACACTTGCGGCGAAATGTAGTGGATGGTGCGCAGCGTTGGCACCCGCCGTTTCGCCTCCTTCGCGAGCCGCATGTTGAAGCCGGGATAATCGATCGTGATGAGCGCGTCCGGTTTCGCAGCCTCGATCTCTGCGAGCATCCGGTGGAACTGCGCACGGAAATAGCCATACTTTTTCAGCACGTCCCACAGTCCCACGACCGCCTCGTCCGCCCAGTCGATGATCCTCTCGCCGCCAAGCCGCCGCATCTCACGTCCGCCAGCGCCGAGGAATTCGACGCCCGGAATCCTTTCTCTCAGCGCGCGCATCAGCTCCGTCCCACGCGCATCGCCGCTCGCTTCGCCGGCCACGACGTAAAGCTTCATGCTGGCCGCACGTTTGCCTGCTCGATCTGCCGGGTAATCTCGAGCGCGAGTTCCAGCGCGGCCGTCGCCTGCCGGCCCGAGACCTTCGGTTGCACACCGGCGCGTGCGCATTCTACGAACGATGCCAGTTCACGCTTCAGCGGCTCATCCTTCTCGATCTCCACCGGTTCGCGCACGATCCGCTTGCCGGCGAATTCGGTGACGATCGTTGCATCCGTCGCGAGGCCGAAGATCTTGCCGATGAATGTGCTCTCCTTCTCATCCTCACGCGCGAGCCGCAGGAGGTAGCCCTCCTGCTTCTGGTAATCGAGCGACAGATACGCATCCGGCTGGAAGACCCGGATCTTCCGCACTTTCTCCTGGCTGATGCGGCTCGCCGTGATGTTTGCCACGCAGCCGTTGTCGAATCGAATGCGCACATTGGCGATGTCCTCGCGCTTGCTCAGAATCGGCACGCCCACGGCATCCACGCTCGTCCACTTCGAGCGCACGAGATGCAGGATAATCTCGATGTCGTGGATCATCACATCGAGCACGACGCCGACGTCGAGACTTCTGCCGGGATAGGGCGAGAGCCTCGTCGCCTCGATAAAGCGCGGCGCTGTGAGCCGTTTTTCGAGCGCGGGCATCACGGGATTGAACCGCTCGATGTGCCCGACCTGAAGCACGAGCCCATTCGCCTGCGCGAGATCGCACAGCGCACGAGCCTGCTCAGGTGTCTCGGTGAACGGCTTCTCGACGAGCACATGCTTGCCTGCCTCGAGCAACGTCCGCGCAATCTCGAAATGCGTCACCGTCGGCGTCGCGACCGTCGCGGCATCCACGAGCGAAACGAACTCCTCGATCGTTCCGACGGCCTTCGCGCCGAAATTCGTCGCCATTTCCCGGGCAACGTCCTCCCGGGTGTCGAAGACCGCCGTGAACTTCGCCCCCGGCAGGCCGGCGAAGATGCGCGCATGATTCCTCCCCATGCTCCCGGTCCCGACGACGCCGAGGCGGATTGCGGATTGCGGATTGCGAATTGCGGATTGGTCCATGCGTCAGATCCCGTAGAGCGAAATCTTGTGTTGCGTCGCCGTGGCTTCGACACGGTCGCGTTCGAGGATGATGGTCTTGCCGCTCTCGATTCCCATCACGCGCACACCGGCAGCGCCGCACGTCTCCAGAGTCACCGGGCCGACCACAGGGACATCGAAGCGCAGGTCCTGGCCCGGCTTGCTGACTTTCACCACGACTGCTCCGCCGCGCCCGAGCGCTCCGCCGCGTTTGATGGCTTCATTCGTCCCCTCGAATCCCTCGACGGCGAGCACCGTGCCGTTCTTCACGATGACCGTCTGGCCGATGTCGAGCCGGCTCACTTCCTTCGCGATCGAATGGCCAAAGTGCAGATCCTCTTCAGTCCTGGACTTCAGTTTCGGCCCGGCGATGAGCCCCGCGGGCGCGACGTGGTCTTCCATGAAAGAAGTCGCCGGCAGAAGTATGACCCCGATTTTCTCCATCTCAGTGCCGATGGCCGCGAAGATCGTTTCTGCATTCCGCTGCTTGAGCCGTGCGAGGAGGAACAGCGCCTTGAAATCCGGACGGAGGTCGAAAAGATTTCCCGGCGCGATCTGTCCGGCCATCACGGCATGCTGCGCGCCGCACTTTTCGAGGAACGCCAGCAGCTTGCCGAGCTGGCCCACGCGGAGCCACTCGATGTCGTCCACTTCAGCGGCGAGCCGGTCGCTGGTCTCGTCGGTGAATGATGCCGCGACGATGCGCTTCACCCCGGCCTTCCGCGCGCCGCGTGCCATGGCAAATGGGTAGCTGCCGTTTCCGGCGATGATGGCGAGGCTCTCGGGTGTGTCCAAAGCGTGGGCAGGCTACCCGGTGAGGAGCATCAGCCGCAATCCCAAGGAGCGGAGATGGGCTCGATTGCAGGGCTGGGTCCGCGCCAGCGGCAGTGGGGCAGGCGACTCGCGGGCCTCGTCTCAGCGGGCGACTCGCCCGATGTTCCGGCGAGTCGCCGGAACAGACTGACGCAGGCGGGGTCGCCTGCGCCACTGCTCTCAGCGGGCGACTCGCCCGATGTTCCGGCGAGTCGCCGGAACAGACTGACGCAGGCGGGGTCGCCTGCGCCACTGCTCTGCCGGCCGGCTCGTTCGCCGATCCGTTCCTACCGAGTGTCGGTCTCTGCCAGTCGTGCGCGGTAGGTCTTCCGGGCGTGCTCGTATGCGGCGCGGGCGTCGTCGAGTTCCGCGGGTGCGATGAGCTTTTCCTTCTGCGACCAGCACTGGTCCACGGACTTTAGGCACCATTCGAGGCTGCGGCTTTCGCGCACGGGTTTGTCGGCCACCGTCACCCAGATCGGATTCGTGTGGGAAGACGGCAGAATGCGCAGCGCCACCCAACTGCTCCGCTCGATTGTCGCGTCGAAGCTGAAGTCCCGCAGCGTGCCGTCGGCGGTGATATTCTTCCGCGCGACGGAGCGACCATTGACGAGCACTTCGACCGGCACCTCGCGACTTGCGCCGATGCGGGCGTGCTCGATGTCCCAATACGGCTTCTGCTCCAGATCGCCCTGCCGGATCTCGGGGTCGCGCTTTTCGCCGAGTCGCGCGGCGATGCGGGCGGTGAGCTTCACCGTGCCGGGTTGCGCGAGCTTCAGTTCGCTGCCGTGCTCGCCCATCGCGACATCGTTCGCTTTGAATTCGAGCAGATGGCTCTTGCCGTCGCTCACGTAGTTGCGCCCGGCGCGGATGCCCTCGCACCAGCCGTCGTAGCTGAGCCTGCCATCGATTTTCACATAGCTGCGACCGAGACCGACGCGCTCGCCGTAGATGCACGGGAAATCCGTCTCGCCGCTGATGCGCGTGCGGAAGCCGGCGTTGAGCGTGTGATACCAGATGTTCAGTTCCCACAGGCTCGGCGTGTCGGCCATCGAGAGGAAATCCACAGCCGGCACGAGCGTGCCCGCCGGGCCAGGAACCTCGTGCGTAACGTCCACGATGTACTCGCATGCGCCGATGCCATTGAACGGCGGGACGACGTAGTTCGGCAGCTCGTGCGTTGCGGACCTCAGGACGCCGGCGCCTTTGTAAGGTCCGTCGCGCGCGGGATCGTCCTCGGCGAGCGGCTGCAATCCCCAGCCACTGTGCGCCGGGCCGCAGAGTGCGCCCTGCTTTTTCCCCCAGCGCAGTGTGTTCAGGCAAAGCGTGGGCCAGTGCGCGATGGAGTCGCCGCCGGGATACATCTGCTCGCGGAGTTGGAGCAGGCAGAGGTGGCCGCTCTTGTGCGAACCAAAGCCGCTCACTTCCACATCGTAGCGGATGAGGTACGGCCAGTCGGAAACGACGTCCTCCTTCCCGGTGAAAAACTGCTTCTGATAGTCGAAGCACGGCCCCCACGTGAGATTCGCGCCGACCTTCAGATCCTCGCCCTTGCAGTGTCGCGCCATGTCCGGCGCATGCACTCCCTCGGTCGGGTTCGCGTAGTGTTTGCAGCCGGCGGCGTGGATGTGGTGATCGCCGCTCCACCACCCGTGCAATGAGGGATCGATCCAGCGTCGGACTTGAAACGCCAGTTCCCGCGTGTCGGCGGTCACCGAGACATCCCGCGTCTCGATGAGGGACTCCGGGCCGCGCGCAAACTCAATTCTGTAGCGACCATCCGGCAGCCGGACCGTCTCACCATCCGCCCGGTAGATTTGCGAATGAAACCAGAAATCCGGCGCGAGCCTTTTCGCCTGCGCGGGATGAACGCGGCGTCCAGCGTCGCGGATGAGGAACGATGCCGTCGTCGGCAGGTCGTGTTCATCGCGGACGCGCAATGCAATCTCCCGCGCCGGCTGGCAGGTGAAGAGAACATCGCAGTCGCTGCGAAACCCGAGGTCCTGCGTCCCCTGACCCGCGTCGAAGGAAAAGCGGGCCTCCCTTTTTCCAGCGTCGCGGCTGTAGAGGGAGACCAGCAGGTAATCCACCGCCAGTCCGTTCAGCGCGGGCTTCATCGGTTGCCTGGTGAACAGCTCCAGATCCAGCCAGCGCTCTGCGGCTGGCAGTCCACCGGGATCGAGCGGCTTCGCGCCAGCCGCGATTCCTGTGGCTGCATACGATTGTTGCGCCTGCGGACTGCGAATCCGCAAGGGTGAGGTCGCTCCCGCTTCATTCACCACTTTGATCAGGAAAAGCCGCCAGCCCTGTTCGAGCAGTTCCGGCTTCGCCGGCCCCTGCGCGACCCGCACCCGCATTTCGGGATTGATGGTCACGATGAACAGCGCGCGCGGATCGAGCACTGCCTGGATTCTTGCCGCAGCGTCCGCCGCGATTGGCAGCGCCGCTGCGGATTGCAGCGTGTCCTTTTGCGCAGTGGAGAACGGCTCGCCAATCAGTTCGGTGGCCTCCAGAACACGCCGTGCCTGGGCGGCCAGTGGCTGGAGGTCCACGTCGGTGACGACGGGAGCAGGTTCGGCGTGCAGAGCCGTGAGCGCGAACAGACAGAGCGGGAGGGACGTGCGCATATAACGGAATGCTGCCAGTGAATCCGCGAGGCAACGAGTGGAAAAGAGGAGCGCCGGCTGGCGTCGCGGCGCGAACCGGACTTGATCGCTTCGTTGGGACGGAAGCGCCGCTTGTGAGTGTGGTGCCGGGTGTGTTACCAACAGCGGATGAACTGGCTTCGCGCAATCGTTACCGTCACGCGAATGGCGGTGCGGGGATGGTTGCTGATTTCTGCCTGTGGCTTCGCCGAGAGAACTGCGGCTGGTGCCGAGGTCTCCGGCGTCAGGAAGGATGGCGTTGCGCGGGTCGTCATCGTGGTGGATGCGGCGCCGGCACCTCCGGTTGCGCTGGCGCTCGGTGATCTGGAGCGCGCGCTGAAGCTACACGCGATTCCTGCGCGGAGGGCGGCGTCATTTTCGCAAGGTGACGAGGTGGCGCTGGTCGTGGGCGTGGCAGGCGAGTCCAGCGGTGTGGACCGGCTGCTCGGCGAAGAAGGGATCGTTCTGCCGCGCGAGGCGGAATCGCTTTGTATCCATCGTATGCGGGAGAAGCGTGTGACGCTGATTGCAGGGCGCGATCCGCGCGGCCTGAGCTATGCGCTGCTCGAAGCCGCGCGTGCGATTGAACTCGCGCCCGCGGGATCGGATGCGCTCGCGATGGTGCGCGATGTCATGGAGTCGCCCTTTCTGCGCACGCGCAGTCTCACGGTGCATCTGTTCAACCATGACCTCGATTCGGCGTGGTACGGCGACGCGGAGTTTTGGGACGCGTATCTCGCGATGCTGGCGCGATGCCGGTTCAACAACTTCACGCTGACCTTTGCCGATCAGACGAACTATCTCAACCCACCCTACGCGCATCTTCTCACGGTGCCCGGCTTCCCGCAGGTGCAAGTGGAGGGGCTCGATGAAGCGGGCCGGCGGCGGAATCTGGAATCGCTGCGGCGCATCGCGGAACAGGCCCGGGCGCGCGGGCTGAGTTTCACGCTCGGAATATGGACGCACCTGCCAGTGGCGAAGTTCATTGGCGGGCCGCGCATCCACGGGTTGCCCGAGGGGCTGGCTGCCGCGGAATACTGTGCCGCCGGCTTGCGCGGGATCCTCGCTGCGTGCCCGGCGATCGATGGGGTGCAGTTTCGGATGAACGTGGAGGCGGGAATCGCCGAGGATAAGCAGACGGAATTCTATCGTCCGATCCTGAAGGCCGTCCGGGATTGCGGTCACCCCGTGCGTGTGGACCTGCGCTACAAGGGTCTGCGCGCAGAGACGGCGCGCGAGGCGCTCGCGCTCGGCCTCGACGTGACGGTCTCCACCAAGTTCTGGACCGAGCATTTCGGCCTGCCGTACCACCCGACCGTGGTGGATTCGCATTATCGCGCGGACCGCTACAGCTTCGGCTCGATGCTGGAAAAGCCGCGGAGCTATCGCGTGACCTACCAGCTCTGGTCGGTGGGATCGCAGCGGCTGCTGCTGTGGGGCGACCCCGCGTATGCCGCGCAGTTCGCGCGCGCCTGCCGTCTCGGTGAAGGCGAAGGATTCGAGGTCTTCGCGCCGCTGACGGACAAGGGCTTCGCCAACGCTCCGGGCGACTGGAGAATCTTCGCCGACAAATCGCGCGAGCATTACCGGTGGGAATTCGAGCGCTACTGGATGTTCTATCTCGTGTTCGGCCACCTCGGATACAATCCCGACGCGGGTGCGGAAATCTGGCAGCGCGAGATGCGGCACCATTACGGCGATGCGGCCAGCGATGTCGCGGTCGCGCTCCAGTCCGCGAGCCAGGTACTGCCGCTCATCACCGCCGCGCGTCTTCCGTCCGCGAGCGAATGGTCGTGGTGGCCGGAGATGGATACTGGCGATCGGCTCGCGGAGTACATGCGGACGCCATCGAGTGATGCGGCGCAATTCTACGCCATCCGTTCGTGGCAGCGCACGCCGCGCTGGCGCTGCGAGGAATGGGACGGGAACATCCCCGGCTACATCGAGGACGCCGCGGCGGGTCGCTTGCGCGGGAAGTGGACGCCGATCCAGGTCGCCCGGCGATTACACGATCTGGCGGGGCAGACGCTGGCGAGCGTCGGGCGCTTCCACGCGAACACGCCGGAGCTTCGGGCGACGGAACTCGACCTCCGCGTGCTCGCGGCACTCGCGCAATATCATGCGGCGAAAACGATGGCTGCGACGGAACTGGGGTTCTTCGAGGAAGCTGGCGAGAGCGGGCGCGTGCCGAGGGCGCTCGCGCAGATGAAAGACGCCGCTGCCGAGTGGGAGGGGATCATCGCGCTCACGGACGGAGTTTATCACAGCAACCTCGTCTTCGGTTACGCCCCGGAGCACGGGCGCAAGGGCGGACACCATCACGCAGGTCATTGGAAAGGTCGCCTTGCCGAAATCCGCGAGGACGTGGCGCATCTCGAAGCGCTGGCAAGGGAGCACCCCGACGACGGCAAAGCGCTGCGAACATTTCCCGGCGAAGTTCCGCCTGCCGACTTGCCTGCCATCCAGCACAAGCCCATCGCCACGGCCAAGGCTGGCGCCGACCTCACTGTGACGGCGCGGCTGCCGAGCGTTCGCGCGCTGCGTGGAGTCGTGCTCCATTTCCGCCCGCTCGACCAGACGCGCGACTGGCGCGAGATCCCGATGCGCGCGATCGGCGAGGAACAATTCGAGGCTGCGATCCCCGGCGCAGAAGTCTCCGCCCATTGGGATCTGCAATACTACATCGAGGCCCTGACCGACAGCGGCGGCAGGCTGTGGCCCTCATGGGAAGAAGGCGCTCCGTACTTCGTGGTGAGGGTCCACTGAACGCGGACCGCGCAAGCGGCGCGCGGCTTACTTCACTTCTTTGGCGTACGCCTCGAACGCCTCCGCGATCTTCGCGGCCTTCTCGTCGCCTTTGTGAAAGATGAGACGGTGACGGAGCTTGATGCGCTCGCCTTTCTTCAGTTCGACGGTGCCGTCCTCCGCAGTCTTGTCGAGGCTGCGCGTGCCGAATGGGTTCGCGGTGAAGAGTCCATACGTGCGGATGTGCCAGGGGGTGGGATAGCGGAAACTCCCGGGGTGATTGAGCATCGCGATGCCGAGCGTCTCGCCTTCGACGGGGCCGACGTAGTCGCACCACTTCGCGCGCTTGGCCCACGCCGCGGCGTCCGTGATTCCGTCGCTGTTGATAAGCTTGCCGCCCTGCTTGGTGTCCACCGCCATCGAGGTGGGCACGCGGATGCTGAAGCCCGAATCCTTTGCGTCCTTGATCGTGATCGGGCCTTCGCTGGCGATGTAGTCGATGTCGAAATCAATCGTCCGCGTGTCCGCATCGGCGCGGAAAATCATGCGATGTTCCTCCTCGAGGAGCTTCTTGCCTTCCACATCCCGGATGTCGCTCGCGGCGAAGACGACCGCCTCTTTCGCATCCGCCTTCAGTTCCTTGTATTCGCGATGCTTGATGAAGCCCATCGTCTTGGTGCGGGCCGCGGTCGAGCCCGGCTTTTTCGCCTCGCCGGCTTCGAGTGATTTGGGCTCCGCCCAAGTGTCCACCCCTGCGATGCCTTCGTTGCCAAAGCAGATCCCGCGATGGTGCGGGTGGTCTTGCTGCTCACCCTCGACGACCTTCATCGGATAGTTGCGCGTCATCTGTTTCCCGGTGGGACCGAAGACCGGCCCGAGATACGGCTTGTTCGCCTGGTCCACGACGTATTCGGCGAAAACCTGGCCGTTGACCTTCACGGTCACGCCGCCTTTCGCCGTCTTCTCGATGGCGAAGCCGGTGTCAGCGGCGAATGCGGGCTGCTGGAGGAACAGCAGTGCGGTGGAGATGACGGCGGACAGGGCGGACTTGGTGGGAATCATGCGGAGATAATGATGAAGCGGGAAGAAGCGTAGGGATTATGTGGAGCGGAGGGGGGGCGCATCGCCGACCGCAAAGTTTTGCTGCCGCCGGGAGGAGCATGCCGGGAATCCAGCGGGTTGGAATTCCTGCAATAGACCCCGTCGCTCCCCGATGCCGGTCCGCGCCATCCAAGTATTTCAACATACCGCTAATGAAACCGGATGTGCAGGCATACCCATTCGCTTTGCTCCCCATGATCCCGATGCGATTTCCCCAACTGATTCTTTGTCTCCTCGCGCCCCTTGCTTTCCCGCCCGCTGCGAGAGCAGAGACCCCGCGTTCGTTTCTCTCCCATCCTCCGCTGCGTCCGCTGCCGTCGCCATCGGCGCGTGCGCTGGGGGAGGGGCCGGTGCGTTTCGTGGACCCAGCCCGTGGCGACGATCGAAGTGGCGGCAGCGAGGCGAAACCGTGGCGCACGATTAAGCACGCGCTGAAGAAGCTCAGCGCGGGCGACACGCTCTGCCTGCGCGGCGGCAGCTATTTTGAAAATGTGTACTGCGCCGTGGGGGGCACGGCGGAGAAGCCGATTACGATCCGTTCGCATCCCGGCGAAGTGGCGGTGATTGATGGCGGCATCCCGGAATTCCAGCGTGATCCTGCGTCCGCATGGGAGCCAGTGAAGGACGGCGCGGCGGGCGAGTATCGCTCGACGAAGACCTACAAGAACATCCGCGATGTGGTCGGCCTGTTCGGCGATTCCAATGTCGGACTGCAAACGTACTGGCACGCGGAGGATCTGCGCGCCGACAACGAATTGTGGATCACCGACCCGGAGAAGAAGCAGCCGGTGCAGCCGGTCTGGTGCGGGCCGGGCCTGTGGTATGACGCGGCGAGCGGCCACATTCACGCGCGGCTCGCCCACACGCATCTGCAGACGCCCGGACTCGCGAACTACGCCGGCGAAACCGACGCGCGCAAGCTGCCGCTCGTCATTGCGCCCTTCAACTCCGTCGCCCTCTTCGTGGATGGCGCGCGGCATGTGCGGTTCCACGATCTCGTCTTTCGCGGCGGCGGACAGAACACCGTCGTGCTCCAGCTCGGCATCAACGTCGAGTTCGACAACGTGACGATCTTCGCCGGCACCTATGGCGTCCGCGCGCGCGGCACCGGGCCGCTGCGGATGACCGACTGCTCCATCCGCGGGATGATCCCGCCGTGGGCGTGGCGCGACGAGAACAGCCTCCACACCTACACGCCGACCGCCCACGACCCGTTCGTCCCATCCCCCGAAACCGCCAGCGCCCGCAACATCTCGCGGCTGCCGACGCACGCGGTGCTGGTGACGGAGGGCAGCTACGAGTTCGAGGTCTTTCATTATCCCTACAACCACGACTGGGAGATCGCACACTGCGAGTTCAGCGAGGGCCACGACGGCGTCTATCTCAGCGGTCGCAACATCCGCTTCCATCACAACTGGGTGGACAATTTCCAGGACGACGCGATCTACCTCAGCGCGCCGTCGCCGTATTTCAATGATGGCATCTTCATCCACCAAAACCTGATCAGCCACTCCCTGATGGCCTTTGGCTGCAACTCGCGCGGCGGACCCGATGGCAGCATCTATATCTCGCGCAACATCGCCGACCTGCGTCGCGGCGCGAACGCCAACCGCCCGTCACCGAAAAATCCGCAGGGCACGCTGAGCAACTATCACATCTTCCTCATGCATGGCCGCGAGAAGCTCGGCGTCGAGTCGCTCTTCTTCTACCAGAACACGTTCATCTGCCCGGTGCCCGCCAACGACGCCTACGCGCATCGCACACTGAGCAGCACCGACGACCACACCGTGCGGCGCGTCTTCAACAACCTCTGCGTCTATCTCAATCGCTACCCGTCTCCGCCCCCCGACCGCACGCCGCTGAACGACATCCAGATGGACGGCAACCTGCACTGGTCGCCCGCGCCCGGCGCGGAGCCGCCGAAGGGGTTACTCGAAAAAACCCGCGCCTGCGCGGCGTCGGAGCATAACAGGACGAAATACCCGCCCGGCTGGGAGGCCAGCGGAGTCGTGGGCGATCCGAAGTTCGCCGCGTTCAGCGCCGCGCCCGATGCGGCGAACGATTACCGCCTGCAAGCCGGCAGCCCCGCCGCCGGCGCAGGCATCGTGCTGCCCGCCGAACTGGAGGATCCGCTGCGTCCCGCCAACGGTGCGCGGCCCGACATCGGCGCCTTGCCACGCGACGGCGAACCGCTGCGCGTCGGCATCCGCGGTCGCGTGGTGGCGGGCGGGCGGGAGCAATCAAAAGAGTAACCCTAGAAATGGCGTTGAGAGTTGAAGGTTGAGAGTTGAGTGGGGATTCCCGGTCACTTGTGATGCAAGGTGCATTCACTTGGCAGATGAATGCTCCTTTGCGGGCAAGCCGTTGATTTTAAGCCTCTCAACTCTCATCCCATGTCTCTCAACGCCGTTTTTAGGATAACCCATGAACACCATGGCAGCGAAAGTTGCCGCCCTGATTGTTGGAATCTCGGCGGTGCATGAATGTGACACAGCGCGTCCCGCCTGTGCCGGGGTGAGAAACTCGGAGAGGTTTTAGAATCACGATCCCGGTGGAGGATTGGGAGCACGTTCTCCGCGCCGCCGCTGGCACAGGCGGGACGCGCTGTGTCACTTTCCTGCGCAAGCCCTCCACCCGAGGCGGTTCACTGGCCACCCAAATATACCTCGCGTCAGCATGATTTGTGAAAAGCAGGACAAAGGAACGGGGACAGAGGAATCAGGCAGTCTATTCCCATGTCCCCATTCCCTTGTCCGCCATTGATGCGACTGGATTTCCCCAAAAGGTGATGAAGCGCAGCATATCCGTCATCGGGATGATTGTGCTTTACGCCTTCGTGGCTCTCGCTCTGCCCATCATGCGCCGCCGTTTGCGGTCGGGTGTTCAGCGCATGGACGACGTGGCACGGGCAAAGCTACTGCGCGAGCATGCAGAAGTTGCGGAGGAGTTGGCACCGAGTGTTGGAGTTCCGTGGCGGTGGAGAGTCATGGATGTAGTTCTTGGCACCACATTCGCGTTTGGTCCGCCTATAATTGTGTCGTTGGCGCGACAGCAGCCGTTGACGTTGGAGGGCGAGTTCACCGGTTACCACTTGCTTGCGACGGCGAGTGGGGTGTGCGTTTATTTGCTCGGTCGAGCCTGCGTCGTCAGACAGTGGCAGCAGAGACGCCGAGCTCCCAATGATGCCGCCTAAATGTTGCAGCTCGCTCGTCGTCTGCAGCGTGACGTGAGCAAACCGCTCACCGCTTCTTCGCGAGGACTGCCTCGATTTTCCCGAGCGGCAGTGTGTTCACCACATCGGCTTTCGTGAGCCAGCCTTTGCGCGCGGTGCCGATGCCGAACTTCAGGAACTGAAGCTGTGAGGTGTGGTGCGCATCGGGGTTGATGGCGCATTTCACGCCTTTCGACCTGGCGAGCGGCCACCAGCGCCAGTCCATGTCGAGACGGCGGGGATTCGCATTGAGTTCGATGATGGTGCCAGTCTCTGCGGCGGCGCCGATGACTGCGGGGTGATCGACGGCGTAGGCTTCGCGCTGGAGCAGCAGGCGTCCCGTGATGTGGCCGAGCATGGTGACGTGACGGTTGCTGATCGCCTTGATGATGCGCGCGGTCATTTCGGCTTCCGGGAGATTGAAGACGCTGTGGACGCTGGCCACGACGTAGTCGAGCTGCGCGAGGATCTCGTCGGCAAAGTCGAGCGAACCGTCCTTATGGATGTCCACCTCGCTGCCGGCGAAGATGCGGAAGTCGGGGGCGAATTCCTTGTTCAGCTCGCGGATCTCTTTCAACTGCGCGAGGAGGGCTTTCTCGTCGAGGCCGTGCGCTTGCGGCGAGGACTTCGAATGGTCGGCGATGCCTAGATATTGCAGGCCGAGTTCGATCGCGGCGTCCGCCATTTCGCGGAGCGGGCTGCGTCCGTCGCTGGCTGTCGTATGGTTGTGGAAGGTGCCGCGCAGATTTTCCAGTTCGACGAGCTTTGGCAGCGTGTGCTCCTCGGCGGCCTTGAACTCGCCGGTGGATTCGCGCAACTCGGCCTCGATGTAGTCGAGACCGAGCGCGCGGTAGAGGTCCGCCTCCTCGCGGATTGCCGGGACGGGCTCGGGCTTGGTCTTTGGCGTTTCGTCGGGGCCGAGGCGGTATTCGTTCAGCGTCCAGCCGCGTGCGAGTGCGCGCTGGCGCATGATGATATTGTGCTCCTTGGAGCCGGTGAAGTAGTTCAGCGCAAAAGGATACTCGCCATCCTTCACCACGCGCAGATCGGCCTGGATGCCGCTTTTCCACCGCACGGAGGATTTCGTGTCGCCGTGCGCGATGACGCTCTCGACGACGTCGTGCCCGATGAAGAAGTCGCTGACCGATTTCGGCTCGTTGGTGGAGACGAGAAAATCGAGATCGCCACAGGTCTCCCGGCACCGCCGGTAGCTGCCGCAGATGGCGACGCGGTTCACGTCGGGATGCGAGCGCAGGTCGTCGAGCATCTGCCCGGCATCGGTCGCGACGTCGCCGATCCGGAAACGGCCTGCGTGTTTTTTCCGATCGTCGATTCCCTTGAGCAGATTGGCGGCGGTCTTCTCGCCGAGGCCGGGCAGGCCGGCGACGCGCCCGTCGCGGCACGCCTTTTCGAGTTCGGCGATGGTCGTGACACCGAGCTTTTTCCACACGGCCTGGATCTTTTTCGGCCCCATGCCGGAAATGTCGCGCATGTCGAAGAGGCCGGGCGGGAACTCGGCTTTGAGAGTGGTGTGGTATTCGAGATGGCCGGTCTGGACGAACTCGGTGATCTTCTGCGCGATGGCGTCGCCGACGCCCTGAAGTTCGGCGAATTTCCCTTCGTCAGCCGTCTGCCGGAGACTGCCGGCGAAGGTCTCGATGGCGCGCGCGGCGTTATTGTAGGCGCGAATCTTGAAGGCGTTTTCGCCCTTCAGTTCGAGCATCATGGCGATCTCTTCGAGCAACTCGGCGACCTGATCTTTTGTGACTTCCGGCATGGGCGCGGACGGTAGGCGGTCGCTTCCGCGGCGGCAAGTGGTGCGTGGTCGGACGCCGGGGCAATCGCATCAAAACAACGGGAAGCATTTCAACTTCCAACGCCCAACACCCAACGCCCAACACCCAACGCCCAACACCCAACGCCCAACACCCAACGCCCAACGCCCAACACCCAACACCCAACACCCAACACCCAACACCCAACACCCAACACCCAACACCCAACACCCAACACCCAACACCCAACACCCAACACCCAACACCCAACGCCAAAGGGCAGAATCCGAACGCGAGGTGCTGCTTGCTTTGGAAGTTGGGCGTTGGGCGTTGGGCGTTGAGCCCGCCGCAGGCGCCTTCCTCCATGCGCCATCGTCTGTTTCGCCTCGGAGCGACGCGTCATTCTGATGCGATTGCCCTTGGGTCAGACGCCGGTCTTCTTCAATTGCACGCGCAGGACCTGCCAGAGGATCACGAGGAGACCGAGCGACGAAATGATCAGCAGCGCGCCGTTGCGGATATAGATGCTCATCGTCACGCCGCGGTCGAGAGTTCCGAAGGTGAGGTGGTGCTTTTCGGGGCTGAAGAAGGGATTGATCTTCGTGGTGCGCCGGTAGTCGTTCTGCTCGGTCTCGGCCTTGGCGACCATGTCGTCGATTTTCTGATTCGTGTAGAGTTGGTCCGCCGTGACGCCGGGGCCACGCAGGCGGAAGTCAAAGAAGGCCGGCTTTTTTCCCTGGGTGATCCGGTCCACGCGGCGCAGGCGTTTGTCCACCTCGGAGGGGATGTCCGCTTCGAGGCCGCTGAGTTGGACGAGTGTTTCCTTCAGATCTTCGAGGCGTTCATCCTGGGCCTCGGAGCGGTTTTGGTTTGTCGCGAGATTCTCGATTTCCCGTTGCAGTCGCTGCTGCCGGATGGCGAGGGGATTCAGCTTCGCCTGCGCGACGACGAGCGCCTCGTAGCTGTAGTGGGTCGCGACGAAGCGGCTGATGACGGGCACCGTCAGCTTCTTGTCGCTCTCCATGTCGGTGGGCTGCTTTTTCGAAGCGAACCACCGCTGGAAGGCGTAGATGATCCCAGGGTCGCGGTTCATCTCCTCATATTTGATCAGCGCCCCGCCGAAGATGAGCTGCGGAATGAGTATGAGCGGGACGAGCATCGCGCCCGTCTTCGAATTTGGAACCAAGGCAGAGACGAGCAACCCGAGCGAGATGCCGCTCACGCCGGTGAGGAATGCCCAGATGAAGTAGTGCAGGAACATCCCGCGGATCTCGAGAATGTAGTTCCCGACCAGGATGAAGAGCGCGCACTGGAGCGCGGAGAATGCGCAGAGCGTGAGGAATTTCGCCGCGACGTAGTAGGCGACGCGGACGTCGAGGTTGCGTTCGCGCTGGAGGATCGTCCGGTCGCGGATGATGTCCTCGACGCTGTTCATCAGCGCGAGGAACAGCGCGACGAGGAGGCTGATGAAGATGTAGGTGGGAATGTGGAAGGCCGACGCGAACACGTAGGGCCGGTCCCTTTCCTCGGTGAAGTAGAGCGCCCAGCCGACGATCATCGCGAGTGTCGGCGGCGCGAGCAGCGTGACGAGCATGCTGGCGATGTTCCGGAGCTTCGACAGGAATGCGCGCCGCAGCACGACGTGAAATTGGAGCCATTCCTCCCGCCATCGGATCCGCTGGCGCTCGGGCTCGCGACGCGGTTCGGGTGTGGTCGCGATGCCGGGCGCGGGCGCGGGAGCCTGGCGGTTCAGCGAGACCTGTTTCATCTCCTGCGTGAGCCGGTAGGTCTCGTAACGGTCGCGCCAGAAATCCGGCGAGAACCTGCGGGCCGGGAGCAGTTGCCCGATCGAGCCTTCCTCGAAGATCACATCGCCGCTCAGATCATGCAGCGGAGTCTCGAGGATATCGAAGCAGAACTCCGGGCTGCCGCCTTCGCTCTTTGCGCCCTGCACGCTGACGTTTTCCTCGACTGCGGCTGCTGCGAAATAGCGCATCATTTCATCCGGCGTGCCGGAGAAGACGAGCTTGCCGCCGCGGTCGAGCAGCACGGCCTTGTTGAACATGTGGAAAAGCCGCGCGCTCGGCTGATGGATGACGACGAAGACGATCTTGTTGTGCGAGAGGCCGCGGATGATTTCGATGACGTGCTCGCTGTCCTTCGAGCTGAGGCCGCTCGTCGGCTCGTCGAAGAGAAAAATGTCCGCCGAGCTGATCATGTCGAGGCCGATGTTCAGCCGTTTGCGCTCGCCGCCGGAGAGCGTCTTCTTTTCCGGTGAGCCGACGGTGACATCGCGCCGCTCGCTCAGGCCGAGTTCGACGAGGCGGCTGTCCACGCGGCGCTTGCGGTCGCTGGTGCTGAGGTGCGGGGAGCGGATTGCCGCGGCGTAGCTCAGGTTCTCCTCCACGGTGAGATGATCGTCGAACGCATCGTCCTGCGGGATGAACGCGATGAAGCGTTTGAATTCATCGAGGTTGGCGTAGAGGTCCTGATGGTTGAGAAGGATCGTGCCACGGGAAGGCGGGAGTCGTCCGGCGATGGCGCGCAGCAGCGTGCTCTTGCCGGAGCCGCTGCCACCCATCACGCAGACGATGTCGCCGCGGGTGAGGTTGAAATTGATCCCGTCGAGCGCTGTGGTCTCGCCGTCGAACATGCAGGTGATGTCGCGCAGTTCGAGCGAGGAGACGATGTTCCGCTCCTCCTCGATGATGCGCTCGCCGAAGTCGCAACGAAGTCCCTGGCCGGCATCGATGCGGATGAAGTCGCCGTCCTTCAGGTCGCAGTTCCCGCCCACAGGGACCACCTTGTCGCCGACGATCACCGGACGGTCCGCGTTGATCACGTCGAGTTTCCCGACTTTCGCGTCGTAGTCGCAATGAACCTTCAGGAGCACCTCACCCGACGTGCCGGGGGACAGGAGAATGTCGTCCACCGCGAGCAGGCTCGGGTTGTTCGACACGTTGTAGGTATTCTTGTAGTTCTTCAGCAGGAAGCGGACGCCGAGCGCGCGCGCGCGCCTGCGCAGGTCGGCGAGCGTCAGTTCGGCGTCATTGTGGAAGATGATGCGATCTTCCTGTGTGGCGTTGAGCATTGTCCCGGCCCGCAGCGCGACTCCGTTCAGGCGCGCATCCACATTCTTCAGGGCGCGCACCTGGACCTTGAGGCCAAAGCGAACCTCGAGCGCGCTGTCGCGTGTGCGCACACGGGAGAGCTCCACCTCGTCCTCCTCATTGATCTGCACATAGACATGCGTGAGGAAGACGCCCTTCTTCGCGTTGAAAAAGGAGACGATGTCCTCGTACGTCAGCACCTGTTCGTCGAGCAGCACGCGCTGGCCGGTGAACACACGCGAGAACGCGCCCGGCGCGAGCGGCCGTCCGCGCGCGTACACGGGTCGCTGGCCCGCGTTCTTCAAAAGGATCAGCGTCTGGTAGCGGAATGCGATGAGGAGTTCGCCGGGGCGGAGGCTTTTCAACCACACGTCCGCATTTGCATCGCGTCCGAAGGTCAGGACCTCGAGCGGCAACTCGCCCGTCGGCGAGACGGTCGCGTCGGCTTTGTCGCCGGCCTGCAACTGATGGACGATCTCCACCGCCTGCGCGGTCATCCCGAGCCGTTCCATGAAGCCGTAAAATACCGGCATCTGCTGGTCCTTCTTGTCCGAGCGCGCGATGAGATCGTAGAGCTGCACGCCGAGGATGATTTTCTGCTCGGGCGTCAGCATCCGGTTCAGGCGGTCACCCATTTCGTCGAGGTTCTGCTGCTGGTCGAGCGCCTCGCGGAACTGCCGCCGCATGTCCTCATAGATGCCGCCGGGGAATCCATGCCGCAGCAGGCCGAGCACCGTGTCCACCTCCTCCTCGACGACCTCCCCGTCGCTCTTCGTGAAGCCCGCGAGCACCTGAATCACGAGCGGGAAAAGGCTCTGATCTTCCGCAGCCCTCGGCTTGCCGAGGAGGCGGCGCCATCCGCGGGAGAAGAATTGCCGCGCCCTGCGAAGTGGCGGGACTGCGGTCTTGCGGGAAGTGGATGGTGCGGTGCGGGCTCCTTCGGCGGGGCTGCTCATGTTGGGCGTACCCGGCGCACCGGGCACGGAAGTGGACTATCACCGACGATGCCGCGGTGTCCACACCGCCGCGAAATTATCCATCGGCTTGGATGTGATTCAAAGCCGGACGGAGAGCCCACCTGCCGGGCGCGACAGCGGACCTGCCGGGCAGGTCAGCGGACCCGCCGAGCGCGACACACGACCTGCCAAGCGCGACAGCCCGCCCGCCGAGTTTGCCATCCCGCCTGCCGGGCATGACAGACGACCTGTCGAGCATGTCAGCCCGGCTAGCCCGCATTTCTCACACTCCGGCGGCCAGCCGCGATTGTAGCGTAGCTCTCCCGGGCTGCGCCGTGCCGGCGCGCACTGCGGCGCAGCCCGGGAGAGCTACGCCACGGGAACGCTGCCCGCTTCGCGGGCGTGCAGTGCAGGCGCCGCAACACCCTGTCGCATCCCATGCCAGCAGTGTGAGAAATGCAGGCTAGCGAGCGTGAGCACCCACCTGACGGGCGCATCCTATGACCTGTCAACCGTGTCAGCCAACCTGTCGAGCGTGGCAGCCAATCTGCCGAGCGTGGCAGCCAATCTGCCGAGCGTGGCAGCCAATCTGCCGAGCGTGGCAGCCAATCTGCCGAGCGTCACAGCCCACCTGTCGACTGCGAAAGCCCGCCTGTCGAGCATCACAGCCCGCCTGTCGAGCATGACAGCCGGACCTGCGAAGTCTGCCATAAGCTGCAATGGCCGTTGATTTGCGATTGAATGGCAATCCTACCTTTCATGATGGAATACCCGTTGCGGTTTTATCGCAATCTTTCAGGACTGCGCCCCCCTTCCATCCAGACGCTGGTCCAAGTCGTCACGGCAGACCGTTACGTTGGGGAACGCGCTGAATTAAGCCCGCGAAACACGCTGAAGGTCGCGGAAGGGAAGCCGCGATGAAGTTGCTCCTCTCACAGCGCCTTGTATTTTCGCGCTCCTTCACGTCTTTCGCGGGCCTACCCAATTAAATCAGCGGTTCCCTAGCCCGCATTTCTCACACTCCGTCGATGGCAAGTGCTCAGTTCTCAGTTCTCAATTCTCAGTTTGCGTCCGAGACTGGGCACTGAGCAGATGTGAGCGCAAAAAGTCCCCGAACAGTCTGTTTTGCGTCGTAACCGCCCGATGCCTTCACGTAAGTCGTTGATATTCGAGGTGAGCGTTTCCGGTTCCAGACTTTTTGCGCTCGCATCTGAGCACTGAGCAGATGTGGGCGCAAAAATGATTTCCGGCGGCGAGGGGGAAAACAAGCGGCCGCGGAAAAAACTTCGCCGATGGAAGGGTCGGCGCATCCGCAGGCATCGCGCTGCCTGCGAAGTCCGCAAATTGCGGCCGGGCCCGCTGCCGGTCGGCGCCGGGCCTTTTCCGCCTCGGCGCGCCCGGCGGGCGCGGCCCCGGGCGATTTTCGCCGCGGCGAGGATGTTCCAGCCGGTGGCTTTGAGGCTCACGGCCATGTTCACCGCGCGCGCGCCACGCACCCGCAGCGATTTCATCCCGGTGACCGCGTCCAGCGCCCGGTGCACTCCTTCTATCCCGCTGCGTTGCGCGTAGGTGCGCTTCCATTCCTCGCTCTCCTGCTCCTCGCGCCGCGCGGCCAGCCGCTCCTTGAGCGCGCGTTCTTGCGGCCCGCAGTAATGCAGGGTGGGGGCTGCGCCTTTTTTTGGGACGATTCCGCCCACGGGGCTCACGAGCCTCGTGCCGAGCGCGGCGCATGCGCGCACGTTGGCGTCGCTGCCGTAGGTGGTGTCGGCGCTCATCTCCTCGGGCAAAAGCCTGGCCTTCTGCTGCTGGGTGAGCACTTCCTCCAGCGCTTCGTTGTCGCGCACCGCGGCGCTTTGCGGCACGCATGCGGTGAGCAGTCCGGGGCCTTCGATTTTTCCCTCCGCATCGCGCGGCGGCAGTGCCTGGGCGAGCTGCACCTGGTGGCCGGGGCCTTTGTGCCCGCTGTAGCCGGCGTCGGTGTCGGAGGGGTTTTGCAGGCAGTGTGCGCTGCCGCCGTTTTCATCCCGGCTCTGCTGGCGCACGGCGGTTTTGCCTTCGCGCACTTCGCAGTGTTCGCGCAGCAGCCGCTCCATGGCGCGGTAGCTCGCCCGCGTGTGGTGCTCCGCATTTTGCGCGAAGCGATCCACCAGGTGCGCGAGGTCGGCGGCCACTTGGGCGAGTGCTTCCTCGCGCGGCTGCGGGGTGCGCGTGCCCAGGCCGAAGAGCCGCGTCTCGGCGGGCTCGTAGCGGGCGCGCAGGGCGGCATCCAGCGACTCGTAGCCGGGCGCGTCGTGCCGCCGCAGCGCATTCAAAAAGCGCCGCACCGAGACGGCGAGCAGTTGCAGACGGCCCAGTTGCGCCATCGCGCTGAGCACGTGCGTGGAGTCCAGCCGCTGCCGGCGGATGTCCAGTTCGAGTTCCCCGACCAGCGCCGCGGTGACCGTGGTGAAGATGTCCTGCACGTCCGCGTTTTCGCGCAGCAGCCGCCGGTAGTTGTCCAGCGTGCGCGCGCAGAGATACTGGCGGTCGCGCGGCAGCCCGAGGGCGAACTGCACGCTCGCGTCGTAGCTCCACGCCTCCGCCGCCGCGTCGATGGTCAGGTCCTTGAACTCGGCGATGAGCAGCAGGCCGCAGAGCGCGTAGAGTTCCTTGGTGGGCCGGCCCAGGGTTGCATCAAAGTGCGCGCCGAGGGTTTCCGCGGGCCGCGCCAGCAGCCGCAGGATGCTGCGCTGGAAGAGTCCCTGCCAGCCTTCACGCAGGGCGCCCAGCGCGTTCGGACTGAGTTGCGTGTGCCACCAGGCGCAGGTCTCCAGATCAAAAAGGGTGGCTTCCTCGGGCGGGGTTTTGAGATGGCGCATCGTGGCTCGCGGCGATTGTTTGCAGGGGGATCTTTTCCCCACGAGTTCCTTGGCAAACATCGCCAGACTTTTTGCGCTCACATCTGCTCAGTACTCAGTCACCCGTGATCGGAGCACTTCTATCCCGTCGCCTGTGAGAAATGTGGGTTCGACGACCGCATGGGGACAATCGCATGTCCGCTGCTGTGGCGGGCTGCCGGGTGCGCCGATCTATTTCGCCGCGTCCCGCCACAGCCAGCGCAGCACGTCGGGCAGGATCGCGCCGCCCTGCTTGCCGCTGTGCCCGCCGGTGCCGAGTTCGAACTTGTGATCGTAGCCGGCGTATTTCAGCGCGGCGGCCATGTCGCGATTCGAGAGCGGCCAGAGGCCGTGCAGATTGTCGAGGTCGGCGGCGCCGTCCTGCAGGAAGACACGCAGCGGCTTCGGCTTGTCCTTGGTCTTGCGGATGAGCGCGGGGTAGTCGTAGCCGCCGCGGATATTGGTGAAGCTGCCGATGTAGCTGATGACCTTGTGAAAGTGCTCCGGCTTTTCCCACGCGAGCGTGAACGCCGCGATGCCGCCGCTGCTCGTGCCGCACGTGCCCCAGCCGGCGGGATCGGCGGTGAGCTTCACGAGCTTGCGTGCCTCGGGGATGATTTCCTCGGTGATGAAGCGCGCATTCAAGTCGCCCAGCGAATCGTATTCGTAGCTGCGGGTGCCGCGCCCGGGTTTGCCTTTTGCGCCCGGAGGAACCGTGCCGGGACTGATGAAAATACCGACCGTCACCGGCATTTCCTTCTTCGCGATCAGGTTGTCGAATACAACGGGCACACGGAACTGGCCGTCGGCCTTCACGAAGCCGGGTCCGTCGAAGAACACCATCGCGCACGCGGGCTTTGCGTCGTCGTATTGCTTCGGGACATAGAGCCACCAGTCGTGCTTCGTGCCTGGGAAGATCTTGCTCGTTTCGAAGGTGAAGCTCTTCACCTCACCCTGCGGCACGCCCGGCTGCGGCTGCGAGTCCGGGCCGAGCGGATAGTCTTCGGCGGCGAATGCGGTGACGGTGATTGCGAGGAGGAAAGGGAGACGCATGGGCGACCTTATGAGCGCTGTGCGCCGATTGGGCAAACGCGAAGGTGCGGACAGTTTATCAGTTTGAATGTGCTGAGAGGTCATGGCATTCCGGGTTTGTCGTTCCATGCCCAATAAAGAAGTCCTGCTAATGCCAACGTGAGCATGGACAGAAGCATTGCTACGAAGGCGAACCAACGCATGAGTGTCGGCTCTGTGCCTCTGGTACGAACCCAGAAGGTGGTAGAAGATCCCGCACAGACGAAGAACATGAAGAGCAGGAGCGCGCCAGATGGTAACTTCCCCCCAATGAAGCTGCCTCAGAATGCGATTGAGCGAGATCTAAGCGGCAGAGAACAGAAGGAGCCGACGCGCCCGCACGGTGATGATGTCGGCAGGGGTGGAATCGCTTTCGTTCACTGGAGGCACTGCTGGTAGCAGCCCCGACAACCGGCACCAAGATTTCTCCGGCAGCCCGTGTGCGCTCACGGTGGCTTGACGCATTTCTTCCACACGGCATCTTCCGCGGCCCGATGAAGCTCGACGCACAACTCATTCGCAAGATCGCCGCCAAGGTCGGCACGCCGTTCTGGTTTTACGACGCCGCGGTGCTCCGCCAGCGGATTGCCGATATCAAATTCATGACCAGCGCGCCTGGCGTGCAGGCGCGTTTCGCGATGAAGGCGTGCCCGGCGACGAAGGTGCTGTGCGAGATGGCGGCGGCGAAGATCTGGATCGATGCGGTGTCGGGCAACGAGGCGCTGCGCGCGCTGCGGGCCGGCCACGCGCCGGGGAATAATCCGCCGGTCGTGTGCTTCACCGCCGATGTGTTCCGCGACAACGCGCTCGAAGTCGTGCTGAAGAACAGCCTGCTGCCGAATATCGGTTCGCCCGGCATGATCCGGCAACTCGCCGACGCGGGCTATCGCGGCCCGGTGAGCATCCGCGTGAATCCCGGCTTCGGCCACGGACACGTGAACACGTGTGACACCGGCGGGCCGTCTTCGAAGCACGGCGTGTGGCACGGCGATTTGCTCGCGGTGAAAGATGCGGCGCTCGCCGCCGGTCTCGCCGTCACGATGCTGCACGCGCACATCGGCAGCGGGCCGAAATTCGAGGAGCTGCACGAAAATCTCACGCGGCTCGCACTGGATTTCCGTGAACTCATCGGACACTTCCCGCAGCTCACCGCCGTGAGCCTCGGCGGTGGCATCCCGCACAACTACCGCGACCGCGAATCACAGGTGCCCATCGAGCCGCTGCGTGAACTTTTCACCTCCTGCCACCAACGCATCCGCGCCGCCGCGCACCGGGAAATCCGACTCGAAATAGAGCCGGGCCGCTACTACGTCGCGCCGTCCTGCACGCTCATCACCCAGGTGCATGACATCAAGCGCACGCAGACGAACGCGAAGGGCAGCGGCGCGACCTTTGCGATGGTGGACGCGGGCTTCGTGGACCTCGTGCGCCCCGCGATGTACGGCAGCTACCACCAGATCGAGGTGCTCGGAAAAGAGCGCGACGATCCGAATCAGCCGCGCGAGCCCATCGTCGTCGCGGGTCCGCTCTGTGAAAGCGGCGACGTCTTCACCCGCGGCGGTGCCGATGAGGAACTCGTCCCGCGCATGTTGCCGCGCCCCGAGCCCGGCGACCTGCTCGCGCTCCGCGACGCCGGCGCCTACGGCTACGCGATGAGCAGCAATTACAACTCGATCGGCAAAGCCCCGCAGGTGTGGGCCGAGCCGGACGGCACCGTGGAGATCATCAGCCGCCGCGAGTCGATTGATGATATCCTGAAGGCCGAGACGAGCGAGCGGCTTGCGTGACTTCGCGCTCGGCGATGCAGGCAATACCGGCTGTTCTCATTCCCCGCGGAACTGTCCTCCGCGCCTTCGATTTTTCGAAGCGCTCCGACGTCACTCCGCCCGGCAGCACGAGGACCCGGTGGGTTTCGAGAACGCGGGCTATTCTCCACGCAGGATCTTCGGCGCGATCTGAAGGCACTGCAGTTTGCCGTCGCGGAGCCAGCCGTCTTCATTGCGGAGGATGGCGCGGAGAGTCTGCGGCGGCTTTCCGCCGACGTAGCTGTCGGCCTGCGTCAGCGTGACCGTGAGACTGCCGTCGTCGTGAAGGTGGATGACCTGCGGCTTGTCGCTGTCGAACCAGCCATCCTCGGTGAAGACGATCAGCCGGTCGGCGTCGCGCTGAGTGCGACAGCGGCGGGCCTTGGCGGACGCGGGTCGGAGGGTGAGCGTGAGGGTCTTGTCCTGCTCGCTGACGGAGGCACTCCATGCATCGCTGGGCTGTTCCGCGCGTGCCCGTTCGGCATCGAGCAGCTCGTGCCATTTCGCGTTCAGCGCCGCGGTTTCAGCCACCGGCAATGTGAGGCTGAGTTCCATCGAACCCGGGTTGCAGGAAGTGCCGCAGCACATCCACGAAGCGGTGGCGGCGAGCGTGATGGATTCGCCGATTTTCAATTTTGCCGGCGGTGTAATCTCCGTGCGCAGCATCACATCGCGATCGAACCCCTGGGCCTTGATCTGGAACATGTGCGTGCGCTCCGGCGCGGGATAAACGAGTTCGCCCGCCTTCCAGCCGGGCGGCAGTTTCCACTTCAACTGGGTCGGCACGCCGACGATGCCCGGGAACCGCCAGTAGGTATGCGCGCCGCGGTCATGCACGAGCCAGAGGCCGACGGTGAAGGGTTTGCCGGGGACGATGGCCGACTGCGCGGACACCAACTGGATCTTCACGCCCGTCTGGGGGAAGGCCGGATGACAAAGCGCGCAGGACGAAAGCAGGATTGCCAGCAGCGGCCCGCGGCGGGCGAGGATGGAAAGGGATGCCGCTTGTTTCATTGGGGCAATGATAGAACACCTTTGAGGTCGAGTGCTTGGCCGAAACGATCAAAATCGTCGGTATCCTGGCCGTTCCTGCTTTCGGGAAATGGCTGGGTCGAGGTCTTGCCTCTGTGGTTTGACGACGAGCCCCTGCAACAGCGCTGTGTGTGGGTGGCAAAGGAAAGTTCTGCTCGTGTTGGCTTGGCCGCGCCTTCCATTGCCATCGCGAGCGCGGCCGTTCGGGGGGAAACCACAGAGGCACGATGGACACAGGGGGAGACTTGTGTGACTCGGAATCCAATCACCCTCGATCGCGATGGGCCGTGAACGAAAGTGAGTCCAGTGGATGAGCAGGATGGTGGCGCCGGGCGTGGCGCCAGCCTTTGGACTGCGCGCGGCTTGACGCCGCTTTCCACTCGCCTCGGGACCGATGCGCAAATTCACCGTTGCCTCACAAAGCAACCCAGCGCCTTGCGTCCGCGCGGCGCGTCCTGCGATTTTGCAGATCGGTCCTCCGCAAAGCCAAAGCGGCGTCCAGCCCTAAGCAATACCCACAACTTTTGATCCCTCAAAACGGTGCCTGCGTGCGGTGCGGAGCAAATGCGGGCGCGCGCACTGGCTCCGCGCCACGGGCAGCAAGCTGCGCGCAGTCCACGGCGCACGCGCCACGCTCGCGCATCGCAGCCCGCTCCTCCAACTGGATTCACTTTAATCACACTCTTAAAACACGGGGGAAAGGACCGGGCATGGGCCTCGCTTTATCGGTGCCTGAAATCAACGTCGGCTACCATCATCGAGAGGGCGCCTCAAAGCGCCCCTCCTTCGGTGCCCCACAAGAAATCAGAGGCTTCCGCGGCTAGGAGAACTCACCCAATGGGTGAGAACCAAGGTTTTCGAAGCGCCTTCATTGCGTGTCCTTTTCGTGCCTGTCTTCCGGGGACATCTCATCGCCGTTTCTAGGATTACTCCACCGCGCTATTCGAAAGGCTCCATGAAGTAGAGCCCCGTGGTCATCGAATAGGCGTTGTCCATCGGCATCCGTTTCATCGCATGCCGCGCTCCCCATGAGTCGGAGTAGATGATTTCGTTCGTCCCGTTGTTGTAGC
>Ga0209181_10002358_pt1 | contig 31129 bp, 30 predicted proteins | sample MAT05_FD_187208 | JGI IMG/M metagenome (GOLD analysis project Ga0209181, IMG submission 187208) | Freshwater microbial communities from Lake Fryxell liftoff mats and glacier meltwater in Antarctica - MAT-05 (SPAdes) (version 2) | ecosystem: Environmental > Aquatic > Freshwater > Ice > Liftoff... | reverse complement strand
TTTGCAGTTGTATTTACGAGGTGCTCTGCCCCTCGGTATGCACGGTTCTGCTTTGATGCCCACGTCGAAACCAGGTCGGCCCCGAATTCGAAGTTCGGTGATTATCTCACGCACTGCAATTTGGGGCTTATGCCAATAATTCAATCAGGCCGATCGGCGTGCTGATGACGTGCCGCGCGCCCCAATTCGCAGGATCGCTTCCGCCCAGGTAGCCATATGCGGCGGCGATGCCCGTCATGCCGGCCGCGTGGGCGGCGATGATGTCGCGCTCGTCGTCACCGACGTACCAGCAGTGATTTGCCGGGATGCCCAACAAATCAGCAGCGTGCAGCAGGGGGGCGGGGTGGGGTTTTGTGTGTGGGGTGGTGTCGCCGCTCACCACTACATGCGCGCGCCGGTCGAGCCCGAGGCGCACCATCAGCGGATCAGTGAAACGGCTCGCCTTGTTGGTGACGATGCCCCAACGTATTTGGCGGCGCTCGAATTCGGCTACTGCGTCCTCAATGCCTGCAAAGAACGTCGTGTGATGGCAAAGGTTGGCCTCGTACACGTCAAGAAACTCGTCACGCAGCGCCGCGAAATCAGCGTCATCCGGCGTCTTGCCAAAGGCCACGCCGATCATGCCGCGGCCGCCACGAGATACGTGTGGACGGTAATCTTCAAGGGGCAAACTGTCCAATCCGCGGGCGTTTCGGAGCAAATTTGCCGCAAACGCCATATCTGGCGCGGTGTCTGCAAAAGTGCCGTCGAAATCTAGCAGCACCGCGCGCGGTGTTGCGGGCAGCTTGTTGCAACTCACGATACTCGTTGGGCAAATGATTTCCGTGCTCCACTTCCCCCTTTTCCAAAGGGGGATGGATCGCAATGAGGGCACGCGAGCAGGCCAGCCGGATTTAGCATTGCGACCGACAACAAACTACTCGGCGGGACGCTGTCACCGGCTAGGCGCTAAGTAACGGCAGCGTTTTGAAGCGCGTTTTGAACACGCCGTTGGCGTTACCGCCCCACCAGTTTTCAATCACCGTGGTGTAAAGCGAACGGTAGTCGATGACCGGTGGCGGGCCGTCGATCTGAAACACGTCAACCACTGGCATCGGTGCGCCATACAGACCGCCCTTGACGCGCCCGCCGAGCGCGAAATGCACGCCGGCCCAGCCGTGATGTGTGCCGCCCTCGGCGTTTTCCTTGGGGCTGCGGCCAAACTCATCGTAGGTGTACACCAGCGTGTCATCCCACCGCCCGATCTCCTGCATGCCGGCACGAAAGGCCGCGAGTCCCTTGGCGAGTTGCTCCAGCACCGGCCCGTGGAACTTCAACTGGCTCCAGTGGGTGTCGAACGCGTTGTGTTGGTCGCCATCCTCGGCGTTGAGCGTGATGTGCACGATCGGCGGCGCTTTGCCGGCCGCAGCGAGTTCAACCGTGGCCTGCAGGGCGTTGCCGAACGAGTCATCAGGAAATATCGTCTTGAGCACGCGAGGCGTTGGCAAGGAAAAGTTCTTGGCTGCCGTCTCTGCCTTGCGGGTGGTCAAGAATGCGGTGTCGGCAACCGCGCGCCTCGCGAGCCATTCGTTTGGATAGAGCATATTGACCACACCGACTTGGTCGCCGCCGCCACGAAACGGCCCCATCGGGTCGGCTTCGCGAATATCGAGGTCGCCGAACGCAAAAACATCAATGCCAGGGGAAACAAGCGAGGCGTTCCGGTTCAGCGCACGCGTCATCCAACCATCGGTGTAGAACTCGTCCGGACCGGCGCCGGTAAATTGTGTTTCGGCGTCGCGATAGTGCTGATTGGTGACGTCTTGTTGACCGATGCCTTGCAGTATTGCGAGTTGCTTGTCTTGCCACAGCGGCAGCAGGGATTCCAAACTTCGGTGAAGTCCGTGGGTCTCGTTAAGCAGGATCAGTTGGTCGCGTTTTTGTGCCAGCGTGGGGCGCATGCGTAGGTAACGCGGATCGGCGAATGGGGCGAGCGTGTTGTACGCATCATTGCCACCCTTGAGGTACACCATCACCAGCAGTTTCTGTCGCGATGGCTGCGCAAACAACGGTGCCGCCCGCATTGAGAGCAGTGCGGCGGAGGATGCCAACAAAAAATTTCGGCGGTCTAGCTTCAACTTGTATCGCTCACGAATTGGCGGGATGGATCAGCAAGCCGGTTTACGACAGGCAAGCATGTAGTTGACCGATACATCAGAGCCCAACCGGTAGACCTTGGTGAAAGGATTGTAAGTCATGCCGGTGAACTCAGTCACAGTCAGGTCTGCAGCGCGCGCCAAATTTGACAACTCAGCCGGTGTCAGAAAGCGCCGATATTCGTGCGTTCCCTTCGGTAACAGTCGCAACACGTATTCGGCACCGATAATCGCAAACAAGAACGACTTTGGATTGCGGTTGATGGTTGAAAAAAACAGCCAGCCGCCGGGCTTTGCTAGAGCCGCACACGCGCGAATCGTCGAGGCCGGATCGGGCACGTGTTCGAGCATTTCCAGACAGGTGACGCAGTCAAACTGCCCCGGCTTTTCTTCCGCCATCTCTTCAGCGGCGACCAAGCGGTAATCGAGCGCAAGCGTTTTGCCAGCAGCAAGCGTTTCAAGTTTATGCAACCCGGCTACCTTGAGTGGCTTCTCAGACAGGTCTATTCCCGTGACGTCCGCGCCTTTGAGAGCCATCGACTCTGCAAGAATCCCGCCGCCGCAACCAACGTCAATGACGCGCTTACCGGCAAGACTGACCAGTTTGTCGATATGGTTCAGACGAAGCGGATTGATGTCGTGCAGCGGTTTGAACTCGCTGGTCGGATCCCACCAGCGTGCAGCCAGCGCGCCGAATTTGGCCAACTCGGCGGGATCAACGTTGGGATTAGCGGTAGTCATGGCGATGTTTGGTTTGGTCTGATGATTGCGTGTGGGCTTGGGGCGGGGCGGGTGCTAGGGCTAGGGGGATGTGCGGTCGTATCGACCCAATTCCGTCAGTCGGAGTAAATCAATGCAATCGAAAGCGCTCGCCCCATGTTGCGGCTTTGGCGCGGATGGCATCGATATCCATACGAGTCAGAACACGATTATCCAGTAACAGTTCCCCACCGACCCAAACGTGGCTCACTTGTTCACGACCGGCGGCGTGCCAAAGATGTGACGCCGGGTCGTAACACGGCGTCGCTTCAATTCCGCCCAGGTCAACGGCAACCATGTCGGCGGCCTTGCCCGGCTTCAGCGATCCGATCACGCGATCCCACTGCAGCGCCTTCGCGCCATTCAACGTTGCCATTTCGAGCGCCTTGAGGGCGGGCAGCGCAGCGGCGTCACCGGATACGCCTTTTTGCAGCAACGTGGCCAGCCGCGTTTCGGCAAACATGTCGAGTCGATTGTTTGAAGCACAGCCATCGGTGCCGATACCGACGTTCACCCCGGCCTCGACCATTGCCTTGATCGGCGCGATACCACTTGCCAGTTTCAGGTTTGAGGTCGGGCAATGCGCAACGTGCACGCCGCGCTCACTGAACAACTCGATCTCGATGGGCGTGAGATGAACACAGTGCACGGCAATCAGGTTGGGCCCGAGCACACCGAGTCGCTCAAGGCGTTCGATGGCGCGAACACCGTATTGCTTCTCGCTGTCACCCGGCTCGCCTGCGGTCTCGTGGATGTGGCACATCAAGGTGAGCCCCTCCATTTCGTTGGCGATCATGACTAGCTTTTGAAACGTGCTGTCTGCCACGGTGTAGGGCGCATGCGGCGTCAACATTAGCTTGAGCTGCGGGTCACCGGCAAACTCTGCACGTGAGGCAAGGCCACGTGCGATGTAGGCGTCGGCGTCGGCCGCGTAGGGGGTGGGAAACTCCAACACAGCGCCGCCTAGCGCAGCGCGCATGCCGGCGTTTCTGACAACCTGTGCGGCGGTGTCCTGGTAGAAATACATGTCCGCGAAGCAGGTGGTGCCGCTGCGCAGCATCTCCGCACAGGCGAGCTCAGTGCCGTCGTGCACGTAGGTCTCCGACAAATGCTTCGACTCAACCGGCCAGATATGGTCGTTCAGCCACGTCATTAGCGGCGTGTCATCAGCGAGGCCGCGCATCAATGTCATGGCCGCGTGGGTGTGAAGGTTCACCAGTCCGGGAATAAGCACGTGGTGGGGTAGCAGCGTCTCCGCAGCGTTCGGGAACTGCTGACGAGCTTCTAGAGTAGGCAGAATCGCCGTGACCAAGCCGCCAGTTGTCACGACTGAGTGGTGTTCGAGTACGGTCAGTGGTTCAACCGGGATCACCCAACGGGCGGATAGGATCTTGATCATTCGTTAGCGCAGCCTTGGATTTATACCGGAGGCAGAAACAAAAAAGCCCCGCATCGCGGGGCTTTCCTGCCGGTTGCCCGGATTACTTGGTTTGCACGCCCTTGAACTCGATGTCCACGCGGCGGTTCTTTGCGCGGCCGTCAGCAGTTTTGTTGGTGGCGACAGGCTGTGTTTCGCCCTTGCCCAAGGTGGTGATCTTGGCGGCCGGGATACCTTGTGAAACCATGTACTCCTTGACCGTCGTGGCACGACGCTCAGAAAGCTTCTGATTGTACGCATCCGTACCGATGGAGTCGGTGTGGCCGGTGGCGATGACCATTTCCACGTCGACTGTCTTCATCTTGGCGATGGCTTCATCGATCGACTTCTTGCCGTCAGGCTTAAGTACGGACTTGTCGAAATCGAACAGCGCTTCAGCTTGAATAGTAATTGCAACTTTCACCGGCTGCGGCGCTGGCTTTGGCGCTTCGGCAGGCTTAGGTGCAACTGCAGCCGCTGCTGGTGCAGGTGCAGCGGCGGGCTTCGGTGGTTCTACTTTCTTCGGCATGCAGTCTGGATGGGTGATGCCGCTGGTTTGCACGCAGGCGCCGGAGGCGTCGCGTACTGGCGCACCGGAGGCATCAACCAGATTGGGTGTTACGCCAGCGTAGGCGGTCGCAGCGCCGATCAGAGCGGCGGTTGCTGTCAGCTTGGCGATCAGGGAATTCTTCATTTGGTGGTACTCCCAAGAGATTGGAAAATTATTGTCGTTGGTAAAATTTAGCGATTCTTCGTGAAGCCGATACTGGGGAGACAAAAGCTGCCAGCCGCGGAGTCAATCCGGACCGTAATGCTGCCCTCAGAGGAACCCCGAAATCATACACGTAGGGTCGGACAGGCACAACCTTGCGGGCGTCAAGTTAGGGGGCTTGGCGTTGGCAGTTGCAGAATAACAACAGATTGTCGGAAAGTGGTTTGAAGACCGTAAAAAACACAACTAATTGTGCTGGATATAAATTTTCCCCGCCATGGATGGTGGTTTTGCACGTTCAGCGTGCTCAAGTTCGGCTAAATGTGTTAAATTTAAGGGCTGCGTTCGGTTGAATATTCATATAAATCAGATACTTGCCTTCTATGTTGATCGCAACTGTTTTTTAGTGCGCAGAAGCCAGAGGGGTTTCGCTGGCTGATCCACCCGCCACCACTACTTTCTGTATAAGAGCCCGCTTGTGACCGATCCCCTAGTGCCATCATTCGCCAAAGAAACGCTACCGATCAGCATCGAAGAGGAAATGCGTAAGAGTTTCCTCGACTACGCGATGAGCGTGATCGTGAGCCGCGCATTGCCCGACGCTCGAGACGGACTCAAGCCGGTGCATCGTCGAGTGCTATTCGCCATGCAGGAAGTCAACAACGTGCACAACAGGCCGTTCGTCAAGTGCGCACGTATCGTCGGAGACGTGATGGGTAAATACCATCCGCACGGTGACACCGCGATTTACGACACCCTGGTGCGCATGGCACAGCCGTTCTCGCTGCGCTACATGCTGGTGGACGGGCAGGGCAACTTCGGCTCGGTGGACGGCGACAACGCCGCGGCAATGCGCTACACCGAGTGTCGTATGCAGAAGATCTCATCTGAATTGATGGCCGACATCGATTCGGACACAGTCGACTTCGGTCCAAACTACGACGGCAAAGAAATGGAGCCGCTGGTGTTGCCGGCGCGTTTCCCAAACCTCCTAGTCAACGGGGCGACGGGTATTGCGGTCGGCATGGCGACCAACATTCCGCCGCACAATCTTTCCGACACCATCGACGCTTGTCTGCGCGTCTTGGAAAATCCTGCAGTGGATATCGAGGATTTGATCGATATCGTCAAGGCCCCGGATTTTCCGACTGCGGGGATCATCTATGGTATCGACGGCGTTCGCGATGGGTATCGCACCGGCCGTGGACGCTGCATCATGCGCGCACGCTGCCACTTTGAAGATCTCGATAAGGGCAACCGGCAGGCGATCATCATTGATGAATTACCCTACCAAGTGAACAAGGCCAATCTGCTGATCAAGATCGGCGAACTGGTGCGCGACAAGCGGTTGGAGGGGGTGTCTGATCTGCGCGACGAATCGGATAAGTCCGGTATGCGCGCCGTGATTGAACTCAAGCGCGGTGAAGTGCCGGAGATTGTGTTGAACAATCTCTACAAGATGACGCAGATGCAGGAGTCGTTCGGCATGAATATGGTCGCGCTGGTCGACGCCCAGCCGCGGCTGTTGAACCTGAAGCAATTCCTCGACGCGTTCTTGCGCCACCGTCGCGAGGTCGTCACGCGCCGCACCGTGTTCGAGCTTCGCAAGGCGCGCGACCGCGGACACGTGCTCGAGGGGCTCGCCGTTGCATTGTCGAACGTCGATGAAATCGTCGAGTTGATCAAATCGGCACAAACGCCCGCCGAGGCGAAAGTCAAGTTGATGGGGCGCGAGTGGCGCTCAAAGCTGGTCGAGGAAATGCTGGCGCGCGTTGTGACTGCCAACACGGGCGATCAATCCGAAGCGTTCCGTCCGGAGGGGCTTTCGAAAGAGTTCGGACTGGGTACCGCCGGCTATCGTTTGTCCGAGACGCAAGCGCAGCGCATTCTGGAAATGCAACTACAGCGCCTTACCGGCCTCGAGCAGGACAAGATCGTCAGCGAGTACAAGGAGATCATGGAGACGATCGCCAATCTGCTCGATGTCCTGTCCAAGCCTCAGCGCGTCACGGCGATCATCGTCAGCGAATTGAAAGAAATCAAAACCCAGTTTGGCGACAAGCGCCGGTCGGAGATTGTGGCCAACGGCCAGGAAATGTCGATCGAAGACTTGATCGCCAACGAAGACGTCGTTGTGACGATGTCGCACACCGGCTACATCAAGTACCAGCCGGTGGCGGACTATCGTGCACAAAAGCGTGGCGGGCGCGGCAAGCAGGCAACCGCAACCAAAGATGACGACTTCATTGAAAATCTGTTCATCGCCAAGACGCATGATTACGTGTTGTGCTTCTCAAACAAGGGGCGCGTTTATTGGCTGAAAGTTTACGAAATACCGGTCGGGTCACGCGGCGCGCGGGGCAAGCCGATCGTCAATCTGCTGCAACTGCAGCCTGGTGAGAAGATCTCGACCGTGTTGCCGATCCAAGAATTCCGCGATGACCGATATGTGTTTTTTGCGACATCTCAAGGCACGGTTAAGAAGACTGCGCTCTCCGACTTCGCCAATCCGCGTAAGGCCGGCATTATTGCGATCGCGCTGGACGAGGGCGACTCGTTGATCGGTGTTGCACTCACCGACGGCAAGCACGACGTGATGTTGTTCTCCAATGCAGGCAAAGCGGTGCGCTTTGAGGAATCCGACGTTCGTTCAATGGGTCGTGACACACGCGGTGTGCGCGGCATGAATCTGGCCAAAGGTGGCAAAGTCATTTCGATGCTGGTCGCGGAGAATGAAGAAGATTCCGTGTTGACGGCAACGGAGTTTGGCTATGGCAAACGCACAGCCATCACTGAGTACACGCGCCACGGTCGCGGCACACAGGGAATGATCGCGATTCAGACTTCCACGCGTAACGGCAAAGTTGTTGCTGCAGTGCTGGTGCGTCCTGAAGATGAAATCATGATGATTACCACCGCTGGCGTTTTGATCCGTACCAAGGTCACGCAAATTCGTGAAATGGGCCGTTCAACGCAGGGCGTGACGTTGATTAATTTGGATGAAGGCACCAAGCTGACAGGATTGCAAAAGGTCGCGGAATCCGATGACGAGGGAGAAGACGCATGATAAACGTGAAGCGATTTGGCCTTACATTGTTGCTTGTTGTGGGGGCCTTGAATGTTGCCGCGCAAGCACCTGCGCCTGCAGGTGCCGCCGCGCCTGCACAGGTCATCAGCCCGGAGCAAAAAGCTGCCGTTGCTGAGATGCTCGAAGCGATTAACTTCAAGCAGATGATGGCGCAGATGGGTGCGGCGATGACGCAGGGCATGCCGCAAATGGTGGCGCAATCTTTAGAAGCAACAATCGCTAAGCTGCCATTAGAGCAGCGTGCCAAGGCACGTGAAGTGGCGCAAGAAAGTATGAAGTCGAGTCTGAACGAGAGCATGAAGCTCTACACCGACCCGGCAATTATTAGCGGCATGGAAGACATCATGGGGCGTGCCTATGCGCGCCGTTTCAGTCTCGACGAGGTTAAAGCAATCACGGCGTTCTACAAAAGTGCAGCCGGCAAGAAAATGATGACCGACGCGCCACAAATCATGCAAGAGACCATGCCCGAAATGGCAGCGCTGATGTCGCCGCGCATGACCGCCATGATCGAGCGCGTTACGAAAGACGTCGCGGAAAAAGCAAAGGGAAAGTCGGCTGGGAAGTAGCGGTTATTACGGATATTGCGAAAATGTCGCGCACGCACAATTTTTCTGCCGGCCCCGCCGCATTGCCCACCGAGGTTTTGGAAGAAGCGCAAGCCGAGTTGCTTGATTACAAGGGCACCGGCACCTCGGTGATGGAGATGAGCCATCGCGGCAAAGTGTTTATGGAACTTGCGGGGGAAGTTGAGGGCGACTTGCGGCAGTTGCTGGCGATTCCCGAAAACTACAAGGTATTGTTTTTGCAGGGCGGGGGCAAGGGGGAGTTCTCGATCGTCCCACTGAACTTATTGCGTGGCCACGATCGTGCTGACTACGTCGATAGCGGCCATTGGTCAGTGCAGGGCATCAAGGAAGCGCGTAAGTATTGCGAGGTCGATATCGTCGCCTCGGCGGCGGACCGAGGCTACACGTACGTGCCGCCGCAATCGGTTTGGAAGACCAACCCGCACGCCGGCTACCGTCACATTTGCACCAACGAAACCATCCATGGCGTTGAGTACTTTTGGACGCCCAAGGTCGCGGACGATGTGCCGCTTGTTGCGGATATGTCCTCGCATATTCTGTCTCGTCCGATTGATGTGTCGGCGTTCGGGTGCATTTACGGCGGGGCGCAGAAGAACATCGGACCTTCCGGCCTGACCGTGGTGATCGTGCGCGACGATTTGCTTGGCGGCGCACATCCGCTCACACCGTCCGTGTTCGACTACACCCAGCAAGCCGCGAGCGAATGGATGTTGAATACGCCGCCCACGTTTGCCGTCTACCTTGCGGGGCTAACGTTCAAGTGGTTGCAGCGACAGGGAGGTCTCGCCGGGATTGAGAAGGTCAACGTCGAAAAGGCAGCGCAGCTCTACGACACCATTGACGGCTCCGGAGGCTTCTACCGCAATGATGTCGCGGTGGCGGATCGTTCGCGCATGAACGTGCCTTTCTTTCTTCTCGACGAAGCGCTCAATCAGCGTTTTCTGGATGGTTCAGCTGCTGCGGGTATGTCGGGACTCAAGGGCCACAACGCGCTGGGTGGTATGCGTGCATCTATCTACAACGCGGTGTCGCTTGATGCCGTGACGGCGCTCACCACATACATGCGCGATTTTCAGTCCAGTCACGGCTAGGGACGGCGGCTGGTGGCAGTATTTTGGGCCGCTTGGAGTCGCGTTCAGGATAAACTTTGAGCATGTCGCAACCCACAACCCCCGCAAATCCGCCACTGGCTCAACTGCGCGCCGAAATCGACGCGCTCGACGGCCAGATCCTGGAGAACCTGAACGCTCGTGCCGCGCTTGCACGACAGGTCGGTTCACTCAAGGTCGGCCAAGCCTATCGTCCCGAGCGCGAGGCAGAGGTCTTGCTGCGCATCAAGCAGAGCAATCGGGGGCCGTTGCCCGATGAAGTCGTGGCGCGCCTGTTTCGCGAGATCATGTCGGCGTGTCTGGCGCTCGAACGACCGATCACGGTGGCTTATCTGGGGCCGCAGGGTACGTTCAGCGAGCTGGCGGCGAAGAAGCATTTTGGCGAAGGCGCCGAACTCAAGCCGCAGGGCTCCATCGACGAGGTGTATCGCAACGTCGAATCGAATGCCTGTGATTTCGGCATTATTCCGGTTGAGAATTCCACTGAAGGTGCGGTTGGAAGGTCATTAGATCTCATGCCGCAAACGCCGCTGCGGGTATGCGGTGAGGTGTTGGTGCGGATCCATCATCACTTGATGGCCTCGGCGAGCTTGCCGTTCGATAGCGTGCTCAAGGTGTTCTCGCATGGCCAGTCACTAGCCCAGTGCCATGAGTGGTTGAACAGCAATTTGCCAAAGGCCGAACGCATCGCGGTCGCCTCGAATGCCGAGGCCGCCCGTCGTGCGTCGCTAGAGCCGTTTACCGCCGCCGTTGCCGGCGAAATGGCCGCGTCCCACTATGGCTTGACGCTGCTCGCATCCAATATTGAAGACGAGCCAAACAACACCACACGCTTTCTGGTCTTGGGTAACTATGAGCCTAAAACCACCGGGCGGGACAAAACGTCGTTGGTTCTTTCGGCAGCAAATCGTTCCGGTGCGGTCTACGAAATGTTGACGCCATTTGCAAATCGCGGTGTCTCGATGTCCAAGTTTGAGTCGCGACCGTCGAAGGCCGCGCTTTGGGAATATCTGTTTTTTGTCGACATTGAAGGCCACGTCGATGACGCCAACGTGACCGCAGCACTGGTCGAGCTCCGTAAAATAGCCGGCTACGTCAAAGTGCTCGGCTCGTATCCCGCCGCAGTAATCTAGCGTTTTCGCTGCAAGCGCCTCCGTGCGGTCTCGCATCCGCGCTACCATCTTTGATGATTCAACCTATGAAGCTTGCTGACCTCGCCCCTTCCTATATCCGCGCCATCGCGCCCTACCAGACCGGCAAACCGATCTCTGATGTGGCGCGCGAGCTGGGACTCTCGGAAGCGGATATCGTCAAACTTGCCTCCAACGAAAATCCGCTGGGGGCGAGCCCCAAAGCGCTTGCGGCGATCAAATCGGCAATCAACGACCTCGCGCTCTATCCGGACGGCGGAGGCTTCGCGCTGAAGGCCGCCATCACAGCCAAGTTTGGTGTCGCGTCTGAGAGCATCATCCTGGGCAACGGCTCGAACGACGTTCTGGAACTGGTCGCGCGCACCTTCATGCGCGAAGGCGACTCGGCGGTATTTTCGCAGTACGCCTTCGCCGTGTATCCACTTGCCACCCAGGCGGTCGGCGCCATGCCGGTGGCGGTGCCAGCAAGCCACTTTGGCAACGACCTTGAAGCGATGCTGGCTGCGATCACCGCGACGACGAAGGTTGTCTTTGTGGCCAACCCGAACAACCCCACCGGAACGTTTGTCGCCGCCGGCGATTTGAAAGCATTCGTCGCGCGCGTGCCGAGTCATGTGCTGGTGGTGCTTGATGAGGCCTACGGCGAATATCTTGATGCCGCCGACGCTTACGATACCGCACCGTGGTTGGCTGAGTTTCCAAATTTGATGATTTCACACACCTTGTCAAAGGCGTACGGATTGGCGGGACTGAGGATCGGTTTTGGCTTCGCCGCCCCGGATGTCATTGCCATGATGAATCGCGTCCGTCAGCCGTTTAACGTCAATCATCTCGCGATGGTCGCCGCCGAGGCTGCGCTGTCCGATGATGCGTTTATCGAGCAAAGCCGCCGATTAAACGCGGAAGGTTTGGCGACCATCACTAGCGCGCTGACCGAGCGCGGACTTGAATACATTCCCTCGCATGGAAACTTCGTTGCATTCAAAGTTGGTCGCGCCGCAGAGGTGTATCGCCAGTTGCTTGCGGCCGGTGTCATCGTGCGTCCGATTGCCAGCTATGGATTACCTGAATTCTTGCGGGTGTCGACGGGCACTGCCGCGCAAAACCAGCGCTTTATCGCGGCGCTCGATGCTGCAAGAGCCGAATTGAAAGTCTAGCATTGGCGACCACCTTCAACCATTTTTGCTCGGAAACGCCCGTGGGTAAACGGGTTTCACTTTTCGCCAATCCGCAATGCTGAGGCACGTTGCCATTGTCGGCGTCGGGCTCATTGGCAGCTCTTTTGCACTGGCGGCCAAACGATCCGACCCGGCGCTATCCATTATTGGCTTGGACAAATGCGCCACCTCGTTGAACCAAGCGCGCGAGCGCGGTGCCATCGACAGCGTTGGGACGTTTGAGCAAGCGGGCAGCGCGGACCTGATTTTGCTGGCGATTCCGGTGAGGCAGATGGCCGTCGCACTCGAGCGCCTTGCGCCCTGTTTGGCTGATCATGCGGTCATTATCGATGCGGGAAGTACCAAACAGGACGTGATGGCCGTCGCCCGCACGACATTGGGTATGCGGGCAGGCCAGTTCGTGGCGACGCACCCGATTGCCGGGCGCGAGCGGCACGGCCCGATGGCAGCCGATGAGTCGCTGTTTCAGGGAAAAAACGTCGTCTTGTGTGCGTCGCCCGCAAACAATGCCGCGGCGGTCAGCACTGCGCGCGAAGCCTGGCAACTGGTGGGTGCCAACGTTGTCGAGATGGCTGCGGCTGCGCACGATTCAGTATTCGCAGCGGTCAGCCACTTGCCACACATGCTGGCATTCGCGTTGGTCGACGAGTTGGCGTCGCGGCCCAATGCCAAGCTGCTGTTCGAACATGCCGCCTCCGGCTTTCGCGATTTCACACGGATTGCGAGTTCGAGTCCTGAAATGTGGCGCGATATTGCGTTGAACAATCGTCCCGCCTTGCTCGCCGAGCTCGATGCGTATTTGGGTAAAGCAAAAGAGCTTCGAGACCTGCTTGCAGCCGCCGACGACGCCGGGCTTTTTGCGCTGATGCTGCGCGCCCGCGATGCGCGCGAGCGCTGGCTGTCCGGCCAGCTTGACCAGTTCAACGATGACACGAAGTAGGAAACTAGCAGTTTGTTGAATTTCGCCATGCTAAATCCGAGTGAATTCATTGCGTTCCCTCATTGCGATCCTTCCCCCTATGGAAAAGGGGGATCGAGGGGGATTTCTAGCTTTTGCTTGTCGACAACGGCCGCCAATCCCCCTGAGTCCCCTTTTCCATAGGGGGAAGTGGAGCACCGAAATCATTTACCCAACCAATATTGTGAATTTCAACAAACTGCCAGTGAGCACCGCATGAGCCATGCCGCCGAAAGTTTGCAACTGGGCCCGTGCTCGGCCGCCGTCGGCAGGGTCACACTTCCCGGTTCCAAGTCGATCTCAAACAGGACCTTGCTGCTGGCCGCATTGAGCGCGGGCGAGACGCTGGTGCGTAATCTGCTCAAATCCGACGACACTGCTGTGATGCTGACCGCGCTGACTGCGCTCGGCGTGAAGGTCGAATTAATTGGTGGCGATGACCATCGCGTCTGGGGTTGCGGCGGGAATGTTCCCAATCCGGAGGCAACGCTGTTTCTAGGCAACGCCGGGACGGCATTTCGCCCCTTGACTGCGGCCTTGGCGTTGCAATCAGGCCCGCGCGCATACGCTCTCGATGGTGTGCCGCGCATGCGCGAGCGTCCCATTCAAGACCTGGTTGATGGCTTGCGCCAGCTCGGCGCAACAATTAGCTACACGGGCAACGAAGGCTATCCACCACTCGCCATCGGCACCCGCGTGAGCTTGGCGGCGAACCGCATCAGCGTACGCGGCGACGTGTCGAGTCAGTTCCTCTCGGCGCTTTTAATGGCGTTGCCATTGTTGAAGCAAACGGTTGCCGTTGAAGTCGTGGGCGAACTGATTTCCAAGCCCTACGTTGAAATCACGTTGAACTTGATGGCGCGCTTTGGCGTGACCGTGGTTCGCGATGGTTGGCAGCGATTTATCGTTTCGGGGGATTCCAACTACATCGCGCCAACGGAACTCTCTGTGGAGGGCGACGCGTCGAGCGCATCCTATTTTCTGGCGGCCGGTGCGATCGCCGGTGGACCGGTGCGCGTGATGGGCGTGGGTCGCAGTAGCATTCAAGGCGACGTCAAGTTCGCCGAGTCGCTTGCAGCGATGGGTGCGGTCGTGACAATGGGAGACGACTGGATTGAAGCGTCGCGACCGACAGGGAGCCGGCTGCGTGGGATCGACGCGGACTTCAATCACATCCCGGACGCGGCCATGACGATCGCCATGCTGGCGCTCTTTGCGGACGGCGCGACCACCATCCGAAACATTGCCAGTTGGCGCGTCAAGGAAACGGATCGGATTGCCGCGATGGCGACCGAGCTACGGAAAGTGGGGGCAACGGTGGAAGAGGGGAATGACTACCTGAAGATTCTGCCGCCTCCGGCCTCCGGCCTCACTCCGCACGCGCAAATAGACACTTACGACGACCATCGAATGGCGATGTGCTTTTCACTGGCCGCCTTGGGTGGCGTGCCGGTCACGATTAACGACCCAAACTGTGTCGCGAAGACGTTTCCGGACTATTTCCGCGTGTTCGGGAGTCTGGTCAGATGATGAATTCAAACGTTCCCGTGATCGCCATCGATGGGCCAACGGCGTCGGGAAAGGGCACCGTCGCCCAACGCGTGGCGTTGCAGCTTGGCTTTCACTACTTGGATTCGGGCTCTCTGTACCGGCTGGCAGCGCTCGCTGCTGAGAGGCAAGGCATTGATTTAACAGATGAAAACGCAGTTGCATCGGTAGCCAGCAGCCTTGCTATTCGTTTTGATGGCGAGCGCGTGTATTTAGCCGGAGATGATGTCTCGGAAGCGATTCGGACGGAATCGGCAAGCCAGAATGCCTCCCGCGTGGCAGCGCTACCCGCCGTTCGGGCGGCGTTGACTGCACGTCAGCGAGCGTTCCGGCAAGCGCCGGGACTGGTTTGCGATGGGCGTGATATGGGCTCGGTGATCTTCCCCGATGCCAACGTCAAGATTTTCCTGACCGCGAGCGTCGAAGCGCGGGCCGAAAGACGCACTAACCAGTTGAAACAAAAAGGAATCTCTGCGATACTAGCTGACGTTGTGAAGGAATTACGCATCCGCGATGAACGCGACTCAAGTCGCCAAATTGCACCGCTTAAACAGTTAGATGACGCGTATCTACTTGATACAACAGCGATTTCTGCGGACGATGCTGTCCAGCAGGTGCTAACGTGGGTCAAAGGCCGAAATAGTTTGCCAATTGACGCCGCGTAGGTCGCTGAAGTAATCCATTAGCGGCTTGTTCTAAAAGACTTTTCTCCACAGCAAGCAGGTGCCCGAGATTTTCCAAGATTCCGGGCGTTGATAAATCCTCTCCGTCGCCAGGCGAAGAGCTAACCGCTAAACCGAAAGTTAACCCATTCATGTCCGCTTCAACCCAACCCGTCGCAAAAGTCAAAGCCCCCAAACCTGTTTACGCGCCGGATAGTTTTGCCGCGCTGTTCGAGGAAAGCCTGACGCGCCAAGAAATGCGCGAAGGCGAAATGATCACCGCAGAAGTCGTGCTGGTCGATCAAAACATCGTGGTCGTCAACGCCGGACTGAAGTCCGAGAGCGTGATCCCGATCGAAGAATTCAAGAATGACAAAGGCGAAGTCGAAGTTAAAGTCGGCGACTTTGTCACCGTCGCGATCGAGAAGTTTGAAGACGGCTTCGGTGCCACCAAGCTTTCCCGTGATCGCGCCAAAAAACTCTCCGCATGGCATGATCTTGATGTCGCACTCGACAAGGGTTCGATCATCACCGGTATGGTTTCGGGCAAGGTCAAGGGCGGTCTGACCGTCATGATCAACGGCATCCGCGCATTCTTGCCGGGCTCGTTGGTTGATACGCGTCCTGTAAAAGATACGACGCCATTCGAAGGCAAAGAACTCGAGTTCAAAGTTATCAAACTCGACAAGAAGCGTAACAACGTTGTGGTGTCCCGTCGTGCCGTGATGGAAGCCTCGCAAGGGGCGGACCGCGCGGCGCTGCTTGAGACGCTCAAGGAAGGTTCTGTCGTCAAGGGCATCGTTAAGAACATCACCGACTACGGCGCGTTCGTGGACTTGGGCGGCATCGACGGTCTGTTGCATATCACCGACCTCGCATGGCGTCGCGTCAAGCACCCATCCGAAGTGTTGGCTGTTGGTGACGAAGTCACGGCGAAGATTCTCAAGTTCGATCAAGAGAAGAACCGTGTCTCACTCGGTATGAAGCAGTTGGGCGACGATCCGTGGACGGGCCTGTCACGTCGCTATCCGCAGTCGACCCGCCTGTTCGGCAAAGTCACCAACCTGACCGACTACGGCGCGTTCATTGAAATCGAAGCCGGTATCGAGGGCTTGGTACACGTTTCCGAAATGGACTGGACCAACAAGAACGTTCACCCGGCCAAAGTGGTGTCGCTCGGTGACGAAGTTGAAGTCATGATTTTGGAAATCGACGAAGAGCGCCGCCGTATTTCGCTCGGCATGAAGCAATGCATGCAGAACCCGTGGGAAGAGTTTTCGATGTCCCACAAGAAGGGCGAGAAGGTCAAGGGCACCATCAAGTCGATCACCGATTTTGGTGTATTCATCGGTCTGCCTGGCAACATCGACGGCTTGGTTCACCTGTCCGACATTTCTTGGAACGTGCCCGGCGAAGAAGCCGTCAAGGCGTACAAGAAGGGCGACGAGCTCGAAGCCGTGGTGTTGGCGATCGATATGGAGCGCGAGCGTATTTCGCTCGGCGTCAAACAGCTGGATTCCGATCCGTTCACCAGCTACACGACCAGCTTCGACAAGGGCACCATCGTCAAGGGTATCGTGAAGTCGATCGACGCCAAGGGTGCAACCATTGCGCTCACCGATGAAATCGAAGCTTACCTGCGTGCTTCTGAGGTGTCGCGTGAGCGTGTTGAAGACATGCGCAGCCACATGAAAGAAGGCGACGAAATCGAAGCCATCATCATCAACGTCGATCGCAAAACCCGCAACATCAACCTCTCGATCAAGCAGAAGGATTCGCTCGACGAAAAGGATGCAATGAAACGCATGACAGACGATGCACCTTCCAATGCAGGCACCACCAATCTTGGTGCCTTGTTGAAAGCAAAACTCAAGCAGGATAGCTAGCCATCCGCGACGGGTCCGGCGGTTCAAGCCTGACCCGCGGGTGTGCCCCGTGCTGCTGCCGTATCCTATTTTCGCCACATCAATAAAATCGAAGTGGATCTGCCTCTTGAAATCCATGACCAAGTCCGAACTGATTGAAATCCTGGCTTCACGCCACAATCAGCTCGCTCCAAAAGACGCCGAACTTGCGGTCAAGACCATGCTTGATGCGATGTCGACCACCCTCTCGCAGGGCGACCGCATTGAGATTCGTGGTTTTGGCAGCTTTGGCCTTAATTTCCGGCCGCCGCGTACCGGTCGCAATCCGAAGACGGGCGAGAAGGTGCTGGTACCAAAGAAGTACGTACCGCATTTCAAGGCCGGCAAGGAGCTTCGCGAGCGTGTTGACGAGGCACTTGAGGCGGCAGAGGCTGCACAGCGCGCGCAAGCGGCAGGTGCCGCTGCGGTTGTTCGCCCGATCGCACGCACTGGTACGGAAAACGATTGAGCACGATCAAACATGAATGGCCGGGTATCGAGAGGTATCCGGCTATTTTTTTGTCCATTGTTGCCGCCTGCGCGCACGGGAACGGTTGGCAGCGGCCATTCCCCCTAGAATGTTAGCCATGAACATCCTCGTCTGGTTAGTCAGAGTCATCGTCGTGCTGCTCTTGGTCTGGTTCGCCGCGAAGAACGCTGAACTGGTCAGCATCAACGGGCTGGGCACCAGTCTGCAGGCACCGCTGGCCTTGGTTCTGCTCGCGTTCTTCGGTGCCGGACTGCTGTTGGGACTGCTGTCCGCGTTGCTCGCCATTTTTCGACTCAAGCGCGAAATCCGGCAGCTCAACCGCGCGTTGCAAAATCGCGCAAAGGACGACGCGATGATTTCGGCGGCGGCCGATACACCGGTCGTATCCCACGATCGGAAACTAACCTGATGGACTCAGTGCCGGGTTGGCTGCCGTGGCTGTTTGTCGCCGCGGTTATTTTTTTTGCGCTTGGCTGGCTCGGCGCCAAGTTTGACGTCAAGCGCCTGCTGACCGAATCAAGAGAACTGCCGCTGGCCTATTTCCGTGGCCTCAATTTCCTGCTCAACGAGCAACCGGACAGGGCGATCGAAGCATTGATCGAAGCCTCGCGCCAACACCCTGAGGCGATTGAGTTGCAGTTTGCGCTGGGTAGCCTGTTCAGAAAGCGCGGGGAGATTGACCGTGCCTTGCGCGTGCACAAGGATCTTTCCGAACGCAGCGGGTTATCGGAGCAGCAGCGCGTCGGTGCGCTCTATGAAACCGCATTGGATTATCACAAGTCGGGTCTTCTTGACCTTGCGGAGAAAGTGCTGGTCGAGATACTAGATCGGCGACGCGCAACTGACCTCCAGCGGCAGCACGTATTGGAGCTATTGCTGAACCTATACCAACAGGAGCGCAATTGGCGTCGCGCCGTCGATATCGCCCGCATGCTGGACGCGGATCTGCCTGCTTCGAGGCGCCGTTATGCATCGACAATCGCAAACTTCTATTGCGAGCTCGCGATCGAACTACGCAGCCGGGGCGAGCTTGAGGAAGCGCTGGTGCAACTCGACCGCGCCTTGGCGGAAAGTCCGACCTGTGTTCGGGCCAATCTGCTAAAGGGTGAATGGTATGTCGACGACGGCCAGCCGACACGGGCGGTTGAGACTTGGCATCTCGTTGAACAACAGGACCCCGCCTATCTGGGACTTGCCGCCGAACAACTGCTGACAGCTTACGAAGCGATGAGCAAACTTGATGAAGGGATCGCGGACCTTCGTCGATTGCACCTTCACTATCCAGCACTAGACTTGTTGAATGCGCTATTCAAGGCAACGCTCAAGAGTGCCGGTCCGGAAGCTGCGTACGTGTTGGTCAAAGCCGATCTGCATACCAACCCCACATTGGTCGGACTAGACCGCATGCTCGACGCACAGGTGCTCGCCGCCACCGATGAGATACGACCGGACTTGCAGATGATTAGTGCATTGGTACACAGCCACGCCAGTCGGCTCGCGGTGTATCTTTGCAAGAACTGCGGTTTCAAGGCGAAGCAGTTTTACTGGCACTGTCCCGCCTGCGGCGGATGGGATACCTTCCCACCCCGGCGGACTGCAGAATACGATACCGCCGAACGCCACCTTGCACGTCTGCAAGCCGAGCATATCGAAAACCGCCAATTGGCGGCCACAACACGTTAGCCACCAACGCACATTGAAATGACTACTTGCACCAGCCCAATCATCGTCGCGCTTGATTATTCAACTCCAGACGAGGCGCTGGAGAGCGCATCAAAGATGCATCCGTCCATGTGCCGCGTGAAGGTCGGCAAGGAACTCTTCACTGCCGGCGGGCCGGGTGTCGTTGAAGCGTTGATGCGGCAGGGATTTGACGTTTTCATCGACCTCAAGTATCACGACATCCCCAACACGGTTGCCGGCGCATGTCGCGCCGCCACGCGACAAGGCGCTTGGATGATTAATGTCCATGCGGCGGGTGGTAAGCGCATGATGCAGGCGGCGGTTGAGGCGGTCGCGCAAAGCACTCTACCGGGCCGACAAAAACCGATCTTGATCGCTGTCACCATGCTGACCAGCATGAGTGAGCAGGAATTGCCAGAGATCGGGCTCGAAGCAAACGTGGAGGCAGTCGTGTCCCGTTACGCGCAGCTTGCGTTCGACGCGGGCGTGGACGGCGTAGTCTGCTCCGCACAAGAGGCACCGTGGCTCAAGTCGAGATTTGGCGTCGACTTCAAACTGGTCACGCCCGGCATCCGGCTGCCCGAGGACGCGAAAGGCGACCAGAGCCGCGTAGTCACACCGGTCGAGGCGATTAAAATGGGCAGCGACTATTTGGTGATCGGTCGCTCGATCACCGGCGCGAAAGATCCGATCGCAGTACTTACAAAAATCAACGAGTCTCTAAGGGTTACGTACGCATGAAGCTGACTGTCATTGGCACCGGCTATGTCGGTCTCGTTTCTGGGGCCTGCCTTGCCGACGTAGGCAACCAAGTTTTGTGTCTGGATCTTGATTCCAAAAAAATAGACCTACTCAAGTCCGGCGGAATACCAATTTATGAGCCTGGGCTGAAGGATATCGTCGCCAATAACATCGCGGCCGGGCGCCTCAAATTCACCACTAACATCGAAGAGAGCGTCGCGTTTGGTGACGTACAAATGATTGCGGTCGGAACGCCGCCCGGAGAGGACGGCTCTGCAGATCTACAGTACGTGGTTGCGGCGGCGCGCAACGTTGGCCGCTATATGACCGGGCCGAAGATCATCGTCGATAAATCGACTGTTCCGGTCGGCACGGCCGACCGGGTGCGCGAAGCCATTGCGGATGAATTGGCAAAACGGAGAAATGACACCAAATTCTCAGTGGTATCCAACCCGGAGTTTCTCAAGGAAGGCGCGGCAGTCGAGGACTTCATGCGTCCAGACCGTATCGTGATCGGCGCTGATGATGCCGGTACGATCGAGACCATGCGAAAGTTGTACGCGCCCTTTCAACGCAATCACGACCGGCTGATGGTGATGGACATAAGATCGGCTGAGTTAACCAAGTACGCGGCCAACGCCATGCTTGCGACGCGGATTTCTTTCATGAATGAACTCGCCTTGCTTGCGGAGAAACTCGGTGCGGACATCGAGTCGGTGCGCAAGGGCATCGGTTCGGATCCGCGCATTGGATATCAGTTCTTGTATCCGGGTATCGGTTACGGCGGTTCTTGCTTTCCAAAAGATGTTCAAGCGCTGCAACGTACTGCCAGTCAGGCCGGGCTCGACCTGAAACTGCTGGAAGCCGTTGAACGAGTCAACTACGCGCAGAAGCACGTGCTGACACAAAAGATTGTGCGTGAGTTTGGCGAAAACCTTACCGGCAAGATATTCGCCGTCTGGGGCCTGGCGTTCAAGCCCAACACCGACGACATGCGTGAAGCGCCGTCGCTGGTGTTGATCGAAGACCTGACCAAGCGCGGCGCGAAGGTGGCGGCATACGATCCGGTTGCGATCAAAGAGGCGCAACACGTTCTCGGCAGCAATACCAATGTCGCCTTTGCTGCGGGTGCCATGGAAGCTTTGCAGGGTGCGGACGCGTTGGTCATTGTGACGGAATGGAAGACCTTCCGGGCGCCGGACTTCGAGGCGATGAAAGCGGCGCTGAAATCACCGATCGTCTTTGATGGACGAAATCTCTACGAACCTGCCACGATGGCGGAACATGGATTCCGCTATTTTCCGATCGGACGCGTGCAGGCGGTGAGCACGTGAAGTTAACTCTCCCTGATTGCAGTTCGGCGCGCGTGTTAGTGGTCGGCGATGTCATGCTCGACCGCTATTGGTTTGGCGAGGTCTCGCGCATCTCTCCCGAAGCGCCCGTGCCCATTGTTCACGTCAAGAAGACCGAAGAGCGTCCCGGTGGCGCGGGCAACGTTGCGCGCAATATTGCCTCACTCGGCGGGCACGCGACGTTGCTGTCGGTGGTGGGCGACGACGAGCCGGGCCGCACTCTGGCCAAATTGCTTGAGCAAGATCGTGTCACGACGCATTTTCACAAGGACGCCTCGCTGCCAACAACGGTCAAGCTGAGGGTGATCGGACGTCAGCAGCAGTTGATGCGAATCGATTTTGAAACACCGCCTTCACGCGAAGTGCTAGAGGACAAGCTCGATGAGTTTGAGTCAATGGTGGACGCGCATGATGTGGTCATTCTGTCTGACTATGGCAAAGGTGGCCTGACGCATGTCACAAAAATGATCGACGCGGCCAAGCGGCACGGTAAGCGAATTCTGATCGACCCCAAAGGCGATGACTACTCAAAGTACCGGGGCGCGACCTTGCTCACGCCAAATCGAAGTGAGTTCCGCGAGATCATGGGCAAATGGCGTGACGACACAGACCTTGCCCAGCGCGCTGAAAAATTGCGCGACGATCTTTCGTTGGAAGCATTGCTGGTGACAAGGTCTGAAGAAGGCATGTCGCTATTTTCCAAGGACGACGTACTGCACGAGCCGACGCAGGCGCGCGAGGTGTTCGACGTGTCGGGGGCGGGTGATACAGTCATCGCGACGGTGGGTCTGATGCTGGCAGCCGGTGCCAACATGCGGGACGCGGTTCGGATCGCCAATCGCGCAGCGGGCGTTGTCGTTGGCAAACTCGGTACGGCGACCGTTTCACGATTGGAACTTGCCGAAGCGGTTTGAATCCGCGCGGCATGACCTGCGGCACACGGTTGTGATCGTTTGGTGGCCGGCGGTGCAGCCAAGGCGTTACTACTTTTACGAATCTTCTAACGGACGACAACATGACCTACATCGTCACCGGCGCAGCCGGTTTCATCGGCAGCAACATCATCAAGGCCCTCAACGAACGTGGCATTCGCGACATCGTCGCGGTCGACAACCTCACACGGGCAGATAAATTCAAGAATCTTGTGGACTGCGAAATTGCCGAGTACGTCGACAAAAAGGATTTTTTGTCAGTGGTCGAATCGGGCGAACTCTCGGGCGACATCGACGCGCTGATCCACCAGGGCGCATGTTCGGACACGATGGAAACCGACGGCCGCTATATGATGGAAAACAACTACCGCTACTCGTTGTCGCTGTTTGAGTGGGCCCTGGAAGAAGCCGTACCGTTTCTGTATGCCTCGTCTGCGTCGGTTTACGGAAACGGTACCACCTTCAGTGAAGAGCGACAGTTTGAGTCTCCGCTCAATGTCTACGGCTACTCGAAGTTCTTATTTGATCAAGCGGTGCGTGCGAGGGTAGGTAGCGACTTCGAGCAGGCACCTTCGCAGATTGCCGGATTCCGATACTTCAATGTCTACGGCGCGCGCGAGTCGCACAAGGGTCGCATGGCGTCTGTCGCCTTCCATTTCTTCAATCAGTACCGCGCGACTGGAAAAGTCCGTGTGTTCGAAGGTAGCGACGGTTACACAGACGGCGAACAAAGGCGCGACTTTGTGTCTGTGGAGGATGTCGTGAGTGTCAACCTGCATTTTCTGGACAATGCCCAAACGTCCGGCATCTTTAATCTGGGCACTGGTCGGAGTCAGACGTTCAACGACGCTGCGGTAGCCACCATCAACGCATGCCGGGCGTTGGACGGCAAGCCGGCGCAGACTCTAGTTGAATTGCGCGCTGCTGGCTGCATTGAATACATTCCGTTCCCCGAGGCGCTCAAGGGCAAATACCAGAGCTTCACGCAGGCAGACTTGGCCAAACTACGGGAAGCAGGCTACGCGGCACCTTTTCTGACCGTCGAACAGGGCGTCGCCAACTACGTGCCATGGCTGGCCGCCGGCTAGGCTAGGGCGGGTAGCTGGCAAGAAAAACACGGGCACGGCGGCGTGATGTCAACCGTGGACGGGCAGGGACGTTTCTCAGCCAGTGCCCTCCATGCGGCACTGGCGGCTGGTGCAAACCGCCGCAGTACTGACGGTTTTCGTCTCAACACAATAGGGGAGTACAAATGAAACGACTTTTCGCTATCTTCGTCGCGTTTATCGCGATGATCAACATCGCCTTCGCGGCGGTGAACGTAAACACCGCCACCAAGGACGAACTCGCGACCTTGAACGGCATCGGTCCAGCGAAAGCGCAAGCCATCATCGACTACCGCACCAAAAACGGTCCGTTCAAGACCTTTGCCGATGTTGATAACGTTCCTGGCATTGGCGCTGGCGTGATGGCCAAAATCCAGAAAGACGTGACTTTGTCTGGCAAAACCACCGTTACCCCTGCGGCGGCTGCGCCGGCTAAGGCAGACGCCAAACCCGCCGCCCCGGCCACACCAGCAGCAACGCCGGCCAAAGCTGCCGCTCCTGCCAAGGCAGAAGCCAAGGCAGCTGCGCCAGTGGCCCCGGCCAAGACAGATGCCAAAGCCGCTGCACCTGTAATGGCAGCTGACGCTAAGAAAGCCGACAAGAAAGAAATGACGGCTGCTGAGAAGAAAGCTGCTGCGGCTGACGAGAAAAAAGCCAAAGCCGAAGCCGCTAAGAAAGAAAAGGCCGACAAGAAAGCCGCTGCTGACGCCGCAGCGAAAGAAAAAGCAGACAAAGCTAAAGCTGATAAGGCTGCCAAGTCGGACAAGCCAAAGAAAGATGACGCGAAGAAAGACGACAAGAAAGCTGATGCCAAGAAAGAAGAAGCGCCTAAGAAGTAAGGTAGGCTTCAGGCATCAAACAAAAAGCCCCGCGATGCGGGGCTTTTTTTTGGCAGAATGGCGGGCGCGCCAGCAGAGCCAGTCTGCGTTGAGTTGAGACGAGGTTTCCGTGATCTGCAGGAAAACGTGAATCTGTTAATGGGGGTGTTATGCGGCACGAAGCGGTTCAACTCTTTGATCAAAAAAAGTTTTCCCCTAGCGGCGGATGGAATGGTAGGGAGACTGTAAGTCTCCCTACAGCTAGCTGAGCGTCGCATGATTCGCGCGCTGGTGATACTGTGCACAACAACGCTCCTCGCTGGCTGCGTCGGAATGGCTGATTATCTTGGGCCTCCGCCCGGAGCTGGCGACGCTAGGCCAATTGATCCGGAAACGGTCCGAGTTGACGCATCAAAATATCCCAAGTTTCACGTTGCAGCGCAAAGCTCGCCACCCGCTTGGACATCGGAACATAGCCCGGATGTTGGGTCTCGTTTCCCCATGGTTGAGATCCTTCCAGCCGACGAATGGATTGTTCGGCACAAAGTCGGAGAACTCTTCCTCATCGTCTCGGATTCGTACAATCAACGACAGTGCGCATCTCTACTTACGCACGGTCCAGGCTCTGGCTGCTTCAAGAGTCCTTTTGGTGGCGGCCTGCGTTCCGATTATCTATATAGCATATTCATTGCTCCGAACGGTCGCGTCTCCGGAGGCTGGAAGCTTCTGCACAATCCGAAGAAGGTAGTGCTTGCGTCAGATCGGCGTACTTACTTAGTACCTTCGCCTTGGAGTAACAAAGGCTGGGAAGGTGTAACTTTTCGGCTATTAAAGGGGCCAGCGTGAATTCTTTTGCAGACTTGCAAAGAGTAATCACGCTCCCCTTTTGTTTTTTCCAAAAGCCAGTGTCCGCCCCTTTTTGTTCTTAAGCGCCAGTTGACTGCGCATAACATATTTGTTATTCTCCAATCGTGGATTACACGATTACCTATTATAGCGAGAGCGTGCAGGCACAGATTCTTGACCTGCCGGACACTTTAGCTGCACGGTATGTCGTGCTAACCCGCAGGATGATTGCCCTTGGTCCAAATCTTGGTGAGCCTCACACGACAGCCTTTGGTGATGGTCTCTTTGAACTGCGACTCAAGGGAGCCGAGGGCATTGCCCGTGTTTTCTTTTGCACTCTCGTTGGCAAGCGGATCGTGATGTTGCACAGTTTCATCAAGAAATCCGATCGCACGCCGATTCGTGAACGCGAGGTTGCGGAGACTCGATTGAAGGAGATTAAACGTGCAAACGCATGACCAATTGGTAAAGAAGCTGCTGCGTCGTCCGGGCGTGCGGGCCGGAGTTGAACGGATCGAGCGCGAAGAAGGTGTGTTACTCGACGCTTTGCTTAAAGCGCGCCAAGATGCAGGTCTTACGCAAGCGCAGGTCGCTGAACGAATGGGAACTCATGCCCCGGCAGTGGCGCGCTTGGAGCGGTCATTGGCAACTGGAAAGCACTCTCCATCAATTGCGACCGTGCGAAGTTATGTCAAAGCATGCGGCAAGAAGTTGGTTGTTCGGGTCGCGTGAAGAAACCTAAGATTTCGCTGCAGCGGGCACGCGGCGCGTGCTGCTGAACTTTCACGTTACCCCACCAACCGCCCAAACACCGTCTCAATCGCAACCCCCTTCGCCAACGTCTGCTGCACCACGCAGTAGCGCTCCGTCAGTTTCTTCAGTGTGTCGAGTTGAGCATCGGTGGCATCGGTGTCGAGCGCGAAGTTCACACGAATCGCCCTGAAACCGACCGGTGCGCTCTTGTCCACACCGAGCGTTCCACGAAAGTCGATATCGCCTTCGGCGGTGACTTTTGAGTCATGAATTGTCACACCGATCGCTGTCGCCACCGCCGCGAGTGTCACACCCGCGCAGCCTATCAAGGCTTCGAGCAGCATGTCGCCCGAACACGCGAGTGTGCCGTCGCCGCCGGTGGCCGGGTGCAAGCCCGCGCGCATGACGCCGAGATGCGTTTTCACGTCGCAGCCGAATGCACCTTGCGCGACCTTGGCTTCCGCGTGAAGGACGAGTTGCGCTGACTCGGGCACTTCGCGATATTTGGCCTTGAGCGGGGCTTGTGCGGCGGTGAGGGTTGCAGCGAGTTCTTGAATTGAGGTCGTCATGCGGCGCGCTTTTCAGATGAATTGTCGAGAGCCGCAATAATAGCCTCGACTTCGCGGTGTTTTTGCGCGGCGTCTCGGCTGGGGCGAAAGTCGCGCACGATTGATGCGGCGCTGTTGGTACTCTTTGCCAACACCAATACGCGGTCAGCGAGATGCACGGCTTCGTCGGGGTCGTGGGTGACGATGACGGTGGCGGTTTGGTGGCGCGCGGTGACGGCTCGCGTCAGGGCATAGAGGCTGCGGCGGGTGATGACGTCGAGCGAAGAAAATGGCTCGTCCATCAACAGCACATCGGGCTCGCGCACCAACGCCCGCGCAATCGAGACGCGTTGCGCCATACCGCCAGATAATTGCTTGGGCCAGTATTGGCGGGCATCTTCGAGCAAAACCTCTTGGAGAAGCCCGTCAATGCTAGGGTTTGTATTGGCGTAAAGTTTGTCTGAAGTTGTCGTGCCGGACGCCAACGCGGTCGCCGGATGCCGGGCGCCAGCCGATTCGCGATGTCGCGGGTCGTGTGAGTTTGGTTGAAAACTTGGATCCCGGCCGGCGCCGGGATGACCGCTTTCAGCACTGCGCTTTGGGGCCGCTTGCGCAAACGCGATGTTCTCCTCCACGTTCAGCCACGGCATCAAGCGCGGCTCTTGGTACACCACACCCACCACACCGTTGCGATGGGCGTTGTCGTTGTGTATCACGACCTCGCCTTGGTAGTCTTGATCGAGCCCGGCAATGATTCGAAGCAGCGTCGTTTTGCCGCAGCCCGAGGCACCGAGAATGGCGACGACTTCACCAGCGTTCACCGCGAAGCGAACGTCGCGAACGATCACGCACGCACCGAATGATTTGCTGACGAGGTTGACTGACAAACGCGCGCTCATTGCGCGGCCCGTTGGGGATCGGCGACGTCGCGCCAGAGCAGTGCGCGCCGCTCTATCGCCACCAATACGGCGTCGCTCGCTTTACCGAGGACGGCGAGCGTGATGATCGCAACCAACACTAGGTCGGCTCTGCCAGTTTCGCGCCCGTCGGTGAGCAGGTAGCCCAAGCCGGAAGTTGCTGCGATCAGTTCGGCGGCGACCAGAAACATCCAACCGAGGCCAAGGGAAGCGCGCAGTCCCGTGAAAAGCGCTGGCAACGATGCGGGCAAATAGATTTTCAAAAGCACCGCTCGCTGGCTTAGTCCGAGTTGCTGCCCGACTTCGACCAGCTTGCGATCAACGTCCCGCAACCCGGCAGCCGTCGCCAAATACATTGGGAAAAACGTACCGATGGCGATCAAGGCCAGCTTTGGCGCGATGTCGATGCCAAGCCAAAGCAGCAGCAACGGCACCCACGCGAGTGACGGAACGGCGCGCAGCCCTTGCAAGCTCGGGTCTAGCAGGCGATTGAGTCGTGCGTTCAAGGCCGTTGCGCTGCCCAATACGAGGCCTAAGCTCGCGCCGATCGCAAAGCCAGCGGCGACACGTGCGCTGCTGACGCCAATATGTTTGACGAGACTACCATCGGCGGCCAATCCGACGAGCGTATCGAGGAGCGTCGACGGGGCAGGCAGCAGATGCGGCGCGACCCAACCGGCGCGTGATGCCACTTCCCAAATTGCGGTCACGGCGACCGGCACTACCAGCCCGAGCGGCAAACGTAGCTTGCCAAGGCGAGCGTGAAGGCCGCGGCTGCGCGTCTGAGCTTGGTCAGCAAAGGTTAAGGTCGCGGGCGTTGAGCGGTCGGAAGTGAGTTGTGTTGTTTGCATTTGTTCAATCGGGGGGGCAACTCTTGAAAATTAAAACCGAGTCAGCCCCGCCCCAAAATAGGCGGGGGCTTAGTGCCGAGAGCCCACGGTCGAGAGCGGCTGTTCAAAACCACACCAGGGAAGCTCTGATTAAGTGCATTTCGTCGCCATACGTTGTTGCTCAACCAAAAATATCTCCTTACATATCAGACATATGCGGCGTCAATATTTTTGCCTTCGCACCTAGTCTGGCTTAGAACTGAACTTAATCAGAGCTTCCCTAGGCTCCCGGCTACGCGGGAGCAGTGGGTTGTTTGACGGAGCAAATTTTTGGGTGAGTCCGAACAAATCTAGCGCGTCGTGCCGTTGGGGTAGAGCGCCGCGATCTTGGCGGCCGGAGCGGCGCTAATCAATTCATCGATCACGTTCGCCACATTCGTCCCCGGCTTGACCAAACCCTCTTCGAGCAATATCGGTGCCGCCGCGCGCAAGGCAGCGCGATGGGTTTGCGTCGGGATCGACTCCTCGAAGCCGGTGCGGGCAAGCTGGCGTTTCGCCACATCAATGCTGATCTTGGCTTCAGCGGCGAGGAGTACCGCCGCCTCATCCGGGTTTTTTTGAATCCATAAGCGTGCGCGTTCGTACAACCGCACCGCGCGCTCGACGGCCTCCGGGTAGCGCCCGGCGAATTTCTCCGTGGTATTCAAAAAGCCGTAGGTGTTGAAGTTGACATTGCGATAAATGATGCGGGTGCCGGCTTCCAACTCGCTCGCCGCGAGTAGCGGATCGAGTCCAGCCCACGCGTCGACGCGCTTTTGCTCGAGCGCCACGCGGCCATCGGCGTGTTGCAGGTGAACGAGTTCGACGTCGTTCTTTGAAAGCCCCGCTGTTTGCAGCGCCCGCAGTGTGAAGAGAAACGGATCGGTGCCTTTGGTGGCGGCGATTTTTTTACCTTTCAAATCAGCGAGTGTTTTGATCGGCGAATCTTTGGCGACCGCCAAGGCCGTCCACTCCGGGCGGGAATACACGAAGACGGTTTTGATCGGATTGCCATTCGCCCTCGCGAGCACCGCTGCAAGCCCGGCGGTAGAGCCGAAGTCGACGGCACCGGCGGCCAAGAATTCCAACGCGCGATTGCTGCCTGCCGATTGGATCCAACGCACCTTGGTGTTGGATTTCGCAAATTCCTGCTCTGCCCACCCGAATTTACGGATGACCAAGCTGGGCGGCGAATAGAACGCGAAGTCAAAACGCACCTCGGGTGGGCCGCTTTCGGCGGCCACGTGCAAAGTGAACGGTAGCAATGCGGCAGCCAGCAGGGCTGCGGTTGCGAGGAGGGCGCGTCGTCTGGCGAAGGTGGGGGATGTCATGGCGCGTCGATTCGTTGAGGTTTTCGTGACAAGAATACTAGGCCGCGTGGTATATAATTAGAACGACTTAATAGTGATTTAATATATAGTTATCGCATAACGAGATTGGTCCCGATGAATTTGCAACAAATCCGCTACGTCCGTGAAATTGCGCGACAAGACTTGAACCTCACCCAAGCCGCGCTGGCGCTGCATACCTCGCAGCCCGGGGTATCCCGTCAGGTAAGGGAGTTTGAAGACGAGCTCGGTGTCGATGTGTTTGTCCGGCAAGGCAAACGGTTGACCGCGCTGACGCCGGCCGGTGAAGCGGTGGTAGCGATCTGCGAGCGCCTGCTTGGGGAAGTCGACAGCTTGAAGCGTGTTGGCCGCGAGTTCTCAGACGCCAATCAAGGCGAACTGGTGATTGCCGCGACACATATGCAGGCCCGCTACGCGTTGCCGCAGGTGATTAAAGCCTTCGTGAAAAAATATCCAGATGTGCGTCTGAGCTTAAGACAAGGCACGCCACGCGAGTTGGCTGAAATGGTGATCGGCGGCGCGGCCGATATTGCAGTGGCGACGGAAACGCTCGACCGCTATCCCCAACTGGTAACTCAGGCGCTCTACCGCTGGCATCACTGCGTGATCGTCCCGAAAGATCACCCGCTTGCGGCCTTGAAGGGCCATGAGAAAAAGCTCACGCTCACCAAAATCGCGCAGTATTCACTAGTGACTTACGACGCCGCGTTTTCGGGACGTTCCGCACTCGACGATACCTTCGCCGCCGCTGGGCTCGACATCGACGTTGTGCTCACCGCGATTGACACCGACGTTATCAAAACTTACGTGCGCGAAGGCTTGGGCGTGGGAATCATCGCCGGGATGGCGGTCGATGCGCGTGATCATGACTTGGTCGTATTCGATGGTGCCAAACTCTTTCCCGAGCGCACGACCAAACTCGCGTATCGCAAGAACGCCTACCTGCGCGGTTTCGTGCGCGATTTCATGCAAAGCCTCGCCGAACACCTCCGGACTAAACAGATATGAACACGATAGAACACGCCATCGGCAACACACCGCTCGTCAAACTTCAGCGCATTCCGCAGCGCGCGGGTGTCGACGCCAGCAACACACTTTTGGGAAAGCTTGAAGGCAATAATCCGGCCGGTTCGGTGAAAGATCGCCCGGCGATGTCCATGATCGTCCGCGCGGAAGCGCGTGGCGACATCCAGCCCGGCGACACGCTCATCGAAGCCACCTCTGGCAACACCGGCATCGCGCTCGCCATGGCGGCAGCCATCAGGGGCTACAAAATGGTGCTGTTGATGCCGGAAAATTTGTCGATTGAACGCCGGCAAACCATGCGCGCATTCGGCGCCGAACTGATCCTCACCCCCAAGGACCTGGGCGGCATGGAGTACGCGCGCGATCAGGCCGAGCAAGTGCAACGCGAGCGCGGCGGCATGATCCTGAACCAATTCGCCAATCCCGATAATCCGCTCGCACATTACCTGAGCACGGGGCCGGAGATATGGCGCGACACCGAAGGCAAG
>Ga0209181_10002355_pt1 | contig 31144 bp, 28 predicted proteins | sample MAT05_FD_187208 | JGI IMG/M metagenome (GOLD analysis project Ga0209181, IMG submission 187208) | Freshwater microbial communities from Lake Fryxell liftoff mats and glacier meltwater in Antarctica - MAT-05 (SPAdes) (version 2) | ecosystem: Environmental > Aquatic > Freshwater > Ice > Liftoff... | reverse complement strand
TGGGTCCAAGAGACCGACGCGCCCCCCTGCCACGAGTGCGGCACGCTCATGATTCGCAACGGCGCTTGCCACAAGTGCCCCAACTGCGGCTCCACCAGCGGCTGCTCCTGACCCGGTGACCCCGCTTCTGGCTTGCCGTCTCTGACGGCCTCGCTCGTGTAGCTCAACGGATAGAGCACCCCTTTGGCAGAACCGCCAAGCTTTCAAGGCTCGGCGGCTGTGCGAAGGGGGTAGTAGCAGGTTCGACTCCTGCCACAGAGCACCCATCACAGCTTGGGATTGGTCGCGCGGCCGTCGAGCCAATAGGGGGCATCATGGACATTGCTGGCGTCTTGTTTCTTCTGTTCGCGAGTGTGGGGATCTTCTTCACTGCGAATTGGATTGGTGGGAAAGCAATCGAAATTGGCTATGAGCAATTGTCATTTTACGATGACACGGAAGAATCCCCGCTCGTAGACCGCGTGTTCAAGATTGGGTTCCCGTGTGCGCTCATGCTCGTATTAGCAGCGCTGCTCTACGGATTGAATATGCCGCGGTTCACGAAAAGCCTGTGGCTTGTCGTTCCCATGACTGCACTTATTCGGATTTTCTACAATTTTTGTTTGTCACGTCTAGGCCTGATTGATTGGCGAAGCCTTTTGGTCAATGCAACTCTTTCGACAGCGTTGGCATATGTGATCTATGTCCGGTTCGGATCGGATCGGATCGCAATATTCTCTTGCCTGATCGAGGCACATTCGCGAACGAAATGTGGCTGATAATTGTTTTGTTTGTATTCCAATCCCTCAACAGGAAACGTTCATATACACGGTCCCGTCACATACGCCGACGCACATATGTGACAAGTCGCTACGCGCAATACAGCGCGCTATACGACGCCTCAATATCGACGGCAAACATTACGGGCAATCTTCGCCTCCTGATGTATGCCATCATGATTATCGAATCTTTCAACCGTCCACAGCTCGTGCGTCGTCTCGAGAATATCATCAAACGTCGGAACGGAACTTATGGTATTATGCAGATTCGGTCCGCGACACCCCTACGAGACGGGTCGAGCGTAGTTGCCGCTGCGAATCTAATAGCAAAGCTAAACCATGACATTCGTACTGCGTCTGATCCGCAACGACCGACTCGCTTGGATGACCGATCATATGAAATCACCGTACTCGAGAGAATTGTGGCAATCTATAACCCCAGTTCTAGTTACATAGCGGACGTGATGGGTGTATATGGGATGATATTCATTGAAGATCAGAGTCTGAACGGCGGAGGCGATGTCGAAGAGCCGTTGGCGGAGGCCGGTTCGAGCCCTCCCGAGTACAACGTATTCATACCGCTGGAAGGCAAAACTGCGGCATCGTTCTAGCATTGCCCAGCAAGGTGGCCACTTTAATCGAGAACAATCGCGCTTGGGGCGGCATGGCATTCGCGGTGGTGTATGATGTGACGATGAAATCGGCAATAATCGTGGTCGCGCTGATGATGGGTGGATGTGGCGGGAAAGCGGGTGGGCCGGTGGCGGCGCCGGAGCCGACGCAAGCACAGACGGGCCTGGTAAATGCGAGAGGGGTGGAGGTGATCGATGGTTTTCTCGCGGACCCGGAGAACGTGAATCCGGCGGTGATGCTGGAGGCGGTGAGCAACGATGGGGCGGTCGAGGTGAAGGTGCCGGGCGCGCTGGTGGAGGCGCTGTTCGTCGGCGTGGAAGACGAGCGCGCGGTGGCCCTGCTGTTCGCTGGGTTCGTCGCGGGGAACGCGCGGCCGCAGTTCGTCGACGGCGTGAAGCGCGACCGGTTCGCGTCGGGCGTCGAGGGCGCGCTGCGGGTGTATGTGGCGCTCGGGCTGTCGACGCCGGCGATGGAGGAAGCCCGGGCGGCGCAAGGCGGTGGCACGCTCGACGCGTGGGCGAGCGAGTGGCTGGCGAAGCATCCGAGCCCGAGCGCGGAGTAGCGACTGCCGCTGGGTCAGGGCTGGCAGGGGTGGGCGCGGGCGGCGGCGACGAGGCGGGCGGCCCAGCGCCGCTGGGTCTGCTGATCCTCGGGGGAGCTCAGGCCCTGGTCGAGGTCGATCCAGGACTCCAGCACGAGATCGACGACGGAAATGGCACGTCATCACAGGAGCGTTGCGAGCCCTAAGCGGGCTGCGACGGGCCGCAGCGAGGGCAGAAGTAGCCGTGTTCGTTGAGGGCCATGGAGTGGTAGGGGACGGCGCGGGCGCAGCGTGTGCAGACCACCGTCGCCGCGCCGCGGCGCGACGGCGCAGCGGTGCCGTCGGGTGGCGGAGGGAGCAAGGGCGGGCCGGCGTCGTCGCCGCCGCCGGGAATGGCGTCGAGAAAGGATAGGAGTCCGCCGGTCACGGTGTCGATGGCCACGAGGCCGACCACCGCGACCATCCCGAGCGCGACCGTCACGGGCGACACGGCTTCGGGGCCGGCTGGTGGATCGGCCGGCTTCCAGCCCTCGATGGTCATGGCCGTCCCTGATGCGCACGACGCGGCGCACGCGCAAGCGCGAACCGGCGCGTCACGCGCGTCACCGGAGGAGGACGGCGAGGACGAGGCAGACCGCGGCGAGGGCGAGGGTGAGGCCGGCGAGCCAGAGCAGGAGCGACAGCCAGGGACGCGCGAGGGAGGTGGAGGTGCGGGCGCACCCGAGGCAGAGGGCGAAGGTCGACGCGCCCTCGGTGAGGACGCAGCAATCGGCGCAGACCGAGCGGCGGCAACGGGCGCACGGGCCGGAGGCGGCGCGGCCGCACAGGGCGCAGCGCGTGACCGGTGAGCTGTCGTAGGTCTGGAGGCTCACGGACGGCCGGCGGCGCGGCGCGGCGCGCGAAGCGTGCCAGTGAACGGAATGGACGCCAGCGCGGCCGGATCGGGCGAGAGGTTGAAGAGCGATAGTAGGCCGTGGATGAGGGGCTCGCGCTGCGCGAAGATGTCAGTGAGGCGGAAGCGGAGCGTGCCAGCGACGGTGGATTGCAGGAGCCAGGTCACCAGCGTGACCGTGAGCTCGAGGCGGAGGTCGAGGTCGGGCGACGCGACCTCGAAGCGCGTGAGCTGGGCTTGCCCGTCGGCGACGGTGAGCTCGGCGCGCAGCGAGTCGAGGTCGAGGTGCGTGAACGGGATGCCGCCGGGGAAGAACCCGTCGAGGCTGGGGTGCTTGAGCGGCGTGGCGTCGTCGCCGATGCGGCAGCGCGACGTGGTGCGGATCGCGATGGTGCCGCGGGTGTCGACCACGACCAGGCGGCCGCCGACGTCGGGCACGCGCAGATCGATGTCCAGCTCGAGCGCGCCGGTGATGGGCAGATCGATCCAGCTGTCGAGGGGCAGCTCGTCGAGCGAGACCGCGTGCGCGACGGTGTGGAGATGCAGATGATCCGGCGTCGAGGTCGCGATGCCCTGGAGCAGCGGGGGCAGCGGGGGCAGCGGATGATCGGCCATCACGAAGGGTAGCCGAAGTCGGTCGCGATCGCGGCGAGGAGCGGCCAGGGCGGTCGGCCGCGGTGGTCGAGCGCCCGCGGGGTAGGATGGCGGCGTGGCAGCGATCCTGGTGGGCGCAGTGACGAGCGCCGCGATGAGCTTGTTCGTGGTGCTGCGGCGGCGGGCGGCGGTGAAATCGGCGGTGATGGTGGTGCGCGAAGGGCGGGAGGATGCGTCGGCGCGCGCGCGCTACCGCGAGATCGCCGCGGGCGACGAGCACGCGGAGCTGATGACGGGGTTCAAGGCGGACGGGTTCGAGCTCGAGCCGCTGGGGTTCCGGTTGCTGGGCGATCTGGTGGCCGAGCGCGCCGATGGCTCGCCCCGGGCGGTGGCGCGCTGCTGGCTCGACGACAAGGGCACGACCTTCGCCTACCTGGTGGTGAACCTGCGGTGGCGCGACATGCCGACCTTGACGCTCGAGTCTCAGACGTCGACCGAAGCGCTGCTGACGATGCGCACGACGGCGGCCGAGCTGGCCAAGCCGCCGTTCGTGCATCGGCAGACGGTGGATCCGCTGGTGGGCCACGCCGAGCTGATCACTCGTCACCGCGCGTTCGTGCGCCGGCACGACGCGCGCGAGAGCCTGGTGCAGGTCGCGTCGCTCGACGAGCTGCGCGACGCGATCACTCGGAGCAACGCGCGGACCGTCGCGTGGCGCCGCGCACAGGAGCCCGATGCGCTGCTCGACGCCGACCTGCGCGGGCTCCTCGGCCGCGGGTACGCCCGCCACGGCGCGGCGTGGGCCAAGGTGTTGCGGGCCAGCCTGCCCCGCGCGACCGTGCGCAAGCCGTGAGGCCCTGCCCGGCAGCACCGGGCCGACTGCGGCAGACTGACCTCGTGCCGACGGTCCTGGTGGCGGTGCGGTGGAGGTCGATGGAGCCGGCGATGCGGCGCGGCGTCTTGACGCTGTACGCGATCCTGATCGTGCTCGCCGCGACGTTCTGGTTCTTGCTCGACCACTAGTCGAGCAAAGGCCCGCTGTCATGACCCGACCGGGCGCCGGAGCTCACTGGGCGCGCGGCAAGCGAACGGGCACGGGCGGCGACGACGGCGAGATCACGCGGTAGGCCGGGGCGAAGCTCGTCGACGCCAACGGCGGCGGGCCGGGCCGCGAGGCGCTCAGCCCTGCGCGGAGGCCATGACGCGCACGTAGGCGGGGCGCGCGGCGCAGCGCGCGGACCACGCATTGACGTGCTCGAAGGGCGCGAAATCGATCTTCAGGTGACGCAGCCAGTCGGCGAGCGAGTGCAGGTGCGTGTCGACGAGCGTGTAGGCGTCGCCGACGACGAACTGCTTGCCGGCGAGGTGGGCGTCGAGGAAGCCGAGGCACTTGCCGAGGTCGGCCTTGCCGAGCTCACCGGCAGCGGCGTTTTGCTGCTCGGTCGGAAACCAGGGCATCAGGTTGCGGGCGAAGCGCTGCACCGCCTCGGACAGCGTGACATTGCTCCAGACGACCCAGGCCATGGCCTGCCCACGCGCGGTGCCCGGCGCCGGATACAGGCCGCGCTCGACGCCGAAGGTCTCGGCCAGGTACAGCGTGAGCGCGGCGGATTCCCACAGCGGCACGCCGTCGTGGACGACGACCGGCACGCAGCCATTGGGGTTGAGCTTCAGGAACTCGGGCGAGTGGGACGCGCCAGCGCGAATGTCGATCTTGACCTTCTCGCAGGGGACGCCGAGCTCTACGACCCGACCACCCGCGGGTTCGGTCCTGGGCCGGCGATGCCCGACGCGCGCGGTGGCCACACCGCGACGCGGCTCGCCGACGGGCGCGTGCTGCTGGTCGGCGGCGCCAACCGCGACGGCTCGGTGCTGGCGTCGGCGGAGATCTACGATCCGGTCGGCGCGACCTTCACGCCGGTCGGCGCGATGGTGACGCCGCGCTACAAGCACGCCGCGGTGCGCCTCGACGACGGCCGGGTGCTCGTCGTCGGTGGCTCCGATGCGCGCGACTGGCGCGGGACCTACCGGACGACCGAGCTGTTCGACCCGGCGACCCGCGGGTTCAGCGCCGGCCCACGGCTGGCGGCCGAGCGCTTCAAGCTGGCGGGCGCGGTGGTCGGGTTGCCCGGCGGACGAGTCGTGGTCGCGGGCGGCGCCGCCTCGGTCGAGGTCCTCGACGACGACGCGCTCGACGCCGCGGGCGGGGCGGGCGAGGCGGGCGGCGCGGGCGGCGCGGGCGAGGCGGGCGGCGCGGGCGGCGCGGGCGGCGCGGGCGGCGCGGTGGTCAGCACCCTCGCGCGCGCCAGCTACTACGGGACGGCCACGATGGTAGGCGACGACCTGATCGTGATCGGCGGCTACCGGGCCGACGTGCAGTCCAGTGACGCGATCGCCACCGTGCCTCACCTCGCGCGGCGGAACTTGTAGAGCGGCGCGCGACGGCGGGCCGGGCCGAAGCGCGAGTGTCGCCGCCGCTGCCGTCGCTGACGATCCGACCCGGCGCGAGCTTCGACGAGAACGCGCTGCGAATCTCGCAGCCGGCTGCAGATGATGCGGGCGCCGCCACCCCCGGTCGCCGCAGAGGTAGGCTGCGATCGTGCGCTGCCTCGTGTGCGAAGCCGAGACCGCCGACGCCGACGTCGAGCAGGCCGCCGTCGCGTCGAACGTGCGCGCGTTCGCCGATCAGAGCTTCGCGCTCTGGCGCTGCGGCGCGTGCCGCTCGATCCACGCCCGCGACGAGGTCGACCTCGTCACCTACTATCGCGACTACCCGTTCGCGCGCGCGCAGCCGTCACGCGTGCTGCGCTACTTCCACCGCCGGTTGTGGCGGCGCCTGGCCCGCGCTGGTGCCACGCGCACCGACCGCGTCCTCGACTACGGGTGCGGCGCGGGGCTGTTCGTCGACGATCTGCGCCGCGCCGGCCTCGACGCCCACGGCTACGACGCCTACGACGCGCGGCACCAGGATCCCGCGCCGCTGGCCGCGCGCTACCACTGCATCCTCGCCCAGGACGTGATCGAGCACGTCGACGATCCGCGCGCGCTGCTCGACACCTTCGCGGACCTGGGTGAGCCGGGCGGGCTGATCGCGATCGGGACTCCCGACGCTGCGGCCATCGACCTGCACGCCGCGGCCCGCTGGAAGCACACGCTGCATCAGCCGTATCACCGCCACCTGTTGTCGCGGGCCGCGCTCGAGGCCTTGGCCGCGGCGCGCGGCTGGACCCTCGTGCGGTACTACCCGCGGCCGTACACCAACACGCCAGTGCCGACGCTCAACCTGCCCTACCTGCTGCGTTACCTGCGGGCCAACGACGACACGCTGGACGTGGCCTTCGACCCGCCGCGGCTGCGCGGCGCGATGCTCACGCCCTTCGCGCTGTTCGATGCGCTGTTTGGCGCGCTGCGCTGCCCGCCCGGCGACGGACTGGCGATCTTCCGCACGCCGGGGTGAGGCGCGCCACAGGCTGTCTGCGTGAATCCCGCGCGGACCGCTCGGAGCAGCTCAGTCGATCTTCTTTTTCACGTCGCGTGCAGCGTCACGCACGGCGTCGCGGACGTTGCCCGCACCATCCTTGATGGCCTCACCGGCGTCGCGCGCCATGTCGCGGGCCTTGTCGCCGAGATCTTGGGCGCCGTCCTTGACGTCGCCGGCCACGTCACGAGCCTTGTCGCCGAGGTCTTGGGCGCCGTCCTTGACGTCGCCGGCCACATCACTGACCTTCTCCTTGGTGTCGTGGGCCGCGTCGCGGACGGCATCGCGGGCATTGGTAGCAGCATCGCCGGTGGTGTTGTTGGACATGCGTGAGCGTGACTGTGCGCGTTCGAGCTGACAAGGGAGTAGCGGCGTCAAAATGACCGCCTCGCCGACGGTCGCTACATCCGGGCAAAAGCGGCGCGCAGCAATGGTTCCGCGAGCTTGAGCGCCGTGACACGCTCGATCGCTGTGGCCGCGGCCAGGATCGGTGTGGCAACCGCACCCAGCGTGCGCTTGGCCTTGCGGTTGTCGACGCAAGCTTGCCCCAGTGAGCGCACCAGCCCACCGGGATCGTCGCCGGGCAGCTCGAGCGGACCCGGCTTGAGCTGCGGCACGTCGGCCCAGCGCGCGGCGACGTACATGATCGCGGCCTGCTCCGACCAGATCGTCGTGAGCTCCTGCATGCCGAGGTCGCGATCGGCGAGGAGCGCACCCACGCCGGCCAGCTCGAGCCACGCCAGCGTCATGCCGGCGAGGCGGGTTTGCAAGACGCCGCGCGGCGCGTACTGCCGTGGTCCCCACAGCTCGTTGAACCGCAGCGACGGGATGAGGGTCAGTGCGGCGGTGAGCGTGGCAGTCGACAAGGCCCGCTCCGGCGCGATACCGAGCACATCGAACAGCCCCTTCGAACTGGCGCGTTCGTCGTCACTGGCTCCTAGCGCCGCGGCGACCGGAGCGCGCCATTCCCCGCCGTCGTCGAGAGGAATCGCCAGCACGGCGGCCGCGATCGCGCGCTCGCGGGCCAAGACAGCGGCGCCGTCGGCGTCGGGTGGTAGCAGCGCGCCGATGATGGCGGGATCGCGGATCGTGGCAAGCTCGGCGAGGATATCGGCGTGGGCCACCGGCGCGGCGCCGCCGACCCGGAGCGGGCAGATGACGCTGTTGTAGTCGACGACGGTGACCGCGCCCAGCGTGAAGACGCGGTTGAACGGGAACAGGCGGCACGACGCCGGCTTGGCGGCGCGACCGTCCTCGACCTCGACCCGGCACCTGCCGTCGTCGGCGAGAAACCAGCAGCGGTCGCGCGGGTTCCACAGCGTGACCGCGTCGCCACGCTTGCGCAGGAACGGCACGATCGCCGGGCGCCGCGCGGCCAGCTCGACGAGCTGTCCGCCGACGACGTCGAGCCCGACGCCCAGCCCCTTGCAGCACGCCCCGCACCCGGCGCACTCGTACGACAAGCGGCGGTCGGGCCAGGTGAAGTAGACGTTCGCGGGGTCGAGCAAGCCGTCGGCATATCACGCAGCGTCGGTGGAGCGGGCCCGCGATCCGCCCGCGCGCGACGCGGCTATTCGTCGGCGCGGGCGCGGTGGCGCTTGGCGAGGCGCAGCATCTGGGCGAAGGCCCAGGTCCGCGGCACCGGCGGCCCGGCTCGCCGCACCGCCGGGGTGGCGGCGAGCGTGCCCAGCAAGAGGCGGGCGTCGTCGGCCTTGCGATCGGGCGCGACCGCGGCCCGCCACGCCACGAAGCGGGCCCGCGCCCGGCTCGCCAGCGTGGCGTCGAGGAGGTCCCAGGTGCGCTCCCAATAGGCGATGGGCGCGGCGGCGGCCACCAGAACCCGCCCTTCCCCGGCGGAGATGATTTTGGCACGTATCGCGCGGGCGACCGCGTCGCGCACGTTCACCATCGGGACCGAGATCGCCAGGTAGCCGCCGCGGGCCGGCAGGTGGGCCACCGCGACCTCGGCGTCGGACACCAGCCGACCGCGCTGGTAGTCGCGAAAGATCGTCCCGACGCCGTGCATGCCGCACGGTCCCAGCTCGGCCGCCCGCAGCGCGCCCATGCTCGACGCCCCCCATACCTCGACGCCCTGCTCCATCGCGAGCATGAGCTCCTTGTGCCAGACCGCGGCCATGCGCTCGAAGTAGCCGTCGATGATCGCGAGGCGCGCGGGCCGGCGCTTGGCGAGGAGCATGAGCACGTCGAAGGCAGCCACCGGCGGATGCAGCTCGGCGCCGGGCAGGAGGGCCCGCACCTCGGCGGCCGGCAAGGTCGGGCCGACGAAGACCAGCGTGGCGTCATCGCAGCGCGCCATCAGCCCATCTCCTCGACGAGGGTCGCGCGACCGGGGACGAGCACCTTCACGACCGGCACGTCGTGCCCGGGGTGTCGGAGATCGACGACGACCACCTCGGGCGAGCCAGCGGCGGCGAGCCGGTCCAGCAAGATCTCGATAACAGTGCCGAAATCATCGGCCCGAGGCGCGACGTGGTCGCGGGCGTCGACCAGCTGGTCGGGCGGCGCGGCGTAGCGCGCCCAGACCCGGCCCAAGAGCGCGCGATCGGTCGAGCGCTGGTAGTCGATCGGGAAGAAGTCGTCGCGGGCCCCCGAGATGTACGTCATGCGGGTCTGGGCCGCCTCGGTGATGGCGCGCAGCATCGCGATCGCCGGGTCGAGATGCGCGCCGAAGCCCTGGTAGAACCCGACGCTGCGCCAGCTCGGCTCCGACGGATCGTGCATGAGCCCGCAGCCGAACACCGGCACGCCGACGTCGGACGTGAGGTCCCACAGCCACAGCCGACAGCCGGTGGCGCGGATCTGCTCGACCAGGGCTCGGACCCGGCGATCGACGATGGTCTCGAGGACGACGCGGCGATCGTCGCCGGTGGCGCGCCAGGTGGCCTCGGCGTCGCGCTCGATCACCTCGCACAGGCCGTGGGCCACGGCCTCGGCCAGCGTGTTGCCCGAGGCCAGCCCGTTCGACGACACGTCGAAGGTCGGCGCCGTCGACGCGACGGTCGTGGTGTCGAGGGTGACGGCCTGCCACGGGATCCACACCGCCCGCTGCGACGCCAGCGCCCAACCTCGCACCCAGGGCCAGCGGGCGTCGAGGTCGAGGCGGCGCACCCGGCGGGGTAGCGCGTCGGCCAGCGCGATGGTGCGCGGGCCGAGCGTGCGCGCGGTGGCGTGGCGGTCGGGCCCGCGCGCCTCGGCGTGCCAGCACTCGATGCTCTCCATCAGCGCCGAGACCTTGGCGGCCAGCGCGGTCGTGCCCTTGCCCTGCGCGGTCGACAACGACTTGCTGGTCGGGCGCACCGCCGCGAACACCGGCACGCCCAGCCCGTCGAGGCCGGTCAGCTCGGCGACGCGGGTGACGCCGAGCCGCGCGCCCACCGGGGCAAACCGCCGCCACGTCGCCGCCAGCGCCGCCGCCCGCTGCGTCCCGGCCAGGACCCGCGCTGGTCCCGCGAGGACCTCGTCGAAGCAGCGCAACGGCACGCGCGCATCCTACCTGCCCGGCAGCGTGACCGTCTCGTCGGCCCGGGCAGTGCGTACCGCGTCCCGTTCGTGCTCGAGCCCGGCACGGGTCGGGTCGTCGGTGGCGACGTTGGCGAGCGCGACGTCGAGGACGGCGCTGGCCTCCTCGAGGAAGTTCCAGCGGACGTACAGCGTCGCCAGCGCGAGGTACGGGCTCGCGAGTGGACAAGTCGATCGAGGCTCGCGGTCGAGGCGCCGGGATGGCAAGGCGACGGTGAGACCGCAGGGGAGCATCCTCGACGGAGGTGACCCGAGGACCGGAACCGGCAACGCAGCCAGCCGGGATGGATCGGCCGCGAGAACGGTCGACTTGTTCGTTCGCGGGCCCTAAGCGGCCAAGGCGGCGGTGAGCGCGTAGTACGGCGACGGGTTGGCCTTGAGCGCCGCGCCACAGCGCTCGTACGTCGACCGCGGATTGCCGGCGGCAAAGGCGTCGGCGCAGGCCTGCCCGAGCGCGGGATCGGCCGCGGCGGCGGTCGGCGGCTGGGGTGGGGCGTAGCGCAGCAGTGGCGCCGCCGTCGCGATCGTGAACAGCGGTCGTCGGCACTGCGTGGGGTCGGCCTCGATGCTGCGCACGACCCTGGCGCGCGACTGCTTGGTGCGGCCTTGCGTGATCGCGACGCAGTCGTAGATCCAGGTCACGTAGCCCTCGTCGATCACGTCGATGCCGAAGCGGGCATCGCGGCGCACCTGCAGCTCGCGCAGCGCCACGTAGCCCGGCGCGGCGGTGGGCAGCGCGAGGTTGGGCCGGGCGGGCAACGTCACTGTGGCGGGCCGCGGGTTGCGCTGACCCTTCATGAGCGTTTCGGGTACCGCGGCGGGCACGACCGGCCCGGCGACCCGGGCGGGCGCGGTTTCGACCCCTTCGACGGGACGCCCAGCCCCGGCCCCAGCACACCCCAGCGCGAACCACGCGAGCACGACCACGAGCTTCATTGGCAAAGACCTCTGCCGATCGGGAGGGCGTTCGCGCGCGATGTCGCACGGGTCCGGTCCCGCTGCGCGACTGCGAAGGCGTACCGCGAGGGCGTTCACTCGCCGCAGGCGCCCAGCGTCGGATCGCCGGGGTAGCGCGTACAAGTGCCGGTCTCGCACGGGTGGCTGTCGCTGCACAGCGCGCCGCAGAAGGAGCCCTCGATCGTGCCGCAGGTCGAATCCTCAAGGCAGAACGGCGCGCCCTCGGGGTTGCAGGCGCGCCCGTCGATGACCGTGCCGATGGGCCGGCACCGATAGCCAGGACCGACGCCGGAGATCGTGAAGCCCACCTCGCAGGTCGAGCCGGGAGCGCAGGTGTTCGCCGAGTCGAACGGGGTGCACGGATCGGCGCAGGTGCCGTCGTTGAAGGTCTGGTACTGGAGGCAGTGTCCGCTGTTCGGACATTGCGCGCCCGCCCGGGTACACAGCAACTTGCAGGTGCCGAGGTGACAGACCAGCAGGCTGTCGCAATCGTCGACGGAAGGGCCGCCCCTCGTGCAGGTCTCGCCGAGCTGGCGCCGACCGTCGATGGGAACGCACTGCGGCCGACCGCCGGTGAGCGTGCACTTCTCGCCGTTCGAGCAATTCTGGAACTCGGTGTTGCACAGCGTGGGCCCGTCGATCGGGATCGGCGTATCGACCGCAGTGTCGCGGGGCGTGCGGGCGTCGATGGGATTGGCGGGCCCGGGATCGCCACCGCAGGCGGCGAGCGAGACCAGAAGAAGCGCGAGCCCGCAGCGGATCGTGGACGGCATGGGCGCCACGGTACGCCCGGCCCCGCGACGGCGCGGCGCGATCCCGGCGGCAAAGGAGCGCGCTGTGATCGGACCGACGCTGCTCGCGCTCGAGCAACGTCCGCCTGGCACCCGGCGTCGCGTGGCTACTGGTAGCGCAGGCGATCGCGCAGCGACGACCACGCCGCGGCGCGGGCGTACACGCCCAGCTCGAGGAGCGACGTGACGTCGACCCAGGCCGCGTGCTCGACGGGCAAGATGCGTCCGGCCGCGGCGGCGGCGTAGATCCGGCTGGCGATCGGCTGATCTTCGGCGAGCAGCGGGGCGATCGCCGAAGCGGCCTCCTCGGTGCGGGCGCGGACCTCGGCGAGCGCGACCAGCAGCTGGCCGGCGAAGCCCTCGGTGGCCACCAGCGCGGCGGCGATCCGGCGCGACATCGCCTCGTCGCCGCACGACAGCCCAGCGAGCATCCCCAGCGCGAGCGACGCCACCTCGCTGTCCTCGCCGACCAGCTCGGCGAGCGCGGCTTCGAGCGCGGCGAAGGGCTCGGGTGGCGCGACCACGCCGGGCGACTGCACGTCGTCACGAGGCAGGGCCAGCGCGACCACCGGCAGCGAGCCGGGGATGCCGCCGATCAGCGAGGCCGCGCGCTGCAGCCCGGTCGGCGTGGTGAACAGCGCGACGGCCAGCACCTCGAGGAGCGGCGACCCGGCGATCTCGTCGGCGTCCTCGGCCGCGTCGAGCTGCTCGATCAGCGTCGAGGTGACCTCGCCGAGGGTCTCGGTCGACAGATCGCCGGTGGCGGCCGCGATCGCGGCGCGACGCAGCGGGCTGTGATCGTCGGCGTGGGCGGCGCAACGCCCGGCCTCGCCCAGCTCGACCAGCGCCAGCGCCGCGGCGGCCGCGACCTCGGGCGACGGATCGCCGAGGCGGGCCGCGATCGCCTCGACCTGCCCGATCAGCAGCAGCCCGCGCACCGCGGCGACCCGCACCGACGGTCGGGGATCTTCGGCCAGCGCGCGCAGCGCCGGCTCGGCCTCGTCGAGCGGCAGCTGCATCGACAGATCGGCGGCCAGCGCGCGGTCGTCCTCGTCGCCAGCGCTCATCGCCGCGACCAGCGTGGCCATCGGCTCGGCGGCGGCGGCCTGGACCAGCCCGTCGAGGAACGCCGGGAACAGCGGCAGCTCCTTGAACAGGTTCTCGCAGGTCGCGTGCCACGCCGAGAACGCGTCGGCGTCGGCGGGCGCGGCGGCCCCGAGCAGGTGCGCGCACCACTCGGCGTGCTCCCAGTCGGGCAGCATCTTCATGCGCTCGAGATCGGCCTGGCCGGTCGGCTGATCGAGCGCGGCCAGCTCGGCGGCAAAGCCGGTGGGCTGGGCCCGGCCGAGGATGCGATCGACCGCGGCGCCCAGCTGGGCGAGGCCGTGCGTCCGTACCCGCTCGCCGAGCTCGGTCTGCGCCCGCGCGATCGGCCCGAGGGCGGCGATCAGCGCGGCCAGCTGGGGCCGGGGCGAGCTGCGGTCGAGCAGCGGCACCAGCGCGTCGACGATCGCGGTCGCGACCGGCCGATCGTGCAGATGGGGCGACCACGCCAGCGCGCGGCCGGCCTGGAGCGCGGCCTGGTGGATCACCGGCTCGTCGCGTCCGGGCGCCCGCAAGCTCTCGAGCGCGCGGGCCCCGGCCTCGGGCTCCATGGCGGCCACGGTGGCGGCGATCAGCTCGTCGGCGCGGGGCGACCAACGCCAGCGCCGCAGCACGTCGGGCAGCTCGTCGGCGCGCGCCAGCATCGGCGCCACCAGCACCGCGGCCAGGTCGTCGGACAGCGGCACCGCCGCGCCGGGACCCGCGCTGCGCAGGAGCGGCGATGCCGCCACCCACGCCGCCAGCTTGTCGTCGACGCCGAGGATGGCGCGGCCCTTGGGGTCGAGCAGGTAGTGCATGAGCCGCTCGATCGCCTCGCTGGGCTCGAGCGGATCGACGACGACATCGTCCATGAGCAACGGCAGGAGCGCCAGACGATCGCCATCGGGCGTGAGGGCAGCGGCGCGGCGGATGGCGGCGCGAGTGAGGGTCATGCGAGGAATCCCATCTCCGCGTACTCGAACTCAGCGGCGCGGATGAGGTGATGGTTGTGGATGATGCCGCCATCGGCGGCAGCCGAGGTCGCGGCGCGGACCAGCGCGTTCATGATGTTGCCGCCAGCAAGCGGGAACCGTTTGGCAATACTGCTGAAATCGACGTCGTCGGCCAGCTGGGCCTCGCGCGGCACCATGCCGAGCCACAGCTGCATGCGCTGCTTCTCGTCGGGCGCGGGGAACCGCACGCGGAAGCGAATGCGGCGCCGGAACGCCGGGTCGATCGCGCTCTCGCTGTTGGTGGTCATGACCACCACGCCCTCGTGCGACTCGAGGCGCTGCAGGAGGTAGTTGACCTCGAGGTTGGCGTAGCGATCGTTGCTCGACTTCACCTCGGTGCGCTTGGCGAACAGCGAGTCGGCCTCGTCGAACAGCAGCATGACCTGACCGCGCGCGGCCTCGTCGAAGACCCGGCCCAGGTTCTTCTCGGTCTCGCCGATGTACTTGTTCACGACCTGCGACAGATCGATCCGGTACAGCTCGAGGCCCATCTCCTTGGCCAGGAGCGAGCAGATCATGGTCTTGCCGGTGCCGGGCGGCCCGGCGAACAGCGCCGACAGGCCGCGGCCGTAGGGCAGCTTGCGATCGAAGCCCCACGCCTTGAAGACCTGGGCCTGGTGCGCGGCGTAGTTGAGGAACTCGAAGACCGGGCCCAGCACCTCGTCGGGCAGGATCACGTCGGGCCACTCGAGCGTGGTGCGCACGACGGTGGCCAGCGCCCCGAGGCGGTGGGCGAGCCGGCTGCGGATCACGTCGACGATGTGGTCCTCGGTGATGAGCCCGCCGCGCTGGTGGACGTAGTCGAGGCGGCCCAGCTCGGCGGCGGCGTCGCGGATCGACGCGCACGACGCCGAGTAGCGCTTCACGATGGTCTCGAGCCCGGTCGTCGAGTCGAGCCGCAGGTGGGGCGGCAGGTGGCGGATCCACAGCCGGCGCTGGGTGTCGGCGTTGGGAAACGGCACGACGAACTTGAGGATCACGCGGCCGGTGCGGGCCAGCCATTCGACGGAGCGCTCGCACGCGACCGCGAGCGGCACCTGCGAGCCGCGCAGGAGCGCGGTGAGGTGCGGGATGATGAAGCCCTGGCCTTCCTTGTCGGCGTAGTGATCGGCGCCGTCGAGGATCAGCACCGCGCGTTGCATGCGGGCCTCGCGCAGGAGCGGGCCGAAGGTCTCGTCGAGGGCGCGCACCTCGACGGGCACCTCGCGCAGATCGACGATCAGCAGCGGGCGGCCCAGCGTGCGCGCGGCGGCGCCGATGACGGCCTTGCGCCCGACCCCGGGCGCGCCGACCACCTCGAGCACGTGATCGGTGCGGGCCAGCGCGCGCGCGACGTCCTCGATGACGGCGCGATCCGGAATGATCAGCTCGGTCGCCGCCATCGGCGCGGCGACGTAGGTCGCGATCGCGCCCAGCACCGACTCGCCCGGTGCGCGCAGCCCGTCGAGATAGTCGAGGACGCGCTCGGCCAACCGCACCCGCTTGTAGATCAGCGGCGCGTCGGGGACCCAGCCCGGCCCGGCGGCCAGCTCGACCAGGCCGCCTTGGACCAGCGGCGCGTCCGACGTGAAGCGCAGCCGCACCTCGCCGCCGACGTGGGCTAGGTCGCCGACCAGCGCCGCCAGGAACGCGACGTCGCTCTGGACCGGCTCGCCGCGCTCGGTCGCGCTGACGTACGGGTTGAACGCGGTGCCGCGCTCGATGGTCACCAGCGCCGCGAGCAGCTCGACGTCGACCGGCGTGAGCGCGAAGCGCTCGCGGATGTTCTCGAGAGGCAGCTCGATGCCGACCCGGCGCGCGAAGGCGGTGCGCGCCGCGAGATCGCCGCGGGCCTCGGCGATGCGGACGTCGAGCGCGGCCAGCTCGGGCGTGGTGCGGACCAGCGTGCGGCGTTCCTCGACGGTGACGTGGGCCCGGTTGGGCACCGCCCGGCGCATCAGCCCGACGCGCTCGATCTGCAAGGCGACCAGCGCGGCCCAATCGGCCAGGTGCTCGTTGCTGGTGCCGTAGCCAGGACCGCGCGCTTCCATCGAGCTCACGAGCCTACCGCGGCGGCGCCGGGTGCGCGCGTCATCGCAGCTCGGCGAGCGCGGCGTCCGCGATGTCGGCGACCCGGGCCAGGCCGAGCTCGCGGCTCGAGCGCGCCAGCTCGGTGACGACGCGCCAGGTGTCGAGCGGCAGCGTGCCCTCGAGGAGCCCGCCCACCGCCACGTCGAGCACGCGCGCGAGCTGCACGGCGTCGCGCGCCGACAGGCCCAGATCGAGCGCCGCCTCGAGGTGCCGGACCCGCTGGGTCGGCTCGTGCTCGAGGCGGACCTGGCGCAGGCGTGCGCCGACGCCCAGCTCGCGCGCGGCGGCCTCGGGCAGCCCGTTCACGCGGGTGGCAGCCTCGGCGGCGGCGAGCTTGGCGCTGGCCTCGTCGCCCCGGGCCAGGAGCGCGTCGGCCAGGATGCCGGCTGCGCGGGCCGCGGTCTCGGGGTCGCCACGCCCGTCGGCGTCGTAGATCGCGTCGGAGGCCAGCGCGACCGCCTCGTCGACGCGACCCCCGTCGATGAACGCCGCCAGCGCGAGCAGCTCGACGGCGCGGGCCTCCTTGGCGCGATGGGTCAGGCGGAACGCATCGCGGGCGAACCAGAAGCAGAGCCCGGCGGCGGCAGCATCCCCCGCGGCTCGGTCGATCCAACCCAGCTCGGTCAGGGCAAGGGCGGCCAGATCGGCCCGCCCGACCCGCGCCGACCGCTCCCGGCACTGGCCCAGCGCCACCCGGGCCGCGTCCGAGTTGTGGGCCCGCCGACTCGCCATGCCGCGCACCAAGTAGGCTGAGCTAACGAGATGTGGGCGAATGTCGGCCTCGAGCGTGGTCGTCCGGTAAAGTACCGAATCAGCAGTCTTCTCAGCTTGTTCGGGCTCACCGGCTGAGATCTGAGCCATGGCGAGGACCAGCTCGGCGCGGAGCTCCTCGGCCAGATCGCCGGTTTCCTGTGCGAGCTTCGAGGCTTGCCGGGTGCGCAGGAGCGCGTCGGCACGCAGCCCGACCCGCAGATCCACGGCGGCCAGGTCCAGCAGCAGGCTGCCGGCCAGGCGATACTCGCCGCCGCGCGCGAGCGTCGCGATCTCGGACCGCAGCCGAGCGGCCAGCACGAGATCCGGACCAGTGGCAGGCATTGGAAAGATTATAGGAAATCAGGAAGGAACTGCGCAACCGCCCCGTACTACGATGGCCCTCATGAGCGCTCATCTCGAGGCTCTCCGAGCCCAGCTCGCGTCGGCCGATCCAGCTGAGCGTGGAGTGATCGCCGTCGCGATCGCCGAGCAGGAGCCGCTCCTGGGTCACCGCGTCGAGGCGGTTCGCGCCGCCCTCCACGCCGCCGGCGCTGCCATCGACGGCCAAGGCGATCCCACGCTCGAGGCGCGGCTGCTCCTGCGGCTGGCCTCGGTGAAGATGGTCGAGCTCGACTGGGAGGCCGCCGATCAGGCGCTGTCGTCGGCGGGCGACCGGCTCGGCCGCGAGGGCGCGCTGATGTTCGTGGTCGCCGCGCGCGCGTGTCGCGTCGCGCTCCGCCGCGGCGACCACGAGGTGGCCGGCGCGACCTTGCGGCTCGCCGCGACCCACGTCGCGCAGATCGCCGACCCGAAAGATCCGACCTGGCGCACCGCGCTCGTCGAGCTCACCCTCGGCGTCGGCGAGGTCGCGGTCAACCAGGAGCCCGGCGATCCCGAGCCCTTCGACGCGCTCCGCGAGCTGGTCGACGAGCTGCGCCGTGACGAGGCCTGGACCGACGCGGTCTTCACCGCGCGCCAGCTGATCGCCACCGACGCGCTGGCCCGCGGCGACGCGCCGACCGCCGCCAACACGCTGCGCGACGTGGTCAAGACCGCCCAAGAGCACGGCAGCCCCGCCGACGAGGTCGAGGCCCGCCTGGCCCGCGCCGCCGCGCTGTCGGGCCGCGGCGATCTGGCGGGCGCCGAGGAAGCCGACCGGGTCGTGCAGATCGCGCGCGACCGCGCCCTCGAGCACGGCCTCACCGATCTGCACGTCGCCGCGCTCATCGGTCAGGCCGGCTTGATGAGCCAGCGCGGCAAGACCGCCGGCGCGCTCGACCGCTGCATCGAGGTCGCCAAGATCGGCGTTTCGGGCGGCAACCTCGGCCGCTACATCGCCGCGGTCGGCCTGATGTCGACGATCTACCAGAACCACGGCGACTTCCCGTCCGCGTACCGGACGATCGCGGAGAGCTACCACGCGCTCCGCGAGGTCCAGGGCGAGACCGTGAAGCCGATGTTCACGCCGCTCCTGGACACCCTGCGCGACCGCATGGGCGGCGAGCGCTTCGCCAAGATGATCGATGACGTGAGCCGTGCGCGCCGCTTGGCGGACGAGCTGACCCGTACGCGAGCCTGAAGGAGATAGACATGGCCGACCCCGCGACCCCGACCGCTGGCGCTACCGATCCCGCCTCTGCCATCGCGAAGTACAGCGCGACCACGCAGGCCGGTGCCGATCAGGACGCCGCGATCATCACGCGCGTCGAGGGTCAGCTCGCCAACTCGCCGATGGGCTGGCTCCAGGGCCTGCTCGGCGAGACCTCGTCGAAGGCCGACAGCGAGAAGGGCGAGGCGCAGGACAAGGTCGACGAGATGGACGAAGAGGTGTCCAAGAACGCGAAGGACGCGCCTCCGGACGCCGGCGCACCGCCGACCAAGGGCACCGCAGCTCGTCCCGCGGTCAAAACGCCAGCCTCGGCGAAGGGCGCAGGCGACGCCGCCGGCAAGGGCAAGAAGGGCGACGCCGGGGGTGCCAAGGGCAAGGGTCCGGGCAAGGCCGGCGGCACCAAGCCGGCCGCCAAGGGCGGCGCACCCGGCGCGGGTGGTGATGGCGGCGGGGCGGTCGCCGCCCTCGCGGGCGGCGGCGGCGACATCAGCGCCGCGCTCGACGCCTACGAGCCCAAGGCGCCCGGCACCAAGGACACGATCGCCAAGATCAAGCAGATGGGCGACATCGCCAAGGGCTTCAGCGGGCAGATCGATTCGTACATGGGCACCGCCACCGACGGCGTGAACGGCGCGCTCGCCAAGGCCGGCAACTGGATCGGCGAGGGCAAGAACATCGCCGCGGTCTGGGAGAACAACCCGTACAAGAAGGCCGACGGCTTCCTTGGCACGATCATGAAGGTGCTCTCCTCGATCAAGAGCATCGCGGGCGTGGTCGGCAGCATCTGCGGCAAGATCGGCCTGATCCTGACCGTGGTCGGTCTGCTCGGCATGATCTTCCCGCCGATCGGCGCGGCGGTCTCGGCGGTCGCGCGCATCCTCAACATCGTCGGCCTCATCTGCGACGTGATCTCGTTCGCGCTGTCGGGCGTGCTCACCGGCCTCAACGGCGTGAAGCTCGCCCAGCTCGCGGCCTCGGGCGCGTCGCCCGAGGAGAAGGCGGCCACCGCCGACCTGATGATGTCCGAGGCCAACGACTGCGCGGGCTCGGTCATCAGCCTCGCGATGCAGTTCGGCCCCAAGTTCATGAAGGGCATGCTCGGCAAGAGCAAGGGCATCCTCAACGGCCTGATGAAGCGCGCCAAGGCGGTCCTGGGCAACCTCGCCGCCAAGACCGTCGGCAACGTGAAGAGCTTCGTCACCAAGGTGCTCGGCAAGTTCGGCGTGAAAGGCCGCGTCCTCGAGGGCGCGTGGCAGGCCGAGAAGGGGGCGATGAAAAAGGCCGGCGAGTTCGTGAAGAAACAGGCCGTCCGCGCCAAGGACACGGTCGTCAACAGCGGCGCCTACAAGAAGGCCGCCGCCACCGGCGCCAAGGTCTGGAAGGCCGGCGGCGACGTCGTCGACAAGATCAAGGCGACCCCGGCCGGCAAGAAGGTCGGGCAGGCCGCCGAGTTCGTGAAGAAGAAGAGCACCGAGTTCTCGACCTGGACCAAGGGCAAGGTCAACCAGTTCAACGACTCGGCCTTCGCCAAGAAGCTCGACACCTTCGCGGCGAAGACCAACAAGTTCGGCGACAAGATCGACCTCGAGATGAAGGTCGAGAAGCTGGGCGAGAAGGCCGGCGGCATCGGCACCGATTGGGGCGCGACCAAGAAGCTCGCGACCGGCACCGAGGCGCTCGAGAAGAACACCGCCGACCACTACAAGAAGCTCGCCGCCGGTGAGACCGCCAGCGTCGCCGAGGCCCGCGAGAAGTACCTGCGTAGCCAAGCCGGCAAAAAGAACGACGAGTACAAGGACCTCAAGTCCGACGGCGCCGACCTCAAGACCCGCGCCGAGCCGTGGAAAGAGGGCAAGCAGCTGGGCCGCGAGGCCGACCAGGTCGGCGACCTCACCAAGAAGGAAGCGGCGCTCGCCGCCGAGGCCGCCGAGAAGAAGGCCAAAGAAGATCTGGCCGCGGCCGAGACCAAGGAGGCCGCCGAGAAGGCGGCCAAGGAAGCTCGCAACACCGACCCGGCCAAGTACGCCGAGGACGCCCAGACCGCGCGCACCAAGCGCCGCGAGCTCGAGGGCTCGATGGGCGGCGACGACGCCGAGCGCAAGCGCATCCTCGGGCTGGGCGAGAACGCGACCGAGGCCGAGAAGACCCAGCTCACCGCGCTGCAGACCAAGCTCAAGCCCCTCGACGAGGCTCGCACCGCCGACGACCTGGCGTACAAGACGCTGTCGGGCGGCGCCGAGAAGCAGAAGGCGCCCGAGGGGGCGGTCGAGACCGGCAAAGCCGGATACGACGCGTTCAAGAAGGGCCGCGACGCGTATGACACCTGGGGCCACTTCGGCTCGGACGGCCCAACCGATCGCGGCAAGAACTGGGACTCGGCCGAGAGCTTCGACTTCAAGGACCCGCTGAAGTGGGACAAGGGCGGCGCCAAAGCCAACGCCGGTTCGCGCGCGGACGACAAGGCTAAAAAGATGGGCGGCGCGCCCGCGCTGACCGCGCCGGCGGATACGGCGGCGGCCGACTTCCACGCCTTCGTCGTGAAGCGCCAGGCCAGCTCGTCGATCGCCGCCTCGGCGCGCGGCATCCTCGCGCGTATCAAGCGCAAGGATCCGGCCGCTGACACCGCGGCGACCGACACCAAGGCGCCCAAGGCGGTCACGACCGCGCCCGGCACCACGCCGACGACGAACCCGAACGGGCCGTCCAACAGCAAGGAGCAGCCCAGCGCCAACGCGTCGACGACCGATGCCCCGGCGAGCTCGACCGCATCCTCGACCCCGGATACCACCGCGGCGCCCGCGGCGGATACCACCGCGGCGGCCAGCAGCGGCGGTGCCGATACCAGTGGGGCGGAGCCCGCGGCGGCCGAGCCCGCAGCAGCTGGCGGTGGTGCCGATGCCGGCGCCGGCGGCGGCGAGCCCATCCCGTACTGGCCGCACCTGCTCGCGCCCGACGGCGAGTTCACCATGGCGATGAAGGAGTTCTCCTTCATGCGCAAGGTCGCGATCGAGTTCAAGAAGGGCCAGGTCAGCGCCAAGCAGAAGGGCGTCGACACCCTCGCGGTCTACGGCCAGTACGAGAAGTACGCCGAAAAGCGCAAACAAGACGCCGCGGCCCACAAGACCGAGACCGATGCCGCCGGCCAGACCGCCCAGGCAAACCAGGGCGCCGCCGGCGAAGGCGCCAACGAGAGCGGCAAGGCCGGCTCCGAGCAGGACAAGGGCAAGGGGCAGGCCGGCCAGAAGGCCGCCGTCGATCTGCCCGAGCCCGAGAGCCGCGGCTTCTGGGGCCGCATCATCGGCCGCATCAAGCGCTGGGCGAAGAACAAGGCGTCCGAAATCTTCGGCTGGATCCAGGAGAAGATCGCCGACGTCATCATCCGCGGCCTGTGCGGGGTGTCGATGGGCGACATGAAGGCCTACTCGGGCGCCCTCAAGAACCAGCAGGCGCGCGCCAAGGGCGTGGCCGATACCGGCGCGGCGACGACCGACCAGGCCGCCGCGGCGAGCGAGAAGACCAAGACCACCAGCGAGACCGAGACCTCCAAGGCCGAGGCCGACATCGCTCAGGCCGACACCAACCTCGTCGAGGCGGACACCTTCCTGGGCGACATCAACAACTTCGAGCAGCAGCTCAAGGCGGAGATGATCGCGGCCCAAGCCTTCATCCAGCAGATCACCGCCGAGGTGACCGCGGCCCGCGCCAAGGACAAGGAAGACAAGGCCAAAGCCGCCGAAGAAGCCAAGAAGCGCGCGGCCGACGCGGCCAACGGGAGCGACAGCACCACCGCCGCCACCGCGAGCACCGACAGTAGCAGCGGCGTGTCGTCCTCGACCGACACCACCGCCGACCAGGCCAACACGAGCGACGAGACCAACAGCTCGCAGCCCGGCGACGTCTCGGCCAGCAGCTCCGATCAGGACCCCGCCGCCGCGACCACGACCGAGGGTCAGGACGAGGAGAAGGACGAGGCCAACGACGCGATCGTCAAGGAGGCTGTGGCCTACGTCGGTGGCGCGGGTGAGACCGCGGTCGGACAGCTCGAGGGCAAGAAGGACGACTACAAGAACCAGATCTCGGCCGCGGTCACCAACCGCGACAAGGGGATGACCAAGGAGATCGAGCCCCTCGCCGACGAGATCGTGAGCCACTTCAAGGAAGTGCTGGGCGAGATGAAGGGCCACCTCGGCGAGATCGAGGGCTCGAGCGACGCCGCGGTCGAGGCGGTGTGCAGCATCGCCGGCGATCTCGACGACGCGATCGCGACCGCTCACAAGGCGCTCGACGACGCGTTCACTGGCCTCTACGAGAAGATCAAGGGCTCCGACAAGACCAAGACCGCCCAGGTCATGGACGGCATCAACGACGTCGCCAAGCCCTACGAGGACCAGGCCCAGTCGTCCATGACGGCTGCCGAGCCGGTCGCCGACCGAGCCTGGGACCACGGCAAGGATGTGGTCGGCGCCGTCGCGAATCCGGTCGGCAACTGGGTCGAGGATCGCGCGGTCGGCGCCGTCGATCTGACCACGCGCGCCGCGGTCGGCACCGGGTACGGCGTCGGCGTGGGGATGGAGGCCTACGGTGAGGCAGCGTCGTACGGCGTGCCGATGATGCCGATGTGAACCGGGCCACGGGAGACGCGCTTGCGCGACGCGCCGATCGAGTAGAGTCCGCCCATGGGCGACCGCCTCTCCCGCTGGAAGAATCGCGCCGGTACCGTCGTCGTGCTGGTGGTGATCGTCGCGGTGGGCTTCCTGGTGTTCTGGAACATGTTCGGCCAGGGCCCGTACCGTGACTCGTGCAGCGTCAGCCTGGGCTGTCGCTCGTACCTGTGCCTCGAGCACGGCCTGCGCGGCGACACCCAGGTGCCAGCCGACGGTCGCTGTACCAAGACGTGCAGCAAGGACAGCGACTGCGGGGGCGGCGACCGCTGCGTGAAGCTCGACGGCGCCGCGCGCGACGACCTGCCGCCCTTCGGCAAGCCCGAGCGCGCGTGCATGCGCGTCCTGTCGCCGTGACTTTGCTACGATGGCCGCGATGGCCGACGATCCGACCGAGCCCGAGACCCGCGTCCTGGTCTCGCCCGACGGCGCGCTGATCGCCCGGGTCTTCGCCGAGCACATCGAGCTGGTCAACGGCTCCACGCTCGCGGTCGAGGGCGAGATCGGCATCGACGCCAGCGCCGACGGCCACGACGCGGTGCTGATCGGCGACCCGCTACGGCTGGTGGTGCTGTCGCGCTACGACAACAACGTCCGCCTCCACGTCATCGATCCTCGCGGGCCGACCGCGATCGCCGAGCTGCCGTTCAAGTCGGCGGCGCGGCTCATCGGCGCGTCGGGCGATCACGTGTGGCTAGCGGCCGCGACCGGCTCGATGATCGTCGACGTGGTCCGCAAGGATCCGTCGATCTGGCCGCTGCCGCTGCGCACGCCGGTCGCCGCCGCCGGCCCGTTCACCAGCGGTCGCTTCGTGGTCTCGACCGCCGGGCTCATCGAGGAGTGGGATCCCGAAACCCGGGTGCCGATCCGCCGGTTCCGCCTCGGCAAGGCCACGCCGGCCCGGCACGTCGGCGGCGGCCCGCGCCAGGTCTGGCTGGTGCCAGCGGCCGAGCTCGATCGCATCGAGATCATCCCGCTGGTCAACCACGGGCAGCCGGTGCGCATCGAGATGCCGGAGCCGATCGCGCGCATCGCCGCCGATCCGTCGCACGAGAACTTGATCGTCATCGGCGCGACCACGCGCACGGCGTACGCGGTCGATCTGTCGGGGCGCACGCCGGTCACGCCGCTCGAGGGCTTCACCGCCTTCGACGCGGCGTGGATAGGCGCCACCGGCGCGGTCGCGGTCGACGCGGTCGGCCTGGGCCTCGAGGTCGTGCCGGTCATCGGGCGCACCCGACCCGGCCTCAACCCCGACCGCCCCCAGGTCGCGCGCGGGCCCGCGGCGCTCGCGGCGATCGCGTCGGTCGAGGTCGCGGCGCCCACCAACGTCGCGGAGCGCTTGGTCGCGTGGCGAGAGCGCATGCGGGCGGCGGCGCCGCGCGAGGTGCCGAGCACCGCCGCGTGGATCGGGCCCACCGATCAGCCGGCGACCTGGCGCGATCACCTCGCGACCTGGGCCCGCTCGATCTTGTCGGGCACGCGCGGCGAGCCGCCGGTGCTGGGCGACGGTCCGCTGGGTGACGTCACGGCCCGGCTCGGGCTCGACGCCGACCTCGGCCTCGCGCTGTGGCTGCTCTACGGCGCGCACCTGTGCGGACACGACGGCCTCGCCCCGGCCGAGCTGTCCAGCGTGCTGCGCCGGCGCTGGGACGAGGCGCTGGGCCGCGGCGCGCTGGCCGCCCTCGGCGTGGCGCGCTGGCGCAAGAGCCGGGCCCGGCTGACCCGCGAGGTCGTCGACGCCCTCGACGAGCGCAGTCCCCGCTACGGCACGATCGTCGTGAGCGGCACTTCCTCGCCCGATGGCACCCGCGCCATCGTGGCGCCGGCCGACGTCGAGCTCGACGCGATCGCGCAATGGGCCGCGCCCGCGCTCGGCCCGATCTTCGTCGCGAACCGCCGCGGCCTCGCCCATCCCGACCGCTTCCTCCTCGAGGGCCGGGTGCGCGGCGCGCTGCCGGTGCTGAGCTGGCCCCGGCCCGACACGCTGCTGCCGCCCGCCGCGCTGCTGGTGGTCGCTGACGAGGCCGCCGCCCGCGCGGTGCCAGCCCCGGTCGTCGCCCGCTGGCCGACCGACGCCGCCTGAGCTTTCGAGCAGCGTGCCGCTTTGGGCTTTCGCCGGAGCCGCCGGTGGCGTAGTGATCGATCGATGATCGCCCGTGCCCTGGTGTTCGTGCTGCTGTCGTCGGCCGCGTGTAGCGGCGGTGGAAACGAGCCCCGCGCGACCGACGCGCCGGTCGCGGTGGTCGACGGCGCGACCGTGGTCGACGGCGCGACGCCCATCGATGGGTCGGCCGCGATCGACGCCGCGACCGCCGCCGACCCCGGGCGGCCCGGACGCTACCGCAGCCTGGTCACCGAGACCGTCCGCATCCCGATCGGCGCCACCGCGACCATGGCGGGCACGGTGTGCGCGCCGTCGACCGACGGCACCACGCCGGCGGCCGGGCCGTTTCCGCTGGTCGTGCTGTCGCCGGGGTTCCAGCTCGGCCGCGCCCAGTACCGGCTCTACTGCGATCACCTCGCGACCTGGGGCTACGTCGTCATCAGCCGCGACTACGGCGCGACCGGTAACCACCAGGCCAAGGCCGCCGAGGTGGCGCGCGCGATCGACTGGGCGCTCGGCACCGCGAGCGGCTTGGCCGCGCGCATCGACGCCACGCGGATCGCGGTGGCCGGGCATTCGCTCGGCGGCAAGGTCAGCATCAACGCCGCCATCGTCGACGCCCGGGTGCGCGCGGTGATCGGCTGGGACCCGGTCGACTCGTTGCCGCCGTTCACCAACGATGGCTCGGCCTCGGTGACGCCCGAGCTGATGGCCGGGCTCACCGTCCCGTTCGCAGTGCTCGGCGAGCTCGGCGACTCGACCGGCGGCCTCGGTGGCGGGTGCGCGCCGCTCGCCGACAATTACCAGCAGTTCTACACGCGGTCCTGCGGCGCGCCGGCCGCGCTCGAGGTCACGATCACCGGCGCCGATCACACGGACTGGATCGGCGACCGCTCGACCTGCGGCCTGGCGTGCTTGGCGTGCTCGGACGGCGCGACCGCTGACACCACGGTGCGCACGATCACCCAGCGGGTGACGACGGCGTGGCTCGAGCGCCACCTGCGGGGCGACGTGTCGATGGACGCGTGGCTGAGCGCGCCCGGGATCGGCGCGCCAACCACGGTGCGCGCTGGCGTGCCGACGTGCCCGTAGCGATCCCGGCCTGACCTGCGATTGCCCCCGACGACTCAGTTGAGGCGAATCGTCTCGGCCGAGAGGCGAGCCAGCACGTCGGCCAGGTCGTCGAGCTGGAAGTCCTGCGGGTCGAAGCTCGCGCCAGCGTCGATCGCGGTCGCGCGCACCAGCAGGCTGCCGCTCGGCAGCGGCGCGAAACCGGTCGGCAACGTCACCGTCGCGCTGTCGTCGAGGATGAGGACCGACATGGCGCGGGTCGCCGGGCCCGAGCCCGCCGCGCTGTCGACCTCGATCGTGTGCGCGCTGGCGCCCGCGACCCGACCGAACGAGACCGTGGCACGGTCCGACGAGATGCCGGTGGCCGGCGCCAGCCACTCGCCGGCGGCCAGCGCCGACGCGCTCGCCAGCCCGCGCCGGAGGACGATGCTCTGGGCCGCGGTGCCGTCGGTGACCGGCTCCTGCGCGACCGCGATGAGCTGATAGGTCGCGCCCGGGATCGCCGCCAGGCTGGGCAACACCACGCTGGTCGTGGTGCTGCCGACCGTGCCGATCTGCATCAGCCCGGCCGCACCGACGTCGACGCCGACGACGCCGAAGGTCTCGCTGAGCCCGGTCGGCGGCGTGCCGAAGGTGACCTGGGCCGTCGTCGTGCTGCCGGCTGGCAGCAGCGTGAGCGCGAGGCCGCTCTGGTTCACGCCGCTCGCGACGGTGAGCACGCCGCTGGTCGCGAAGTTGATGATCATCGGCGTGTCGTCGTCCTCGGTGGCGGTGCCGTGGGTGTCCACGTCGACGATCAGCGCGAACAGCTGCACCGTGCCGGCACGCGAGTTGACGCGCCACGCACACGCCGGCACCGGGCCGGTCGGCGCCCGCGCGCACACGTTGCCGGCGATGCCGCCGGTGCCCGCGGGCGGCTCGAGCTCGTTGTCCTTGGCGCCCAGCTCGCGCTGCTGCGAATACGACACCAGCCCGACGAGGAAGTGGTTGGCCGCCGGCGCCGCCAGCGCACCCCAGCCGGTGATCGTCCCGGCCAGCTCGGCCTGGGGCGGGCGCGTCGTGGGCGCCGGCGTCCGCTCGAGAGCGGCCGTGACGTTGGCGCTGTCGAGGCCGACCCACACCGAGGTGGCGTAGCCGGTGGCCTTCACCGCCGCGGTCTGTGGACCGGTCACGCCGGTCGCGACGAACAGCCCGGTCGCGTCGGTCACGCCCTCCTGCTCGCCCACCAGCACGCCGGCGCCCGCGATGGGCGCGTCGGTGTCACCGTCGATGACGTAGACGTTGACCTCGCCGTCGATGCCGGGGTCGCGCACGCCCCCGCCCGGGATCAGCGTCGGCGTGACGTCATGGCCATCGTCACCGCCGCAAGCCGCGGCGAAAATCAGAAGCGAAGAGCAGAGATAAGCGACGCGCATCGAGCCTCCAGGAGGTGAGCGACCGGGTGTTGCACGCGCCATGCCCCGGCGATGCCCAGGCGATCCCGAGCACTTGGGTGCTCGGTGTCGCAGGATCCCACAGCTTCACAGCATGCGGTGCGCCTTGAACCACGCCAGCGCGTCGGCGATGGCCGGCTCGAGCGGCCCGTGGCGGTAGCCCAGCGCGCGCTCGGCCTTGGCGCTCGAGAACGCGAAGCCCGGGTGGTAGGCGTAGCGGACCTGCGTGCTGTTGACGACCGGCTCCTTGCCGGTGAGCTTGAACATCGCGTCGCCGCCGTAGCCGATGAGCAGCGCGATCGGGCGCGGCAGCGCGAGCTTGGGCGGCGCGACGCCGGCCACCTTGGCGACCATGGTGAAGAAGTCGCGGTACGTGAGCTGGTCGCCGCCGAGGATGTAACGCTCGCCGCGCTCGCCCTGCTCGCCAGCCAGGATCATGCCGCGCGCGACGTCGCGCACGTCGACGAAGTTGTTGACGCCGGGCGTGACGCCGGGCAGCTTGCGCTGCGCGATCTTGATGAGCAGCCCGCCCGACGACGGCCGGGCATCGCGCGGCCCGAGCATGTACCCGGGGTTGACGATGACCGCGTCGAGGTCGGTGGCCTCGCGCACCACCTGCTCGGCCTGGTGCTTGGTGATCGAGTACGCGTCGGCCAGGCCGTGCTGGTCGAGGTTCCACGGCGTGTCCTCGGTGGCGGGCCCGCCGTCGGTCGACACCCCCACCGCGACCACGCTCGACACGTGGACCAGACGCTTGGCCTTGGCGGTGCGCATCGCGGCCAGCACGCGCTCGGTGCCGCCGACGTTGGCGTTGCGGATCGCTGGGGTCACGGTCTTCACGATCGACACCGCGGCGGCGCAGTGGAAGACCACGTCGGCGCCGGCGAAGGCGTTGCTCAGCGCGCCCAGATCGTCGAGGTCGCCGTTGACCCAGTCGATCGCCAGGTCGTCGAGATGCCCGACCTTGGTCGTCGGGCGGCGCGTGGCGCGCACCCGGTAGCCCTGGGCGAGGAGCGCGGCCGCGAGGTTGCCGCCGAGGAGTCCGGAGGCCCCGGTGATGACTGCGAGAGGCATTGGCTCCGATGCTACTCGATCGTCCAGCGCCAGCCCGGCGCCGGCGCCGGCAGGCCCTTCACGTGGCAGCCCACCGCCTCGACGACGCGGGCCGCCAAGTGCTCGGCCACGCCGGGCGCGCGGTAGGTCGCCTCGCTCGCCACGATCTGCCCGGCGTCGACGACGCTCTGCAGCTTCGCCGCCAGGTTCACCGCGTTGCCGAAGTAGTCGAGGTTGGCGTTGAGCTGCACCGCGATGCACGGTCCGGTGTTGATCGAGATCCGCAACCTGACCCCGCCGGGGGCGACGAACGCGCGCTGGATCGCCTCGGCCGCGCGCACCGCGTCGAGGGGATCGGTGAACGCGCCCATCGCGGCGTCGCCGATGGTCTTCACGACCGCGCCGCGATGGGCGGCGATCAGCCCGAACACCGTCGCGAAGTGCTGCTTCACCGTCACGAACGCCGCCGGGTCGCCCTGGCGCGCGTACATCGCCGTCGAGCCGACCATGTCGGTGAACAGGATGGTCTGCTCGCCGACCGACAGCTGCACGTCGGCGCCCAGGAACTCCTCGCTGAACAGATCGCGGAACTCCTGCAGGCTGAACAGATCGCGCGGCCGCAGCGCGAAGTCGGCGGGCGCCGACGCCTCGACGACGAACGTCTCGGGTGCGCCGGCGTCGTTGACCAGCGCGAGCGTCGTCTCGGGCGCGACCACGCGCTCGCCCGGCGCGGTGGCGGCGAGCCAGGTCACCGGCTGGGCGCTGGCCTGGGCGCTCACGTCGAGGACGCCGACGGTGCGGCTGGCCCGGGTCCGCAGCCGGTAGCGGCCGACCGCGAGCTCCGGCGCGATCGTCGCTTCGCCGCCGGGTCCCAGCGCGCGCTGCACGCGGATGTGGGTCTTGGTCGCGGGCTCGGCGCTGCAATACAGCCGCGGCGTCACCGAGCGCAGCGACGGGTGGACCCGGAACGACACCTCGACCGCCTCGGCGGTGCCGAAGGTCACGTCGCACACCTCGCACGAGCCCTCGGCGGCGAGCGCGTCGAGGTGAACCTGCGCCGCCCGCACCCCGCGGCAGTGCGGGCACACCACGTCCCAGACCAGCTCGAGCAGCCCGGCGCGAGTCGCGTGCAGGCACGCCCGCAACAGCTCGTGCTCGTCGAGCTGCCAGCTCCGCGCCAGCTGGCGGACCTGGAGCCGGACCACGTCGAGATCATCGCCGGTTCGCACCAGCTCGACCAGCTTGCGCAGCGCGCCCGGGTCGAGCGCCTGTGCGGCCAGCGCAGCCTCGATCGCGGAGACTCGGCGCTCGGCGTCGGAGCTGAGCTCGCCGGGCGCGACCAGCACCGGCGGTAGGGCCGGGCCAACCCGGTTGTCGGCCAGGCGCGGGATGCAGCGACGGTAGGCGCGACCCAGAGACGCCAGGTTCCACGCGACCATCGACGTCAACCACCGCGAGCGTGGCACCACGCCGAAGTATACGTAAAGTCTAGTCTTTTCTGGCCCGATCGACTCGAAACGATGCACCGCGTGAACCGCGCGCATCGCCCCGCGCGAGTAGAGCCGCGAAAACGCGAACCACTGGCCCGCCACCCACTCCCAGGGAGCCTCCTGCCAGGCGTGGTAGATGCCGCCGTAGCGGCCCTCGCCGTAGCGCAGCCCGTCCTCCTCGCGGAACGTCATCTCCGGATTGCCGAGCGCGCGGTTCAGTCGCGACACGTCGGACACCAGCGACCACAGCCGCTCCGACGCCAGGTCGACGTCGATGATCCACAGCCTCTCGAGCCGCCTGGCGTCGGCGTACGCGAGCGGCCAGGGATGGTCGCGCACGACGTCGGCGATGCTCAGCGTCGCTTCGACTCGCACCAACGACGCCGGGTTGGACACTTCCGAAGGCTTGCTCATGGCGCCCCCTTTGTCACGCCTCAGCGTCGAGGGCTCACCGTCGCTCTATGCGCGCTCGCGGGTTAGGGCTCGCGAGTGGACAAGTCGATCGAGGCTCGCGGTCGAGGCGCCGGGATGGCAAGGCGACGGTGAGGACCGCAGGGAAGCATCCTCGACGGAGGTGACCCGAGGACCGGAACCGGCAACCCAGCCAGCCGGGATGG
>Ga0209181_10002353_pt1 | contig 31147 bp, 26 predicted proteins | sample MAT05_FD_187208 | JGI IMG/M metagenome (GOLD analysis project Ga0209181, IMG submission 187208) | Freshwater microbial communities from Lake Fryxell liftoff mats and glacier meltwater in Antarctica - MAT-05 (SPAdes) (version 2) | ecosystem: Environmental > Aquatic > Freshwater > Ice > Liftoff... | reverse complement strand
GCGCCGCCCGGCCAGGATCACCTCCGGGTGATAGCCGGTGGTCTCCGCCTTGTGGGTCAGATAGTAGGGATCGACGCCGATGCAGTGCCCACCCACCAAGCCAGGGCGGAAGGGCAGGAAGTTCCATTTGGTGCCCGCCGCCTCCAACACCTCGGAGGTGTCGATGCCGATGCGATCGAAGATGATCGCCAATTCGTTCATGAAGGCGATGTTGATATCGCGCTGGCTGTTCTCGATCACCTTGGCGGCCTCCGCCACCTTGATCGATGATGCCTTGTGCACGCCGGCTGTGACGACGCTGCTGTACAGGGCGGCCACGCGCTCGAGTGTTTCGGGAGTGTCGCCCGAGACCACCTTGAGAATCTTGGTGAACGTGTGCTCCTTGTCGCCCGGATTGATACGCTCGGGCGAGTACCCGACATTGAAGTCGTTTTTCCACTTCATCCCCGAATGTTTTTCGATCACCGGTACGCACACCTCTTCGGTAGCGCCCGGATAGACGGTGGATTCGAAAATCACCGTGGTGCCGCGTTTCATGAATTTGCCGGCCGTCTGGCTGGCGCCTATCAGGGGCTTGAAATCCGGCTGATGCGCCTCGTCTACCGGCGTAGGCACCGCGACGATGATCACGTCGGCCTCGGCGAGCCGCGCACCATCAGCGGTGTATTCAAGATGCACCGCCGCGCGCATTTCGGCTTCATCGACCTCACCTGTCGGATCCACGCCCGCCCGATAGCTGGCGATCTTGGCGCTCGCCATGTCGAAGCCGATCACGCGGCGCTTTTTGCCGAAAGCAATCGCCAGGGGCAAGCCAACATAGCCCAGGCCGATCACCCCGATTGTCTTGAAATCACTCATCAAACTCCCCTTCCGAACTTACGTCGCTGAAGGCCACCCGCCATCATCAGCATCCGTCCCGGCGCCAGGCCGCGCTGCCTAAACCTTGTGATACCCGCGATGCCATTCCACGTAGCGCCGGATGCCGTCGGCCAAGGGGGTACTGGGCTTGAAGCCGACTGCGGCAAACAGGTCCGCGGTATCCGCACTGGTTTCGGCCACGTCGCCCGCCTGCATCGGCATGTGATTGAGAATCGCCTTCTTGCCAACCGCGGCTTCTATCAGGCCGATCATGTCCATCAGCGGCACCGGATTGCTGTTGCCGATGTTGAAAACGCGAAACGGCGCAGCGCTGCGTGCCGGATCGTCATAACTGCCGGGGCCCGGGACGCTGGCCTGCGGAATCGCGTCAAGCACGCGCACCACGCCTTCGACGATATCTTCGACGAAAGTGAAATCGCGCCGCATGTTGCCATGGTTGAACACGTTGATCGGACGGCCTTCGACAATCGCCGAGGTGAACAACGCCATCGACATGTCGGGCCGCCCCCAGGGGCCGTAAACGGTGAAAAACCGCAAGCCAGTGGTTGGCAAGCCGAACAGGTGACTGTACGTATGCGCCATCAGTTCGTTGGCGCGCTTGGTTGCCGCATACAGGCTGACCGGGTGATCAACCGGATCGCTGGTGGAAAACGGCAGCTTCGCGTTAGCGCCATAGACGCTGGAGCTGCTGGCGTAGGTGAGGTGCGCGACTTTCTGGTGCCGGCAGCACTCAAGGATATTCATGAACGCCACCAGGTTGCTGGTGATGTAGGCATCCGGATTGGTGAGCGAATAACGTACCCCGGCCTGCGCGGCCAGGTTGAGCACGCGGTCGAAGCGATGGCGCGCGAACAGGTCGTTCAGGCGCGGCTTGTCGGCGAGGTCGAAGCGCTCGAAAGTGAACTTCGGGTGGCGTCCGAGTTCGGCCAACCTGGCCAGCTTCAGTCCAACGTCGTAGTAATCATTGATGTTGTCGACGCCCACCACCTCGTGTCCCGCAGCCAGCAGTCGGGCCGAGGTGTGCATGCCAATGAAGCCTGCACTACCGGTTACTAGAATTTTCATTTTTTCGCATGCGGGTACCCCGGACAAATCCCCGGGCTGAAACGGCGGCAATAGCCGCGAAAAATGTGAGCCTTGGCGGCCGGCAGTGGCCTACAGATCACTCACGACGGCTCTGTCAAATACGCTCCTGTGTACAAGACAAGGCACATTGGCATCAAGTCTGGCAGCGCGATCACATGTATGTTGTCGGCACTTTCGCCTCTGAGCTGAAGGTACGCATGCTAGAATCAGTATAGCAAACGACGATTTTTTAACCCTTTGCTGATGTGAATACACACAGCGGATTTTGAGGGTACAACATGGCTCCCGCCGGTTGTGCCGCCCCAGAGATGATGCATTTTTGCTCCGTTCTCCCTTTGGCGTTGGGCATACCGAAATGAGAAGTTTTCCGGCCCCAATACGAGATCGGAAAATCCGGTTTGCTGTGGTTGGTTGCGGACGGATCGCCAAGAACCACTTCGCCGCCATCAAGTCTCATGCCGACTTCGCCGAACTGGTAGGCATTTGCGACGTTGCCGCTAACGCACGCGAAGCCGCGCACAGTGAAACCGGCGCGCCTGCCTTTGCCACCATCAGGGAACTGGTCCAAGGTACCGACGCCGATGTCGTCATACTCACCACCCCTTCCGGCCTGCATCCGGAACAGGCGATCCTGATTGCCGAAAGCGGCCGTCACGTGATGACGGAAAAGCCGATGGCAACCCGCTGGCAGGAGGCCAAACGCATGGTGGCGGCATGCGACGCCGCCAACGTCAGGCTATTCGTCGTCAAACAAAATCGTCGTAATGCGACATTGCAGTTGTTGAAGCAGGCGGTCGAAACCGGACGTTTCGGTCGCATCTACATGGTAAACATCAACGTTTTCTGGAGCCGCCCGCAAAGCTACTATGAAAGTGCGGCCTGGCGCGGTACCTGGGAATTCGACGGTGGCGCATTCATGAACCAGGCAAGCCACTATGTCGACCTTCTCGATTGGCTGATCGGCCCCGTGGAAAGCGTGCAGGCCTACACGGCGACGCTGGCACGCGACATCGAAGTCGAAGACACCGGTGTCGTCAGCGTGCGCTGGCGCTCCGGGGCTCTTGGATCGATGAACGTCACCATGCTGACGTACCCCAAGAATCTGGAGGGCAGCATCACCATACTTGGAGAAAAAGGTACGGTCCGCGTAGGCGGGGTCGCCGTCAATGAAATCCAGCATTGGGAATTCGCCGATACGCACCCGGACGATGCCAAAGTCAAGGAAGCCAACTACCAGACGACTTCGGTGTACGGCTTCGGCCACCCGCTCTACTACGACAACGTGCTCAAGGTGCTGCGCGGCGAGGCTGAGCCCGATACTGATGGCCGCGAGGGACTGAAATCGCTTGAAGTGCTGATCGCAACCTACCTTTCGGCACGCGATGGCCGCAGGGTGCCGTTGCCGCTCGATTATTGATGGCTGCGACAATCCATTCAACCGCGATCGTCGACCCCGGTGCAGTCGTCGGCGCCGGCAGTCGCGTCTGGCACTGGGTGCACGTTTGCGGCAAGGCCGTGATCGGCGAGAACTGCTCCCTCGGCCAGAATGTCTTCGTCGGGAATGACGTGGTCATTGGCGCCAATGTGAAGGTCCAGAACAATGTGTCGGTGTATGACGCGGTGACGCTGGAAGACGATGTGTTTTGCGGTCCCAGCATGGTTTTCACCAATGTCTACAACCCGCGCTCGGCGCTAACGCGCAAGGACGAATACCGCCGCACGCTCGTGCGGCGCGGAGCCACGCTCGGCGCGAATTGCACGATCGTGTGCGGCGTCACGATCGGCCAGCATGCATTTATCGGCGCAGGCGCGGTCATCAATCGAGACGTGCCTGACTTCGCATTGATGGTCGGGGTTCCGGGGCGTCAAAAGGGATGGATGAGCCGCTTCGGGGAACAACTGGATCTGCCCCTTGCGGGAGACGCCGAGACTATTTGCCCCCATACCGGTGAGCGCTATATCGTACGAGCAGGCAAGTGCGCACTGATCAGGGCAGCACTCTGAACAGGACAAATGATGAAACCGATCGAATTCGTCGACCTCAAGGCCCAGTACGCCGCGCTCCGCGAAACGGTCAATGCCCGCATCCAGACCGTGCTGGACCACGGGCAGTACATCATGGGGCCGGAAGTGGCCGAACTGGAGTCGAGGCTGGCGCAATTCACCGCCTCGAGGCACTGCATCACGGTGTCCTCCGGGACGGAAGCGCTGCTGATCGCCTTGATGGCGCTCGACGTCAAGCCCGGCGATGAAATAATCACGACGCCGTTCTCCTTTATTGCGACGGCCGAAGTGATTGTGCTTTTGGGTGCGAAGCCGGTGTTTGTTGACATCGAGGCCGACACCTGCAACATCGACGTGAACTTGATTGAGGCGAAAATTTCGGCGCGCACGCGGGCGATCATGCCGGTATCGCTCTATGGGCAACCGGCGGACATGGATGAAATCAATGCGATTGCGGCACGTCACGGCCTGCCGGTGATCGAAGATGCCGCGCAAAGCTTTGGTGCGGCCTACAAGGAGCGCAAGAGCTGCAACTTGTCGACCATCGGTTGCACCAGCTTCTTTCCCAGCAAGCCTTTGGGTTGTTATGGCGACGGCGGCGCGATTTTCACCAATGACGACACCCTGGCAAAAGCCATGCGCGAAATCCGGGTGCACGGACAGTCGAAACGGTACGTGCATACACGCGTCGGCGTCGGGGGGCGAATGGATACGATCCAATGTGCCATTGTCCTGGCCAAGTTGGAGCGGTTCGATTGGGAACTTGCCGCGCGGGCCGACGTCGCCGCGCGTTACGATGCCCTTTTCCGCGACTTGCCGGTCGGCGCGCGAAGGATCGCGGTCAGGTCCGACCGAACCAGCGTGTACGCGCAATACACGCTCGCCGTTCCTGAACGGGAAGGTCTACAGCAACACCTCAAGAACGCGGGCATTCCGACTGCCGTTCACTATCCGATTCCGATGCATCTTCAACCAGCCTATGAACATCTGTGCTGTCCGGAATGCTGTCCCGTATCTGGGGACATGGCCAGGCGGGTAATCAGCCTGCCGATGCATCCCGATCTGGCCGCCGCGACCCAGAGCGGCATTGCAAGCGAAGTGCGCGCCACGCTCGCAGTCGAAAAATTGGCTGCGACTGCCTGACCTAGCCGAGTAGCAATTTGGACATACGAGGCAAGAGGCTGCTGGTACTCGGTGGCGCCGGGCTTATCGGCTCGCATACCGTCGACAGGCTATGCCAGGAAGACGTAGGCGAGATCCTCGTCTACGACAACTTCGTGCGCGGCACCCGCGAGAATCTGGCGGTCGCCCTGCGCGATCCGCGCGTCAAAATTTTTGAAGTTGGTGGAGATATTTGCCAGACCGACATCCTCTCGGCGGCAATGAAGGGCATGCACGGCGTGTTCCATTTCGCAGCCTTATGGCTTTTGCAATGCCACGACTTTCCGCGCGCCGCATTTGACGTCAATGTGCGCGGCACTTTCAACGTACTCGAGGCTTGTGTGGCCAACGGCGTCGAGAGACTTGTCTATTCTTCTTCGGCATCGGTCTACGGGGACGCAGTCCAAGAACCCATGACCGAGGACCACCCGTTTCTCAACAAGAACTTCTACGGCGCCACCAAGATTGCCGGCGAAGCAATGGCTCGTGCTTTCCATCATCGTTACGGTCTCGGTATGGTCGGCCTCAGGTACATGAACGTGTACGGCGCTCGCCAGGATTATCAAGGGGCGTATATCGCAGTGATCATGAAAATGCTCGACGCGATAGACCAGAATCATGGACCCACAATTCTGGGGGACGGGAGCGAGGCCTTTGACTTCGTCGCAGCGAAGGATTGCGGGCTCGCAAACGTTTGCGCAATGAAGGCCGATACGGTAGATTGCTTCTACAACATCGGCACCGGACGCCGCACTACCCTGAAGCAATTGGCGGAAATACTGCTCGAACTGACCGGTTGCCGGCATCCCATTCACTATGGCCCACGCGGCCAGGCTTCGCTGGTGCGCAACAGGATCGGCTCGACGAAACTAGCGTCACGCGAGATCGGGTTCGATACCACTGTCGATTTGCGCGACGGGCTGACACAATTGCTACAGTGGCGCAGGAATCGAAAAGCCGAAGTGGCCGCTCGCCGCTCCGCAGCGGGACCGCTTCGGTGACGACAAGCTCGCAAAGTTCGCGCGGCGTCGCGCTTGCGCAAGGTGGGTGTGCCATGCGATACCGCGCGCCGGCAAACAACTTCATGTCGCCAGATTGTTTCGACATTTGCGCACAGGAGGTCGAGAATACCCCCTTGTCACATGCGGGTCCGGCACGTTGCTCAGATTCCGACAGGGTTTTCGGCACAATGCGGAGTAACGCATGACAACCATGCCAAATCAAGTGACGATCCTTGAAGCCGGGCGCGCAAGCGATCACTACTGGCGCGACCTATGGCAATCTCGTGAACTGATCTGGATACTTGCCCTGCGCGACGTGTCGATACGCTACAAACAAAGCGTCCTTGGCATATCCTGGGCGCTATTTCGGCCCCTTGTCACGGTCGCTGCATTTACCCTCGTGTTCGAAAAAATCGCACGGCTTCCCAGCGATGGTGCCTTGCCTTATTCGCTCATGGTGCTGGCCGGCATGGTGCCCTGGATCCTTTTTTCGACCGCACTGCCCGATCTTTCCAACAGCATGGTCAACAATTCGAACTTGATCGGAAAGGTGTTTTTCCCACGGCTTGCGATCCCCTTGTCGTCCCTCTCCAACGCGATACTGGACTTCCTGGTCAGCACTGGCTTGCTGGCGGTACTGATGCTGGCTTATGGCGTAGCGTTTACATGGACGCTGGCACTGCTTCCGATTTTTGCGGCACTTGCCCTGTTTGCGAGTATCGGCGCCGGCCTCTGGTGCGCGGCGCTCAATGTCCGCTATCGCGATGTCAGGTTCGTCATTCCATTCGCGGTCCAGGTCGGGCTGTACCTCACGCCGATCGGCTTCAGCAGCCAGTTGGTGCCCGAACGGTGGAAGCCTATCTTCTACCTCAATCCCATGGCATTTGTCGTCGATGGATTCCGTTGGAGCATCAGCGGCGGGGCCCTCGGCTTGTATTGGCCTGGGTTCATCACCAACGTGGTGACTTCAAGCGTGCTGCTCTACGTCGGCCTGCGATATTTCCGCAAAACGGAACAAACTTTCGCGGACGTCATCTAGCATGAGTGACATCGCCATCCGGATCGAGGGCCTTGGCAAGAAGTACTCGATTCATCACGCAGCCCAAAGCACCCAACCGGGCACCTTGGCCGAGGCGTTGGCGTCCAGAGTGCGCCGACTTCTCAGTCTCAAACGCCCGAGCGGAGCTGTGCCGAGCGCCGGCCGCACTCCGAAAGACGAAGACGTCTGGGTACTGCGAGATATCGATCTCGAAATCAAGCGCGGAGAAGTGGTCGGCATTATTGGCCGCAACGGCGCCGGCAAGAGCACCTTGCTGAAGATCCTCAGCCGTATCACTGATCCGTCATGCGGGCGCGCCACCATTACAGGCCGCGTCGCCAGCCTGCTCGAAGTCGGCACCGGTTTTCACCCCGAATTGACCGGCAGGGAGAACATCTTCCTCAACGGTACCATTCTCGGGATGTCGCGCACCGAAATTTTCGGCAAGTTCGACGAGATCGTCGCCTTCTCAGGTGTTGAGCGATTCCTGGATACGCCTGTGAAGCGCTACTCGAGCGGCATGTACGTTCGCCTCGCTTTCGCGGTCGCTTCTCACCTCGAGCCGGACATCCTGATCGTCGACGAGGTACTGGCGGTCGGTGACATGGACTTTCAAAAGAAGTGTCTTGGTCGCATAAGCGAAGTATCGCAGCAGGGCCGAACCGTTCTCTTCGTGAGTCATAACCTGCCAATGGTTTCATCCCTTTGCGGCCAGTGTGTTCTGCTTGACGGTGGAAGGATGGTTACCAAGGGACCAACCGCAAGCGTCGTGCCGCTTTACCACGGGGCCACCTTTACACAGGCGAACAAGGTCAAAGCTGCCGGCTCGGACAGCGTCGCCAGAGCAAGGATCACGCTGACTTCCGCCTGGATCACCAACCGCGAACAAGCCACGGTCGACAAGTTCTCGATTTTCGATGACATTTACATTCACGTCCTCTACACCGTCACCGAAGACTTGTCCGATGCGGTAATCCCCTTCTTCCACGTTCTCGACCAAAAGGGTGAATACGTCTTTCTTACTTTTCCCTACAACTGGCCAGCCGAAAGCGGTCGCATAGCCGGCCGATACGAAGCCGTCTGCCACATTCCAGGCCATTTGCTCAATGACGGATCTTATTCCGTCAGTGTTCAAGTCAATACGGTAAGCAACGGCCACACCCTCGAATTCTTCGAGCACCATGCACTGCGTTTCGTAATTCTCGACAATGTGCACGACAATCCGCATCGCGCGCATGTAAAGTATTCCTACCAGCTTCCGGGCGCAGTGCGCCCATTACTCGATTGGGAGTTAAGGTCGGCGGACAGCTAGACCGGACAACCGCATGAAACTCGTCATATTGGCAGGCGGCCTTGGTACCCGCATCAGCGAGGAATCTCATCTTCGCCCCAAACCCATGATCGAGATCGGCGGCAAGCCGATCCTCTGGCACATCATGAAGATTTATTCTTCATTCGGCATCAACGATTTCATCATCTGCTGCGGGTACAAGGGGTATCAAATCAAAGAATACTTCTTCAACTACTCGCTGCATATGTCCGACGTGACTTTCGACATGGCGCAAGACGTGGTGACGGTGCACAACCGCTACGTAGAGCCATGGAAAGTCACCTTGGTTGACACCGGCGAATCCACCATGACCGGGGGCCGCCTGCGCCGGGCGGCCCCTTATCTGGAGCAAGACGACGTCTTCTGCATGACTTACGGAGATGGGGTCGGGGATGTCAATATCACGGAACTGCTCGCGTTTCATCGCGCACATGGCAGATTGGCGACTCTGACGGCCGTGCATCCGCCCGCCCGCTTCGGTGCCCTCGACATCGAATCGCACGACGAGGTGGTGAGCTTTCACGAAAAGCCCGAAGGGGAGGGCGAACTTATCAGCGGCGGATTCTTTGTGCTGTCACGCAAGGTCATGGACTACATCGAGGGAGACCAGACAACCTGGGAGCGTGTGCCGATGGAACGTCTGGCGCGCGAACGCCAGCTCAAGGCGTTTCGACACGCCGGCTTCTGGCAACCCATGGACACGCTGCGCGACAAGAACCACCTCGAAGACCTCTGGGCCAGCGGCGAGGCACCCTGGAAAACGTGGTCATGACACAGAACTTCTGGCGCGACAAGTCGGTTCTAGTCACTGGCCACACCGGATTCAAGGGCAGTTGGCTTTGCCTGTGGTTAAGCCATCTTGGTGCACGCGTGATCGGATATTCGCTCGCGCCCCCAACGTCCCCCAGCAATTTTGTGGTCTCCAGGGTCGATACTCTCGTCTGCTCCGTCGAAGCCGACGTGCGCGACCTCGATGGCTTGAAACGCAGTGTCGCCGAACACAAGCCCGAAGTGGTGTTTCATCTGGCGGCGCAATCTTTGGTGCGTAAATCGTATACCGATCCGGTAGAGACGTTCCAGACCAACGTTCTCGGTACCGTGAACGTGCTGGAGGCGGTTCGCCAGTCCCCGTCAGCCAAGGCGGTGGTGATTGCAACGAGCGACAAGTGCTACGAAAATCGTGAGTGGGCATGGGGATACCGCGAAAATGATCCTGTCGGCGGACACGATCCATACAGCAGTAGCAAGGGCTGTGCTGAACTGGTCACCGCGTCGTACCGTTCATCCTATTTCAGCGCGGACAGCTATTCGCAGCATGGCGTGGCTGTCGCATCAGTCCGCGCAGGAAATGTCATTGGCGGTGGCGACTGGTCACCGGACCGCCTGATTCCGGACATCCTCAGCGCCCATGCCCGGGCGGACAAGTTGGTCATCAGGAATCCGACCGCCATCCGGCCATGGCAATTCGTGCTAGAGCCGCTTCAGGGATACATGACCGTTGCCGAATGCCTGTACCGCCACGGCCCGCCGTTCGCTGAGGCATGGAACTTCGGGCCCCGAGACGACGATGTACTCCCAGTCGAGACGTTGGTCAAGAAGTTGTCGGAACGACTGAAAGGCGGCATCCGCTATCGCATCGGTACCGACGAAGCCGTGCACGAGGCAGCACTGCTCAAACTCGATTGCTCGAAATCCTCGACAAGACTCGGCTGGCGACCCAGAACGACCATCGATGACGCCCTGAACCTGATCGCTGAGTGGCAAAATCAGTTGCTTTCCGCTCAGGACATGCAATCCGTATCACTCGGACAGATTCGGGCTTTCCAATCACTAACACAAGGCCACTGAAGGACATGAACGAATGTCGCGAAATCACCAAATGTGAAGTGTGCGGATCGCACGACCTGGCGCAAGTGCTCGATCTAGGCAATCACCCCTTGTGTGACGACCTGGTACCGGTCGGCGATCCCCAACTCTGCCAGGTTTTTCCGATCAAGATCGTTTACTGCAAGGTGTGCGAGACCGCACATCAACAGTTCCAGGTGCCCAAGGTCCGGCTGTTTCCCCGAACCTACCACTACCGGTCCCGCTTCACTGGTGACGTTCTCTCCGGCATGGCGGCGCTGGTCGAGTCTGTGGAGAAACGGATGGGTGCGCTGTCGAACCTCACAGTACTCGATATCGGATGCAACGACGGAAGCCTTCTGGACAAATTCGCCGCGAAGGGAGCGAAGACCATTGGCATCGAACCCACAGGAGCGTTCGAAGATGCCCTCGGGCGGGGCCATGTGGTGATCAACGATTTCTTTTCCGAGGAAACCGCGAGGACGATAGGTCGGCAGCATTCGCATATCGACATCATCACCTTCACCAACGTGTTTGCGCATATCGAAGACCTGCAAGCGCTGCTCAAGGCGCTCACCCTGTTGATGGATGAGGACACTATCCTAGTTGTGGAGAACCACTACCTCGGGTCAGTTCTGACGAAAAACCAGTTCGACACTTTCTACCACGAGCACCCGCGCACATACAGTCTGACCTCCTTTGTGCAAATCGCGCGCACTCTGGGCAAGGAAGTCGCGCAGGTCGAGTTTCCGAGCCGTTATGGCGGAAACATTCGCGTCACCATCGGCAAGGACGGCGCCGGCGCGCCTGAGTCGGCCTCGTTGATACAGAAGACGTTGGCGCGCGAAAGAGGGTTTTTTGACGAGTTCGCCGCGATGCGATCATTTGCCGCTTCGTGGGAGCGGGAAAAGAAGGCCGAAATCAAGGCACTGGTTGCACAACATGGGCGCCTGCTGGCGAAAGCCTTTCCAGGCCGCGCGGCGATTCTTGTCGCCCTGCTCGGGTTGTCCGACACTGAAATCGAATGCGTGTACGAAAAGCCGGGCTCTCTGAAGATCGGCCACTACCTGCCTGGCACCCGCATTCCCATACGATCCGACGATGAGCTGTTTACCAGGTTCGACAAGGTCGAAGTGCTTCTAAACTTGGCATGGCACATACCGACGGAAATTGAATCCTACCTGCGCGACAACGGCTACCAGGGCCGGCTGGTCCACATCGTCTGACAGGTAGCGTGCACGTGACCGGAGTTGACGCCTGGCTGATTGTCGGCGCCCGTCGGTGGGCGAGAATGGTCGCCGGGGAATTGTGCGCCTTGCTACCCCCTGGTGCACCCATACATCTGCAGGGCAGCCTTGAAGACGCAGATCTTCTGGAATGGTGGAGCAATAGCCCTTTCAAATACCGAATCAGAATTGTCGATCAGCCGACGACCTGCTGCGCCCCGATGACCGGCGTGGCCCTCATCGTCAATTCCGCATACCAGCACCGCCCGGCCGTCGAAATGGCCCTATCCGCCGGCTATCACGTCGCTTGCGAGAAGCCGCTAACGTTTTCCCGGCTGGAGTCACTGCAATTGATGCGCCGTGCCGACGACCTCGGCTTGAAGCTTTTTTCCACCAATACCTATCTTTTCGCGGACTACCTGCGGATCTTCAAGCAGGATTGGCTCCGCGGCAACCGACACTCGGAAATACGTCTTACCTGGTCCGACGCCGCTGCGGAAGCCCGCTATGGGCAGGCGAAACCTTACGATTCCGGCGTCCCCCTTGTATTCGATCTCCTTCCCCATATCGCGAGCATCGTTCTCGCTACCCACGGTCCAGTGGAAATCGATCACGCTGAACTCACCGTGCATCGTGGCGGCAGCGAGGTCGAGGTGCGATTCGGCTGTCGCGATCTGACAATTTGCGCCAGTTTGTCGAGAAACGCGAAGCGACGGACCCGGCTCGTCCACTTCCTGGGGGCCACCTCGTCAGTGGAACTCGATTTCTCGGTAGAGCCAGGCCTGGTCTCGCTGGACGAAGGAGCGCCGGCATGCGTCGACCTCGCGTGGGAAACCAAAAGGAAACCGATTGCCGAAATGCTGCGCAGCCTGCACGTATACTTCGGTACCGGCGCCATTGATGAGCGCCTCGGCCTCCAGGCCTCGCTGCTTGGGAACGTGATGATTGACAGCGTCGCCGAGAGCTACGTACAGCAACAAAATGACTTCCTGTACAGGCAGCCCCTCGCTCCAGGCGGTGACCGCGATCCGGACTATCGGTACGCCACGAAAGAGTTGAACTCCGTTTCTCAGCGCGCATTGCCATTTCTGCCGCAGGAATCGCCGTTGCGAAGTCTCGGCAACCGCTGCGGCAGCGCCAATTGAGCGGCACGCGGATAACCCCGATAGATTCAGAAAGCCTTCCGCCATCGTGTTGAACTACACCGTTACGAATCGCCATAGCTGCCGTCTGTGCGGCGATCCGGACCCGACCCGCTTCATGCATTTTGAAGCCGTCCCTTTCTTCGACGAAGTTGTCACGGAACAGTCCCGCGGAAGCGAGTTCTCGTATCCGATGGACCTCTACTTCTGCAACAGTTGCTCCAGCGTCCAGACCCAGCACGATGTGAATTTGCACGAGTACTACCACAGCTACCAGTACGTGGCATCGAATTCCCCGTTTATTCGGCGGTATATGTCTGCACTGGTTGAGCATTGCATTCATCGGCTTGGATTACGGGTCGGGGACAAGGTGATCGAAATCGGCGCCGCGGATGGGTACCTGCTGTCCTTGTTCAAGGCCGGCGGCGCCGGTACGCTCGGGTTTGAAGCCGCAGAAAACCTTTGCCGCCTGGCGGCGGACAACGGCGTCGCTGTGATCAACGCCTTGTTCACCCGGGAATCGCTGGGCCTTATCCCCGCCCACTTCCGTACCGTGCAGTTGCTGGTGCTCCTGCATACCTTCGACCACCTGTACGATCCCGCGCCCTTCCTCGACCTGGTGCGCGAAGTCCTCGACCCCGAACGAGGAATCCTGCTGCTGGAGGTACACGATCTCCACGACATATACGCCAAGCACGAAACCGCACTGTTCGGTCATGAACATGCCACCTACCTGCACTTTGGGTCGATGAGCAGGTTTCTGCAGCGCCATGGCCTTCGCATCGTGGGCTTCAATTTTCTTCCGAAAGACATGTGTCGCGGCAGTTCGATGCTGGTTGCCGCGACCCCGTTGGGCAGCCAGATACCCGCAGCGACGAACCTGACCTCGTTCGCGGATCCACGGCTGGATGAACTTTCCACCTTCAGTGACTTCCAGGCGTCGGTATCGCACTCATTCGCGAACCTGCGACGCCATATCGATTCTGGGCGGGCTGCCGGACGCCGCTTTGCCGGCTACGGCGGTTGGGGGCGCGGCGTGACCACACTTGCGATGACCCAACTGACGCACGAACACCTTGAATTCGTGGTCGACGGCAACCGCAATCTCCATGGCTGTTACACGCCAGTCACGCGATTTCTGATCACCGGCCCGGACTCAGTCACGCGTGGAGCCGTTGATGAAGTAATTGTCTTCAACTACGCATATATTGAAGAGATCAGGGCAACCCTCTCCGACTTCATCGCGCAAGGCGGTATCGTCCACTCGGTTATCGACTTGCTCAAGCAACCGGGCGGGCCGAACTGACAGATCCAGATGACTTCCACTCCGGCCATCAGTTTTCTGGTCTGCACCAGAAATCGTGCGGAGGTTGCGCGCGAATGCGTGCGGCACCTGCTAGGTTCACTCCGCGACGACATTGAAGTCGTGGTGCGCGACAACTGCTCCACCGACAATTCCGTCGAATTGCTTCGCGCAATTGACGACGTACGCCTGAAGATACATGTGGCGCCCGAGAATCAGGGAACACGCAGCTTTTTCGAGATTTCAAAGCTGGCAAGAGGGAAAATCGTCACTTGGCTGTCCGATGAAGACGACTTCCAGTTTGAGCATCTGGATTTCATCCTCGCGATGTTCCATGCGAACCCGGGCTGCAACAGCGTATTCGGCAGCATCCTCGTCGGTGCTGCCGCGCGGCGCGTCATGTTCGCGGACGAAACCGTCACGGACCCGGTACGCGCAAGCATAACCGCACTCTCATTCTCCGGATGCGGCGGCCTGTTCGTCCGCAGTTCCACCCTCGCCGCCGCCAATTGCCTGAACGTGCGTGATGCGAATGATGCATACGCGCTCTGGAACTACTATCCAGTCGGGTTTTTCGCCAGCCGCTGCATTGATCGAATGTTGATCACAACTTCGCGCGTAGTTGTCATCCAGTCGCGCTTCGCGCGTACCACAAACAACTGGAGCAAAACGGGCTCGCAAGCGAGCGAGCGCTTGGCGCACTATTATCCCGAAAGCGTGTTCGACCGCCTTTCAAGCAATCTCGTCAACCTCTATCTCAAACAATTGCCTTTGCTGGTCAGACTTTCAGGTGCACGCCAACTGATCCGCACGTTTCGGCTCCAGACCGCCAGCTATTCGAACCACGCCCTCCACGACCTCCTGCGCGAAAACTACAATTCCGAAACCGTTGAGAGCTATCTTAGCCACATCAAAGCATTGCGCCTCGACCATTCTGTCGGAAGGTTCCTCTGGTCACAAGGCAAGCTTCTGGCTCTCCCCCTAAAGCTTTTTCACATCTTGAATCATTGGCGCAAGCTCGAGTCAAACCAACCGCAGACATCCCCGTGAAATTCTCAATCGTCATCCCCACACACAATCGCCCAGCATTGCTTGCTGTCGCAGTCAAGTATGCAATGCAATCCGATCACCCGGAGTTTGAAGTTATCGTCTCCGACAATTCCTCGACCGATAGCCTTAAAGCCCTGAATGCAGAAGCAGTGCGCCAGTACGTCGATCTGCCAAACTTCAAACTGGTCAGTCCGCCCCGGCACCTCTCGCCGCCGGAACATTTCGAGTTTGCGCTTGACTTCGCGACCGGCGACTACATCGCCTATTTGACCGACAAGATGGTGCTGCTCCCGCACGCACTATCTGCCGTTGACGCGATGATCGGAACGTCGGGCGTGGATATCGTGAATTGGGCCTACGCGCCATACTACGTGAATGACAGCAAGAACCCGTCGGGTGCCGGCCTCTTAGTTGAGGAACTCGAATATTTCAATGGCCAGCCAAAGCTCTACGAGCCGCTAGCCGCCCTGCGTTTCAAGTCAAGCTGCATTATCAGACGGGACCAGCAGCTTTCGAGGGACTATGCACTTGGAAAAATCATCTTTGGCTGCTACAGCCGCGATCTCGTCAACCGAATTCGATCCAAGTCCGGTACGCTTTTCGGCGGCGCCACGCACGACTACAGCGCGATGGTCCAGGCACTTTCGCTGGCCAATAAATGCGTAATGCTCAATGCCTTCGGGGTTCTATTTATTTCACTGCCGCTGGATGAATCAATTGGATCACTGACTACTGTGTATGCCCAACAGGCATTGAACTATTACAAGAGCTTTACCGATCCGGAGGCAATACTCTCCTCATTGCTAGTACCTGGCCTCTACGCTTCACAGCACAACATGGTTGCCCACGACTACAAGAAATTCCTGCCTATCTACAATTACATAGCGCTTTTTGACGAAGCAAATTGGCTCGCGGCAATCGAATATGACCTGGCATTTGTAGGAAAGATTTGGCAGGATGCAAGAGAAAGAAAGGACCAACTCCGCCTATTCGGCCGATATGTAAGGCTTGCAGGGCTACGCCTCACGCTGTACCGAAGCAGATTGCGACACCGCCGTTCCGCCCTATCCAAACGATATGCAGAATCGATGTTGGCGCGAACACTCTCAAGGTTCACTGGGAACACATCTGACGCGATATATCAGACTTTCAAATCGGGCTCTCTTGATGAAGCGATTCGGCATGTTTTGTGTCAACCGCGCACCTACCGGCAAGTATAGGCATGAGGTGGCCGCAAGGCGCATCACCTGCCGCAAAAGCCTATTTGTTGTGAGATGCGAGTTGACTCCTCGGCGACAACCATGGTGAAACGATGACTCTACGCAGCACCTCGCCGACATGCGAAGCTACCAATGGCAACGTCGAGTTCCCGTAGGGCACGCGAAGCAGTGCACGACACGTTCGCACAACCGAACTACCGACGCTTCGGGGGCGCCGATAAAGGCCGCCTGAAATCGGTTTTAGCATCTAACGTATCGTCCCGACCTGTTTCGGGCATCTGATTCCACCGTGACCTCGCTCCGTATTTTGCTTCTGAGCGTTTCCGCGTCGGGGACTGCGCAAACTGTCACTGATCATGTCAAGGCCCTCATTAAATTTTCGAAGCATGAGGTTTACTCATACACTCATGTTGGCGTACTGTCAGATAGTCTTCCACCGGGACTCGACCTGACGTGGTTTGATGTTCTGGTCATCCACTACTCTGTCTATACAATTTCCGATGACTATCTTGGCCCGGATGCGAAGGACCTGATCGGGCGATTCAAAGGGACAAAAGTATTGTTCGTTCAAGATGAGTATCGGCAGATCAACACCTTGCAAAAGCAGATGAGCCGAATGGGCATTGACATCCTTTTCACTTGTGTGCCTGCGGAGGAAGTCGAAAAAGTCTACCCTTCCTCGAAATTGCCGGCACTGACAAAAGTGACTTGTCTTACGGGATATGTGCCTGAGCGATTGCTCGGTCGAAACGTATCGCCAATCGTCAATCGCCACCTGGACGTTGGCTACCGTGCGCGGAAGGTTCCATACTGGCTTGGGGAGCTTGGCGCAGAGAAATGGCAAATCGTGCCACGATTTCTGAGTCACGTAGACGGCAGCGGGCTGATTTGCGACCTGTCGTATCAGGAAGAAGATCGCATTTACGGACGCAACTGGGTGCGATTTGTAGGCTCTTGTAGAACCATGCTGGGTGCGGAAAGCGGGGCCAGCGTTTTTGATTTTACCGGGGACATCCAAACCGCCGTAGACGCCTACGTCGCCGATCATCCAGACGCTGTATTCGAGGATGTTCAAGCACGTTTTCTTGCGGAGCATGAGGGCCGGATCAGGCTCAATCAGATTTCGCCGCGTTGTTTCGAAGCAGCCGCGCTTCGAACCGGGATGGTCCTGTACGAAGGGAGCTACTCGGGCATTCTGCATCCATGGAGACACTACATTCCGCTCCAAAAGAACTACGGGAATATTTCGCAAGTTATCGATGCGATCAAGAACGCCCCTCTTCTACAGGAAATGGTTGATCGCACGTACTCGGAAATCGCGCTCGATCCCGCAAACACGTTTGCGACGTTTGTGCGCCAGTTCGATGCGGAGATAAGCGACCATTTGAGTAAGAGATCACATGTTTGCCGGTCGATTGCCTCACCTTCGAAAACGTCTATCAGGTTTCTACTGGCCCGCATCGGTGCTGCCGGAATGCTATTGAATTTTTCGAGATTTCTTTGGAAGTCGGTACCCTCAGAAATCAGGCGGCGTGCCAGGCCCTTCTTGGAGCCTATCCTAGGGCCATTTCGCGGTTCCATCTGGGGTTCAAGAAAGAGTTAGTCAAATGTGCGGAATTGCAGGCTATGCCGGCTTGGGACAAGAACTCGGAAGCAAGTACCTCTCTTCGTCACTCGAGCTTCTGAAACACCGCGGTCCAGACGGCAATGGCGCGTGGCGGGCGCAAGATTCGCCGGTCGGGCTTTGCCACGTTCGGTTGTCCATCATCGATCTTTCGCTGAGCGGCGCGCAGCCGATGTGCGCCGACTCCGGCTGCGTCATCACGTACAACGGCGAGGTGTACAACTACGTGGAGTTGCGGGAAGAAATCGGCGCGCACCTGTTTCGCACCACCTCCGATACCGAAGTCGTACTGCGCGCCTATGAGAAATGGGGCGACGCCTGCGTCGAGCGCCTGCGTGGCATGTTCGCCTTCGCGATCTGGGATCCGGACAAGCGCAAGCTGTTCATCGCGCGCGACCGATTCGGCATCAAGCCCTTCTACTATGCGGTCGTCAACGGGGCGTTCCTCTTCGCTTCCGAATCCAAGGCGCTGCTGCCGTTCATGCCGAGGGTCGAAACCGATCTCGACGGCCTGCATGACTATTTCTCCTTCCAGTTCTGCCTCGGCGAAAAAACCATGTTTGCCGGCATCAAGCAACTCAGCCCTGCCCACTGTGGTTGGGTCGACACCTCGTCACGCGTAACGTTGCGCCGCTACTGGGAGGTGCGCTACGACCTTGACTGGCAGCACGACGAACGCTGGTTCGTCGAACAGGTGCGCTTGCGCCTTGAGGATTCAGTGCGCGCGCACTTGCGCAGCGATGTGGAGGTGGGTGCCTACATCAGCGGGGGCGTCGATTCGAGCCTGATCGCGGCCCTGGCGCGCGAGATCAAACCGCAGGAACGGTTCCAGGGTTTCAACGGCAAGTTCGGCTTCAGCGAAAGTTTCGACGAGTCGCGCTATGCGCGCGCCGTCGCTGAAGAGCGGGATATCCAGTTGCATGAGGTCGACATCGGCGAAGACGACTTCGTCGCCGCGATGCCGAAGGTCATCTACCACCTCGACCAGCCGATTGCCGGCCCCGGATCGTTCCCGCAGTACATGGTCTCCAAGAAGGTGCGCGAGCACATAAAGGTAGTGCTGGGCGGTCAAGGAGGCGATGAAATCTTCGGCGGCTATGCACGCTACCTGATCGCCTATTGGGAGCAATGCATCAAGGGCGCACTTGACGGCACGATGAACAATGGCAATTTCGTCGTCACCTACGAATCCATCATTCCGAACCTGCAGACCTTGCGCAACTACAAGCCGTTGATTCAGGAATTCTGGGCCGAAGGCATTTTCGAAGAGCGCGACCGGCGCTATTTTCGGCTCATCAACCGCTCCAACACCTTCGGCAACGTCGTCGACTGGAGTCTGTTCCGCAACCCGTCCTCGTACGAGGAATTTCGCGAGATCTTCTGGGGCAAGAATGTGGGCAAGGAATCCTATTTCGATTCCATGACCCATTTTGATTTCAAGACCCTGCTGCCTGCCCTGTTGCAGGTTGAAGATCGCATGAGCATGGCGCACGGCATCGAGTCGCGGGTGCCGCTACTGGATCACCATCTGGTCGAACTGGCGGCGACCATCCCGGCCAACATCAAATTCCAGAACGGCGAACTCAAGCGCCTGCTGCGGGTTGCGTTCGGGCAAAAGCTGCCAAAGGCGATTGTCGAGCGCAAGGACAAGATGGGCTTCCCGGTGCCGCTGCAGATCTGGATGAAAAAGGGCGGCCGTGTGCGCGAGTTCATCCTCGACACCTTCCGCGGACAAAAGGCTCGCGAACGCGCATATCTGCAACCGGGTTTCGACATCGAGTCGATGATCCAGCGCGAGGGCATGTTCAGTCGCAATCTCTGGGCTTTCCTGAGCCTGGAGCTGTGGCAACAGCAGTTTCACGACCGGGCGATCTGATAAAATTACAGGTTTATCCGGGAATCTCCAATGAAAGTCCTTATCAGCGGCGCCTGCGGCCAGATCGGCTCGCATATCGCCGAACTCCTGCTTGCGCGCGGCGACCAGGTTCTGGGCATCGACAATTTCGCCACCGGCCGGCCTGAGCACCTGCCCCCGCAAAACGGCCTCACCTTCGTCGAGGGATCGATTGCCGACAAGGCGCTGATCGACCGACTGGCCGTTGAATTCAAGCCCGATGCGATCGTCCACACCGCAGCCTCCTACAAGGATCCGGACGACTGGTACAACGATACCCTCACCAATTGCGTGGGCGGTGCCAATCTGGTGCATGCGGCAAAGACCAACAAGGTCGGGCGCTTCATCTATTTCCAGACCGCGCTCTGCTACGGCGTCAAGCCCCTGCAGCAACCGATCCGCCTGGACCACCCGAAGTTCCCCGCCAACAGCAGCTACGCGATCTCCAAGACCGCAGCCGAGGACTATATCGAGATTTCCGGCATCGACTTCGTGACTTTTCGCCTGGCCAACGTGGTGGGGCCGCGCAACGTGAGCGGGCCGCTGCCGATCTTTTTTCAGCGCCTGTCGGAAGGCAAGCGTTGCTTTGTCACCAAGGCGCGTCGCGATTTCGTCTTCGTCAAGGACCTCGCGCGCGCCGTCATCAAGGCGATCGACGGTACCGGCCATGGCGCATATCACTTCTCGTCCGGCACCGACATCGCCATCCGCGAGTTGTATGACGCCGTCGTCGCGGCGATGCAATTGCCGGCCTATCCGGAACCGGAAGTTCGTGACCTCAGCCCGGACGACGCCCCATCGATCCTGCTCGATCCGACACGCACGTTTCAAGACTTCGGCGCTATCGATTTCTCGCCGCTTGCCGTGACCGTCGGTGCGGCCGTCGAGTACTACCGGAAATTCGGCGCCCAGGGTGGCTACACGCACCTGAAGATCGCAGAAAACAAGTAGCTGTGAAAATCCTGATTACCGGCGGTGCCGGCTGCCTTGGTTCGAATCTGGTCGAACACTGGTTGCCGCAAGGCCATCAGTTACTGGTGCTGGACAACTTTGCCACCGGCAAGCGCGAAGTCGTGCCGCCAATGGACGGCCTGGAAGTGGTCGAAGGCAGCGTCGTCGATCAGGCGACGGTGGACCAAACTTTTCGCCGCTTCGCGCCCGAGATCGTGGTGCATAGTGCTGCAGCTTACAAAGATCCGGCCGATTGGCGCGAAGATGCCGCCACCAACGTCGGCGGTTCCATCAACGTGGCACGGGCTGCCGAAGCCGTCGGCGTCAGACGCATCATCAACTTCCAGACCGCGTTGTGCTACGGCAGGCCGCGCCAGGTGCCGATCCCGGCGGACCATCCGACGGCGCCTTTCACCAGCTATGGCATATCCAAGACCGCCGGCGAGCAGTTCATGCGCATGGCGGCCGTTCCCGTGATTTCCCTGCGCCTGGCCAACATCACCGGGCCACGCTTGGCGATCGGCCCGATCCCGACCTTCTACAAGCGGCTGTCGGCCGGCCAGAAGTGCTTTTGCAGCGATACCGTGCGCGACTTCCTCGACATGTCGGATTTCGTGGCGCTGATGGACCGGCTGCTCGCCGACGATGCAGAACCCGGCATCTACAACGTTTCCACCGGCGAAGGGCACAGCATCAAGGAGATTTTCGACGAGGTATGCGCTTACCTCGGCACCACCCCGGCGGAACCGGTGCGGATCGTGCCGCCGGGGGCCGACGATGTACCGGCTGTGGTGCTCGATTCCTTCGCGACCGAGAAAGCCTTCGGCTGGACAGCGCGGATCGGGTTTGCCGAAACCATTCGCCGCCAACTCGACTGGTACGCGGCGCATGGCGTGACCGATGTCTTCTCCCATCTCGCCGCCCCCCGTACCTGAGAGCCGCATATGAGTACCGACCCCAGTTTCACCGGCGTCAATGTACTGGTCACCGGCGGCGCCGGGTTTGTCGGCGGCAACCTTGTGCGGCTGTTGCTTGCATCCGATGTTGCGCGGGTGCACATCGTCGACAACCTGTTGTCCGCCGAGCGGAGCAACCTGCCGGGCGATGCGCGGGTGCAATTCTCGGAGGCTTCGATCACCGATGATGCCCTGCTCGCCAGCCTCGCCGACGAAGTCGACTATGCCTTCCATCTTTCCACCTATCACGGCAATCAGAGTTCGATCCACGATCCGCTTGCCGATCATGAAAACAACACGCTCACGACCCTGAAGCTGTATGAACGCCTCAAGGGGTTCAAGCGCCTGAAGAAGGTGGTCTACTCGGCGGCAGGCTGCGCACTGGCGGAAAAGACATTCGGCGACGCCCACGCCACCGAAGAATCCGACATCGTTTCGCTGCACAACAACGACAGCCCGTATTCGATGTCCAAGATCTTCGGCGAGTTCTATTCGGTGTATTACCACAAGCAACATGCGCTGCCGACGGTGCGCGCGCGCTTCCAGAACGTCTACGGCCCCGGCGAGATTCTTGGCGCCGGCCGCTGGCGCGGCACGCCGGCTACGGTGTGGCGCAACGTGACGCCCACCTTCATCTACAAGGCCTTGTCCGGGGAGCCGCTGCCACTGGAGAATGAAGGCATTGCGACGCGCGACTTCATTTTTGCCGAGGATGTGGCCAAAGGTCTCGCCGCCTGTGCGCTGCGCGGGCGCCCGGGCGAAGCCTACAACGTCGCCAGCGGCGTCGAAACCTCGATTCGCGAGTTGGCCCTGCGCATCACCGCGCTCACCGGCAATCCTGCAGGCGTGCAACTGCTGCCCAAGCGAGTGTGGGACAACTCCGGCAAACGATTCGGCAGCACGGTGAAGGCAGAACGCGACCTGGGCTGGAAAGCCACGGTACGCTTCGAGGATGGCCTGGCGCGCACGGTCGCCTGGACCCGCGACAATCTCGCGATGATTCGCGCCACCATCGCCCGCCATGACGCGCCCATGCGTGCACTTGCAGCGCAGGCCGGCGCATGAGTTCGCCTGCCATCGATGCCGCCAACGCAGCCTTCTGGGATGAGCTCTGCGGATCGTCGTTCGCGCGCGCACTGGGCATCAGTGACCGCTCGGCCGCCTCCCTCGGTCGTTTCGACCGCGCCTATCTCGACCTCTATCCCTACCTGCTGCGGCATGTTCCGGTCCACACCATGCGTGGCCAGGCCGTGCTGGAAATCGGACTCGGCTACGGCACCTTGAGCCAGCAAATCGCTGCCGGTGGCGCTACGTATACAGGGCTCGACATCGCCGCCGGCCCGGTGGACATGGTTAATCACCGGTTGCGCATGGCGGGTCTGCCCGGCAAGGCGATCCAGGGCAGCATGCTGGAATGCCCGCTGCCCGGTGCGAGCATGGATTGCGTGGCCTCGATCGGCTGTTTTCACCATACCGGCAATCTGCAACGCTGCATCGACGAGACCTTTCGCGTGCTCAAGCCGGGCGGCCGCGCCTTCATCATGGTCTATAACCGCTTCTCGTATCGCCAGTGGCTGCGCTGGCCAGGTGCCACGCTGCGTGCGGCCATCGGCTCAACCGGTACGGTTGGCGACGCCCAGCGCAAAGCCTATGACGCGAATGCGGCAGGTGACGGCGCACCGGAAACCGTATTCACCTCGATCGCCGAATTGCGGTCGATGCTCGGACGTTTTGCGCAGGTTTCCATCGCGCGTGAAAACTGCGACCACGTTACGCTGCGCGGGCGCACGCTGGTACCACGCAATGCGCTTCTGGGCACCCTGGGCCGTTCCATCGGCCTTGACCTGTACGCCAGCGCGACCAAGTAAGCAAGCGATGATGGGCAACAAGCTCAACATCCTGCTGCTATGCAATCGCCCCGCCAGGAATGCGGACGCCTCGACCGTCTCCGACCACCTGGAGGCATTCGGCCGCTTTTCGCGCCACAGGATCACCGTCCTGTCGTTCCTGCGCGAATTGCCGTCCGGCCTGGATCTGAACCGCTTCGATGTCGTGGTCATTCACTACACGATCGCCATCGGCTATCTTTCCGAGCATTACATCAGCACCGCCGCAAAGGCACGCGTGCGCGCGTTCAAGGGCTTGAAGGTGGCCTTCATCCAGGACGAATACCGCGCGGTCAACATCGTCATCGAGGCATTGCGCTACATGGATGTCGGCCTCTTGTTCACCTGCGTGCCGGAGGCCGAAATCGGCAAGGTCTACGATCGCACCCGGCTGCCCGGATTGCGAGCGATCAACAATCTCACCGGCTACGTCCCGGAAAACCTGGTGGCGCGCCAGGTGCCGAAGGTCGCCGAGCGCACCATCGACATCGGTTACCGGACGCGCAAGCCACCGTTCTGGCTGGGCGCCCTTGCCGTCGAAAAGTGGCGCATCGCCGATGCGGTGGGCGAGCGTGCGGCGGCGGCCGGCCTGCGAACCGATATCTCCTATTTCGAGGGTGATCGCCTGTACGGCGACGCATGGATCGACTTCGTGTCGAATTGCCGCATCATGCTGGGGGTGGAAAGCGGCGCCAGTGTGTTCGATTTCGAGGGCGACTTGCAGCAGCGTGTCGACAGCTACGTCGCGGACCATCCCGCAGCCGGCTTCGAGGAGGTACAGGAGATGTTCCTGCATCCCTACGAAGGGCTGATCCGCCTGAACCAGATATCGCCGCGCTGTTTCGAGGCAGCCGCGTTGCGTACGCCGATGGTGCTGTTTGAAGGCGAGTATTCAGGCGTGCTGGTACCCGGGCGCCACTATCTTGCGCTGCGCAAGGACTACTCGAATTTCGCCGAAATCGTGGCTGCGGTGCGCGATATCGACCACTTGCAGGCAATCGCCGATCGCGCATATGAAGAAATCGCCTGCAATTCCGCATGGAGCTATCGCCGGTTCATCGAAACGTTCGACACCGAAGTCCTGCATGAAGTCGCAGCGCGCGGCAAAACCGCGGCGTGCCCGGCCTATTCGCGCAGCGGACTGCTGTTCGCGCTGGCTAGGAGCCCGGCCTGGCTGATGCACCGCGCGGTTTCCGCCACCGTCCAGCGACTCTTGTTGGGCACCCCTCTGCGCAAGGTGATTTTCGGCATATGGGGCCGCGTGCCCTTGTCCGGCCGCCTCATGGTCCGCCCTTTCCTCCGGCTGATCGGCCGCTGACATCCATGAAAATCGTCACCATCGTCGGTGCACGTCCGCAATTCGTCAAGGCAGCCGTCGTATCGCGGGCCTTCGCCGCGCGCGGGGGCGCAAATGAAATCATCGTGCATACCGGCCAGCATTTCGATGCTGCCATGTCCGACGTGTTTTTCGAGGAGATGGGCATTCCCGCACCGACGCATCACCTGGGCATTGGCGGCATGTCGCACGGCGCCATGACCGGCCGCATGCTCGAGGCGATCGAGTCGGTCCTGGTGGCAGAGAAGCCGGACTGGGTACTGGTCTACGGCGATACGAATTCCACCCTCGCCGGCGCACTGGCCGCGGTCAAGCTGCACATTGCGGTGGCGCATGTCGAGGCCGGGCTGCGCTCATTCAACCGCCGCATGCCCGAGGAAATCAACCGCGTCCTGACCGATCACGCGGCTACCCTGCTGTTCGCACCCACCGCGACCGCAGTCGACAATCTGCGGCGTGAGGGCATCACCGGCAAGCACGTCATCAGGAGCGGCGATGTGATGTACGACGCCGCACTTCAATACGCGCGCGTGGCCGACACCCAAAGTTCAATTCTCGACCGCCTGGGTCTTGCCCGAGGCCGCTATCTTCTGGCGACCATCCATCGTGCCGAAAACACCGATGCACCGGAACGCCTGGGCGCGATTGTCGATGCCCTGCTGGCGCTTGCCAGGGAAATCCCGGTGGTGCTGCCGCTGCATCCGCGCACACGCGGCGCGCTCGATCGCCTCGGACGACTCGCCACCGCGCAGGCCGGCCTTGCGCTGATCGATCCGGTCGGCTATCTCGACATGGTGATGCTGGAACGGCATGCCTCGCTCATCGCCACCGACTCCGGCGGCGTCCAGAAGGAGGCCTACTTCTACGGCGTTCCCTGTGTCACCCTCAGGGAAGAGACTGAATGGACCGAGCTTGTGGCCTGCGGTGCCAACCGGCTGGCGCCGCCGCTGGCCAAGGGCCAGGTGCAAGCCACGCTGCTCGAAGTCTTGCGTGCCGAGCGCAAGACATTTCCTCCGGGTCTCTACGGCAATGGCGACGCCGGCGGCCTGATCGCCAACGCATTAGCGACGTGAAGCCGCGCATTTGCCTGGTGGTATCGAGCCCGTTCACGCTCAATGCCTTTCTCGGCCGGCACCTGCAGGCGCTCGGAACCATCTATCGGGTGACGATGATCGCCAATCTGCAGGACGAGACGATTCGCCCGCTCGTGCCCCTGGGCTGTGACCTACGCTCGGTACGCATCAAGCGGGAGATCTCCATCGGGCGCGACCTGTTGGCGTTGTGGGCTCTGTGGCGGCTGTTTCGCAGCGAGGATTTTGCGTGCGTGCACAGCATTTCTCCCAAGGCCGGCCTGCTGGCGATGCTGGCCGCACGAGCTGCGGGCGTGCCTCTGCGCTTGCACACGTTCACCGGCCAGGTATGGGCCACACGCAGCGGAACGGCACGCGCGTTCCTGAAAGCGCTGGACCGACTGCTGGCCGCCTGTGCAACCCAGGTATTCGCCGACAGCCGCTCCCAATGCGAGTTCCTCGTGGCGCAAGGCATCGTGCGCGCACCCAAGATCGCGGTGCTGGGCGCCGGTTCGCTCAGCGGCGTCGACACCGCACGCTTTCGCGCCGATCCGGCCGCGCGCGCGCGCGTGCGCACCGAACTTGGCATCGATCGGCAATCGCCCCTGCTGCTTTACGTGGGGCGCATGAAACGCGAGAAGGGTATTGCCGAATTGCTGCAGGCGTTCCAGCGCTTGCGCGGCGCATTCCCGGCAACACACCTGCTGTTCGTGGGTCCGGACGAGGATCTTCTATTCGCCAAGCCAGGTGCGCTCGACGATCCCCACATCCATGTTGTCGGCTACACCAACCATGTCGAACACTATATGGCCGCCGCCGATCTTCTGTGCCTGCCAAGCCACCGCGAAGGCTTCGGCTCGGTCATCATCGAGGCTGCGGCCTGCGGCGTGCCCGCCGTTGCATCGCGCATCTATGGCCTGACCGATTCCATCATCGAGGGCGAAACCGGGTTGCTCCACCCCGTGGGCGATAGCGCGGCCCTGCATGACGCCATTGCCCGTTTGCTGGCGGACCCCGAATTGCTCTCACGCATGGCCGACGCGGCGCGGGCGCGTGCACAACGCGATTTCGGCGTCGAATCAATCACCGGCGCCTGGGTCGACTACTATCGGCAACAGGTTCCGGCCGCAACGGCCGTGCCAGCATGATCGCGTTGGCCTCGCTCGCTTCGTTTTGCGTATGTCTTGCGCTGCTCGCGCTGGTGCTGCGCATGCGGCGCCATTGGGCAATCGATGTGCCAAACGAACGCTCCTTGCACTCCGATCCGACGCCACGCAGCGGCGGCGTCGCGATAATTGCCGGCATCGGCATGGCCGCGGCGCTCGCTGCGGCGGGCTTTGAGCGGGTCCCACTGGCAGCCATTGGCCTGGCCATCGTTCTGTGCGGAGTCTCGCTGGCGGACGATCGCAACGGGCTGCCGATCGCATTGCGCCTGGCCACCCACCTGCTGGCAGCCGGTGTTTTCGCGGCCTACCTCAGCAAGTACACCGCTCCCTGGTGGTGGATGCTGTTGGCGATGCTCGCGATGGCGGCGATGACCAATTTCTTCAATTTCATGGATGGCGCCAACGGACTGGCTGGCGGCATGGCCGTGGTCGGATTCGCCAGTTACGGATCCGCCGCTTTCGCAGACGCCGCGGGCATGGCCGCCATTTGTTTTGGGATCGCAGCAGCCGCGGCCGGATTCCTGATTTTCAATCTGCAGGGCAAGATCTTCATGGGAGACGGCGGATCGGTACCGCTGGGCTTTCTCGCCGCGGCCCTCGGGATGGAAGGCTGGATGCAGGGGCTTTGGCCCGCCTGGTTTCCGGTGCTGGTGTTTGCGCCCTTCATCGCCGACGCGATTGCCACTCTGGCGCTGCGCATCGCGCGCCGCGAGAGATTCTGGGAAGCGCATCGGGAGCATCACTACCAGCGCCTTGTGCGATCGGGTTGGACACATTCCAGGCTGGCTTGTGCAGCCTACGCCCTGATGGTTGCCTGCGCCGGCCTGGCCTTGGGCGCACGCGCGGCCGACGGCGGCTTGCGAACGCTCGCATTTGCATCGATGGCCGCATTGCTGGCGGGTTCCGGCCTGTTGGTCAACCGCCATTGGCGGCGCTACACTGCATCCCAAAAGCTGCCCCGATGAAACAACTCCAACCCATTTTCGGGGTCAACCCGCTTTCGCTGCTCGCGTTCACACATGACTTGCTGGCCGCTGGCTGTGCCTGGCTCCTTGCCTACTGGCTGCGCCTCAACCTCTCGATCCCGCCCGAATACCACCCCGGCATGTTCAAGGCCATGCTGGTGTGCGTCCCGCTGCAAGCCTATGCCTACCAGGCCTTCGGCCTGTACCGCGGCGTCTGGCGCTATGCCTCGCTACCCGACCTGCGCCGCATCGTCTTCGCCGTCGCCACCGGCGCCCTGGTCGGCCCGTTCGTCCTCATGATGCTGGGCCTGAACGTCGGCATTCCGCGCTCGGTTTTCCTGCTCGAGCCGATCCTGCTGTTGCTCATCATGGGCGGCAACCGTGTTGCCTACCGTTCCTGGAAGGAGTATCGCCTGTTCGGCGCCACCCGCAGCCAGGGCGCACCGGTATTGGTCATCGGCACCGGTGACGCCGCCATCACGCTGACCAAGGAACTGACCCGTTCGGCCGACTGGCGCGTGGTCGGCCTGATCGACGACGATCCGCGACTTTCCGGGCGCGTGCTGCAGAGCGCCACCGTGGTCGGCGGGCTCGACACGCTGGCGCAAAACGCGGCGCAACTGGAAGCGACCCACGTGATCATCGCCCTGCCTGAGGCCACGCATCGCGAGCGGCGCCGCATTGTCGATCTGTGCCGCGAAGCCAATCTCAAGGTGCTCACCATCCCGTCATTCGACGATTTGATGAGCGGCAAGGTGCAGGTGACCGCGATTCGCCAGGTCGAACTCGATGATCTGCTGGGGCGCGATCCGGTGGTGCTCGACAGCGTTGGCCTCAAGGGCCTGCTGACCAATCAGACCGTGATGATCACCGGCGCCGGCGGCTCGATCGGTGCCGAACTGGTGCGCCAGATCGTGCGCTATTCGCCCGCCCGGCTGGTGCTGGTCGAGAACGGCGAGTTCGCGCTCTACAACATGGAGCAGGAGCTGGGTCGCGTTGCACCCGGTCAGGCCTTTTCCTGCGTGATCGGCGATGTGCGCGACGCGCATCGCATGCGGCAGGTGTTGGCGCACTACCGGCCGTCGGTGCTGTTTCACGCCGCCGCCTACAAGCATGTGCCGATGATGGAAGACGAGAACGCCGGCGAGGCATTGGCCAACAACGTCCTGGGCACCGCGACACTGGGCGCTGCGGCGATCGCCGCCGGTGTTGCCAGGTTCGTCCTGATCTCGACCGACAAGGCGGTCAACCCGACCAATGTGATGGGCGCCTCCAAGCGCCTGGCCGAACTGCTGTGCCAGAGCCTGGATGCACCTGCCGGCACGCGCTTCGTGATAGTTCGCTTCGGCAACGTGCTGGGCTCCACCGGCAGCGTGATCCCGAAGTTCAAGGAGCAAATCGCCGCAGGCGGGCCGATCACGGTGACCCATCCCGATATCGTGCGCTACTTCATGTCTATCCCTGAAGCCGCGCAACTGGTGCTGCAGGCCGGCACCATGGGGCGCGGCGGCGAGATTTTCGTGCTCGACATGGGCGAGCCGGTCAAGATCACCGATCTGGCGCGCGACATGATTCGCCTGTCCGGCTTCGCCGACGACGAAATCCGCATCGAGTTCACCGGGCTACGGCCGGGCGAAAAACTGTTCGAGGAACTGCTGGCCGATTCCGAATCCACACGGCCCACGCCGCATGCCAAGCTGCGCATCGCCAAGCCCAGCGAGGTGCCCGACGCAGCCTGGCGCAGCGATCTGCTGGCCTGGCTGGCAAACCCCGGCGACAACCCGCAATCCATCAAGCTTGAGCTGCAGCGGCGCCTTCCCGAGTATCGGCCGGAACAAGCGAGAAAAGCCGCCTGAGGGCCTGGCCTTACACGGATTGCTCCCGCTGTGAGCCGGCGAGCAGCCGCTCACAGGCAGCGTGCACGCAGGACACCGCGATTTCGGCCAAGTCGCCCGCCGGTGCCTGCAGCACTTCGTGCCGCACGCCCCAGGGCCGCCAGCGCTGCGCCGGTGAATCGCCGAACAACGCCACCACCGGGATGCCGAGCCCGCTTGCAACATGCATGGCGCCGCCATCGGCGCACACCATCAGTGCGCACGAAACCAGCGCACCGCTCAAGGAAGCCAGTGAATGCGTGGGCCACGCCAGGCACTGCGCATCAGCGCCCAGCAGGGCCCGAATCGCTGCGGCCTTCTCGTCATCACCCGGATGGCGCGGGTCGCCGGCCAAACCGGGCGCCCACAGCAGCACGGGAAACACGTCCGCGCGGGCCATCAGTTCGCGTATCAGTGCGGCGAATGATGCCGCCGGCCAGCGTTGGCGCGGGCGGCGCGCGCTGATGTGCAGCGCCACCAAGCGGCGTCCGCGGGCCGCTGCCGGCAAGGCTTGCCGCAAGCGCGCGGATTCGGCGGCGTCGGCAGCCAGCATGCACGGACCGGGCACACCTTCAAGGCCAAGCGCCGTGCCTAGCCGAAATACATCTTCCGCCTCGTGCAGGCTGGCGCCGCCGCCGTAGATCACCGGCATCGTCACCTGCGCTGGCGCACCTGCGACCACAAACCCCAGAATCGCACGCGGCTTGATCCACCCGGCCAGCCGCGCCGCCTGACGCTGCACACCGGGCCCAGCCAGAATCGCAATGTCAATGCGCATCGCCCGCAGGCGCAGCAGCAGGCGCGCGGTATCGACATACACCGCCAGCCGCTGGCGTTGCGGCTGATGCTTGGCCTTGTCATAAGCGAACAGGCCATCGACATCCGGATGCGCGCCCAAGACAGGTGTGTTGTAGGTGTTGCCCAGTACGCCAATCCACGCATTCGGAAAGTGTATGCGCAGGCCGTGAATCAGCGGCGTGGTCAAGACCAGATCGCCGATGTTGTCACGGCGAATCACCAGAATGCGCTGTGGAACGGCAGGCAATCTCATCCGCGCAGCAGGCGCGCAATCGGCGCTTCAGCCATGCCGCAGCGCAGCATGGGTAGCAAGCCCGATGCCCGCGTCAACTCGAATTCAG
>Ga0209181_10002351_pt1 | contig 31213 bp, 28 predicted proteins | sample MAT05_FD_187208 | JGI IMG/M metagenome (GOLD analysis project Ga0209181, IMG submission 187208) | Freshwater microbial communities from Lake Fryxell liftoff mats and glacier meltwater in Antarctica - MAT-05 (SPAdes) (version 2) | ecosystem: Environmental > Aquatic > Freshwater > Ice > Liftoff... | reverse complement strand
CCTATGCCAAGTACATGCGGCAGATCGGTTTTGCGCTGTCGCAGTCGTTCATCGAGGCCACGCTGGCCGCCCACGCAGCGCTGGCGAGAGCGCTGGTGGAACTGTTCAAGACTCGTTTCGACCCGGCGCCCGACGCCACGCGCGAGGAGCGCGCCGCCGCGCAGGTGCAGGCGGTGGAAACGGCGCTGGAGGGCGTCGAGAACTTGTCCGAAGACCGCGTGCTGCGCCAATATCTGGCGCTGATCCTGGCCACCACGCGCACCAACTTCTGGCGCCGCAATGCCGCAGGACAACGCCGGAACTTCCTTTCGTTCAAGTTCGATTCCGGCAAGGTGCCCGGCCTGCCCGAGCCGAGGCCGATGTTCGAGATCTTCGTCTACTCGACCCGCTTCGAGGGCGTGCACCTGCGCGGCGGCCGGGTGGCGCGTGGCGGCCTGCGCTGGTCTGACCGGCCGGAAGACTTCCGCACCGAGGTGCTGGGCCTGGTGAAGGCGCAGATGGTGAAGAACACGGTCATCGTGCCGGTCGGCTCGAAAGGCGGTTTCGTGCTGAAGCGCGCACCCGCGCCGTCCGACCGCGACGCCTTCCTGGCCGAGGGCGTGGCCTGCTACCGGGACTACCTGCGCGGCCTGCTCGACATCACCGACAACCGCGTCGGCGAGCTCATCCTGCCGCCGCCCGAAGTGCACCGCCTCGACGGTGACGACCCCTACCTCGTCGTGGCGGCCGACAAGGGCACGGCCACGTTCTCGGACCACGCCAACGCCATCAGCAAGGAATACGGCTTCTGGCTCGGCGACGCGTTCGCCTCCGGCGGCTCTGTGGGCTACGACCACAAGGCGATGGGCATCACCGCGCGCGGCGCCTGGGAATCCGTCAAGCGGCATTTCCGTGAGCTCGGTATCGACACGCAGGCCGCGCCGTTCAGCGTGGTCGGCATCGGCGACATGTCGGGAGACGTGTTCGGCAACGGCATGCTGCTGTCGCGGCAGATCCGCCTGCTGGCCGCCTTCGACCACCGCCACATCTTTCTCGACCCCGCCCCCGACACCGAGCGCAGCTACACCGAGCGCGAGCGCCTGTTCAGGCTGCCGCGTTCGTCGTGGGCCGACTACGCGACCGGCCTGATCTCGGCGGGCGGCGGCGTGTTTGCGCGCAGCGCGAAGTCGATCACGCTGACGCCCGAAGTGAAGGCGATGCTCGGCGTGAGCGTGGGCGTGGGCGTGGGCGTGGGCGTTGATGCGATGGCGCCGACCGAGTTGCTGAATGCGCTGCTGAAGGCGCCCGTCGACCTGATCTACAACGGCGGCATCGGCACCTACGTGAAGGCGAGTCGCGAGACGCATGCGCAAGTGGGCGACCGCGCCACCGATGCGTTCCGCGTCAACGGCGCCGAGCTTCGCTGCAAGGTGTTCGGCGAGGGCGGCAACCTGGGCTGCACGCAGCTCGGCCGCATCGAGTTCGCGCTGGCCGGCGGGCGCATCAACACCGACGCCATCGACAACTCGGCCGGTGTCGACACCTCGGATCACGAGGTCAACATCAAGATCCTGCTCGGCCTGCCCATCGCAGAGGGCGAGATGACCGAGAAGCAGCGTAACCACCTGCTGCCCGAGATGACCGACGACGTCGCCGCCCTCGTGTTGCGCGACAACGTCTTCCAGACCCAGGTGCTGTCGGTGACCGGGCGCATCGCACCGTCACTGCTGGACGCGCAGACGCGCTTCATGCACTTCCTGGAGAAGGCCGGGCGATTGAACCGCGCCATCGAATTCCTGCCGTCCGACGAGCTGATCGCCGAACGCCGGGCCCAGGGCCTGGGGCTGACCAGCCCGGAACGCGCCGTCGTGCTGGCCTACAGCAAGATCTGGCTGTACGACGAGTTGCTGGCCTCGCCGCTGCCAGATGACCCCTGGGTGGCCACCACGCTGCAGCGTTACTTTCCGCAGGCCCTGCAGGAGCGTTTCGCGGCCTACATGCCGCGCCACCCGCTGAAGCGCGAAATCATCGCCACCTACGTCACCAACAGCATGCTCAACCGGGTCGGCAGCACCTTCGTGCACCGGCTGTCCGAGACCACCGGCGCGCGTGCCCATGAGGTCGTGCGCGCCTACCTGATGAGCCGCGAGGTCTTCGGCCTGGTGCCGCTGTGGCTGGCCATCGAGGCGCTGGACAACCAGGTGGCCGACGAGGTGCAGTCGCGCATGCTCATTCACACCAGTGCGCAGCTCGAGCGCGGCACCACCTGGTTCCTGCGCTCGCGCCGGCTGGCCGACGACATGGCGGCCACGATCGGCCACTTCAAGCCCGGCGTCGAGGCGCTCTCGGCGCGTCTGCCCGAACTGCAGGCCGCCGACGAGCGCGCCCGTGTCGACGCCGATGTGGCACGTTATGTGGCCGACGGCGTGCCCGCCGAACTGGCCGCGCGCGTCGTCAACTTCGACACCCTGCATGCCACGCTCGACATCGCCGAGGTGGCGAGCACCGCCAGCCATCCGGTGGAGCGGGTGGCACAGATCTACTTCGATGTCGCCAACCGCCTGGGCATGCCCTGGCTGCGCGAGAAGATCGCCGCACTGCCGGGCGACCAGCACTGGCGAATGCTCGCCAAGGGCGCGATGCTCGACGACCTGACGGGCCTGCAGCGTGCGATCAGCGGCGCCGTGCTGACCGGCGGCGAAGGCTCGGCCGGCGACATGGTGGCGCGCTGGCAGCAGGCGAACCAGCGTGCGCTGGAGCGTGCCACGCAACTGCTGGCCGAACTGCGTGCCGTGCCGTCGCCCGACGCGGCAATGCTCTCGGTGAGCCTGCGGGAACTGCGCGCGCTGGGCTGATCGGGCTGGTTGATCGGGTGCCCTGTGATGTCTGGCGGCGCCAGGAACCTGTCGGCGTCGTCGATCGTGACGACGTCGACTCGATGCGCCTGCGCCACCCTGCCGAAGTTCATCTTGCCAAGCGCCATGGCTCGAACACAAGCCGCCGCCGGGCCGATCAGGGCCGCCAGTCGCCATCTGCCAGCGCGCCGGCCAGGCAGGCCCGCCGTGGAACTCAGTGACCTCCGCGGCGCCACCACGGTCGTCGCACGCACCTTGGTGGACTTGTTGAGTGCATGAACGCCCCAGGCACGCGCAAGTCGCCCTTACATGGTGCAAGACCCGAGACGCAGGTGTGCACAGAACTTGCAGAATCCGCTGATGCCCGCCGGCCTTCTTGTTTTCCTCGCTGCCGCGGCGGCGCGCCCCGACACCGACCCATGCCAACCCGGAGTTCATCGATGACCCCCCGCCCGACTTTCCTGGCAGCGCTGACGCGGCGCGCCCTGCTGACCACCGCCGCACTGCTGGCGGCGCCCGCGCTGGTGCTGGCGCAGACGCCCACGCCCATCAAGTTCCAGCTCGACTGGCGCTTCGAAGGCCCGGCCGCGCTGTTCCTGGCTTCCACCGCCAAGGGCTACTACAAGGCCGCCGGCCTCGACGTCACCATCGACGCCGGCAATGGCTCGGGCGGCACGGTCACACGTGTGGCCTCGGGCAGCTACGACATGGGGTTCGCCGACCTCGCCGCGCTGATGGAGTTCCACGCCAACAACCCCGACGCGCCGAACAAGCCGGTGGCCGTGATGATGGTCTACAACAACACGCCGGCCGCGGTGCTGGCGCTGAAGAAGAGCGGCATCACCAAGCCGTCCGACCTGAACGGCAAAAAGCTCGGCGCCCCCGGTTTCGACGCCGGCCGCAAGGCCTTCCCGATCTTCGCCAAGGCGAACAACATCACCGGCATCACCTGGACCAGCATGGACCCGCCGCTGCGCGAGACCATGCTCGTGCGCGGCGACATCGACGCCATCACCGGCTTCTCGTTCACCTCGCTGCTCAACCTGGAAGCGCGTGGCGTGAAGGCCGAGGACATCGTCGTGCTGCCGTACCCGGCGCACGGCGTCAAGCTGTATGGCAACGTGATCATCGCCAGCCCGAAGATGATCAAGGAGAACCCGGCCGCGGTGAAGGCCTTCCTGGTCGCGTTCACCAAGGGCGCCAAGGAGGTGATGGCCAACCCCGACCCGGCCATCGACTACGTGAAGGCGCGTGACGGCATCATCAATGTCGACCTCGAGAAGCGCCGCCTGCGCATGGCCATCGACTCCGTGGTCGCGAGCCCCGACGCGCGTTCCGAGGGCTTTGGCGTCGCGGTGCCGGGCCGGCTGGCGTTGATGGCCTCGCAGGTGTCGGACGCCTTCAACACGAAGACGCGCATCGACCCTAACTCGGTCTGGACCGACGCCTTTCTGCCGTCCAAGGCCGAGCTGAACATCCTGCCACCGGCCAGGAAATAAGGTGGACGGCGGGGCCTTCCGGCGGGCTCCTGCGTGCCCGGCATCGCGCCGGGCCGCGCTGCCGTCAGTGAAAGTCCCAGGACAACTGCCACATCAGGCCGGAATTCCCGAGCGTGTTGATCTGCGAAGAGAACTGCCGGTTGAACTGCCAACCCAGGGACAGCAGGGCCCCCGGCGAGAAGCCGTTGTAGTTCAGCGGCACCTTGTCCTGGAACTCGCCCCGGTAGCCGTACAGCATGCCGGCCGACCATTGCCAGAACAACTGCGGCATGTCGAGCAGGCCCTCGTAGCGCTGGCCGACGTAGACATAGCCGCTGGGCTGGCCGAAGGAGTTATTGAAGAACGAGCCGCCGAAGAGCCAGCGGTCGGCACGCTGCAGTTCCATGCCGATGGCCCAGACGGGCCTGTGTTCGTCGCTGTAGTTGAAGTGAACCGTGTACGGCGAGGCCGTCAGCCGCCAATGGCTGGCCACCTCGATGCGGGCGGCGGTTTCAGGTGCCGGTTCGGGTTCGGCGGCGCGTGCAAACAGGCAGGGCAGGGCGAGAAGCGCGGCGCCCAGGTACCGCGACAAAAGGTGATGCATGTCAACGATTCTCGCCGCAGTTCGTGCGCCGCCGTCGCGATGGGCTTTGCGCATGTGGTGCGTGCTGGCGCTGCTGCTGCTGTCCCTGAGCGGCTGCGCCTGGCTCGACAGCAAACAGCGCGAACTCGCGCTGCGCCCCACACCCGGCCAGCCGGCCGACTTCAAGGGCCTGCGGCCCGGCGACGAGCGCTACCTGGTGCCGGTGCCGGCGGCCAATCCGAACTCCACGCCGCAGCAGCTCGCCATGTGGCGGCTGCCGCATCCGGACCCGAACGCCCCCACGCTGCTCTACCTGCACGGCACCTTCCGCACGCTGTACCAGAACCTGCCGAAGCTGGACGCCCTGCGCGAGGCCGGTTTTGCCATCGTCGCGGTGGACTACCGCGGCTGGGGCGACAGCACCTACCTCGTGCCTTCCGAGGACACCATCATGGCCGACGCCCGGCTGGCCTGGATGGAACTGACGCGCCTGCAGCCCGACCCCGGCCGCCGCGTGCTGTACGGCCATTCGATGGGCGGCGCTGTGGCGGTCGGCCTGGCCAGCCAGTTGCACGGCGGCAGCGACTACGGCGCGCTGGTGATCGAGTCCACCTTCAGCCGGATGTCCGACGTGGCCGCCGCGGCCGGCTTCTGGGGCCGCATCGCCGCCGCGCTGACGACGCTGAAATTCGACTCGGCTGCCAAGATCGGCCGGGTCGACGCGCCCTTGCTGATGCTGCACGGCACCGAGGACCGCACCGTGCCCATCGAGGTCGGCCGCAAGTTGCGCGACGCCGCGCCGCCGGGTGTGCGCTGGGTCGAACTGCCCGGCTCGCACAGCCGCCTGCAAAGCCAGGCACCCGAGGCCTACCAGCAGGCGCTGCGGCAATTGATCTCCGAGCTGAAGCCGCCAATTGCTCCCATCAAGACCACCCCTTGACCCCCACCCGATCATGACTTCATTCGTCGATTTCAAGAACGTCTGGCTCGCCTACAACGAGGAGCTGCTCGCCCAGGGACACTTCGCGGTGGAGGACATCTCGCTGCAACTGGAGCGCGGCGAGTTCATCGCCATCGTCGGGCCTTCGGGCTGCGGCAAGTCCACCTTCATGAAGCTGACCACCGGCCTGAAGATGCCCAGCAAGGGCAGCATCCACATCGGGGGCCAGCCGGTGACCGGGCCTCTGAAGATCAGCGGCATGGCCTTCCAGGCGCCCAGCTTGCTGCCCTGGCGGACCACCATCGACAATGTGCTGCTGCCGCTGGAGATCGTCGAGCCGTTCCGCTCCAGCTTCCGCGCCAAGCGCAAGGAGTACGAGGAAAAGGCGCGCGAGCTGCTGAAAAGCGTGGGCCTGGGCGGCTACGAGGACAAGTTTCCCTGGCAGCTGTCGGGCGGCATGCAGCAGCGCGCCAGCATCTGCCGCGCCCTGGTGCATGAACCGCAGATGCTGCTGCTCGACGAGCCCTTCGGCGCGCTCGACGCCTTCACGCGCGAAGAACTCTGGTGCGCGCTGCGCGACCTGCAGGCGGCGAAGAAGTTCAACGTCATCCTCGTCACCCACGACCTGCGCGAGAGCGTGTTCCTCGCCGACACCGTCTATGTGATGAGCCGCAGCCCGGGCCGCTTCGTCGTCAAGCGCCACATCGACCTGCCGCGGCCGCGCGACCTGGAAGTCACCTACACGCCGGCCTTCACAGACATCGTGCACGAACTGCGGGGCCACATCGGCGCCATCCGCAAGCCGGTGGGCACGGTGGGAGTGCCGCAATGAAAATGACCAGGACGATGGAGCGCTGGTCGCCGTTGATGCTGGCCGCCGTGCTGCTGCTGATCTGGCAGGCCGGTGTCACCCTGTTCAAGGTGCCGGAATTCATCTTCCCCAGCCCCTGGCAGATCGGTGTCTCGTTCGCCGAATTCAGCGGGCCGATCCTGGAAGCGGCCTGGAAGACCTTCTGGGTCACGATGCTCGGTTTCGCGCTGGCCATCGTGGTCGGTGTGCTGCTCGGCTTCCTGGTCGGCTCGTCGCGCGTCGTCTATTCGGCGCTGTTTCCGCTGCTGGTGGCCTTCAACGCGGTGCCGAAGGCGGCGGTGGTGCCCATCCTGGTGGTCTGGTTCGGCATCGGCCTGGGGCCGGGCATCCTGACGGCGTTCCTGATCTCGTTCTTCCCGATCACGGTCAACATCGCCACCGGCCTCGCCACGCTGGAGCCCGAGCTCGAAGACGTGCTGCGCGTGCTGGGCGCCAAGCGCTGGGACGTGCTGGTGAAGGTGGGCCTGCCGCGCAGCATGCCGTACTTCTACGGCTCGCTGAAGATCGCCATCACGCTGGCTTTCGTGGGCACGGTGCTGGCCGAGATGACGGCGGGCGATTCCGGCATCGGCTACCTGATGCAGAGCGCCGGCAGCCAGCAGCGTTTGCCGCTCGCCTTCGCCGGGCTCGTCACCATCGGTGTGATGGCGATGGCGATGTACGAACTCTTCTCCTGGGTCGAAATGCGCACCACGGCCTGGGCGCACCGCGGATCGCAGGCACACTGACAGGCGTTGCGCGCAAGAGGATCGGCCAGATGACCGATGAACAGGCGCTGCGCCATTTGCGCCGCGCCAACGAGGTGGCTCGTGGCGCCATGCAGGCCGGCCACCACCCGTTCGGCGCGCTGCTGGTGGCGCCCGACGGCGAGACGGTGCTCATGGAGCAGCGCAATGTCGACACCGTCAACCACGCCGAGGCCGTGCTGGCACGAGAGGCGGCGCGCCTGCATCCGCCCGCCATGCTCTGGGGCTGCACGCTCGTGACCACCGTGGAGCCCTGCGCGATGTGCGCTGGCACGCTGTACTGGGCGAACATCGGCCGCCTGGTCTACGGGATGGGCGAAGCCAGGCTGCTCGAACTCACGGGCAACCACGCCGAAAACCCGACGCTGGACCTGCCCTGCCGCGAGGTCTTCGCGCGCGGCCAAAAGGCCGTGCGTGTGGACGGTCCGGTGGCGGGCGTCGAGGGCGAAATCGCGGCGCTGCATCGTCACTTCTGGAAGCTCAGGTGACCACGTTCGATGCGCCTTTGGCGCTTCCACCTCCAGGGGGCGGCGCTGGCGATCCGGCGGAGCCGGATTCACGGCGGCTGGTGGGTTGCGGTGCGGCGCGTGTTGCGCCCGCTGGTGTTCCACCGGCCCCCGGCTGGGTCGGCCATCTCGACCTGCATTACACGCGGGACGGCGAACGCACGCTGTCGATGGACCGCCACAGCGGCCCGCTGCGCGTGCTCAAGCGCCTGCTGCCCGAGGGGCCGGGCATCTGCCACCATGTGCTGGTGCACCCGCCGGGCGGCATCGTCGGCGGTGACCGGCTGGAAATCGACGCCCGCCTCGACGCCGGCACCCACGCCCTGCTGACGACACCGGGCGCCACGCGCTTCTACCGCAGCGCCGGCCGTCCGGCGGTGCAGCAGACCCGGTTGCGCCTGGCGGGCGGCGCGCGGCTCGAATGGCTGCCGCTGGAGTCCATCGCCTACCGTGGCTGCCTGGCCGAAAACCACCTGCGGCTCGAACTCGAACCCGGCGCCGAGGCGATGGGCTGGGACATGCTGGCGCTGGGCCTGCCGGCTGCCGGCCAGTCCTGGGACCACGGGCGCTATCTGCAGCATGTCGAACTGCTCGGGGTGTGGCTGGAACGTGGTCTGCTCGACGCCAGCGATGCCGACCTGCTCGACGGCCCGCTCGGCCTGGCCGGCCGGCGTGTGCTGGCAACCTGCTGGTTCGCCGCCGGCGGCGCTCTGCCCGGCGCACGCCGCGAGGCGCTGCTCGACGCGGCGCGCGCCGTCGTCGAACACCACGCGCCGGGCGGTGCTGCGCCAGACGGTGCCCGGGCGGTCGTCGCGGGCGTCACCGCCGTGCAGCCATCGGTGCTGGTGCTGCGCGCGCTGGCGGACCGTGTCGAGCCCGCGATGGCGCTGCTGTTGAAGGTGCGTGCGGCCTGGCGGCAGGCGGCCTGGAATCTGGCGGCCCATCCGCCCCGCATCTGGCGCACCTGAAAGGCCACCGCTACTGCTTTCAGACGCGTTCAGATGCGCTCAGATCGACATCTTCTGCCGCACGCCGTCGGCTTCCATGTCCTTGCCGCGCCCCCGCATCACCACTTCGCCGCGCTCCATCACCAGGTACTGGTCGGCCAGTTCCTCGGCGAAGTCGTAGTACTGCTCGACCAGCACGATGGCCATGGTCTTGCGGTCGGCCAGCATGCGGATGACACGGCCGATGTCCTTGATGATGCTGGGCTGTATGCCTTCGGTGGGCTCGTCGAGCATCAGCAGCTTCGGGCCGGCGGCCAGCGCGCGCGCGATGGCCAGTTGCTGCTGCTGTCCACCGGAGAGGTCGCCGCCGCGGCGCTTGATCATCTGGGCGAGCACGGGAAACAGCTCGAAGAGTTCGGCCGGAATGGCGGTGCCGCCGGGCTTCGAGGCCAGCCCCATCAGCAGGTTGTCCTCGACCGTCAGGCGGCCGAAGATCTCACGCCCCTGCGGCACGTAGCCGATACCCCGGCGCACCCGCTCATAGGGCGTGGCGCGCGTGATGTCGACGCCGTCCAGCCGCACCGTGCCGGCATCCACCGGCACCGCGCCCATCAGGCTTTTCAGCAGAGTGGTCTTGCCCACACCGTTACGCCCCAGCACCACCGTAACTTCGCCGAGCCGCGCCTCGAACGCCAGGTTGCGCAAGATGTGCGAGCCACCGTAATACTGGTTCAGCCCCGAGACGGCGAGGATCGCCGTTGAGCCATCAAGCAAAGGCCGTGGATCCGGCTCCGCCGGAGCACTGGCCGAACGGCCCCCACGGGGGGTATCGAGCGCAGCGAGGTCGGGGGCTCCGTTACCTGCCAAGATAGACCTCCACGACCTTCTGGTTCGCCTGCACCTCGGACAGCAGGCCCTCGGCCAGCACGCTGCCTTCGTGCAGCACGGTCACCTTCTTGCAGCCCTGCGTGAGCGCGTCGACGAATTTCATGTCGTGTTCCACCACCACCAGCGAATGTTTGCCTTCGAGGCCGAGAAAGAGTTCCGCGGTGCGTTCGGTTTCTTCATCGGTCATGCCGGCCACCGGTTCGTCGAGCAGCAGCAGCCTGGGGTCCTGCATCAGCAGCATGCCGATCTCCAGCCACTGCTTCTGGCCGTGGCTCAGCAGGCCGGCGGTGCGCTGCGCTTGGTCTCTCAGGTGGATCAGCACCAGCACCTCGTCGATGCGGTCCTGCTGCGCGCCCGTCAGCTTGAAGAACAGCGAGGCGCGCACGCGGCGGTCGGCCTTCAGCGCGAGTTCGAGGTTGTGGAAGACGCTGAGCTGTTCATAGACCGTGGGTTTCTGGAACTTGCGGCCGACGCCGATCTGCGCCACCTGCTGCTCCTTCAGGCGCAGCAGGTCGATGTTGGAGCCGAAGAACACCTTGCCGGCATCCGGCCGGGTCTTGCCGGTGATGCAGTCCATCATCGTCGTCTTGCCGGCGCCGTTGGGGCCGATGATGCAGCGTAACTCGCCGACGTCGATGGTCAGGCTCAGCTTGTTCAGTGCCTTGAAGCCGTCGAAGCTGACAGTGATGTCTTCGACGTACAGCGCCACGCCCTGGCCGAAGTAGGGCTCTTCACTGACGAAACGCGGCTTGCCGCCGACCGCCTTGGCCTCGTAGGCGGCACGGCGCGCGGCGCCGGCCTGCATCAGGTCAGGCGTCATGACCGGTCCTCACGCCCTCGGATTTGCGCCTGAACAGGCCGACAAGGCCATTCGGCAGGAACAGCGTGACCGCGATGAACAGGGCGCCGAGGAAGAACAGCCAATATTCCGGGAAGGCCACGGTGAACCAGCTCTTCGCGCCGTTGACGAAAAACGCGCCGATGATCGGTCCGATCAGCGTGGCGCGGCCGCCCACCGCAGCCCAGATGGCAATCTCGATGCTCGCCGCAGGGCTCATCTCGCCGGGGTTGATGATGCCGACCTGCGGCACGTAGAGCGCGCCCGCCACGCCGCACATCATGGCCGACAGTGTCCAAATGCTGAGCTTGTAGATGACAGGGTCGTAGCCGGTGAACATGACCCGCGTTTCGGCGTCGCGGATGGCCTGCAGCACGCGCCCGTATTTGCTGTGCACGATGGCGCGCGCCATGAGAAAGAAGCCGATCAGGACGAGACCGGTGATCACGCAGAGCAGCACGCGCGTCGCCGGGCTGTTCAGCGGCTGGCCGAGCAGGCGCTTGAAGTCGGTGAAGCCGTTGTTGCCGCCGAAGCCGGTTTCATTGCGAAAGAACAGCAGCATCGCGGCAAAGGTCAGCGCCTGCGTGATGATCGAGAAATACACGCCCTTGATGCGCGAGCGGAAGGCGAAATAGCCGAACACGAAGGCGAGCAGACCGGGCGCCAGCACTACCAGCAGCATCTGCGCCACGAAGCTGTCCGACAGCGCCCAGTGCCACGGATACTCCTTCCAGTCGAGGAAGACCATGAAGTCTGGCATCGCGCTCTTGTACTGGCCGTCGGTGCCGATCTGGCGCATCAGATACATGCCCATCGCGTAACCGCCGAGGGCGAAGAACACGCCATGGCCCAGGCTCAGGATGCCGGTGTAACCCCAGATCAGGTCCATCGCCAGCGCGCAGATCGCATAGCAGAGAATCTTGCCGAGCAGGCTGACGTAGAAGTCGCCGAGGTGCAGCGCGTTGTCTTCGGGCACCATCAGATTGAGCAAGGGTACGAGCACGGTGATGGTCAGTGTGGCGGCGGCCACCGCGGCCCAGCCGCGTGCGCCGAGCAAGGCGCCGCGCGGTGCCAGTGCCGCGGCATCGGCCATGGCAAGCGACGGCGCCCCGCTCATGCCTCGGCACTCCGGCCCTTGAGCGCAAAGATGCCCTGCGGCCGCTTCTGGATGAAGATGACGATGAAGACCAGCACCATGATCTTGGCCAGCACCGCGCCCTGCCAACCTTCGAGCAGCTTGTTCAGCACGCCCAGGCCCAGGCCGGCGTAGACGGTGCCGGCCAACTGGCCCACACCGCCCAGCACCACGACCATGAAGGCGTCGACGATGTAGCTCTGGCCGAGGTCGGGGCCGACGTTGCCCACCTGGCTCAGCGCACAGCCGGCCAGCCCGGCGATGCCCGCACCCAGCGCAAAGGCATAGGTGTCGACGCGCGCGGTGTTGACGCCCACGCAAGAGGCCATGCGCCGGTTCTGCGTCACGCCGCGGACGAACAGGCCCAGCCTTGTCTTGCTGATCAGCAAGGCCACGCCGAGCAGCACCAGCGCAGCAAAGGCCAGGATCGCCAGCCGGTTGAATGGCAACGTGAGGTTGGGCAGCACCTGCACGCCGCCCGACAGCCAGCTCGGGTTTTCGACGCCGACGTTCTGTGCGCCGAAGATGCTGCGCACCGCCTGCATCAGGATCAGGCTGATGCCCCAGGTGGCGAGCAGCGTTTCGAGCGGCCGGCCGTAGAGCCAGCGGATGACGCTGCGCTCCATCAGTGCGCCGACCAGAGCCGCGGCCAAAAAGCTGGCTGGGATCGCGGCCAGGATGTAGGCATCGAAAGCCCCGGGCAGGTATTGGCGGAAAAGGTTCTGCACCATGTAGGTGGCATAGGCGCCGATCATCATCAGCTCACCGTGGGCCATGTTGATGACGCCCATCAGCCCGTAGGTGATGGCCAGGCCGAGCGCCACCAGCACCAGGATCGAGCCCAGGCTGATGCCGGTGAAGAGCACGCCCAGGCGTTCGCCCCAGGCCAGCCGGGACTCCACCGTGCCGAGCGAGGCGCGCAGTGAGGCCTTGACCTCGGCGTCGCCTTCCTGCGCCAGCCGTTCGATCAGCAGCGAGCGGGTGGCCGGCTGCTTGCTGTCGGCCAGCAACTTGGCCGCGGCCAGGCGCTTGCCCTTGTCGGCCGAGGTCACGAGCGCTGCCGCACGCAGCAGACCGAGCTGGTCTTTCAACGCCGGGTCGGTCTCGGCGGCCTCGGCTTTTTCGATCACCGCCAGGCGACTGTCGTCGATCTGGTCTTTCAGCTCGGCGATGGCTTTGGCGCGCTCGCTGCGGTCGCTGGAAAACAGGCGCAGCCCCGCCAGTGCCGCTTCGAGTTCGCGGCGCACGCGGTTCGGGTTGATCACGTCTTCGGCGCCGTCGGGCAGTGCCACTGCTGCGCCGGTGGCAGCGTCGAGGGCCTTGCCGTCGCGCACGATCAGTGCCTTGCCGCCGGCCAGCTTGACCTCGTCGGCGAGCAGCGCCTGCACGAAGGCGGCCAATGCCGGGTCGGCGGCGACCACCGCCTCGTTCAACGCGGCGATGCGCTCGTCGCTCTCGCCTTGCGAGATGCGAAAAGCCTGGTCGGGGGTCAGCGCGAAAGCGGCGCTGAAACCGAGGAAGCTCGTCAAGAACAACAGCAGACGGAGCAGCACGAGCGACGACCTCTTTCAATGCGCAATGGTGGGCTCGGGGCGCACAGCGCGAAGCCGCGCGCCCATCGAGCGAACGCCGCGGATCCGGCTCTGCCGATCCGCTGGCGTTGCCATCCGGCTTGCAGGCCGGATGGCCCTCGCAGGCGAGGAACAGTCCGCAGGGACTGTTCCTCGTCGCTGCTCGGCCCCCTCGAGGGGGAGGCGCAGCAGGCGCTTCGGCGGTGGGTCAATTCGTGGGTTCGTCCTTCTTGCCCTTGTTCTCGGGGATGAAGGGGCTCCACGGCTGGGCGCGCACCGGGCCGGGCGTCTTCCAGACCACGTTGAACTGGCCGTCGGCCTTGATCTCGCCGATGAACACCGATTTCCACAGGTGGTGGTTCTTCTCGTCCATCTTCGAGGTGATGCCGCTCGGCGCCGGGAAGGTCTGGCCGGCCATCGCCGCGATGACCTTGTCGGTGTCGACACTGCCGGCCTTCTTCACCGCCTGCGCCCACATGTTGATGCCGATGTAGGTGGCCTCCATCGGGTCGTTCGTCAGCGGCTTGTCCTTGTGGCCGGCCACGTTGTTGGCCTTGGCGTAGGCGCTCCACTTCTTGATGAACTCGGTGTTGGCCGGTGACTTGATCGACATGAAGTAGTTCCATGCCGCCAGGTGGCCGACCAGCGGCTTGGTGTCGACACCGCGCAACTCTTCTTCACCCACCGAGAAGGCCACCACCGGCACGTCGGTCGCCTTCAGGCCCTGGTTGCCCAGCTCCTTGTAGAAGGGCACGTTGGAGTCGCCGTTGATGGTCGAGACCACGGCGGTCTTCTTGCCTTCGGCCGAGAACTTCTTGATCTTGGCGATGATGGTCTGGTAGTCGGCGTGGCCGAACGGCGTGTACTCCTCCATGATGTCGGCGTCAGCCACGCCCTTGCTCTTCAGGAAAGAACGCAGGATCTTGTTGGTGGTGCGCGGGTACACGTAGTCGGTGCCCAGCAGCACCCAGCGCTTGGCCGAGCCGCCGTCCTTGCTCATCAGGTATTCCACGGCGGGAATGGCCTGCTGGTTGGGCGCCGCGCCGGTGTAGAAGACGTTCTTGCTCAGCTCTTCGCCTTCGTACTGCACCGGGTAGAAGAGCAGCGAATTGGTCTGCTCGAACACCGGCAGCACCGACTTGCGGCTCACGCTGGTCCAGCAGCCGAAGGTCACGGCCACCTTGTCCACGCTGATCAGCTGCTTGGCCTTTTCGGCGAACAGCGGCCAGTTGGAAGCCGGGTCGACGACCACCGCTTCGAGCTTCTTGCCGAGCAGGCCGCCTTTGGCGTTGATCTCGGCAATCGTCATCAGCACGGTGTCTTTCAGCACCGACTCTGAAATGGCCATCGTGCCCGACAGCGAGTGCAGCACGCCGACCTTGATGGTGTCTTGGGCTTGTGCGGCTGTCAGGCCGAGTGCGGCCAGCGAGGCCACGGCCATTGACTTGAGCGTGAAGGAACGGCGATCGACGACGAGCGGCATGGGTTTGACTCCAGTGGAGGGAACGTTGCGGGAAGGGTGAATTTCTTCAACCAAGCTTAGGCAGCGGGCGTCCGCAGGCCAATACGACAGATGTCGTATGCCGGCCCTTGCGATGGGCTGGCAAAGTGTCGTCTCGCCTTCTTGGGAGTCCTTGCAGCAGGCCGCAGGACCGTTAGGCCGCACCTTCTGCACAAACTCCTGGCCGTCCAGCCCAGGACGCTCTTTTTCGCAGTCCGGGAATCGGTCGATGGCCGGTAAAGCACCTGTCGTTCTGAAGCGATGCCTTCGACGATGGGGCTGGCGGAGAGAGTGGTGTCGCCGGCCGGCGAACCGACGGCGAAATCTCGCTGCAAATTCCCTCTTGTCCGGGCGTTTCAGGGTGGTCAGAGGCGCGGCGTTTGTGTACTCTTGGCTTGTCTCTGGAGCGAGGGCAGACGATGAAACCAGTCTCCGAAATCCTGAAGAACCACGAGGGCACGCTCTGGCATGTGCGCCCTGACGACACCGTGTTCGCCGCGCTGCAGCTGCTGGCCGAATACGAGGTGGGCGCGCTGGTGGTGATGGACGGCGGCCGCCTGGTGGGCGTGCTGTCCGAACGTGACTACACGCGCAAGATCGCGCTGCAGTCGCGCAGTTCCAAGGACACCCTGGTGTCCGACATCATGACGCGAAACGTGCTCGTGGTGACGCCGCAGACCGGCACGCGGGCCTGCATGGCGCTGATGAGCGAGAAGAAGATCCGCCACCTGCCGGTGGTGGAAGGCGGCACGGTGCTCGGCATGATCTCCATTCGCGACATCATGGACGACATCATTGCCGACCACGAGCAGACGATCCTGCAGCTCGAGAGCTACATCCAGTCCTGACGGCGTTGCTCAGCGGCCACGCAGGAACATGCCGTCGAGTTCCTTCAGCGTGACCTGACGCCAGGTCGGCCGGCCGTGGTTGCACTGGTCGGCGCGGGTTGTGGTTTCCATGTCGCGCAGCAGCGCGTTCATCTCTTCCAGCGTCAGCCGACGGTTGGCGCGCACGGCGCCGTGGCAGGCCATGGTGGCCAGGATGTCGTCGCGCGCACGACGCACCACGGTGCTCGCGCCCACCTGCGCCAGGTCGGCCAGCACCGAACGCGTGAGTTCGACGAGGTCGGCGTCGGGCAGCGCGGCGGGCCGGCTGCGCACCGCCAGCGTGCTGGCCGACAGCGGCGCCACGTCCAGGCCCAGTTCGAGCAAGGCCGGGCCTTCGGCTTCGGCTGTGGCGATCTCCGCGGCGGTGGCGGCAAAGCTCAGCGGAATCAGCAGCGGTTGCAGCTCCAGCCTGCTGCCGGCAGCGCCCGGTTCGCCGTTCGTTGCCGCGGCCTTCAGCCGTTCATACACGATGCGCTCGTGCGCCGCATGCATGTCGACGATGACCAGGCCGTGCTGGTTTTCCGCCAGCACCCAGGCGCCAGCCAGCTGCCCGAGCGCACGCCCCAGCGGCCAGGCTTGCGGCGCGGGCGCTGCCGGCTGGGCGGCAGGACTTTCAGTCGAAGACATGCCGCTGCGCAGCGCCGCCCAGGCCGCCAGGCCGCCGCTGCCGGGCGGCGCCGCGGGCGGGTTGTAGGCGGTGGGCCTCGGCCAGGCCGGCATGGGCTCCTGCACGCTGAGCGGGCGGTGCTCGGCCAGCCCGAGCTCGACCTGGCGCGGCCGGGCTGGCCATGGCGAACCGGCAGTCGTTTCGCCCGGCAGTGGCAGGTTCACCGGCAAGGCAGACGGCAAAACGGCCGTCGCGCGGGTCGAAGCCAGCGCATCTTCCACCGCGTGGCGCACGGCGGAATGCAGCGCGCGGCCGTCGCGGAAGCGCACCTCGATCTTGGTCGGGTGCACGTTGACGTCGACCAGATCCGGCGCGATGCGCAGGAACAGCGCATAAGACGGCTGCCGGCTGCCGTGCAACTGGTCTTCGAACGCGCTGCGCACGGCGTGGCTGATCAACCGGTCTCGCACGCAGCGGCCGTTGACGAACAGGTACTGCGCGTCGGCGCGGCTGCGCGCTGCTTCGGGCAGGCCGACGCGGCCGTGCATGTGCAGCGGCCCGGCGCTGGACGACAGCTCGCGGCTTTCGCTGATGAACGCGGCGCCCAGCACGTCGGCCAGCCGCTGCGGCTCGGTGGCGGCGCGCCACTGCGCCACCAGCCGCCCTTCGTGCCAGACCGCGAAGCCGACGTCGGGCCGCGCCAGGGCGTGGCGGCGCACGGCGTCGAGGGCGTGCGCCAGCTCGGTGGCGTCGGTCTTCAGGAACTTGCGGCGTGCCGGCGTGCTGAAAAACAGCTCGCGCACCTCCACCGTGGTGCCGGTGGCGCGGGCGGCGGCCTGCAACTCGCCGCTGCGCGCGTCCAGCCGGTGGCCGTGCGCGGCACCGGCCGTGCGGCTTGTGACGGACATGTCGGCCACCGAGGCGATGGCGGCCAGCGCCTCGCCACGAAACCCCATCGTGGCGACCGATTCCAGCTCGGCCAGGCTGCCGATCTTGCTGGTGGCGTGGCGCTTCAGTGCCAGCGGCAACTCATCGGCGGCGATGCCACCACCGTCGTCTTCGACCGTGATGCTGCGCACGCCGCCGGCGAGCAAGCGCACGGTGACCTGGCGGGCGCCGGCGTCCAGCGCGTTGTCGACCAGCTCACGCACCACCGAGGCAGGCCGTTCGACGACCTCTCCGGCGGCGATCTGGCTCACCAGTTCGTCGGGCAGTTCACGGATGGGCCGGCGCAGCGGCGGCGAGAGCACGGCATTCATGGCGGCAATTGTAGGCAGCGGGGGATGGCGGTTGCAGGCGGCGTACACACGGGCGACGCGGCGGCCAACCGATAATCGGCGGATGGACCTGATCGCCTTCCTCTTCGACTTCGTGCTCCATGTAGACGTGCACCTCTCGCAGTTCGTGCAGACCTATGGCACCTGGGTGTACGCATTGCTCTTCCTCGTCATCTTCGTCGAGACCGGGCTGGTCGTGATGCCCTTCCTGCCCGGCGATTCGTTGCTCTTCGTGGTGGGCGCGCTGTGCGGCGTCGGGCTGATGAGTCTGCCGCTGTCCGTGGGCCTGCTGACGGCCGCGGCCATCGCGGGCAACCAGACCAACTACACGATAGGCCACCACCTCGGGCCGCGTGTCTTCAAGTGGGAACAGTCGCGTTTCTTCAACAAGGCGGCGTTCGAGAAGACGCATGCCTTCTACGAGAAGTACGGCGGCGTGACGATCATCGCGGCACGTTTTCTGCCGTTCCTGCGCACCTTCGCGCCCTTCGTCGCCGGCGTGGCGCAGATGACGCGGCGCAAGTTCTCGCTGTTCGATGTCACCGGCGGCGCGCTCTGGGTCGGCAGCCTGACGCTGGCCGGCTATCTGTTCGGCAACATGCCGTGGGTGAAGTCGAATCTGAGCCTGATCATCTGGGCGCTGATCCTGCTGCCCGGCCTGCTGTTCGCCTACGGCGCCTGGAAGGCGCGCAGCGCCGACGTTCAGCCCGGCTGAGCCTGGCAACCCACCCGATGCAGGTCCGGGTCGGCGTCGCCCGCCGCCGCAAGGTTTGAGTCTCTACAGCGGCCGGTTGCGCGCCAGCGGCGGGTTCTTCGCGAAGTAGCGGCGGATGCCCGTGGCAAGCGCTTCGACCAGTTGGCGCTGGTAGGCCGGGTCGCGCAGCTTGTCTTCTTCCTCGGGGTTGGAGATGAAGGCGGTTTCCACCAGGATGCTCGGGATGTCGGGTGCCTTCAGCACCGCGAAGCCGGCCTGTTCGACGCCGTTCTTGTGCAGCCGGCCCACCAGGCCGATGCGCGACAGAACCTCGTTGCCGAGTTTCAGGCTGTCCTTGATCTGAGCCGTGGTGCTCATGTCGAGCATGGCGCGCAGCACCTGCTTGTCTTTCACCGCGCCAGCGTTGACGCCGCCCACCAGGTCGGCGGAGTTCTCGCGCTCGGCCATCCAGCGTGCCGCGCTGCTGGTGGCGGCGCCGGTCGACAGCGCGAAGACGCTGGCGCCGCGTGCCTCCGGCCGGAGAAAGGCATCGGCGTGGATCGAGACGAAGAGATCGGCCTGCACACGCCGCGCCTTGCGCACGCGCTCGTGCAGCGGCACGAAGAAATCGGCGTCGCGCGTCATCATCACGCGCATGCCGGGCACCGCGTTGAGACGCTCGCGCAACTGCAGCGAGATGGCCAGCACGACGTCTTTCTCACGCAGTCCGCTCGGGCCGATGGCGCCCGGGTCTTCACCGCCATGGCCGGGGTCGAGCGCCACGATGATCAGGCGGTCGACACGCTGTTGCTCGCTGGCGGTGGGCGGTTCGGGCTCGCGCGGCGCCGGCGTCTGCAGCGGCACGGGCACCGCCTTCGGCGGCAAGGCGGCCACCTCCGGCAGGCCGGGGCGGTCGACGCGGGCGATCAATTCGCCCAGTGCGTCGCCCACCGCCTTGGCGGCCCGCTGCTCGGCGGCTTCCTTGTCGCGTATCAGCGCCAGCAAAGGGTCGGCTTCCTGCGTCGGGTAGAGGTCGAAAACCAGCCGGTGCTGGTAGGCTGCCACTGGCGCCAGCGAGAACTGCTGCGGCGCGGCGGGCTGCTTGAGGTCGAGCACCAATCGCAGCACGCGCGGCTGGTTCTGGCCGATCCGCACACCGGCAATGAACGGATCGTCGGCCTTGATCTTGCCGACCAGTTCCTTCAGCGCCGGGGCGAGTTCCAGGCCGTCGATGTCGACCACCAGGCGCGGCGGGTTGTCGGTGAGGAAATGGCGGGCCGTCAGCGGCTGGTCCGACTCCAGTGTCACACGTGTGTAGTCGGCCGCCGGCCACACCCGCACGGCCACGATGCTGGCACCGAAGGCGAGTTGCGGACCGCTCAGCAGCAAGGCCAGGCTGCCCAGGCGCTGCAGCGCGGCGCGGCGCGGCGGGGTCTTCATTGCAACAGAGCCAGGCCGCGCGCGGTGCAGGCCAGGACGCTGACGCTGCGCAGGTTTTCGTCGATCGGTTCGATGGACAGCCGCAGGTCGGGTGCCGGCAGCAGACCCGCCACCTTGTCGGGCCATTCGGCGAGCTTCAGGCCGGGACGCGCAAAGATGTCGCGGAAACCTGCGTCCTCCCACTCGCGCGGGTCATCGAGCCGGTAGAAGTCGAAGTGCGAGATCTCGAGTCCGGGCAGCGAGTAGGGTTCGACGACCGCGTAGGTGGGGCTCTTGATGCGCCCCTGGACGCCGAGTGCGCGCAGCAGGTGGCGCACGAAGGTCGTCTTGCCGGCGCCCAGAGGGCCTTGCAGTTCGATCAGCGCGTCGCGCAGTTCGGGCCGGCAGGCCAGCGCGGCGGCCCAGGCGGCGCACGCGGCCTCGTCGGGCCAGTCGAACTGGCGAGTTTCTAGAATCGGCGCATGCAGCATCAATTTGACGGGACTCTGCTGCTGACGCAGCTGAGAGGGTGGGCCGGTGAGCTGGGATTCTCACAGATCGGTGTGGCCGGCGTCGACCTCGCCACGGCGGAGCAGGGCCTTGCCGACTGGCTGGCTGCCGGCTTCCACGGCGGCATGAACTACATGGCCGCCCACGGCTTGAAACGTGCGCGGCCGGCCGAGTTGCGGCCCGGCACGCTGAGTGTCATCACCGCGCGTCTGGACTACCTGCCGGTGGGCACGCCTGCGGGCTGGCAGGACGTGGAGTGGGACGTACTGAGGACCCCCGGGCGCGCGGTGATTTCGTCCTACGCACGGGGCCGTGACTATCACAAGGTGCTGCGCGCGCGGTTGCAGACACTGGCCGACCGGCTGGCCGCGTCGATCGGCCCCTTCGGCCACCGCGTCTACACCGATTCTGGGCCGGTGATGGAGGTGGAGCTGGCCTCGCGCAGCGGCATCGGCTGGCGCGGCAAGCACACGCTGGTGCTGCACCGCGACGCCGGTTCGATGTTCTTCCTGGGCGAGATCTTCGTCGATCTCGCGCTGCCTCACAGCGAGCCGGTGGCCGCGCATTGCGGCAGCTGCACCGCCTGCATCGACGTCTGCCCGACGCAGGCCATCGTCGGGCCGTACAAGCTGGACGCGCGGCGCTGCATTTCCTACCTGACGATCGAACACGACGGGCCGATCCCTGCGGAACTGCGCCCCCTGATCGGCAACCGCATCTACGGCTGTGACGACTGCCAGCTTGCCTGCCCGTGGAACAAGTACGCCGTGGTCAGCCGCCTGCCCGACTTCGACGTGCGCGAGCCGCTGGCCAGCGCCACGCTGCTCGAACTGTGGGCCTGGGACGAGATGGAGTTCTTGCGACGCACCGAAGGCAGCGCCATCCGGCGCATCGGCTGGCAGCGCTGGCGGCGCAATCTGGCGGTCGGCATGGGCAATGCGCTGCGCGCCGGCACGGACACCGACGCCTTCGCGGGCATGGCCACGGCGCTGCGGGCCGCACGCGAGTCGGCCAGCGAACTGGTGCGCGAACACATCGACTGGGCGCTGGCGGCAGGGACCGTCGCCCACACTCCTGGCTTCGACATCGTGCGGCCGTAGCCGGCAGATACCCGGTTCAAAGCGGGTCTTCCAGGCGGGCTGCCGCAGCGAATCGCCCACAATGCGTGCACGATCATGTTTTTCCACGCCCACACCAAGACACCGGAGACACAGCGTATGAAGCAAAAGTCACTCAGGATCCTGTTCGGCGTTGTCGCTCTGCTTTCGCTGCCGGGCCTCGCTCTCGCGCAGGCCTACCCGGTCAAACCGGTGCGGCTGGTGGTGCCCTTCGCGCCCGGCGGCACGACCGACATCGTCGCCCGCGTGGTCGCGGAACGTGCGAACGTCGCGCTCGGGCAGACGCTGGTGGTCGAGAACAAGGCCGGCGGCGGCGGCTCGATCGGCGCGCTGGAAGTCATCAAGGCCGCGCCCGACGGCTACACGCTGGGCATGGCCACGGTGTCGACCACGGCGGCCAACCCGGCCATCAACCCGAAGATCGGCTACAACCCGACGACCGATTTCACGCCCATCATCAACATCGCCGCCACGCCGAACGTGATCGCCGTGCACCCGAGCTTTCCGGCGCGCGACTACGCGGGCTTTCTGGCCGAACTGAAGAAGAACCCGGGCAAATACAGCTTTGCCAGTTCAGGCACGGGCGGCATCGGGCACCTTCAGATGGAGCTGTTCAAGAGCCTGTCGGGCACGTTCATCACTCACATTCCCTATCGCGGCGCCGGCCCGGCGCTGAATGACACGGTGGCCGGACAGGTGCCGGTCATCTTCGACAACATGCCGTCTGCGCTGCCCTTCATCAAGGACGGCCGGCTGATCCCCATCGTGGTGGCCGCGCCGGCCCGGCTGTCGCAGTTGCCCAACGTTCCGACGTTCAAGGAAGTGGGGCTGGAGCCCGTCAACCGGATGGCCTATTACGGCATCCTCGGCCCGAAGAACCTGCCCAAGGAAGTCGTCGACAAGGTGCACGCTGCCATCAAGCGCACCGCCGAGACGCCCGAGGTGAAGAAGCGCATCGAGGACACCGGCTCGCTGCTGATCCTGAACACGCCGGCCGAGTTCGCGGCGCAGATCGCCGCCGAGTTCAACGTCTACAAGGCGGTGGTCGAGAAGCAGAATCTCAAGCTCGACTGAGCCCCGGACTGGACCGCTTTCGGGTGGCCTGACCGTGGCGCCGTCGTTGATGGATGCCGCAAAGATGCCGCCTGACGAGGCAGCCATCGCCGCAGCCACTTTGGCCAGCGCGGCGGCGATCGAGCGCTTCATCGACGCACTGTGGATCGAAGACGGCCTGGCACCGCTGACCCTGGCCGCTTACCGGCGCGACCTCACCCTCTACGCCGCCTGGCTGGCTGCCGATGCGGGCAGGGCGATCGACGCCACCACCGAAGCCGACTTGCTGGCCTGCATCACGCATCGCCACGCCGAGACCCGCGCCACCACCGCCAACCGGCGGCTGACCGTCTTCAAGCGCTACTTCCGCTGGGCGCTGCGCGAGCATCTTCTGACGTCCGACCCGACGCTGCGGCTGCTGTCGGCCCGGCAGGCGCTGCGCGTGCCGAAGTCGCTGAGCGAAGCGCAGGTGGAGGCGCTGCTGGCCGCCCCCGACGACGGCGTGCCGCTGGGCCTGCGCGACCGCACGATGATCGAGCTGATGTACGCCAGCGGCCTGCGCGTCAGCGAACTCGTGTTGCTGAAATCGGTGCATGTCGGGCTCGACCAAGGCGTGCTGAACGTGGTCGGCAAGGGGTCGAAGGAGCGGCTGGTGCCCTTCGGCGCCGAGGCGCACGCCTGGCTGCGCCGCTATCTTGCGCAGGCCCGCGCACCCATCCTGAAGGGCCAGGCCAGCGACGCGCTCTTCGTCACCGGCCGCGGCGGGCCGATGACGCGGCAGATGTTCTGGAGCCTGGTCAAGCGCCACGCGCGCACGGCGGGCATCACGGCGCCGCTGTCGCCGCATACCTTGCGCCACGCCTTCGCCACCCACCTGCTGAACCACGGCGCCGACCTGCGCGCCGTGCAGATGCTGCTCGGCCATGCCGACATCGGCACCACCACGATCTATACCCACGTGGCGCGCGAGCGCCTGCGCCAGCTGCACGCCAAGCATCATCCGCGCGGCTAGCGGCGGCGTGCCGGGAAGCGTGCGGCCATGAAAAAAGCCGGTCCTTCGACCGGCTTCATGCGAGCTTGGTGGCAGCCCGGGACGGGCGACCGCTGGCAGCGCGTCGTTCAGAAGTTGTGGCGCACGCCCAGGGCGAAGGCGCTCGGGTCGAGCACAGCGCCGTTCTTGTCGGTAGCACCGAAGTAGCTGAACCCGTTGCCGTTGTCCACCGCCGTGTAGAACGCGTAGATCTTGGTGCGCTTGGACAGGTTGTAGTTATAGCCAACCGTGTACTGCGTGGCGCCGCTGTCGTTGATTTTGCTCCAGTCATCGGCCCAACCCACGTTCACGTGGAATTCCGACGCGCCCATCGTGTACATCACCGCGCCGCGCAAGGCGTCGCGGGTGCCGGCCATGTCCAGATCGCTGCGCTGATAGTAGCCGCCGAAGGTGATGGCACCCATGGTGTAGACGCCGCGAACGGCGAACTGCTTGTCGCCCGGATCGTTCTGCTCGTAACCAGCGCCCAGTTGCAGCGGTCCACCGTCGTAATTCCCGGCCAGGTTCCAGACTTTATTCGCGTCGCCCGTGCCTTCACCGGCCGACACACTGCCTTCAACGGTGAAGCCGCTGAACGATGGCGTCAGATACGAAACCGTATTCTTGTTGCTGCTCAGGTAGGTGTACAGCTTGTCTTCCGAGGTGCCGGTGTCATGGTTGTGCATGCCGATCCAATCTGCGGTGGCGTAGTACGCCGCGCTGGTCAGGCGGCCCGCACGGATGCTGCCGAAACCACCGGAAAGGCCGACATACGAGTCGCCAGCATAGAAGTCTCCAGTGACCGTGCCGGTGTCGACGTTGAAGCGGTGTTCCAGCAGGAACTCGGCCTTCAGGCCGCCGCCGAGGTCTTCGACGCCCTTGAAGCCGAGGCGCGAGGCGTTGTTTTGCAAAACGCTTTGGGAGCCGTCGACCTTGATGTTCTTCTGCTCTTCGGCGGTCACGTTGACGCGGCCGTAAACCGTGACGCTGCTCTGCGCGAAGGCAGTGCCGGCCGTCAGCGCGGTGATAGCAGCCATTGCAATTGATCTCTTGATCATGTGGGTTAACTCCTGAGTGTTGACGAATTCGATTGAGTGGCGGTTGAAAACCCGCCTGGCACGCCTGAAGTCTAGTGGTAGACCCGTGGGAACCCGCATTCGGAACGCTGAATCGGCCGCAATTGCCAGGATTCCGCTGCATTCGCGCAACACTTCGTGGCTGGCGGAGGCTGCGCGCAGAATCGCATTCCTATGGATCACACTTTTTTTTCGGCACTAGTGCTCTTGCTGCTCGTGCTCGACCCCTTCGGCAGCCTGCCGATCTTCATTTCGGTGATGCGTGGCGTGGATCCGGCCCGGCGCGCGCGGGTGGCGCTGCGCGAGGTGGTCATCGCCTTCGGCGTGCTCCTCGCCTTCATGTTCGGCGGCCAGAGCTTCCTGGCCGTGATGCATTTGTCGGAGCGCTCGCTCGAGGTCGCTGGCGGCGTCATCCTGCTGATCATCGCGGTGCGCATGATCTTCGCGTCGGGCGGTGAGATCTACGCCGCCGACGGCAGCCAGCGCGAGCCCTTCATCTTCCCGCTCGCCGTGCCGCTGCTGGCCGGGCCGTCTGCCATGGCCACTGTGCTGCTGCTGGCCTCGCGCCAGCCTGAGCGCATGCTGTACTGGGTGGGCGCGCTGACCGTGGCGATGACGGTTTCGGGCGTGGTCTTGCTGGGAGCCGACCGCATCCGCAAGATTCTTGGCTCGTCGATGGTGTCGGCGATCGAGAAGCTGATGGGCCTGGTGCTCACCGCGATCGCGGTCGAGATGATTCTGGCCGGGCTGAAGCGCTACTTTCTGGAACCCTGAGCCCGCGCACCGCCGCCGCTTGGGTGGCCGCTATCGGCCGCGCAGATGTTCCGGTGCTTCCAGCCGCTTCGCCAACGTCGAGAGGATCAGCGTGAGGATCAGGTAGAGCGCCGAGATCGCCAGGTAAGGCTCCCAATAGCGCGAGTACGCACCCGCCACCGTGCGCGCCGCCAGCGCCAGTTCGGCCAGGCCGATAGCCGACACCAGTGACGAGTCCTTGATCAGCGTGACGCCTTCATTGACCAGCGCCGGCACCATGCGCCGGAAGGCCTGCGGCAGCACCACGAAACGCATCGACTGCACATGGGACAGGCCCACGCTGTACGCGGCCTGCGTTTGCCCGCGGTGGATGCTCTGGATGCCGGCGCGGAAGATTTCGCTGATGTAGGCGCCGGCGTTCAGCGAAAGCGCCAGGCAGCCCGACAGGAACGCGCCGTGCTCCTGGCGGAAAATCCGGGCGGTGTCGCCCGACAGCAGGATGCCGGTATCGGGGTGCACCAGCGCAGGCATCAGCGCGAAGTGCACCAGCAGGATCTGCACGAAGAGAGGGGTGCCGCGGAAGAAGGTCACGTAGGCCAGCGTGATGCCGCGCGCGATCTTCAGCAGCCAGGCCAGCGGAGCCGACTTGGGAGCTGGCGCGTCGGACGAACTGCTGATCAGCCCGAAGAAAACGCCCAGCACCATGCCGGCGCCGATGGCGACCAGCGTGAGCTTGATCGTCATCAGCAGGCCGCTCAGAAACAGCGGCCCGTAGCCCGCCAGGATCTCCCATCTCAGGCCCATGGCGGCGGCTCCTCTTAAGGGTCAGGCTTACCTGGAGGCTGCCGAGGCGGGAGCTTCGGCGGCCTTGGCCGGCGCGGCACCGAAATACTTCGTGAAGATCTGGTCGTAGGTGCCGTCGGCCTTGATGTCGGCCAGACCCTTGTTCAGCTTGGCTTGCAGTTCGGTGTTGCCCTTCTTGACCGGGATGCCGTATTGCTCGGGCGCGAAATCCGTGTCGCTGACGGTCTTGAACTTGCCGCCCGGGTTGTTCGCCACGTAGTTGATGACGACACCGTTGTCGGCCACCACGGCGTCGACGCCGCCCGACTCGAGTTCCTTCAGCGCCAGCGGCGTGGATTCGAAGCGCTTGATGTTGGTGCTGGTCTTGCCGAGCAGCTTGCTCACCGCTTCGTCACCGGTGGTGCCAGTCTGCACGCCCACCTTGAGTTTCTTCAGGTCGGCAAACTTGGCGATCTTGCTGTTTTCCTTCACGGCGATCAGTTGCACCGCATCGAAATAGGGGTCGCTGAAGTCCATCGTCTGCTTGCGTTCTTCCGTGATCGTCACGGCCGAGACGATCAGGTCACGGTCACCCTGGGCGAGTGCGTTGAAGATGCCTTCCCAAGGGGTGTTGACGAACTTCACCTCGATGCCGGCTTTCTTGGCGATGGCGGCCACGACCTCGATGTCGAAGCCGACGATCTCGCCCTTTTCGTTCTGGCTCTCGAACGGCGCGTAGGCCGCGTCGGTGCCCACGACATACACCTTGGCAGGCGGCGGCGGCGCGGGCGCGGCGGCGGAAGCCACGGCCGCAGGCGCGGGCGTTTCTTCTTTCTTGCCGCAGGCGGCCAGCACGAGGCCGGCCACGAGCACGGCTGCGGTCTGCAGAAAACGACGGGTGTTCAGCGATGTCATGAAGGAATCCTCGTGATTGTTGGGCGTTGCGGATGTCATCGAAGCGACATGCGGGTGCGAGTGTAAAGCCGGCGGCAGCCGTTATCCGGTGCTTTGTGGAAGCGGCTGATGCAATGGGCCGGTCTGTCGGTCAATGCGAGTATCGCGCCGCAACTCAGCCTTGGCCAATGTTCCGCACAGCCATTGATGACCACGTCCGCGCGTCATCCGGGCGCCTGCATTCATCACGGCCGCCTCGCCATGCTGGCCGGGAGGTGCTGCCACGGCAGATCGGCCGGGTCGGCCGCCATCGGCCCGGGCGCTATTGCCACCAGGATGTGCGAGGCGATCGGCGTGAATGCGGCGCGGAAATGCACCGAGCTCTTGTTGACGAGGATCTTCATCGATGCCGGCTCGACGCCGAGGAAGCGGTAGAGGTCGAGGTCGAGCATCTGCGTCTTGCCGCTGACCAGCAGGACGCGGACGCCTTCGATCTCGACGCAGGCGCTCGGGCCCAGCGTTGCCGTGGCGCCTGCCGTCATCGGGCCGTGCAACGCCACCACGCCGTCGCTGACGGCGCGCACCTTGAAGGTGCCGGCCAGCGGCGGCTCGCTGAGCCTGCCGTCGAATGTGCGCACGGCGCGGCCGATCGGCATGTCGATGAGCGCGCCGACGCCGGCCGCGCAGGCGCCGCGCGCCGCCACCGGGTCGTGCAGCAGGCCCAGCGCCACGCCGCCCGGGAAACGTCGCCCGGCGCCGGCGGCCAGCAGCGCATGCAAGAGGCCGGTGGTGTTGGAGTCGCCACCCGCGCCGGGGTTGTCCTGGGTGTCGGCGATGACCACCGGAGCGCTGGCCGTGGCGGCGAGTTCGACCGCCTGCGCCACGGCGTCTGTCGCTGTCAGCAGATCGAGCGCGAAGTCGGCGCGCCGGTCCAGCGTATGCTGCGCCAGCAACTCCACCGTGGCGCGCAGCGCCTGTGCGTCGCTGCCATGGCCAAACACCACCGGGCCGCATTCGTCGAAGTCGGAGGCCGGAAAACCCATCGCAAAGCTCAGGTGCACGCCGCGCAGCGCTTCCAGCAGCGCCAGTTCACCGTACAGGCTGGCCGCCGGTTCCATCGTCGTGCACTGGCTGTTCAGCGGCAGCAGGAAAGGAAGGCGGACGTGATGGATGCAAAAGGGCGGCGCGCCCGGCCGGCACAGTTCGGCCAGCAGGCCGGCGGCGCGGGCGCCGGTCTCGGCCATGTCGATGTGCGGATAAGTGCGAAAGGCCGTCAGTGCGCTGGCGTGGCGCAGCATGCGCCGGGTGACGTTGGCGTGCAAGTCGAGGCTCGCCACCACCGGCATCCGGTCGCCGACCACCGCACGCAGGCGCTGCAGCAATTCGCCTTCGGCGTCGGCCACGTGCTCGGCCACCGCGGCGCCGTGCAGGTCGAGGTAGACGGCGTCGAAGCCGCCCGCTGCCGCGTCGGCCAGCAAGGCGGTGGCAATGCGCTCGAAGGCCTCCTGAGTGACATGTGCCGACGGCGTGGCGCCGGCCCAGATCGACGGCAGCAGCGTCCAGCCACGCTCGGTGGCGTCGCGGATGAAGCCGCCCATCGGCAGGCTGGTGGGCTCCAATCGTTCCAGCATGGCCGCGCCGTGCGAGACGGCGGGATAGCCGGCGCCGCTCTCGAACGCGGCCCAGTCTGCCTTCGTAGGTGCGAACGTGTTGGTCTCATGCTGGAAGCCGGCGACGAGAACGCGCATGGGAGAGTTGACTCAGGCAGGGAAGGTGAGGGCGGCGATCTCGTCGTCGCTGAAGCCAGCAGCGCGGCGCGCCTCGGTATTGAAAGGCGGGCGCAGGCGCGGTGCGCCGTGGCGCAAGGTCAGCACCGCGTAGTGGGCCACCGGGTCGAGCCCGTCACGTGCGCACAGCCAGCGGTACCAGCGGTTGCCCACCGCCACGTGGCCGATCTCGTCGCGCAGGATGATGTCGAGGATGGCCACCGCGCGGTGGTCGCCGGCGCGCCTCAGTTTGGCCTGCATCGGCGGCGTGGCGTCCAGGCCGCGTGCTTCCAGCGTGCGCGGCACCAGGGCCATGCGGGCGGTGGCGTCACCGGCGGTTCTCTCCGTCATGGCCCACAAGCCGTCGTGGGCATCGAAGTCGCCGTAGGCGTGGCCCAGCGTGGCGAGATGTTCGCTGAGCAAGCTGAAGTGCAGCGCTTCTTCGGCTGCCACGCGCAGCCAGTCGCGGTAATAGGCGTCGGGCAGGCCGGCGAAGCGCCAGATGGCGTCGAGCGCCAGATCGACGGCGTTCTTCTCGATGTGCGCGACGGCGTGCAGCAGCCCGGCGCGGCCTTCCAGCGTGAAGGGCGAGCGCGGCGGCACCTGCATGGCGGGGACCAGCCTCGGCCGCGCGGTCCGCCCGGGCAGCGGGCCATCGAAGCGCAGTGCCGCCAGCGGGTCGAGCCGCGCGGGTGGCGCGTCGAACAAGGCCCTCGCAGCCAGCGCTTTTTCCAGCGGGTCGGCGATGCACAAGACCTTCAGTGCCTGCTCTCTGAGCTCCATCCCTAGAATTATCGGCTTCATTGCTCCGAGGACTGCCGTGGCCATCTATCAACTCGGCGACGAGACTCCCCGCATCGCGGCCAGCGCCTGGGTGGCCGACAGCGCCACGGTGATCGGCCGCGTCAGCCTGGCCGAAGGCGCCAGTGTCTGGTACGGCGCCGTGCTGCGCGGTGACAACGACTGGATCACCATCGGCCGCCACAGCAACGTGCAGGACGGCAGCGTGCTGCACACCGACATGGGTTGCCCGCTGACGCTGGGCGAGGGTGTGACCATCGGCCACCAGGTCATGCTGCACGGCTGCACGGTGGGCGACGGCTCGCTGGTGGGCATCCAGTCGGTGCTGTTGAACGGCGCGAAGATCGGCAGGAACAGCATCGTGGGCGCCGGTTCGCTGGTCACCGAAGGCAAGGAATTCCCCGACGGCGCGCTGATCGTCGGCAGCCCCGCCAAGGTGGTGAGGATGCTGACGCCCGAGCAGATCGAGCGCCTGGCCTGGAGCGCCGCGCACTACGTGGACAACGCCGAGCGCCACCGCGCGGCACTGAAGCGGATCGCGTGATGTCCGAACTGGTGAAATTTCTCTTCGAAGGGCTGCCGGTGCGCGGCATGCTCGTGCGCCTGACGGGCAGCTGGCGCGAGCTGCTGCAGCGCCGGCAGGCGCTCGGCGCCCATCCGCCCGAACTGCGCGCGCTGCTGGGTGAAATGGCGGCTGCCGGTGTGCTGATGCAGGCCAACATCAAGTTCAACGGTGCGCTGGTGCTGCAGGTGTTCGGCGACGGGCCGGTCAAGCTGGCGGTGGCCGAGGTGCAGCCCGACCTGAGCTTTCGCGCCACCGCCAAGGTGGTGGGCGAGGTGCCGGCCGGTGCCCGGCTGGAGGCCATGCTCAACGTGCACGGCCAGGGCCGGTGTGCGATCACGCTCGACCCGAAGGACCGCCTGCCCGGTCAGCAGCCCTACCAGGGCGTGGTGTCGCTGCACGGCGACCAGCGCGAGCCGCTGCAGCAGGTGTCTGAAGTGCTCGAACATTACATGCTGCAGTCCGAGCAGCTCGACACCCGGCTCGTGCTCGCGGCCGACGACGAGGTGGCTGCGGGCTTGCTGATCCAGCGCATGCCGGTGCAGGGCGAGGGCAACCTGGAAGGTGGGGCGGCGCAGCGGCGGAACGAAGACGACATCGGCCTGTCGGAGCACTTCAACCGCATTGCCATGCTCGCCGCCACCCTGACGAGCGAGGAACTGCTGGCGCTGCCGCCGCAGCGCATCCTGCACCGGCTGTTCTGGGAGGAGACGCTGCGCGTGTTCGAGACTCAGCATCCGCGCTTTGCCTGCACCTGCTCACGCGAGCGTGTGCAGGGCATGCTGCGCGGCCTGGGTCGTGACGAGAGCGAAGGCCTGATCGCCGAGCGCGGCATGGTCGAAGTGGGTTGCGAGTTCTGCGGCGTGCAGTACCACTTCGACGCCGTCGACGTCGGCGAGATGTTCACCGCCGAGCGGGACCAGCCGCCGTCGACCAGCGCGGTGCAATGAGGATCGGTTGTAACAATACATCCGGTGCGCGCCAGGCCGATTTCTGAAAGACGCACTTCATGTTTGCCGACCATGACCAAACCAAAACGGCAAAGGGCCACGAAGGGCCCCTTGTTATTGGCGGTACGCCGCGCTTTTCAGCGCCCAGCGCTAGCGTCCGCGCCGACGGGCTGCCCAGCTTATTGCCGCCAATCC
>Ga0209181_10002350_pt1 | contig 31214 bp, 22 predicted proteins | sample MAT05_FD_187208 | JGI IMG/M metagenome (GOLD analysis project Ga0209181, IMG submission 187208) | Freshwater microbial communities from Lake Fryxell liftoff mats and glacier meltwater in Antarctica - MAT-05 (SPAdes) (version 2) | ecosystem: Environmental > Aquatic > Freshwater > Ice > Liftoff... | reverse complement strand
TAGGCTGGTACGAAGGCCCTGCGCTCGGCGAGGGTCTTTGACTGACTCAAAGCAAGACATTAAACTCATGGCAAAATTAAATTTTGTGCAAAGGTACGACTTTTGTGCAAAAACAATAGCACTTAACAGCCCTGCGTCGGAGACGGGGGTGACCCCGCCGGAGGTAATGAGGTAGGGACAGGCGAGGTGGAGGGTGCGGCGGTGGCCCAAAGCGCTGTCATTTTGCAGGGCGGCCGCGCTAAAACAGGCATCTGCAATCACAATGATGTGTCCGGCACCGATCTCGTTGAGGCAGTCCACGAGTTGAGTATCAGAGAAGTAGTCGTCTTCATCGCCTTTTTGGGCATCCACCGGAATCCAGTATCCGCGCCCGCTGCCGGGGTTGTGATGTCCGTGGCCGCTGAAGAGGAGGAGGAGGTTATCGCGGGCGGTCAGTTCGCAGCTGCCACCGGGGCGGTATTACCGGAGGGCGGCTAATATCTTTTTGCGGGTAGCCGCACCGTTGTAACTAAGGCTGACCCTTTGCGGGTCGAAATGGTACTGTTGGGTGAGCTGTGCGACGATGGCATCGGCATCGCGCACGCAATTGGACAAAGCAAATGGATGCTCATAGTCGTCAATGGCTATGGCAGGCAGGTGGTTTTGCCCGGCGGTGGCGGGAGGAGGGGCGAGGTCAAGGCCGCCGATGTCGCGTGGTGTCGTATTGTTTTCCGATTCGATCAATATAGGTAATGATGAATGATGAATAATGAATCTTGCGGCTTACTCCTGATCTAATAATAAGGGGGAAATCAACGTAGCATTTATGGTGACACCGTTCCTTATCAAGATGACACATCAATGTCATGCCGGATACCTCAATTTTGCGCGGCAATTTACGGATGTTTGAGGAGAACGACCAAACAAACACCTTATTTTGTGTTGTTTGGGCGGGTAAAAAGCGGTTATGGCCGGGTATTTTTTTTTTCGACAACCAAGACAATTGTGTTGCCGCTGTTTGCCGCCCACCGTGTCAATGGCCAACGGTGATTATTGATACTCCATTATTCATTTTCCATTATTTAACAGTAGTGTTTCCCACAATGCTTTCACTACCCTGCCGGGCAATTCATGTCCGCCCGCAAAACGGTGCATTTCCCAGACGAAACCATTGTCCTGCTTTATTTTTTCTGTCAATGCCAATCGCTCCTCCTGAATAAACGGGTCTTTATCTCCGTAATAGTAATAGCATTTTTTGTCCTTCAAAAAATCGGCTATTTTATCCAAAGGCTCTCCTTCCGGTAATAAACCCGCCCAAAAAACGACTTGGTGCAGGGCGGGTTGCTCCCGCATCATCCACCGGCAAATGGTGGTCACGCCCTGCGAAAATCCCAGTACCGTAATGCGCACATTTTGAGGTAATTGTGCCAGCACTTGCCCGTGCAATTGCGACAGGTACGCGGTGTAATCTTCGATTTCTGACAGCCGATGCTGTTTAGTCATCCACGTAGCACCCGGTGCGCCGCCAAAACCTTTTTTATAAAAATAATTCAGGCCCTCCGGTGCTACTACGAGCGTTTGTCCATCCTCTATGTCCGTAAAGGCCGCCAGCAATTCATCGGCCAGCTGAGCATACCCGTGGCAGACCAACCAGTAATGGCGAATATGGTTGCCGGGAGTACCCAGCGTATAATAATGAGCGGTACGCGCTATTTGAAGGGAATGGTGGGTCATGAGCAGATTGATGATGGCTCGACTATAGGGCTAATTAAAAAAAGCCGTCTTCAAGCTATTGCTTAAAAACGGCCTTTCTGGGTGGAGCTGGCGGGATTCGAACCCGCGTCCGGACAAAGCGCCACAACGCCTTCTACATGCTTAGTCACTGATCGGGTTTTCGAGTGCGGGGAAGGTTCAGTAACCGACACTCCCACACCTTATTTCCTAAGTTTCACCTTGTGGCCGGAACGCTCCAAAAGGCTATCCTGAAAAGAGATGATGCGCGGCGGTTCATGTATCAGAAATCAGAACGAAGAGCGTTTGCTTGGCAAGCGCTCACACGGCACAAAAGCTTTCTAATTTAATAAAATTAGGCAGCGATAGCATACTGGGTTTCGCCAGTTGAATTTCGGTCTTTATTTTTTACGGAGTAACCTACCATGCTCCGGCATGCTTACGAAACGACTACACTCTCCCGTCGATACCAAGGCAGCCCCGTGTAGTTTCATACAGTCTGGAATCTGCAAAGGTAAACCAATATGGGGGATAAAAGGTTCCAATATGGACAATAAATTTTCAAAAAATACAATTTTGAGGATAATTATGCGTTTATTCGCAGTTATTTAGGTAACATAAACTACAAATATCCAAATACATCTTCCTACCTTTGCGACTTTATTATTTCATTGTGGTGGCAACACCTCAATCCATTTTTCAACCAATCACAATTATTTTTACATGAAAAAATCAGTTTTAGGGGTGTTTATGGTGGCTTTATTTGCCATCTCCCTGTCATCTTGTGCCGAAAAACTGCTCACCCCGGAGCAGGTAGCCGCAGAAATACAAAAAGGCTATGAAGCCGGCAAATCAGCCGTAGAAATGGAGATGAGTTCCAAATGCGATACTGACTTTGAGGCACGTGTAACGGCTGAAGTAGACCGTATGAAAGCAGAATCTGCTACGCCGGTAGTACAATAAATCCCTTTTTTTCACTCAACTAATTTTCAAAAAAATGACAAAAAATATCCTTCTTTTCGGTGCAGTTGCTGTTGCCGGATATTTCACTTTCTCGGCATTTGGCCCGAAACAAAACGCACAAAAAGCAGAGATCACGCAAATGGTTACGGCAAAATTGGAAGACCTGCGTGCAGAAAAAGTACAGGAATGTGATGAACGGGTAGCCACGGAATCAAAAAAACGATTTGAGGAAGAGATGGCGGCTATGGTACCGGAAGTAGCGGCACCGATAAAAGGTATGGCATCCAAGAAAATGGTAAAAAAAGGCAGTAAAGGCCCAAAAGTTGATCCGTTGCCGCAAACAAACCCTACGAGTACCAAACCTGCCTCTCAAGGTAAGTGGGAGCAAGGTGGTAAACCGGGCGAATCTCAGAAAAAATGGGAGCAAGCCCCGGCTAACTCAACTACTCCTGGTACCACTGCGCCATCAGAGTCTAAAAGCAAATGGCAAAAAGCAGGCGGTGGCGGTGGAAAATAAGTAGTCCGCAATCCATCTTAAAAATAAATGGCGATGTTCTTTTACAAGAGCATCGCCATTTATTTTTTATAAGAAATAATGTTGTTTTAAATCAGGATAAATATTTGATTGACAACATTTTACAAAATGTATTCCCCAAAAAAACAGGGCACATTTGGCCATTATTTACTTATATCTTCCTCATTGTTTTTGTACAGGTAAACAACGTAACACCAGCATCACTCTTAGAAGTATACGTAAAGGTAAGTGTATTGCCACTGATGGTACCATCGCCAGTGGTGGTTGCTCCTTGCAAAATAGTGCTTTCTAACGTTGCTTTGCTACCATCCACGGTTGCTACTGCATTTTGGCCGGAATCACCAAAATTAGAAATGATAATTTTAGAAATGTCCGTAGTAGATGCAGTGATGTTATTAGCGTAAGAACCTGTTGATACTGGCGTGCAACTTTCGGTAGTATTATAAGTGCCAATAAATTTGATACGAGATTCTACGCAGTTGCCAGTAGCATCTTTATCATAACCTACTTTACATACACACTCACCGAGAAAGCAGTCGCCGCCATCGCCGCAAACCACCTCTTTACAAGGGTCTGCTTCGCCGCAGCCGGGTGTGAACATTAGGAAAGCGCCTAAGAAAAGCATTGGGAGTAAAAAAAACAGTTTTTTGTTCATGTTTCGGAAAAAAATTTGATTGTGTAAAAAATAAAGATGTGCGCAATAGTTTAAATAACCAGCCTTGTCAATGGCTGACGATGGCATGGAGGTTACTTAAATATACAACCACAAAGGTAAGGTAACACTTTGTAGTGAAGTTCTTAATGGATTGTTATTTTCCATTAAGCGCGTAAATAAACGTATTTTTGCTCCATTTATTGGTTGTCGGAGACAAAAATTCGAGCGGACAGCATTCCCTGATCGGTTTGCAGGCGCAATAAAAACAAACCAGCGGGTACATTGGAGGGTATCCGGAAGGCAGGTTGCTGTAGATAGAGTATGCCTTCTTCGTATAAAACGCCCCGAATATCGGTCATGGTGTATCGCGCTGCACCATTTTCTATTTCTTTTGGCAAATTCAGGTGTACTGCAGCACCTCGGGTTACCGGGTTGGGGAATACGGATAATCCGTTTTTATCCAATACATCGCGTGTGGCAATGGTAAAAGTTACCTGCTGGCATCCTTTGATGGTACAGCCGTTGGCCTCCGTCACCGTCACGCAATACACGCCGGGCAGCAGGTTGCCCACATTGGCCGACGTTTGGCCATTGCTCCAAAGATAGCGATACGGCGCATTTCCCCCAAATACGGTTACTGCGGCGGTTCCATCCGCCTTATTGGCCCCGGAAGCAGCGGCAGCGGCGGTATTGATGAGGAGCGGAGCGGGGGCAATAACGGTTATTGGGGGTTGTTCATAATTAGATTGGCAACCATAAGCATCGGTGACATTCAAATGCAGGTTGGCAGCAGCCCAGGCGCTGACGGGCAACTTTATGGAGCAAAATGCCCGAGTAGCGATGATTGTGTCATTGAGTTTCCATTCAAAAACCGGTTTCTCGGCAGTAGTTTTTGCTGTAAATGTCACTGTTGCCGAATCGGAATGGCAGGAAAAAAGCGTTGGTGAAACAGCAACCTCTATTACTGGTGGCTGTAATTTAGCCGCTACAAAAATCGTTTTTTTTGCTGCGCAGGTTTTCGATGTTCCGATCAGGGTATGGGTTAATACGTAATTTCCGCCGGAAACAGCGGTATAGCAGGCATTATCGGACAAAGTGATATTATTTTTTTCCCAAATAAATTTGGAGCCAGGCATGGCGGCAGCACACAAATCTATGGACGGGCTAAGGCACACAATGCGGGTACTATCCGGCAAATTGATAAATGCACTGTCGGGTGCAACTACTTTTAGCGTCAGGTACACGATGGTATCGCATCCGGCTGCATTGGGTATGGAAAATTGATAGATTCCTGAGCGGGTAAAATTTAAACCATTCGTCTTATAGACCTCCTCTTGGCAGATTTCGGCTGAAATATTGCGTTCGGCTGTGGTATTCGTACCTGAAACCTGCACAAAAAAACTTTTTTTGCAGTTATTGCCATCTGTAACGGTGGCTATCCAGGTGCCAGCGGTGGGTAAGCTGCCAACAGGTCCGGTACTGCCCGAACTCCAGGAATATTGATAGGTGGGTGTTCCGCCATAAGCGGTAATCGTTGCTAATCCGGGGCTGTTATTGCAGCCTGCCGGTTCAATATTGGAAAAGGAAGCGTTAATGGGTGCGGGTTGCCCGATGGTAATACGTCTGATTTGCGGGCTGGCGTTGGCGGAAGTAACCGTTACGGTGTAGGTTCCAGCGGCCAAATTGAATACGGTATGATAATTATCCGGGCTATTTGCCCAGTTGTACCGAAGATTAACGGGATCACCAAATACCATTACGCCCGCTACGCCACTGCTGTCGCCATGACACAGGGCCGCCTCATTATGGGTAACAATGGTGGTAAAGGGTGGTGCAGAAGGCCCTCCATATTGAAAGGACAATTTGTAGTTTTGGCCATTATTGTTTTGGAGGAGGGTGGTTTCCGGGATAAAATCATCACCTATCGTGTCTACCGCAGCCATATAATATACCTCCATCAGGTAGTTTTTACCCGTTGTCAATCCTTGTGTAATATCGTAGTCAACATATTTGCTGCGAAAACGGGTGGTATAAGGCCCTTCCAAATGGGTAGAAACTTCTGGCAGCAACATCGTTTTCCAGGCACCAGCGGCACCGCCCATTTCATACACCCGATAATATAACGTCACATCCGTTACATTGTTGGTACAACTTTCCCAAGTGATGGCATGGGCAGAAATTACCTGCAGGGTGCGAATACTGCCCAACTGCAAACCGCCAAACGACGCACCTGAAGCACAGGTGCCGACGGGGAAACTATCTTGTGTGCCATTGATAGATAAACCTATGTGCGTGGAGCATCCGCCGACAAAACTGTATCCGCAGGCAGATAGCGGGGCTTGCATACAACACAAACAAAACAGGATACTGACTGAAACAGGAAGAACAGTATTTCGCAAAAATGGCATTATTAAAACAAGTAAGTAGTTATGAGTTATGAGTGGAAGTTTCGCCACTATTTGATTCTTGGGATGTTAACCAAAGTCATAACGTCGTTTGTTTTTCAATCATATATTAAAATATATAATTTATATGTTTGAAATTCTCTTATTTTTACTGCATAATTTATGCCAAAACCGTTTAGGAACGAGTAAATAATAACTTAACCATTTGATGTGTCCCTTTTAGTGCCATACTACCCATCTTTTTGCTTAAAGAGTGCTACTATTAGCGCAAAAAGATGGTTGTCTGACCCAAAAATGATCTACTTGAAATGACCAACTTATTATTTACTCGTTCCTTATTTGGTAAGTATTGATTATTAGTTACTGTTTTTTTATCTGTAAATGAATTACCTGAATGGTATTGATACAAATTTTTTATAAAAAAATTTGTATCAATACCATTCAGGTAATTCATTCCCGTGCCATTTCTTTTACCGCAACAAGGTAACTTCTCCTTTCAGGTCATCTTCCAAGCCATCGGGATACCGAATTTTCAGCACGTACGCGTATACATCCATTGGTGCCTGTTTGTCCTCCACATTGCCATTCCAGCGGAGATTGCCTTGCCCACCGGTAAATACCTTTTGCCCCCAGCGATTATATATCTCAAAGGTAAGTACTTCGCCGGTTCCGCCAAAAAAGAGCGGACCGAAGGTATCGTTTACCTGATCACCATCGGGCGTAAATACATTGGGGATGGCAAAACAACGTTTCACGTCATAATTGAACGTCAACGTTTTATCCGGGCAACCAAATGTATTGGCGGTTTTGACACTGAAGGATACCCGGCCTTCTGCTACTGCCGGGATGACTGTAATGGAATCGCCCGTGGGGGTAAGCGAGCTGCCATTCTGCGCCCATACTAAGGGGATACCGAGAGGGCTGGAACGAACAACGCGAATACTGACTGGTGTGCCGGCACATAACGTATCGCCAACGGGAGGATTGGAGACCGCTTCTAATATAATGGCCGGACTCAATTCCACCAAAACCTGATCGCTGGAAACACAGCTGTTATTGGGGCCATACAACACGGTGGCGGTGTAGGTGGTAGTGATCGCGGGGGTCACGCTGACGTTGGCTCCATTGAGGGAACCGGGGCTCCAGATGACGGCTCCCTGCGCTCCGGTTACGGTTGCACTGAGTGCCACCGGGATACCGGTACAAGCTTTTATATCCGATCCTGCATTGATGGAGGCGATCAGGGGGGTAACTTTTGAAGTGCCTTCGGCGGCGCATTTGCCCGCTGCTTTCAGGGTATAAGTGGTTATTTGCGTGGGCGTTACCGTGACATTGGCGGTATTGGCCGTGAATCCGGGCGGATTGGAGGTCCAGGTATACGTTACACCGGGTTCTGAAGGGCCAAAATTTAGCGTTACCGGATTACCGGCACAAATTTGAATTTCGGGCACTAAAAAAATGGCGGGTGGTGGTGCTACTTCTACGATAATGGAAGCGCTGCCGGGGCAATCTGCATCGGGGGTGCTGACCATAAAAGTTTTTGTTGATGTCGGCCGCGCCTTGGGGTCAGGGCATTCTTTGCAGGAGAGGGCGGGGTCTTCCATCCATTCTAGCTTTTCATTGGGCGGCTTCACGGTGGCGTTCAGTTGTGCAACGCCGCCGATACAGATGGTTTGGGGATCGGCGGTGATCATGATTTCCGGTATGATACCCACTTTTACAAATACTTCGCTGGTGTCCCGGCAGCCTTTGTTTACGGTGACGCGTTTAAAAGTGTGGCTTTCGGTGGCAGTAATGACCATATTCCATAAATCAACCGGGGTTTCCTGCCCGGCAAAGGGCAGCCATTCGTGCGTAATATCCGGGAAGCTGGCGGGTTCGTAGGTTTTGGAGAATAATATAATGGTATCTCCGGGGCAATAAACGGGTTTTGGTGGTTTCAAACCGATCATTAAATCGGGGAGGGAATCTACGCGCAGTCGCACGGAATCGCTCACCGTGCATCCGTTCACCGTATAGGTAGCCGTTACCGTAATGCTTTCATCGGGGGTAGCGGTGACGGAGGGGCCGGTGGGCGAGCTGACAGAAAAGGAGGGCGACCATCGTACGGTGTTGGCATTGCCGGGGTTGACGGTGGCCGTCAGGGTGGCTGTTTGTCCCAAACACAATTCGCGCACAGCCGGGCCTATTTCCACCTCCGCCGGGGTGACATTGACGCGGAGGGTGGCCATTTTTTCACAGGCACCGTTGGCACTTTTTGCTGTAAGGGTATAGGTGGTGCTTTGATCCGGCGTGGCGATGGGCTGGGAAATATTGGCATCGTTCAATCCTGCGGCAGGCGACCATTCGTAAGTACTGCTGTTGTCAAACAGCGTATCAGTGAGTATGACCGGATAGCCCTGACAAACGGTTGTATCTTTAAACAGCAGATTGGGCATCACGAGGGTATCCACCAAAATGGTGATGGTATCTGACACGGTACAACCAGGCAGGGCAATGGTCGCTTTAAAGGTGGTGCTGCCGGAAGGTTTGGCAACCGGGCTGGCTGCCGACGGGTCTATCAACCCTTGCGCTGGTGACCAGGACAGTCCGGCATTGTTCACGTTGTTGGTGGCCACCAATTGCACGGTTTCACCCAAACAGAGCAGGGTATCACCCAATGCTTTTACATCAATTTTGGGTTCGGTCACATCAATGAATACGGAATCAATATCCGTACATCCGGTAATAGTACCCGTAACGGTAATCCAACGGTCTTGTGTGGCCGTAAAAGTAGGATTTGCGACAAACGGGTTGCTAAATATGCCGGGAGGCGACCAGGAATAGCTGGTTGCTCCTTCGGCCTGGAGCTGCACGGAGCCGCCGGAGCAGGCGTAGAGGGTATCGGGGCCAATGACCTTTACTTCGGCATTGTCGTTAAGTTTCAGGTTAAGGGTAGAAAACAGCACGTCGCCACAGCCAAAATTGCCGGATACGGAAATAATAATGGATTCAGTACCTTCTTTCAGGTTGTCCGCAATGGGCAAAATCGGGAAAGACAATATTTTTTGTCCGGGTTGAAACACCACAACATCAGGCATATCTAATTGATAATCAATACCTCGAGTAGCCGTTCCGCTTACTTTGATGGTATAAGATGCCAATTTGTCTTTGGCTTCAAATAAAGACATGACGACTCGATCGAGATTGCCGGAACAACTTTCGATGAGGTAATCAATCCCGCTGGCAAATTTAGCGCTCAAATCCGGGCCACCGCCCCTGATATTGGCAATAAACACGCCGGAATCGTATAATTTATCTTCATCCTCTGTCACATCGTAACGGTCTGCTACGGCAAATTTGAGGCGATAGGTGTTGCAGGGGATAACTTTGGAGCGGGCTGTCAGGCTTTTTTTAATACCCATTGAATCGGAGGTCAGGCCATCATAAACCAAACTATTTCCGGTCCGATTATCGCGGTAGTACGCCCAATTAACCAAATTATTGACGTTATTGATCTGAATGGGGTTATTGGTACCCGGTAGAACGGCGATATTCTTTGCTCCACCCAATAACGGATCACCCGTAATGCCGGGACCGGAAACCAGGAAAGCGTAAATATCATTGTATTCGGAATTGACATACTCCGGGTACTCTTCCGAACCAAACACGTAATCAAAACTCAATTCATCGGAGGCCACGAACACATCCATTTCCATGATGCAGGCATCAGTAGACACCAATTGGGCGGAACCCTCCAATTTGGACAAATAATCTAAATCCGAATCGCCACCCACTTTCAATTTATTGCTGGCAAAGGAAGCGCCGTCGCCAAAAGCCTCTATGGCTAACCCGGAGGTGAGTAAAATTCCTTTGTCTAAACCCAACACATTTTTTACGGAAGGGTAACTAAAGGTGGCATAAGCTCCACGCGGGCATTTTACATTAGTGACGGTCACATTGGTAAATTCGGTTTCCACAAAATTAGCAATATCGGCTGCGGATGCGCTGGTATCCAATTTAATAGCGGGTTCGGGCACGCAAGGTGCTTCAAAAGATTTCCAGGTGCCTTTCCAGCCTTCTTTTTGATTATTGCCGTCAGAAGTAAATTTTACGGTCAGACACCCGCTTTTGGCGTGAATAGGCAGGCAAACGCCGCCGCCGCCAAACTCTTCAAGAATTCCGCCTAAACTGACAATTGGCGTACCTTTGGTGTCATTACCATCAAAAAAAAGTAATTCATCGAAGGCTCCTCCCGCGGAGGCTTCTATATTGTAATAATCCAAAGTAAACTCTATGCAGGCGGGTTTGTCATTCGGGCATATCGTAAACACATAATTTTCATTTATATCATAGTTGTTGTCGGGGCCGCCGCTGTCGTACAATATACCGGCGGCTAAGGTGCTACCGCCCTGATCTATGGTGGTGATGGGGGGAATTCGGTCTACACACAAATTAAACGTGCCGGAATTCGGGGCTGGCACTGGCGAATAATCTGATACCCTAATATAGTATCGCGCTCCGGCGGTCAGGTTCTCCATATCTAATACGAGGTCTTTTTCGCCGGGTTCAGACACTGCGCAAAAAATTTCGGAGAGACCTTCCAAGGCACAATCGCCCCGATATACGGCAAATTGCGGGTTTTTAATACTGCCTGCACCGATACCAGTGAGTGCAATGCGGTAATTGAGCAAGGTATCAGAACACGTAAATGCAAACCATACGTCGCGCTGATTGAGGTCGCCATTAAAACAGGCTGGCAGGTTTTTAGCCGGGTCGGCGGATAAAACGGAAGGAGTTGCGCCGGTGTTGGAAAACACATTGGTGAGGCAGGAGGGTGCTACACCAAAGTCGAAAACACCGGTGCAGTCATCGTTGAGCGGAGTTTGTGCTGAAAGATTAGTCGCACAAAAACAAAGAACGGCGACAAAAAGGTTTGTATATTTCATAGTAGATTTACTTATCGGCCCAAATGTAGAGAGGCTGGCTGATATTTTTTAAATATTAGCTGTAAATTAACGACTAAAATTCAGAATTTGTCCGTTTCGGGCATTCTTTGAGTATTTTGAGTACTTCATCTAAGCGATATATTTCATATTGATTGCCCCAGGCAGTCTGTACGTAATTGATTATATTGGTAATATCGGCTTCTGACAAGTGTGGAACGCCGGGCATTTTTTCGACGTATTGTTTGCCATTTACGATGATGGTGTCCGAAATGCCATTGCGGATCAAACAGGGTAAATCCGCACGGTTTTTTTGTAAATAGTCGGCACCTGCCAGCGGGGGAATCAACGCACCCAAACCTTTACCGTCATCTAAATGGCAATTAGAGCAATTTACTTTATAAAGTCGTTCGCCAACGATATAAGGTTGTTCGGTACAGGCGAAAAACGTACAGCAGGTGGGGAAAAGGATAAAAAGTAGTATTTTTTTCACGTTTATGGAAGGAACTAAATGAAAAAGTAGAACAATTTTTTCCGTAAAAGGGTCTCTATAAGTAAAATATTTTTAAAAATTTTATCCATTCTACGCCGAATTTCTGTTTTTAAAACGTAGCAAAAAATCATACAAATACATATACGAATATACAACAAAAAATGATCAGGTTTGAAACATTGATAATTGCATTAATATCACACGCCGGATATTTCCTTCCGGGTTAAAACCCCCTAATCGTTTTTTTTCTCTCCCGGCGTTTTAACGCCAGGAGAGAAAACGAAATTTGAAGACGAGAGTACAGCAATACCAAGCTGTTTAATTCTAATCCACTACTGCACTTTCACCGGGAACGTTACATCAAAATCCACGTCGCCACCCGGGTTGTTCAGATCGTCTTTATTAGAAGGCTCATGATACAGGACGACATTCACTGAGCCTTTAGCTGCCAATTTGGTCGTCCAAAGGGTTTCGATACCTACCTTTTTCCCGTTTTTATCCTGATCATTGTACTGGATTTGAATATCCACGCCGGTCGCTTTATACACCAACAAGTGTACATCACTTTCTGCCTCAATTTCTTTCGTGATATCTGCTATTGGATTTTTACTTTCATCGTAAACATGTACATGGCAGTTAATGGCGGAGGTATTGGCCGGCAGCACAATTTCATCTATCACGGGGGCTGCACCGCCGTCGCCGTCAGCATCTTTCCAATAAAATTTTTTATCAAAATTAGTACCTGTCAGGTGCAATTCAATCGTGGTGATGGTCTCTTGTTCGGTTGTTTTATCTTTTTTACAGCCGGTGTTGAGCAGTGTGACGGATACTATGCAACAAGTGCAGAAAAGGGTTGAAAATAATAATTGCTTACGCATGATAATAGTTGTTAATTTTGTTGACCGACCATGTTAAATTTGCTCGGCAAAATGAATGAAAGCCTGTAATAGCGCTAAAAAATATACTTTGCGCGGAATCCGATATTGACACCCGGCTCATCCGCAAAAAAACGGAAGAAATTCAGGTATTCCCGATAAGTTGAATTGATTATATTTTGAATATTAACCCCTATTTCGAGGGTATTATTTTTTATCGGGAAAGTATGTACCGCATCAAAAGCAAATAAATTAAACGCAGCAGGCGGATTTTTAATCAATCCTTCTGATGGAATTCGGCGCTGTTGCGCCACAAAAGACCCCATCAGTCGGCAGTAGGTTTCCCCGGAGTGGGTGTTCTCCCCGGTTTTTTGTGGTTTTCTTTTGGGCGACCATCGAACGCCGTATTGATAACGATCCGTCGGCATCAGGGGCAGCCAATCGCGTTGATTATCGCCCACGCTAAAAGAACGATACCCCCGGAGCAACGACAAACGCCCCTCCAGCGACCAGGAAGGTAATACCGGCACTGACACAGCGCCATCTAACCCGCTCAGCACCACATTTGCCTGATCGTAGTTATACGCCGGAAATGCTCCACGGGCGGTCAGGACAAACGTACTCAACGGGTTCAGATAGATGAAATCCTGTATCCGGTTTTGGTACAGTGTCAACGACCCTTCGGCTCGGTTCTTTTGAAACTGAAGTGTCAGGTTATTATTCCAGGCTTTTTCCGGTTTTAAATCTGCCCTGCCGGCTTCAAAGGTTCCGGCTCCGTGGTGAACACCCCTCGCAAACAATTCGTTCACGTGAGGAGGTCGCCATGCATAGCCGCTGTTTAAGGTAAAATTCCAGTATTTACCCAAATGATACAATACTCCTGCGGTACCGGACACATTGCCAAAATGCACTAAGGTATCAATGTTGCGCAGGCTTCCTTCGGTGGTAGCCCGAGTTTGGCGATAGTCATATCGCAGACCCATTTCAAATTCCCAGGGGCTGGGGTAGCGCCGCCAGCGCTCCATCGCCCACACTGCACCGCTCCATTGGGTGTAATCGGGGATGAGGCCACCGCGCCCTACGTAATTCAACTGATGGGTTGCCTGTAACCCTACCCCACCCTGCCAATGCCGGATGGGCAAATGCTCCAAGGCCGCATCCAACGCATTATTCCACAAACGAAACGACAATTGAGGGCGATCGGCAGCGCTGCTGCGCACCACATCATATTCCCGGCGGTAGTTGAACTGAAAGGCGTATTGAGTGGTCAGTTTCCAAATATCAGACAACCGTACCGTCCCCTTGTATTTAGTCGTTTGATGGAAAATATGTTGAAAAGGCCGTTGAATGTTATAGGCAAAAGTGTCCGCATTGTTGAGTGGTACGGGGCTGCTGATGGCGCGTTGCAAATCCGTCAGGTTGCCAATATGCGCCGCTCTCAAAATACCCACCCGCTGGTTGAAGGTGGAAACAGCCAGTTCATGTTGCCAGGTTTTGCCCCATTTTTGGTGTTTCCAGCCCGCCATCGCCGAAGCATTGAGTTCGGAAGCGCCGGTATTGCTCAACCAATAGTCTGGCGCACGCAGATTGCCACTGCGTTTGGCGGTGCCCTGAAAACGAAAGGTGAGCGATTTTTCTGGTAAGTGCCAATCGGTACTACCGGCGGCAACACCACCCAATCCGTTGGAAAAACCGCCGAGGGTAAGCCACCCACCTTTGCCTGCCTGTTCCCGCAAGGGTGCAGGCTCGATCACAATTGCACCACCCATGGCTCCCACGCCATACCGCACTCCGGCAGCGCCTTTTACGACGGTTATTTTGCCGGCAGTGAAGGGGTCAATCTCCGGGGCGTGTTCGCTGCCCCATTGCTGGCCTTCCAGCACCACATTATTGGATACTATAGCAATGCGATTGGAGTGCAAACCCTGTATCACCGGTTTAGCGATGGTCGCGCCGGTTTGCAGGATAGTTACACCCGGCAATCGTTTTAGTGCTTCACCGAGGTTGACCCCTTTGGCATTTTCCAAATCAGCATCCTGTACCACACTCACCGATTGTAAGACTTTTTGCACAGTGGCTTTTTGCACCACGGTTACTTCTTTCAAGTCATGGTCGTGTAATAAATGGAATACCACCTCGGTGTTTTCCAACAGCCGTATTTTCTGGACAAAATGGGCGCATTGAACGTGGTTCACTTCTACGGTGTAATCCGTTTTTTCGCACAAATTGGCCAATGAAAAATAACCGTCAGCATCGGAAACAGTCCGTTTTTTCACTTCCGGCACAAAAACGGAGGCAAATGGAACGGGTTCACCCTGCTCCAAGACCAAACGTCCGCGCAGCGCTATGTGGCAGTCTTGTGCACAGAGGGCAAAAGACGACAGCAACAGGCAAATGCCGGCAACTCCGGATTTGCAAAATTTTACCATTCGAATAGGAATAAAACAGGAATTTTTAAGTAATAACCACTCAATAACCGACAGTTGGCGGTGTGCCAGCCATAGAGCAGAAAGTACTTAAAGGAAAAATTAGTAGTGATTATTTTTTATTCAACTACTTAGGAATGGGTAAATGATAACTTGTTCTTTTCAGGTAAATTAGTTTTTGCCCAAACAATTATCTTTTTGGTGCTAATAGTGGGGCTATTTAAACCAAAAGATAAGTAGATTGAGAGAAAAGGAATCACATCAACAGTACAAGTTATTGTTTAGCCGTTCCTTAAACTGGCGGGCCACGCGACGGGTACCAGCCCTTATCCTGGCTGGCAAGACAAACCGAAATGAGCGTAAAGTCATCTTTTTCGGCTATTATTTGTTTGGGGAGCGACCAGTACCAAATGGGTGGAGCATCCAGGTGGGTGGTCAGGAAATCACATAAGGCGCAATCATCGGCGGCATACCGGGCATCGTGTACGTGGGTTTCGGAATGCCCGGCACTGATGACACAAATATCCGCCGCATGACAGTCGGCATGGGCAACAATAGTGTGTAGCAAACCCAACCCCGATACGGAGAGGAGCAGCCAAGCACAAAAATATGCCCAAAAACGCCGGTAAGTAACATGCCCTAACATCAATTTCTTATAAACAGCAAAGTTAAGGCTATTATTGTTTAAAAAATTAACCGAAATAAATAGAACAACAAGGCTGCCAGTACAAAAGATACCGGAAGGGTGAGCACCCAAGCCAAAGCAATGCTTTTTATGGTGCCTCTTTGCAGGTTTTTAATGCCACCAGAAGCCACCATGGAGCCGGCAATACCGGATGACAAAACATGGGTAGTACTCACGGGCAGGGAATACGCCGTACTCAAACCAATGGTGACGGCGGCACATAACTCTGCACTGGCGCCCTGTGCATAGGAGAGGTGGCTTTTGCCAATTTTTTCGCCAATGGTCACCACAATTCTTTTCCAGCCGATCATGGTGCCAATGCCGAGGCAGAACGATATGAGAAATATGGCCCAGGTGGGGGCAAATTCATACGCCAATTTTATTTTTTTCAATTCCGACTCTATGGCTTTGGTTGATTCCTTTGGCAAACCGGCCAATTTGAGTTGGCCGTCGGTATTTTTCACATAGGACTGGAGAGATTTGCGCAGTATATATACTTCATCGCGGTTATTGCGGTCTAAGGTATCTGCCTGTGCGGCCATTTTGACGGATGTTCCGCGTATGGCAGTTATGATTTCCGGATGTTCGCCCGTGGTAGCCTGCTGGTCTAAGGTGGTATTGATGGCAGTAACTGCGGTTTTGATTTGTTCGGAAGTAATGTTTTGATTGATGGCGAATTGCATGGGCAAAAAGGCCATTAATACCACTAATAGAAGGCCCACTCCTTTTTGGCCATCGTTGGAGCCGTGAAAGAAGCTGACCAAGGTACAGGTGCTGATCAAGATGGCCCGAATCCAGGCAGGGGGTGCTTTCTTTTTGGCCGGTTCTTCAAAAAGTTTTTTGTTTTTCCGCACCATGGTCTTTAGCATGTACATCATCAAAATGGTCAGGCTAAATCCAAAAACGGGTGATATAAGCAGGGATAAACCAATTTCAGTGGCTTTATGCCAACCGGGGCCTGCGCCACCGTGTACTGACCAAAGTGCAAATCCTGCCCCCAGAAGGGCACCAATCAGGGTATGGGAACTGGAAGAAGGAATACCTAAATACCAGGTTCCGAGGTTCCAGATAATGGCGGCGATTAGTATTGCCAACACAAATGCCACGTTTTCGCCAATGGCCAAATTGATCAGGTCATTTTGGGGTACTAATTTTAAAATACCCATGGCGACCCCGATATTGCTGTAAGGCGAATCTCCTCCTGCACCAAATAAGGACAGTATGAGCCAGACAATAAAAGCCGGCCCCAAAAAAGCCCCTAAAAAATTGCAAAACCCCGACCAAATAACGGCCACCTGTGGTTTGAGTGAATTGGTGTAAATGACGGTAGCAACCGCGTTAGCCGTATCATGAAATCCGTTGATGGCTTCAAAAAAACAAACCGCCAACAAACAAATAAGGAGCAGAATAAAAACGGATGTGGGAAGGTCTACAATAAAGGCAAAGGCCATAAGTTGGAAATTCTGTGAAATGTTTGAATTGCAAATGTACAGCATTCTACCATATCCACTATTAATTTACCGTTAAGTATTGCTAAATTCGGAGAATTTATCGAATTTTAGGGTTAAAGATTATGAATGTTACGCGAATATGTTAACAGGATTGATACCTTTGCGGCCAACTGTATAAATGGCTGTTTACAGCACTATTTAAGAAAATGGCAAAGCGAAATCTTGACCCCAAAAAAGTATCTGACAGCAAAACAACCATGACAGAAATGATCATGCCCAATGACACCAATCCAATGGGCAACCTCATGGGCGGCAACCTCATGCGTTGGATGGATGTGGTGGCGGCTGTGGCTGCCGGTCGCCATTGCGCGGCCCACGTGGTGACGGCGGCAGTGGATCATATTTCTTTTCAAAATCCGATTCGGCTGGGTGATGTAATCACCTTAGAAGCCTGCGTGACCCGCGCATTCACCACTTCGGTGGAGGTTTACGTGGAGGTATTTGCCAGCGATATTAAAGGCGGCAATCCACGCCGTTGCAATCACGCTTATTTTACTTTTGTGGGCTTGGATGATAAAAAACGGGAACCGCAGGCGGTTCCGCCCGTGCTGCCGCTGTCGCATGATGAACAACAACTGTTTGAAAGTGCTGCCCGTCGCCGGGAAATGCGGTTAGTGCTTTCCGGCCGCATCAAACCGAAAGATGCTACCGAAATCCGGAAATTGTTTAGTGACACAGGAATGAATTAGTTGCCGGTGCTGATATAAGTAGTCCACAGTCAATAGTCGGCAGTCCACAGTCGCACAAATCCTTGATAATAAGGTGATTAATGAAATTAAAAACCACGCTTATTTCTATTTACCTACTTACATTTTTTGTAAAAAAATGTATATCAGCACCAGTAACTAATTCATTTACCGATAAAAATACATGGGACATCATATTGTGGAGACACTAAAACCCCAATATGGCAACAGCCAAAACATAACAACCATATACATTTCATGTTCGCCCGAATACTAAGACGCTGGTACCGCAATATACCTAAAAACGAAGGTGGGAACCCATTGTGGGGCCAGTACCTGCGCCGCATAGCCATCAAAACCACGCTTTGGTTTTTTGGTCTCTCCGTTGGGCTAACGGCGCTGTACAGCTTTATTCCGGTACCCTTTACTTTATTGATGGTGCAGCGCACTGTCGGGCAAATGTTTGACTCCGAGCGGGATGTTCGCTGGAAAAAAGACTGGGTATCGCTGAAAGACATTTCGCCGCACCTACAATTGGCGGTGGTTTGCGCCGAGGATCAGGAATTTTTGGAACATGAAGGTTTTGATTTTGAAGCGATAGAAAAAGCCTATAAACACAACAAAAATAGCAGAAAAACACGAGGTGCCAGCACCATTAGTCAGCAAACTGCTAAAAATGTATTTTTGTGGCCTTCCCGTTCGTGGCTCCGAAAAGGGTTGGAAGTGTACTTTACTTTCCTGATTGAAACCCTGTGGAGCAAGGAACGCATTATGACAACCTACTTGAATGTGATTGAATATGGAGACGGCATTTATGGTGCAGAAGCCGCTGCCCGCCATTATTTCAACAAATCAGCGAAAGACCTGAATCGGAAGGAATCTGCACTTTTGGCCGCAGTTTTACCTAATCCATTCATTTACACAGTAGTCAACCCGCAGCAACACGTGAAGGAGCGGCAGGCGTGGATCATCCGGCAAATGCGCTATTGGGGCGGAAAAATTAACTATGACGACCCGAATACGCCGGGGAATTAAATACACCGTATTAAAGACCTACCCGAACTCTTTTATTTTTTCAAACAGCCATTCAAAATTAACCGTGCTCGTTTTTTCCTCTTCCAATTGGGCATAAATTTTTTCGAGTGCTTCTTTGTCGCCGGACGTAATACGCATCAGGCGGCGTACGTATTTTATCAGATTAAGGTACCCGTTTTGGCGCTGTGGTGTCAGGTCTTTTTGCCGATTTAGGAAATTTTTAAAAGCATCCAAAAAAGAACCGAGTGCTTCAAATTCATCCAATTCATAGTAAGTAATGACAAGCATGGCTTTGCTGATCAGGTTGTAGCCGATGTCTTCGTATTCCACATCCCGCAACAGGCCAAGCACTTTGTCAAATTTTCCCTGGTACCGGTATATCCGCGCCAGGTTGAAAGAATAGGTATTGTGTCGTGTTTCAGCAGGCAAAAAAGCCTTATTTTTCTCCACAAATTGCTCTCCCCAATCCGTTTTACCCAATCGTAGCGCCGCACCAACGATGTTATTGTATCGCCAGGCGGACAACCCACCATTGAGGAGAAAAATATTGAGGTGAAGTGCCTGCTGTACGACATCAAAATATTCTTCCAAAAATTGGCGATCACCCCGGTTGATTTTCCCGGTGCAATAATTGAGTACCGAATCAAAAACTTCTAAAGCGTCCTGTTGATGCATCACCGCCCCATACTGATGGATCATTTGTTTTAAACTGAAATAATGTTCCGTTTTATCCGGGTCGCACAGGGTTTTATAAGTGTAAAAGTAAATGGCCAGCTGAGGAGATTCGGAAAGGGAGATTTTTTCTAAATACTGCACCACCTCGTCGGTAAATGGCAATTGATATTCAAAACTACTGGTTTTTTGACGACTCAATACCGTACAATACAACTTTATTTTTTCACTCCAATAGAATATATCCAAAAACCCGGACGCTTCTTCAATATTGGAACGCACATTGAGTTGCACATCAAAATCCAGGAGGCTGTAATACAGTTTTTCAAGCGAATATGCTTTGTGATAATATTCCGAAGTTGGAAAACGTTTTTCCTGAATAGCATTCCGCGCTTGCCGAACAGCACTTGTTGTTAAATGGCTTATTTTGTATTTATTGATATATTTTAAAGTTTCCAGCTCCAATAAACCTTTATTTTCACCAATCATTTCCTGTGCCATGTACCCTTCCGTCAAAGATAACAAATCGGAGCAATATTTTCTAAAATTTACGTCGTCATAAGGCATTTTGGGTACTATTTTTTTCCAGGCATCTTCTTTGGTAAACTGATTTTTTCCGTGTTCAATTTGTTGCAAAAACCATTCGCAGAGCAGCATCAACGTTTTGCTTTGGTTGAAATAAGGCGAGTGAACATACCGCAGCAAGCGTTTTCTCGCTACAGGCGCTAATGCTTGTAAAGTTTGAAACACTTTATTGTTAAAGTTCGGTATAGTGGTGGTCTTTTTTGAAGAAATTTTTGATGCAGGCATTATTCACAAATTTTAAAACAAAAGTAGAAATAAATTTTGAAAATCAGTACATTACAATATATTTTTAACAAAAATAAGGTACTTTTTTTTCACATTACGCTGTTTTTGTATTAATAATAATTATACTTTGCAAAAAAACAGGTACTTTTGTTGTCGAAACAAAGACATAACCATGAATATTTATTCCCTTTTCAGGTTGGTATCCATACCGACGGGTTATCTATTGCTTTTTTCCTTAGGTTGCTCCACCGGATGGTCACAAACAACTGCCCCCGGTGCTTACAAAGCCTTGTCTACCATTCGCAATGTGCTGGTGTATGACACCCTCACGGGTATGGGGCTGGATGTCAGCGCGGCTACTCCGTTGCCAAGGAATGGAAAAGTGCAGGTGCAGGCCATTAGCGGTGGCGGCTCATTGCCCTTGGTCAACCGAATCCGATACACCCCCAATCCGGGTTTTATCGGCACTGATACTTTTGCAGTGGCCCTCAATTACCTGACGAGTTATCCTTTTCTCACGTTTCAAATATATCGAGTCACCGTAAGACCCTCCATCGTAACCGCCCAGCCGGATTATGCGGTGACTACCAGCGGTCAGCCAGTTATCATCAATGTTTTGGCAAATGACCGAACCACTACTTCCGGCAACTTAATTATTCGTTCTCTGCCAGGGGTCAACTACGGAACAGCGGTACTCAATGCGAGTAATCAAATTGTTTTTACGCCCAAAGCTGGCTTTACGGGCATCGCCCACCTAAACTACACAGCCTGTGATGCCCTTAATACCTGCCAAGCAGGGCAGGTAATGATCGGAGTGAGTAGTGGAAATGCCGTAAACGATACCCTTCAGGTGGCAACGGCTAAGAATAGGCGGATATTCATGCCCCTTACACGAAATGGATACAGCATTTTCACCCCGCCTGCTTCCGGAAATTTATCTGTGCCCAATGGCTATGCGTTCTATTATACGCCCAATAATAATTTTACCGGCTCCGATCCTTTTGTATTGGTGATTGGCACAGGAAGCGCCGCACGGTATAAAACCGTACAAATGCGCGTGTTGAACACACCCGTTGCCAATACAATGGCCATTGATGACGAGGCTGCTACACCGGTTAACCAGTCGGTGACTTTTAATGTAAAAAACAACGACATCGGCAACCTGACGGTAAAAAGTTGGATCCCGCCAGCCGCCACTCAGGGCAGTATCAGCAACACCAATACAGCCGGTAAGGTTACCTTTAACCCGGCTCCAGGTTTCTCCGGGGTTGCTACCTTTGGCTACGTGCTCGGCAATCTCTATGCACCCAATGTGGAGACAGGCAGGGTGCAGGTAGCAGTGGGTAATCAGGATCCAATAACCAGAACCTACAACCTGACTACCCCGGCAACTGTCCCATTAGTCATCAACTACAAGGTGCCCTTCAACAATTTCAGCTTTACGGTATCAACCCCTGCCAAACGAGGTTCTGTGACTTATTACCCCGGACAAACTACACAAGTAATTAACAATCAAAATATAAAAGGATATAATTTATTAATATATAATCCCGCTTTGGGCTATACAGGTTTGGATTCGTTTACCGTTTTATATTGCATTACACCCAACGGAACCTGTACCTCCACCCGAATCCGGGTGTCCGTAGTGAATGTACCATCCAACGCCACACCTTGCCAGGCAGGGTGTGTATGGCCGGGCGATGCCAACAACGATGGGATTGTTAATAATAAAGATTTGCTGACAACGGGTTATCTGCCGGGGGCTGAAGGCACTCCGCGAACTGCCAGTAACCAATGGTTTGGGCAATCAGCAGCAGCTTGGGCAGATCCGTTTACGGAATTAAAAACCGACTTAAAACATGCCGATTCAGACGGTAGCGGGCGCATTACCAGCCCTGATACCACCGCGACGCTTCAATATTATGGGCGTACCCCTGCGCTAAAACCGTTGGTGTATACCTTAGGAAATCCGCTGCCGTTTGCCCTGCGCAACCTGACACCCAATCCCAAAAAAGGAGATAAAGTCCAGGTTGAAGTTTTATTGGGCACCGAGGCCAACCCGGTTGTCAATTTGCGCAGCTTCACTTTTGATGTATCCCTCAGCAGTCAAATACGCGATTCGGCCCTCCGCATGGAATTTTACCCCAATAGTTGGCTGAATATGAACTCCCCGGTGATTTGGATGCAAAAAAGTCCGCGTCGGGGGCGTTTAGAAACTGCTCTGGCCCGTACCGGCGACCTGCTGGGGCATGGCTCTGGTGCCATCGGGCGTTTCGAGTTTATTGTCATTGATATCATTGACGGCGGAAAGCCCGGCAGTGAATTGCCCTATTTCACCATTACTATAGACCAATCTGTATCGGCATCAGTGGGAAACCGCAGCGAAACAGGTGCCACTTATACCTTGAAAATTCCATTGGTGGTGCCAAACAAGCCTACCGTGAAGAAAGACTTTGCGATTTCGCTGATAGCCTATCCATCTCCCGCCTCCGATCAACTGCATTTGGAAATGAGTAATGCCAGCAATATGCAGACCGTCAGCATAACAGATATTACGGGCAAAACGGTTTATTTTTCCGACAACGATGCAGGACATTCCACGCTCCACCTGTCCACCCAATCCTGGCCTTCTGGTTTGTACTTCATTGCGGTAAAAACGGAGCAGGGGTGCGTAAATAAAAAAGTGGAAGTGGCACGGTAATAAAAATGCGTACCCATTTCTTAACGCTCCTTTAATGCCGAATAATCAACTTCCCGCTCTCCGACAACCGATTATCCGCCACCGTGCGTACCCGATAAAAATAGATCGCTGATTATTGAAGTCATTTCCCTGCCGTTAGTTGAAAAAACAATTCGGTTGGTTGAAATCTATCTACACTGATTAGCGCGCATTATCGAAGCCTTTCCGGAAGCAGTACATTATCCCACCAAAAGTATTGTTTGTTGACGGTGGGTGTATGTCCAATTTTCCGATTTCCCTGTTTCATAAAAGCAAAAAAATGCCCGGTGTCCCGGTATTGGGTATCAAAATCGGTGTAGATCGCAACAATTACAACAAAAATGAATCGTTTGGTGATTTCGCCGGAGCGGTACTGGGGGCCATGATGGCTTGGGCCGATAATGATTTTTTTGTGCAACATCCGGTATACCGCAACCTGATTGGTGTCATTGACACCGGCTCCTACAACTGGTTGGATTTTAGCATCCCGGAAGCGGGCAAAATTGATCTTTTTGTACGGGGAGCACGCGCTGCACGCGATTTTTTGATGCGTTTCGAGTGGAATAATTAACGCCGATCTTTTACGACCATCGTTTTGGAAACGCTATCGTGCCAGCCACTGCTGCTGCCTAAAAAGGAAAAAGGATCAAATGGAATGAACCGACACAAAGAGCGAACAAAAGATTTTCCTATATCCATTTGTTCCCCATCCTCCCGGAGTGCATGGGTACGGGTGATCATTTTCCCAATCGTTTTGCCGCCAAATCCGCCTTCCATCAGGGTGTAATAGGCTATACTGATCATTACACTAATAAAAAAACTAACGATTCTCAATCTGAGCTCCTCTTCCGTTACGGCCGGGGCTACCAATCCCAGAACAAATCCGCCTACACTGGAAAGCAAATATAGGACAATCTGGTCAATAAGGTAGTTGCCAAACCGCTGGTTTGACGAGGCATATTCATGTTCGTAATCGGGCTCATCATATAGATTTTGGTCGAGCAGTGTGTTTTGTTCCATATATTTTGTAATATTGAGTATTGAAACACGAGACACACAGGTTACTGACTGTGGACTGTTTGACTGTGTGTTATTTTTTGTATAATCCCTAATTTGTTGTGTAATAGTGTACGCCTTTTTTTTAATAAAAAAATTAGGCATCCTTCATAAGTAGTTGACACTTTTATTTTCGGCAAATAAAAATAAATTAAAATAAATCATTGATAATCAAGTACTTATTAGGGTAATTTAAAATAATTGCACAAAGAAAGTGTCAACTACTTTTCACGCAAAATGAAGGATGCCAAAAATTATATGCGTTTTTTATCTGTAAATGAATTAGTTGAACGGTATTAAGTAGTCCACAGTCAATAGTCGGCAGTCCAAAGTCTCACAAACCTTTGACAATAAGGTAATTAATGAAATTCAAAACCACGATTATTTCTATTTACCTGCTTATTATAAAATTTTTTGTAAAAAATTTTATAATAATACCGTTCAACTAATTCATTCCCGTGGCACACCCAATTCCCGCCGCATCGGTCAGGCGCATCATCCCGTTTTCTACCACGAATCCGCCGGAGGCAGCATCCTTCGCTAAGTCAAAACTGCCATCCAAATCAAGGTAACGCGTGTGCGGGCAGGCAAATGCGGCGTGCAAGGCAGCCGCTATACTCACGCAACTTTCGTCATTACAGCCCCAAAACAAGTCAATTCCGGCGTAGCGGGCAATATTAGCAATTTCCATCGCACCCCTGATACCGCCGCATTTCATCAATTTAATGTTATAAACGCCAAAATGATGCGGCTCTGAAGCCCACAACAAGGCCGAACGCGGGTTTTTCAAAGACTCATCTGCCACCAACAACCGACGCACCTCCGGTGAAAATCCCAATTGAGCAGCTTCGTTGCCCACCAGAAACGGCTGCTCGATGATTTCTATATTTTTTTGTGCTGTTTTTTCAATAAAGGTGTGCAAATCACTTGGTTGATAGCCCTGATTGGCATCCACCCGAATGGTAAAATAGCCACCGAAGTGTTCGCGCAGTTTCGAAATACGCTCCACATCCTCCGCTACATCCAATCCGGTTTTCACCTTTAATACCCGAAAACCTTGCGCCTTGTAGTCGGCAGCCGCTTCAATGGTGCCTGCCACATCCATGATACCGATGGTCACGGAAGTGGGCAGTTCACGGTGGTGTTGACCATAAAATGCTACTACCGGTACGCCAATGTATGTACAAAAAGCATCGTGCAGGGCAATATCAACTGCGGCGAGTGTGCCAGGGCGATCAGGAAAAGCCACAGCAACGGCATCAATCAGCCCTTGAAAATGCCGAATATCGGCCCCAATGAGCAGGTGCTCCGTTGTTGCTGTTTGGAGATTGGCAAAACTTTCAGCAGGTGTTTCACCTACCACGAAGGCAGCAGGATTGGCCGCACCAAGCCCGGTGATGCCATTCTCCAATTCTACCTCAAAAAACACACTCTCCACGTCCGACACCACTTTGGTCGCAATGGTATATGGCTTAGACAGCACAAGATTGCGCAGCGAAGCGCGAATGGCCCGAATTTTCATGTATCTTATTAGGATAATATTGCCGTTTCTTCACCTACGAGGTTCCAAACACCGGAATTTTCGCAGCTTTGCAACCAACCATAACGATCCGTTTCGTGACCGGTACGCAAGCGATTGAAATATTTTTTCAGACGGGCTGCCACCGGACGATGCGCATCATCCACTGGAGGAAGCACCAATTTGCGGTCGCGCCAGGTAATTTCAGAAACGGGGCTTACGACGGCAGCCGTACCCGCACCAAAACACTCCTGCAAGGTGCCGCGCCAGTAAGCATCAGTAATTTCGTAAATACTCAACATACGATCTTCTACCACGTAACCCCATTCTTTCAGTAAGGTAATAAAGCTGTCGCGTGTGATGCCGCGCAAAATGGTACCAGTGGTGGCCGGTGTGATGACTTTGCCATCCATCACAAAAAACAGGTTCATGGTACCCACTTCCTGTACGTATTTTTTCTCTTCGGCATCCATCCACATAATTTGGTCATAGCCGCTTTTTTTAGCGCGCATACTTGGCAGCATGGCCCCGCCGTAGTTGCCAGCGCATTTTGCTTCTCCTGCGCCGCCCTGAGCCGCACGGGTAAAGACTTCTTCTACCCAAAGCTTCACCGGAGCCGAATAGTAAGGGCCAACCGGACTGGTAAAGATGATTAACCGATACGTTTTTGAAGGTTGTACTCCGATGAATTCATCGGTAGCAAACATCAGCGGTCGTATATATAAGGAAGCTTCTTCGCTGCTTGGAATCCAATCGCGATCAAGGTCAACCAACATACTGATTGCTTGCAGGAAAAGGTCTTCAGGAAAAGCAGGCATACACATCCGCTCGGCAGAAAGGTTCAGGCGACGGGCGTGCATATCAGCCCGAAATAGCACGGGTTGTCCATGACTTTTGGTGGCTTTCATCCCTTCAAATATACTCTGCCCGTAGTGCAGTGCAAGATTAGCCGGAGACATGGAAAAGGGGCCATAAGCCTCAATGCGGGGATTAATCCATTGCTCTCCGTCAAAATCAGCCACAAACATGTGATCAGAAATAGTTTTACCAAATAGCAGATGGTTAAAATCTACCGAGGGTAATTTAGATTGAGTAGTCGGGGTAACAGAGATCGAATATTTTTGCATAGTATGCGAAAGGTTTACAGGTTGAAAAATTATCCCTATATTTGCGGCAAAGGTACAGGTTTTCTATATTGCAAAACAAATTTTATTTAGTGTTTTGTAAGTATTAACCAAATTGACAAAATAAAAGTTTACCAAAAGGCTTTTTTTTTCACAAAAATTGCAAATTGATGCTTAATGAAGTAGTTTACATCATCCCGGAAGAAAGTATACAGGATCGGATCAGCGGGCAGTTTGCCAAAAAAATATTTGTATTGGCTCGCCGGGAAGCAACTGCTCCGGGCAACCATGCTTTTTTAGCCAAGGTACTTTCCGCCACAGCAGTAGAATTGGATCGGGATGCTGCCTTAGTATTAGCCGATACTGGTGAAATATTGAGTTTACTCCCTATTTTGCACCAGAAAAATGCAGAAAAGATATTAGTATTTGGATTCACCCCGGACGAAATCGGCTTACGCGTACAGGTTACGTTGTATAAGCCCTTCATTTTTTATCAGGCTACCTGGTTATTTGCCGATGCCTTGTCTGTTTTGGAGCCAGACAAGGCATTAAAAGGGCAACTTTGGACAGCCTTGAAACAAATTTTTTTAAGTAGTTGAAATATGGAAGACACCTTTGAAATACTCTATGAAGACGAACAACTGATCGCCATTAATAAACCCTGGGGCATTTTGGTACACCGAACGGGTATCAGTGAAGACCACCGCTTTGTGTTACAGTTGCTTCGGGATCAAATGGGTGGTGCACACGTCTATATTGTTCATCGCTTAGATCGTGGCACTTCGGGCGTGTTGCTTTTTGCAAAATCTTCCGAAATGGCCAGCCGCCTCGGCGAGCAATTTATGGCCCGGTCGGTGGAGAAAAAATACTGGGCCATCGTTCGGGGCCATGCACCCGAATCCATCACCGTGGATTATCCGCTCACAGATAAAGAAACCAAAAATATCGCCCTGTCGGCAATCTCCCATTTCCGTCGGATAGATTGTTCCGAAATAAACATGGCTATTGGATACAAATATCCGACTGCCAGGTTTTCTTTGGTAGAATGCGCATTAGAAACCGGGAGGCGACACCAGATAAGAAAACATTTAGCACACCTGCGCTATCCGGTCATCGGAGATGTGCGGCACGGAGACAACAAACAAAATAATTTTTTCAAACAAACTTTTCAAATTCCAAGGATGCTGCTCCACGCGCATACCCTGACCATCGCACATCCGGTAACCGGCAAAATGCTGAACGTACAAGCAGGAATTGATGATTATTTCCAAAAATCGCTGGAGGTAACGGGGTTGACGATGCGGGGTTGATTTGTTGATTTGTTTCGACTAAAAACCCTAAAATTTTAGCATCATGGTCAGCATCCAATGTCGCCCTGCCTGCGGGAAATAGCCCGCCTGATGATAAACCGTGCCACTTTCCAATCTGGAATAGGGATCATCCGGGCGGGGGTCGTAGCCGGAAGAAACAAACCGGTAAGTCCATCCGTTGGAGGCATATCGGGCATCAAACAGGTTATTGAGGGAAAAAATAAGGCTTAGCCGCTCGCCCACTACTTTATCTAAGTCATAATTAAACCGCAGATCGGAAAAGAAAAAAGGCGACAAAGCCGTATTAGCATTGGAGGTGTTGTCTAAATACTGCTGCCCCACATATTTCCCGGAAAAGTTGATGGACAGCGACTGGTGCTTTGTTTTTAGCGCCTCAAATCCGATTTCACCACGGGTCACCAAGTTAGGAGAAAAAGCCAGGTCGGTATGTTGGTGCGCGATAATGTCTTGCATTCCCGTATCCCAATTGTCCCGAAATTCGGTAAAAGTTGGTATTTTATTGCGGCTGATGGCGGCATTAAAGGAGCAAATCCAACGTTTTATCGGCTGAATGGTCGCTTCTAACTCTATGCCCATCCGATAACTATCGGGAATATTGGTGCGAATGTATCCGCCCACGTCGTTGATTCGGCCATCTAACACCAATTGATTTCGATACTGCATTCGGTAGGCATTGAGCGAAACATTCCATCGTTCATCGCGTATCTTTATCCCGGTTTCAACATCCAATAAATATTCTGCTTTCGGGCGGCTTTGCGGGCTGGATTGGGTGAAATCATCGCGATTAGGCTCGCGGGCTGCTGTGCCAACAAACCCATATAGGTCTAATCCACGCCGAACGGCCCAATTGAACCCTGCTTTGGGGTTAAAAAAATGAAAATTGGTCACCTGCTCTACGTTTTCCAATTGGTTATTAAATCCTAAAAACTGATAAACTACCCGGCGATATTGCAGGTCGCCAAAGGCTGACCAACCCTGCCCCAATGTCCATTCTGCTTTCAAAAACACATTACCATCTGTTTTTTGTGCACGATTGTCATAATATTTGGCCTCTTTTTCCACGGCAACCGCTTGATTGGCCCAAATAATTTCTCCAAAATGCTGCCCTTTGTAGCGACTGAGTGCGCCGCCCAATAAAAAAATGGGTTGTCCCGCACGATTGGGTGTCCATCGAAGGGCAAAGGTGCTGCCATAAAAATGATTGTCTAACCAGCGACGGCGCACTAAATCGGTGGTAGCAATGGCGATGTCCCCTACCCTGCCCCAAGTGTCCAACCCGTAATCATCGGGGCTTTGGGCTGCTTTGTATTGTTCGTAAAATCCAAAACCCCGGGTGTAGTGGCCGTTCAATTGCAAACTAATATTGGTGGTCAGCGATCGCTTGTAATGCAGCATCAGGTGCCGCTGTGTATAATTGTCCACTTCATCCCGATATGGATCGCCGTTTTTTTCCGTTCCTGCCGGGTTATAAGTGCGCAAATTGGGTTCTTCTGTGTATTGAGCCGGAAGACCGTACCACGCCTGATAGGTTATTTCACGCCCGGAAATCAGGTGTGCCATGAAGGATTGCCGGTCGTCCACGTAAGCACCTGTGAGATGTACTGCATTCAGGTTGGCGGCGGCACGGTCAACATATCCCTCCGACCGAATCTTTGATACCCGACCAGTGAAAGCAACCCGCCCTTTGAGCAGGCCGGTGCCGATGTAGGCCGATTGTTTTTGTGTGCCAAAGGCTCCGATGGTGCCGGATACGACTGCAAATGGTTCGGGCACTACTTTCGACAGGTCGAGGTTAACGGTTGCACCGAAAGAACCGGCACCATTGGTACTGCTGCCCACGCCGCGTTGTACCTGTATTTCGGCAGCAGATGCCGCCAAATCGGGCAAATTCACCCAAAAAACGCCTTGGCTTTCGGCATCATTGAACGGAATACCATTGATGCTAATGTTGATACGAGTGGGATCGCTGCCCCGAATGCGGAGGCCCGTATAGCCGGTACCCGCTCCGGCATCGGAAGTCTCTACCAGCGCGGGTACACCCGAAAGCAGAAAAGGTATATCTTGAGCGTGGTAAATTTTTTCGATTTTTTCAGCAGCAATATTGGTGTGTGGCACCGGGCTTTTGTCACCGGCACGGGTGGCTTGAATGACCACCGTTTGCAAATCTATTGAATCTGGCATTCCGGAGACCTGAGCGCTCAGTACAGTAAAAGAAGCAACCAGCAGGAGGCTGATTGAAAAAAGGACAATAAAACGCATGATGCAAATAAGGGCAGTAATAAATGAACACAATTGCCTTCGGTGGAGCTCCGAAGGCAGGTGAATAAAGCCCGTCTCAATTCCCTTCCCGGCATTATCCGGGCAGGTTCGATGGGTGTGATCTCAGGAGATAAAGATGGTTAAACAAATTGATTGTTCAACAAATCTTGCACTCCACCCCAATGAGTAAAGAAGTAGTAGCAGCGCGGGAATGAATTAGTTGACAGTACCTGTATGGTTTTCTTTTGCAAAAAAATCATACAAGTACTGTCAACTAATTAATTTACAGACACAAACGCATAACTAATTTTTTATTTTTGATTAAGCGTTTAGCAACATTGTTTCCGCACTGCAATACTACCGTGCCGCAAAGGTAGCGCTTTTTGATTGGTGCGCTTTGGGTAAATGAAAAAAGTACAGTAAAATGACAGGAAATGTACCTCGTCGACGGATATTACGGAATACATCACAGAAGCCCCGTAGAGCGATTTTTTGAAACACAAAAGTGACAAAAGTACACAAAAGCCCGTAGAGCAGATTTTTGAAAAAAGTGACGTACCGCGCTGGGGCATCCTCGCCCGACGATATCGCGGAACACGCCTCAGAAGCCCCGTAGAGCGATTTTTTGAAACACAAAAGTGACAAAAGTACACAAAAGCCCGTAGAGCAGATTTTTTGAAAAAAGTGACGTACCGCTGGGGCATCCTCGCCCGACGGATATTACGGAATACATCACAGAAGCCGTGTAGAGCGCTTTTTTGAAACACAAAAGTGACAAAAGTACACAAAAGCCCGTAGAGCAGATTTTTGAAAAAAGTGA
>Ga0209181_10002349_pt1 | contig 31216 bp, 21 predicted proteins | sample MAT05_FD_187208 | JGI IMG/M metagenome (GOLD analysis project Ga0209181, IMG submission 187208) | Freshwater microbial communities from Lake Fryxell liftoff mats and glacier meltwater in Antarctica - MAT-05 (SPAdes) (version 2) | ecosystem: Environmental > Aquatic > Freshwater > Ice > Liftoff... | reverse complement strand
CTAAACTTCTCCCATGACATACGACGTCACCGTCATCGGCTCCGGCCCCGGCGGCTATGTAGCCGCCATCCGTTGCGCCCAACTGGGCATGAAAGTCGCCATCATCGAGCGATACCCCGTATTGGGTGGTACCTGCCTCAATGTAGGCTGTATTCCTTCCAAAGCTTTGCTCGACTCCTCGGAGCATTATCACAATGCCCTGCATACGTTCGAGCAGCATGGTATTGATCTGAAAGACCTGAAAGTGAACCTCCCGCAAATGATCAAGCGGAAAAATGAAGTGGTGCAGGACAACAATAAAGGGGTGGAATTTTTGATGAAGAAAAACAAAGTGGACGTGTACATCGGACATGGCACTTTTGTCAATAAAAATCGAATCAAAATCAAGGCCGAAGCAGGCGAACTGGAGATCGAAACCCAGCGCGTCATCATTGCGACCGGCTCCAAGCCCATCGTGCCGGCTTCTTTCAATTACGATAAAAAGCGGGTCATCACCAGCACCGAAGCGCTCAACATTGACAAAGTACCCGCCAGCATGGTCGTCATCGGTGGCGGAGTCATCGGACTGGAACTGGGAAGTGTCTATGCGCGGCTTGGCACCCAGGTGCATGTGGTGGAATACATGGACCGCATCATCGCCACGATGGATGCTGATTGCAGCCGGGAACTGATGAAAAGTATGAAAAAATTGGGCGTACAGTTCCATTTGCGCCACGCGGTGACAGATGTGACGCCTTCCAAAACGAAAGTAAAAGTCGTCGCCAAAAGCCGGGACGACGAATCCAAAACGCTTTCCTGGGACGTGGATTACTGTCTGGTCGCCATCGGCCGCCGCCCATATACCGACGGGTTGGGGCTGGAAAATGTGGGCATTGCGCTCGACGACAAAGGCCGTATTGCCGTCAACGACCATCTGGAAACCGCCGTGCCAGGTATTTATGCCATCGGCGATGTGATCCAGGGTGCGATGCTGGCCCACAAAGCAGAAGAAGAAGGTGTGTTCGTGGCGGAAACCATGATGGGACAAAAACCGCACATCCATTACAACCTGATCCCGGGTGTGGTGTATACGTGGCCGGAAGTGGCTGCGGTGGGCTTTACGGAAGAACAACTCAAAGAACAGGGCATCCCGTACAAACCCGGCAAGTTCCCGTTCCGCGCCCTGGGTCGCGCCCGGGCGAGCATGGACCTGGACGGCATGGTGAAGGTGTTGGCGCATAAAGAAACCGACGAAATACTGGGGGTGCACATCGTCGGCGCCCGCGCGGCGGATATGATCGCCGAAGCGGTGGCACTCATGGAATTCCGCGCTTCCGCCGAAGATGCCGCCCGCATCAGCCATGCCCACCCAACCTATACCGAAGCGTTCCGGGAAGCATGTTTGGCAGCGACGGCGAACCGGGCATTGCATGTTTAAATAAATCCTGCCCAAAGATGGAAGGTAGGGGAGGACGCATTTAGGAACGCGGCACCAATAACTTAGTCATTTGATGCCACCCTTTGTTCCATCATACGGCCGCTATTTTTCTTTAAATAGCCCCACTATTCGCAGAAAAATAGTGTTGTCTGATGAAAAAATGGTTGACCTAAAATGACTAAGTTATTGGTGCCGCGTTCCTTAGAGAAATCTCCTCCGGAAGAAATTATCCGGCAAAGAAATTTTTTTCTCGAAATAATCTACCTTTGCGGCGTGCCGGGCGACCAGCTCCTGCAAAACCTCCCCAGGGCAGAAATGCAGCAAGGATATGTGGTCGTAGCGGTGTGTTCGGCACATTTTTACTGTTGTGAATGAAAAATGGGGAGGGCGGCGTGAAAAATTTTCAATGAAAATTTTTCACGCCGCCCTCCCCATTTCACAAAAAGAATCTCCAGCCCAGTCTTCTCAGGCATCCCAAAGGCTTTTTTCAAAACGCATTCATTCGTCCACGCATCAAATCAGCAGAAACATGCAGTTTTTCATAGATACCGCCAACCTCGACCACATCCGGGAAGCCTCTGAATTGGGCATTCTCGACGGCGTGACCACCAACCCTTCCCTGATGGCCAAAGAAGGAATTTCAGGTGAAAAGGACATCATGAAACACTATCGGGCCATCTGCGAGATCGTCGGCAAAGACCGGGATGTGAGTGCTGAGGTTATTTCTACTGACCTGGCAGGCATGCTGGTCGAGGGTAAAAAACTCGCCGAACTGCACGAAAACATCGTGGTAAAAGTGCCGATGATCAAAGACGGCATCAAAGCCATCTCCCATTTTACCCAAATGGGCATCAAAACGAACTGTACCCTCGTTTTCTCCGCAGGACAGGCAATCCTGGCGGCTAAAGCAGGTGCCACTTACCTCTCTCCTTTTGTGGGCCGTGTGGATGACATCTCCTGGGACGGCATCGCGCTGATCAAAGAAATTTTCGAGATTTATACGGCACAGGCTTATGAAACGGCTATTCTCGCGGCCAGTATCCGTACGCCATTGCACATCGTACAGGCTGCCAAAGCAGGCGCCGACGTAGTCACTTGCCCGCTATCTGCTATTATGGGCCTCTTCAACCATCCGCTCACGGATATCGGTTTGGAGAAATTCCTGGCAGATCACAAGAAGGTGAATGCCTGATCAAAGTCGTCATTTTAGCCTCTTAACAACAGATAGTTCCGATACTCCCCAGGTCTCCAGCCCGTCATGCGCTCCGTCCAGTTGGAAAGCTGGTCTTTCCACGACCAGCGCGCCCGAAGCGGATCCCCTTCGAATTGCCACTTCATCGCCCGGATGCGTGGATATATGACTGCCGGATGTGTGCCGGCATAGCGCAACAGGGGTTCTGAACCATCATAGCGGTAGGTTTCTACGGCCGGGACCCTGCTTTTTACTTCCTGGTCCGAATGCCATAGCCGATTGAAACTCTGCTGTTTGCGCAATTGTGCAGCGGGGTGTTTCACCCAGCCATAATGATGGATATGTGCCGGAATCAAGCGCACACGCAGTTTTGCACCTCCCTCCTGGTGCAGTGTATCCCCTTTTGCGGAAGAAACAGGAAGCGCAATCCGAAAACCCTGTGCATCCCGGTAAGAGCGGATGTGCTTGTCGTTCCGAATGATGCGTACTTCCCGCCTGTACCAGCGCCGCGAAGCACCGATAAAATCATAAGAACCGTAGAAATGGCGGTATTGAAACAACAAACCCTGCACCTGCGGATCGTGCAGGGAATGCTCCATGGCTGAGTGGATGGCTGGATAGTCATCTTCGTGTACACACTCGTCGGCCTGGATGTAAAAACACCAGTCATATTCGGGAGGGATGGCCTGGAATGCTTTGTCGGTCTCCACGGCCAGCACCCGGCCGCCGGCGCGGAGCGAGTCGTCCCATTCCGTTTCAAGAACGTGGATGCGCGGGTCGTTGATGCTGCGCACCAGCGCGAGGGTGTCGTCATCCGATTTTCCCACTGCTACCATAAAATAATCGCACAAGGGCAGTACGGACGTGATGGCCTCCACGACCGGATAGTCGTAAAGCAGGGCATTGCGGATAAAGGTAAAGCCGGCGACTTTCATGGCGGGGCAAAACTATACAGTAGCGCTGAAAATAAAAAAGGCCGCCTTTGCAGGCGGCCCTCCGAACTATGTGAAAACGCTCAACAGCGGATTCTTTAGTTTGGGTTGAATCCGTAATTGGACATGATCTTGTCCTTCAATTCCTTGCGCGCAAAAAAGATGCGGCTTTTCACGGTACCCAGCGGAAGACGAAGTTCGTCTGCGATTTCCTGGTACTTAAAACCCTCGAAGTGCATCAGGAAAGGAACTCGGATGCTGTCGTCGAGCACTTCCACCATGCCGTTCAGCTCTTTGAGCATCATCCCACCCTCTGCTGCATTGGTTGTGGAGTGACTGCCCGAATTGAGGTAATATTGGTTGTCAGTGGTATCGAGGATGGTATTGGCTTTAACTTTCTTACGATAATTGTTGATGAAGATATTCTTCATGATCGTAAACGTCCAAGCCTTAAAATTAGTCCCGGGCTGAAATTTATCCCGGTTATACAAAGCACGAAACGCCGTCTCTTGATACAAATCTTTCGCATCCTCCGAATTTTTCGTCAGGTTGTAGGCGAAAGAGTGAAGTAGGGTCGTCAAAGTGCTCAATTTGATATTGAATTCCATCGTTGTCATGGCGATCTCCTTATTTTTAAATGATGCCTCAAAAGTAAGGGCTTTGTTGAACTTATCCAAATTTATTGTTCCACAATTTTTTGTCAAATACTGGCAAAAGTATGTGTTTCAACATCTTTTTTAGGTTTAATCAATTGATTTAGAGGTTTTTATATTATTTTGATAAATTCTTCTTAAAATGTAATTTTCAATAAAAATTGAAAGAAATGAAATTCACGCAACCTCAAAAACATCCATTTCACCTAAGTAAATCGGCCGTTCAGCGTATTTTTTACACTTTTGGGCCAATCTTTGATTTTTGAGTATTTTCGTGCCATTGATTTTTTGTTTAACACAATTATGACCTACCAACTTAGTCGCTTTGTTCCTTTGTTCGGCCTGCTCCTGGCCACCGTTTTAGGAAATGCCCAAACCGCTTCCTATTTCCAACAAGAAGTTAACTACAAAATCGCTGCCACCCTGGATGACCAGCAAAATACACTGACAGGACAGGTCGAATTCGAGTACGTCAATTATTCCTCTGACAGATTGACAGAAATCTGGGTACACCTTTGGGGCAACGCTTTTAAGAACCGCCGTTCGGCTTTCTGCAAGCAAAAACTTCGCACCGGAAGTACACAGTTCTATTTTGCGCCCGAGCAAACGCTGGGCTACTATAAGAATTTGGACTTCACGGCCGACGGACAAAAAGCCGCCTGGAAACTGGATCCAAAAAATCCGGACATCGCCTTGCTGACGCTGCCACAGCCATTGGCTCCCGGTGCTCGGGTGCGTATTGCCACACCATTTATACTGAAAATTCCGGCGTCCTTCAGCCGCCTCGGCCATGTCGGCACTTCCTACCAGATGACGCAGTGGTATCCAAAGCCGGCAGTCTATGACAACCGCGGATGGCATGCCATGCCTTACCTCGATCAGGGAGAGTTTTATTCTGAATTCGGCTCCTTCGATGTGACGCTCACCTTGCCCGACAATTATGTGGTGGGTGCCACGGGGGTTTTACAAACACCTTCAGAAGTTGCATTTTTAGAAAAAAAGGAAGCGGAATCCCGGATGCGACTCTTCCAGAATAGCGATTCCAGTGTTCAACTGGTCGGTAAGGAAAAAAGTAAAAAAACGGATCCGTTTCCGCTCTCTTCTTCTACCCTGAAAACCATCCGCTATACGGCCGAGCGGGTGCATGACTTTGCCTGGTTTGCCGACAAGCGATTTTTTGTGCTGCGCGACACTGCCCGCCTTGCATCGGGCAAGACGGTGGATTGCTGGGCGATGTTCACCAATTCGGACTCCGCATTGTGGCAAAAAGGGGCTTTTTATGTTCGCCGCGCCGTTGAGTTTTATTCCGGGAAAGTAGGAGAATATCCCTGGCCCCAAGCGACTGCGGTGCATTCGGCACTCAGTGCAGGCGGCGGTATGGAATATCCGATGATTACGGTCATTGGCAACTCCAGTACCGGCAAGGAGCTGGACGATGTGATCACGCACGAAGTGGGCCATAACTGGTTTTACGGCATTCTGGCCTCCAACGAGCGCGATCACCCTTTTATGGATGAGGGGCTGAACTCCTACTATGAGGAGCGCTACATGCAGCAATACTACGGCAACTACGACCCCTTTACGCTGCCGAAATGGATGTTCAATCCGGAGCGCAGCGGCTCCCTCCTCGAAAACGGTTATCTGCTGCTGGCCCGCGACCGGAAGGACACCCCACCAGACTCGCACTCCGACAACTTTGCACCGATTGCCTACGGTTTGCAGGTCTATATGAAAACAGCGCTTTGCCTCCGCTGGCTGGAAAAGTCACTCGGGACGGAGCGATTCGACCGGGCGATGCAGACCTACTACCGCGAATGGCAATTCCGCCATCCTTACCCGGAGGATTTGCGTGCGGCCTGGAAAAAAGCCGGACTGACAGAGCAAGAAATCGCCTGGTGGTTTGATGCCATTCAAACCCAGAAACAGGCGGATTTCAAATTGACCGGGGCAGAAGCAGCCGATAATGAGGAGCGCGAAGCCGGAAATCTCAAGCCGGAAAAAGGGAGATGGGAAATAGAAGTAAAGAACAAGGGCGATCTTGCCGCGCCCTTCTCCGTAACGGCACTCAAAAACGGCCAGCCGGTAGCGACGCAGTGGTACACCCAACCCGGCGAACTGACTTTTCCACCCGTCGAAGCCGATCAATTTGTCATTGATTACGAGGGGATTGAACTTGACCTCAACCGAAAAAACAATGCGCGTCGCACCAGCGGCCTGTTTCCCGGTTTTCGTCCCCTGGAAGTGAAACCGCTCACGATTTTTCAGAACACCAGCCGCAATACGCTCACCCTGCTGCCCTGGGTGGGCTGGAACAATGCTGACAAAACCATGCTCGGCACTGCGATCTACAACGCCCCGATGCCGTCCCGCCGTTTGCAGTACTATTTGTTGCCGGGCTATGGCCTGGGCAGTCGCAGTTTTGTCGGCCTCGCCGATGTGCGCTACAAAATTTATCCTGGCGGCCTGTTCCCCAAGATCACGGTAGGGGTGAGCGCCAAGACGTTTAATTACGACTACAACTACTTACACGAATATTACTCCAAGTTTTGGCGCGTCGTGCCGCAGGTGCGGGCGGAGTTGCGGAGCGGTTCGCGTTCGTTCAGTCATGCCTTGAATTTCAGGACGCTATTCATCGGGCGGGAAGAAGGTGTATTTGAAACGGGAGGTGTTTTTGCAGGAAAGCAATGGAAGCGCAATGCCATCTATGAATTGCGGTATGAAGGCGAGGAGCGGTCTTTGCCCAACCCCTACCGCTTTCGCGTCATGCTCGAATCGCAGCCCGATTATCTTGATGGCTTCGATCGTCCGGCCAATTACCTGCGCGGCTCGGTGGAATGGAAGCAGAAGTTCTATTACAAGGTGGGCCGAAAAATAACGGCGCGGATGTTTGCAGGATACTTTTTGCAAAGCACCCAGCGCAACCGCCCGGTGGAAGAAACGGCTTTTGCACTCAATCCGCAAGGTTTTAACGACTACAAGTTTGATCAGGTTTTTCTGGCGCGCACAGGCGGCACTGGTGCCCTTGGCAGGCAGGTGAGCCAGACGGAAGGTGGTTTTAAGGGCGCATTCGGCGCAGCCTTTGCCGGACAGACGGGCAACTCCAACAATTATATCTGGGCGCTGAACCTGAAAGCTGATCTGCCTCAAAAACTTCCACTGGATATTCCGCTTCGCCCCTATTTCGACATTGGCTATTTTGATGATGCGACGCTTCTCAATCAGAATCAGCCCCGCTCGCTCAACACCAAACTGCTTTGGAGCGGCGGCGTCCTGTTCGAATTTTTTAGTGGTGGACTGGAAGCCTATTTCCCACTGGCCAACTCCAGGGAACTCAAGCGACTCTACTGCGAACAATCAGGCGGCACGAATAAGTCGGCCATTTTTTGTGGCGGCAATTACCTGAAAATGATCTCCTGGAGTTTACGCCTTAACCTGACGGACCCTGTGGATATGATTACGAACATCATTCGCTGAAGTAGTTGCTCGCAAAGGCGCAAAGTTTTTTACGCTCAGATTATCAGGACGCAATGACAAAATGACAACCACTCTCCGCGACACTTTTCTTCCCTTTGTTCGGCCGGATTATATAGAGGGTATGATCATCGGCGACGACCTTGATAGCCTGCTTTCGGCCCTATATCTCCACCGACGATATGGATGGCCGGTGCTGGGATGTTATTGCCGGTACTCGCGGCTTTGGCATGTTGGTCCGCGTGAGACCTTTCTGCGGCAGTTTGGGCGCGGGCAACTGGTAGCGGTAGACCTCGACATTTACCATCCTGCGGTGCCGAGCATCGGGCATCACATCCTGCGGCTCAGCGATGCTGATGGCGACCTGGTTGGCCACACCCATTCATTCAATCCCAACAACTTGCGCGGACTCAGTATTCAGCGCGGCTTCCGCCGCAAATACCCGCTGGCGACCATTCATTTGTTGTTGTGTTTGTTTCAGGAAAAGAAACTGGCACCTGAAGTGGAATTGCTGGTCTGGCTGGCCGATTCCGCTTTTATCAATGCTCAGCAATATCAGGACAATGTAACGGAGTGGGTCAACGGGTATTTGCAGTTTCCTGCTTTTGTTGAAAAACTCCCCGCCCTGCAGACCCTTGCATTTGAGGCGACGCTGAAAGAAAAAATATTGGACCGCATGGCGATCCATCCGCTGTGCCGCCCCTTGCTGAAATCCGGGTATCGCTCCCGACACCTCGGCCTCAATGGCTTCCAATGCCAATGGGATGACCCCGTGCGCCAGCAATCCGAGATCCAGTCCCTCTTGCAATTGCTCAGCGACCTGACGGGCTGGCCGATGCTTCCGCTCAGCGATTGGGCGGCCACATCATTTGCCGGCGGCCAAATCGTAGGCCGACGCAATGAAATGCCGGTCGCTGATCTTCTGGCTACCCGCCTGTCTTTCAGCGAATGGCTCGACCGCGAAAGCGTGTTCTCCTATGCCTTCACATTTCGCGACCGGCTCAATTTTACGGTGATTGATTTTTGAGCGTTGACAGTTGACCATTGAATGCTAAAAGGGCTTGGGGTATTTGCACGATGGCCCTCCGGTTATTCTTCTGTGACGATGAAAAAACCGTCCGCTCCCTGAGGTTGGTACAAGGGCATCAGAATAAGTCCATCGCAAGGCGAGAGAATGGGCCCTTCTGCATCGTCGGCCAGGTGTTCGTTTTGTCGGACTGGCTGGAAGTTGACATAGCCGGGACGCATTTTGAATCCGCTAAACGGTCGAACGTGTTGGACATGGCGCAACCGGGTTACTTGTGGAAGTTGTTCGCCCTGTATGGGCGGCTCAACTTGATACAGCCGGGTTGCATCTGCTTCAGTGATGCAACCCACTGCGCAGAGGCTATGAAAAATAGCGGCGATGGATCGGCTAACGGACAAAGGTTCATGATGTTGGCCGGCCTCGAATGCCACACCCACCACCTGCTTGGGCCAACCTCCAACCTCAAAATGCCCCTCTGCGGCAAATTGCAGCAAGGTGCCTTCAATCCCATCCAGCAGGCCCAGGATAACCGGAGTGTTCAACGCTTTTGCCAAATCGAGGCTTGTCTGATTGTCGCTGGGAATACAAAAAACGCCTCCTGTCGCCGAAGTGGTGTGAAGGTCAAGCAGAACGAGGTGTTCGGGCTGGCAGTCTTGGATTGTGGTGTGCACAACAGCCAACAGTTCAGCGATTTCCCGGTCTTCGGCTTCTAAACTGAAGGGGGGGGCTTGTTCGATGCGGCGCAAGAGAGTGGAAGTCCAGGCGCGGTTCAAATCTTTCGATAAAAAGCGTTTGCCCACTTGATATGCCTGCAGATTGCCGATTAGCCCGACGAGGGTACCTTGAAATAAAAACCTGGCAGGATGGGTGGATGCCTGTGCCAGAATTCGAAAAACTTCTTCAATAGCTTGGATGCCGGCGGGTTCATTGCCATGTACTCCACCAAATACGATGAGGAGCGGCCCAGGCGCAAAGCCGCCGTAAGTGCCGATTTTTCGATTCATGTTGATAAAAAAGCGGCTGTCTCGCAAGTGGAGACAGCCGTGTTAGTTGGAATCAGTTATACTGCTGTAAGAGCAGGCGAATCATCCCTTTTTGTTGGAGGTGCGGGCTGCCCGGGCTTTCGCGAGTATTTCGCCGCGGCTGAGTTTGGGCGCATTGGGGTCGGCGACCGGCTTTGGCTTCGGAGCCGGAATGATTCCGGCAGCGATATCAGCGGCGCGTTTTGCCATGCGGGCATCCCGAATTTTAGCCATGTGCTCGGCGCTCATGCCTTTGGGCTTGGATCCGCCAGCGGCAGATTTTTCGGCCTTGGCGGCTTTTGCAGCGGCGACTTCATCACTGCTGCGGCGCGTACGCCTGGCAGGTTGATCGGCAGTGGCAGCAGTTTTAGTTTTAGGCTGTTTCGCAGGGGTTGCTTCGGCAGCAGGTTTGGAAGCAAGGTTCGCCATCCGGGCTGCCCGGGCTTTTGCCAGTATTTCGACGCGGCTGAGCTTAGGTGCGTTCGGGTCAGCGACCGGCTTTGTTTTAGGGGCAGGAATGATGCCGGCTGCGATGTCGGCGGCGCGTTTTGCCATGCGGGCGTCCCGAATCTTGGCCATGTGCTCGGCGCTCATGCCCCTGGGTTTGGACTCGCCGGAAGCAGCTTTCGGAGCCTTGGTTTTGGCTGTTGCAGCTGGCTTGGGCGCCTTGGCGGGCTGATCAGCCGAAGCAGCAGTTTTGGACTGTTTAGTTGCTTTTGCTTCAACGACTGGTTTTGCAGCAGCGAGATTGGCCATACGGGCTGCGCGGGCTTTTTCCAAAATTGCGGCGCGGTCAACCGGTTGCTTTGCAGGTTGCTCTGGTTGGGCGGAAGATACTTTTATACTGCTGCTGCTTTTGGTCTTTGCATCCGTGGCTGAAGCAGTTGAAGGAGCGGCCGCTGCGAGATTGGCCATACGGGCTGCGCGGGCCTTTTCCATAATAGCGGCCCGGTCAATGGGCGGCTTGACGACTGCAGCGGCCTTATCGGCGGCCATCTGCTCTTTGGTGCGGCGCGTACGCTTGTTTGCAACGGGACTTGCCACTTCTTTGGCTTCTGCCTGCTTTGGGCGGGAGGTGGCGACGGAATTGCTCTTTGCCGATGCTGTGCTACTTTCTGGCTGTGCTGCGTTTGACTTACGGGCTGCGCGGGCTTTGGCAAGAATAGCCGCACGGTCAATCGGTGGCTTTGTGACTGCTGCGGCCTTGTCGGCTGCCATTTGCTCTTGGGTGCGGCGGATACGTCTGGGCTTGGCTTCTGTTGCGCCAGCGGTGGTATCTTCCGGGGCTGATTTGGGTTTGGGACCTCGTTTAGCAGGCGCGGTGACTTCTTTTTTGCCCGTTTTCGCTTTTACTTCTTTCTCTTCCTGTTGGGCCTCCCCATCCGCCACTAACTTGATATGTGCCAAATGGTGCTGACTGTGCCACACATAAAGTGCGATGGCTTCCTGCACTGGAACGACGCGCCCCGAAGCCGGGTGGAAATAGCCGCGCTCCAGATCGTCTTCCGAGAGGGATTCCAGGAACTCGATCCAGCGACGGTGCAGGGCACTGATGAGTTTGAGCGACATTTTCACTGAACCCCGCTTGCCATCTTCCGTCTCTGCCCAGAATTGCTCTTCATAGGGTTTGATGATGGGGGTTTGTTCCGTAACCGCCAGTTTGGTGCGGATATAAGCGTTCATGTGGCTGTCGGCAATGTGGTGTACAACTTGCCGGACCGTCCAGCCTCCTTTTCGGTAGGAAGTGTCAATATCTTCGCGGCGAAGTTTTTCTAACACTTTTTTTAGGTCTTTTGGAAAGCGAGACAACACGCGGATGTGCTTGCGCGTATCATCAAGGCTGTATTTTTTTCCATGTTCAAATTTTCCAATTGGATAACGGAGGTCTTTTACTTCATCTTTTTTCATTGCTGTTGTTATATTTTATAGTGTAATGGGTTTTGATTTAAGGTAATTAAGTTGACGAGAAAATAAGAAGATTTGCTTTGTATGTCTCTGGTTTAAAAAGTGTCGTTAACCTTTGATAGCATCTTTGTACCGCCACAAATAGCGGCAGGCAACGGTTCGATAGGGTCGCCAGGGTTCCGCCAGTTCGACCATTCGAATTTTCAAATCCTTACCGGTTTCTTCTATCGAGAATAGTTTTTGCATCCCTTGTTGTATGCCCAGATCGTCTACAGGCAACACGTCTGGGCGTCCCAAAGTGAACATCAACAACATCTCCACCGTCCATTTGCCCACCCCTTTTATTTGGGTCAAAAACTGGATAACCTCTGATTCGCTCATCCTATCCCAGTCATGGTTTTCCAAATCATGCTCTAGCGCAAACTGAGCCACATTTCGAATGTAGTTTGTTTTTTGATTGGAAAGTCCCACACTGCACAGTTGCTCGAATTGTATAGATAGCAATTGTTCAGGATGCGGATACCGATCAGGAAACAGCGCCAATAGACGATTGAAGATAATATCTGCCACTTTCACGCTAAGTTGTTGTGAAACAACGGACTCTATCAGGTTGTAATAGATGCGGCGGGAAGGTGTGAACTCAGGCATTTGCACTTGCTCTATCAGCACACGCAATCGGTCGTGCTGCTTTAAATGTTGCAACGCTATTTCTAAATTCATGCGGCAAGGTAAAGGCGTTTTTGTTAAAAAACCTTTTTTTTTAATGAAAAATTATAGAAAGTCAAGAGAAGACATAACGAGCGGGTATATGATTATGTAGCGCAGAAGGGTTGCAGGATGTAATAATTAGAACCTATATGCTTTAATACTGCACAGAATTTTATGAAATAAAAAATGTAATGATGTGATTGTTAGCGATTTATGTTTTTTTCTTGTGTGAGAGATATAAACTAAGGGGACGAAGTGCTATGGGGGCAAATCCAAAAATACAGGTGACTGAAACATACTTTTGTTCCCCATTTTGTTAGCCAAAAAAAACTTGGCTTGGTACTTTTCGACAAATAGAATAATATTGCCCTGCCGGAAAAACACACTCACCAATCGCCTCCGGCACTGGAAGAAATATGGGATTTCAAAAAGTCAACACTTTAGAGAGCAAGAACGAGATGCAGCATTTCGTGCGAAGCCTGCTCGATGACGTACAAGCCTTCGAGTATATGCTCGAACACAACTGGTTCGAGTCGGACATCACGCGCATTGGCGCCGAACAGGAAATGTGCCTTGTGCACAACAAAACCTTCAAACCGGCCACCATCAACATGGAGGTACTCGAACACCTGAAAGAATACCCCTGGTGCGTGACCGAATTGGCCAAGTTCAACCTGGAAACCAACCTCAGCCCCCGGGAGTTCACGGGTACCTGCCTGAGTGACATGGAAGCAGAGAACCTTGATTATCTGGCCATTATCCAAAAGGTGCTCGACCAATTCGACGCCAGCATTTGTCTGACAGGCATCTTGCCCACGCTGCGCAAGCACGATCTGGAGATGCACAACCTGACACCGAAAGACCGCTATTTTGCGCTCATGGCGGCCATTCAGAAGCACCTGCTCGGCACATCGTTCGAATTGCGCGTAGAAGGCGTGGATGAACTGTTGGTGAAGCACGATTCGCCGTTGCTGGAGGCTTGTAACACCAGTTTCCAGGTTCACCTGCAAGTGGCGCCCAAGGAGTTTGTCAAGATGTACAACATCGCGCAGACCCTTGCTGCGCCGGTGATTGCCATTGCAGCCAACTCGCCGCTGGTGTTCGGTCGCCGATTGTGGCATGAGACCCGCATCGCACTTTTCCAGCAGAGCCTCGACACGCGCACCACGCACGACCACATGCGCGAGCGGCTGCCCCGCGTCAACTTCGGCTCCGGCTGGCTGCGCGGCGACATCACGGAAATTTACAAGGAAGATATCAGCCGTTTCCGGGTGTTGCTCGCTGGAAATATTGATGAAGACTCCATTGCACAGGTGCAGGCGGGCATCACACCCAAACTCCGCGCCCTGCAAATCCACAACTCGACGGTATATCGCTGGAACCGCCCCTGCTACGGCATCTCGCCCAACGGCAAGCCCCACCTCCGCATCGAAAACCGGGTAATGCCCGCTGGCCCTACTACTGTGGATGAAGTGGCCAACGCCGCCTTCTGGCTCGGCTGTATGGTGGCGATGGGCAACCAATACGACGATATCACGAAGCATATTGACTTTGTGGACACCCGCGACAACTTCCTGAAATCGGCCAAATTCGGTATAGATACCACTTTTACCTGGATGAAGGATAAAAAGATCCCGGCCACAGAGTTGATTCTCAATGAGTTGCTGCCATTGGCCCGCGAGGGGTTAAAAATGCGCAAGATAAAATCTGCCGATATTAACCGCTACATGGACATCATCGAAGCCCGCGCCAAAGACCATAAAACGGGTGCTCGCTGGGCGCTTCGCAGTTTTACTGCACTCAAAAAAGAAGTCACCAATGACGAGGCCGTAACGGCCATAACCGCTGCTATCGTGAAAAATCAGGCACAAAACAAACCAGTCCATACCTGGAAAGAGGCCACTACCGCCGATCTCGTGGACTGGCGACCTTCCAATATCAAGGTAGAGGAATTTATGTCCACCGACCTGTTCACTGTACAGAAAGACGACCTTATCGAGATCGTGGCTGAGATCATGGACTGGCGCCGGATTCGCTATATGCCTGTTGAGGACAGCAAGGGCGAATTGGTCGGGCTCATTTCCAGCCGCATTCTGCTGCGTCACTTTGCCCGGCGAAATGCGATGGCCGATGCCAATGCAATATCCGTAAAAGATGTGATGATTGAAAAACCCATTACTGTATCGCCCGATACGCCTATCATGGACGCGATGCACAAGATGCAGGAACACCGGGTGGGCTGCCTTCCTGTCGTAAAAGGTAAAGAACTGGTTGGTGTGATCACAGAGATGGATTTCCTGCGCATTACCAGCCGATTGCTGGAAAGACTGGAAAAGTGAGTGTGGAAGGATAGAAAACACGGGAGTACAGAGGCGCTGCGACGATTTTTTTGGAAAATCAATGCAGTATCTCCGTGCGTCTGTGTTTTCTATCCCTCACTCAGTTGCCAGAGATATACAGGCCTTGCCAAATATCCTGGATCGAATTAACACAATCCTACACCTCCCTCAAAAACCTTTTGGACACCCAGCGCTCATCCAGTCCGATGCTCACCCAGCTACCGGATTCCTTGAAAATGAACATCTCTTCGCCCCGCTGGTAGGCGCCCACGACCGAAAATGTGGTGCCCGGCCCCGAGCGGACATTGAGATCATCCGTGTCCACCACGATGGCGCGGACGACATCTGTTACAAGTTTGCCGGATACCCACTCGTCTTTGCTTTTAGAGATTTTATACCAGCCGCTCTGTTCTTTGTAGATCCGCAGGATGGCACCCAGTGTCGTGGTATTGATCTGTTTAAAACTGGTGGCCGGTCCGGTGCGGATGTTGAGGACGGCTGTTGTGACATAGCCGAACTTCAACATACCCGCCAGTTGCTGCCCGAAATTGCCGCCCATTGCCTCGCGCACCAGCGGCAGGAAGTTTTGTTGCGCATCCGGTACCTTGTTGCCTCCAAAGAAGGTAGCGCCCGGACAGGTTTTAACGACGCCGCTCAGTCCGTTGGTGCGTGCGCCCGTATTGAGGTCGAACCAGTGGTGGTACACGATTTTGTCTGAGTTGACCGGAATACCGAAGCGGCGGGCGATTGCTGCGGCCGAGCGAACGATCGTTTCCCGATGCACTGCGTTCAGCACATCGCCGCGCGGATCGAAGTTGCCCACGTTTTCGATACAGATGGCATTCTCATTGCGTCCTTTGATACAGGCGGGAGACGTTTCCAGGCTGCGACCCGTGGCGATTTTGCCGTCCGGGAAGGTGGTGAAATGCTGGCCGATATCCGCCCAACCGTTGTGGTTGACATGGTAGTTTTTCATGCCGACCAGCATGTTAAAATGGTTCTTGCCCTTGAAGTTGCTGTAGCTCGGTGCAAAGGTGTGGTGCTGTTGCAAGGTCAGCACCGTGCGCGCCACCTGCTGTTTTAGAATCCATTGTTCGAATTCGTCAATAGTCATCAGCGTGAATCCGTTTTTCTTTTCCATTGAGTTTGATAATGATGTGATTGTTTCAAAAATGATGGGTGGTTCTAAAAATTTGAGCAAAGATTGAACAAATATTGAGCATAGCAGCTGCTAAAAGCAGCCCTACATTTGTTGGAGTTCCCGCAAATTTACCACTTGATAAATTGCTCATCCGTAAACTACTGGATAAATTGGCTTTTTATGACCGATTCGTACGCCTTTGTGGCCGATCATCGCTGCCGGGAACGCCCACGACAAATCCCGCCTGCTGGCGAAACCGACATCCGAGCAATATACTTGATGGTTCCTGGGGATCGGTTCTTGGTTGTCATGTGAAAGTCTGCCGTATCTTTGTCGCTGCCGGAAACCAATAACCGGTATCCAGTCATGCGCTCCAGACGCTCCCAATCGCTTCTTCAATTCGGCCTGTTTTGCGGCATTGTCTTGTTCGTCAACATCCTGGCGGGCAGTTTTTATACCCATTTTGACCTCACCGAGGAACGACGGTTCACCCTCACCCGCCCGACGCGGGAAATGCTGCGCGGCTTGAAGGACCGGATTTATGTAGAGGTGCTGCTCGAGGGCGAGTTTCCCGCAGGCTTCAAGAGATTGCAAACGGCTGCCCGCGAAATTCTGGACGACTTCCGTTCAGAAAGCGGCTACCTGGACTATAAATTTGAAGATCCGCTGGCCGGAAGCCGCGAGGAAGCCAAAAGCCGCCAGGAAGTGCTCAAAGAGCAGGGCATCATGCCGACCAGCCTCCGGGTGAATGAGCAGGGACAAGCCACGCAGAAGTTGATTTATCCGACTGCGGTGGTTCATTTTGGCGCAGCCAGGGTCGTTGTGCCTTTGCTGGAAAACAACTCGCCAACCCTTTCTCCGGAAGAGGTCATCAATAACTCGGTCAGTTTGCTGGAATACAAATTTGCCAACGCCATCAAAAAAGTACTGTCGCCGGAACGGCTCAATATTTTCTTTACCGCCGGACATGGCGAATTGGAAGAATTGCAATTGCTGGATTGGGAGCGCGGCCTGCGGCAATTTTACAACACCGGACACGTGCTGCTCGACAGTTTTACCCAAATCAAAGCCGATCAGTGCGCGCTGTTGGTCGTAGCGAAGCCGCGTACGGTGTTTTCGGAAAAAGACAAGTTCAAGATAGACCAGTATGTGATGCAGGGCGGACGGGTGCTGTGGTTGATTGATCGCCTGAATGCCGACCTCGACAGCCTGCGCAATCCGACGGCCCGCTTCGTGCCGACCGATTATCCGCTTAACCTGGAGGATATGCTGTTCAAATATGGCGCGCGCATCCAGCCCGATCTGGTGCTCGACCTGCAATGTACCAAAATCCCGATTCAGGTGGGAATGACCGGCAACGGCCCGCAGTTCGAACTCTTGCCCTGGTACTATCATCCTGCTGTGCTGCCAACCGGACGGCATCCAATCGTAAAAAATCTCGACCGCGTAGAACTGCGGTTTTGCTCCAGTATTGATACGATTCGCACCAAAACAGGGATCCGGAAAATTCCGCTCCTCCAAAGCAGCCGCTACAGCCGCTTGCAATTTAGCCCGATAGACCTCAATTTTTCATCCATTGGCAAAGAAGCCGACCCTGCCAAGTTCGACAAAGGCATGCAAACCGTCGGTCTGCTGCTGGAAGGACGATTCTCTTCAGTGTTTGAAAACAGGGTCAGCGCGGACATGAATGCCGGCTTGCAGCAGATCGGTATGCAGTTTCGATCTGTCAGCGAACCCACCCGGATGCTGGTCATCAGCGACGGAGATGTGGCATCCAATTTCGTGCGTGACCCGGCCAATAAAGAATACCTGCCGTTGGGTTTCAACCGCTTTGAAAAAACCACCTACGCCAACCGCGAACTCCTGCTCAACGCCGTGGAATACCTGATGGACCCGACCGGAGTCATAGAAGCGCGTTCCAAAGAAGTGAAACTGCGCCTGCTCGATACGGTGCGCGCCCGGCAGGAAAAAACCATGTGGCAAGCCATCAATCTGGGCTTGCCATTGGCGTTTCTGGCGGTGTTCGGGTGGATTTTTATGTGGAGGAGAAAGAAAAAGTATGCGGGAGTGTAGCCACCCAAAATACTCCTGAAAAAATACTGCCCTTCGGTTGGGCACCAAACCATCCACTGCAAACTAATAGCTTGCCTGAAAATGCTGAAAGACGAAGAACTTTTGCCCGCACTGCGCGGCCCGGATGAAGGGCAGCGCAGTGCGGCTTTCAAAACAATCTACTACGACCCAGACCTGCGGCACCAAGCATGGGGGAAGATGAACGACTGTCACCCTGCTACGCAAGCCCAGTTCGAGGAAATATGGCAAGAGACTATGCTCGGCTTGGTGGTGGCGCGGAACAAATTTTTGGGCGAATCAAGCCTCACGACGTTCATCGTCCGAATCGCCATCAACAAGTGGCTGACTGCGCTGAAAAAGTTGAAATCCGCCCAAAAACGGGCGTTCACGACGGATCAACTGCCAGACCAGACAGACGACGAGTTGCTCGAATTCGGACTTGCCGACACAGAGGAAGAGTATGCTGAGCTGCTGAATTACGCCATTCGGCAACTGGGTGAGCACTGCCAAGGGATGGTGAAAGATGCGGCGGCTGGCCGGGATTCGGAGTACCTGACCGGGGAGTACGAGTTCATCAGCAAGAACATGGCGAAAAAGGAATTGTACAATTGCCGCGAACGGCTCCGAAAATTCGTCAGAAGCAAACCCCTGCTGCACGAAAAATTGAAAGACTGGCTGTACCGAACGAATTTACACTAATTTTGAAAATCAGCACAGGCCGTTCCAGACTGGCGCATTTCAACTTCGCAGACAATGGAACTCGAATATACACAGGACGATATTGACGCTTTCGTGCAAGGCAGCATGAGCTCCGAGGCACGCAAAATATTTGCCCTAACAATGAAAGAAAACCCCGCTCTTGCCGACGCGGTGGCCGACGCACAGTTTGCGCACGATGTTGGCGCCGAACTGCTAAAGCGTGACTTGCGGAAGATGATGCACGCCTGGGACGAGGAAAAAAAAACGCCCCCCCACCCCCGACAGCGGTTGCCGCCTTCAACCGCCGCCGGTGGCTGTTAATCGCCCCCATTGGGGCGGTGCTGATGGCTATCCTACTGTTTTTCCTCAGACGGTTTGACGGCGATGGAGCATCGGAGCCGAAGCCGGCACAGTCAGAAATGCCGGCCCAGGATTCTGCAACCGTACCAGTCGGCATACAGTCTGTCGCACAGACGAATCCGCCTGATCAAGTGCCTTTGCCAAGTGCTTCGGGTCGCCGGGTGTTTGCTGATAACAACTTTCGCCAACCCGTCCAAAGCGATGTCCATCTTAAAGGTAGTGACACGCCGACCAGCACCGGTGCCACTCCAGGACAGATTGCTCAAGGGCTTTTTTTTGAAAAAAAATATATACAAGCCATTGATTCGCTGCGTGGTATTCCGTCTTCCGACCCGGAATATTATACAGCCCAAATCACGATTGGTGACGCTTTTTTTCGATTGGGCCGACACTTTCAGGCTGAAAGTGCTTATCTAAAAGTAGAAGAAACAAACGACCCAAACTGGACAGACCGGGTAGACTGGAATCTGTTGATGACATACCTGGCGCAATATCCCCAGAAACAGACCGAGTTGGAGCAGTTGAAAGCAAAGATCAAAAGGGACCTTCAACATCCCGTCATGCGCGATGGGCGCATGCAAAAACTGGAGGCTGCGATTGCCGGTTGGAAGTAGTCGCTTACAAACGCAGAGGAGCCATATCGCCCAGGGGTATAAACCCGGACCAGAAAAACGGGTGCGCATAAGTCTCGCCCCTTTTTGGATTGAGCAAGTAAGATCGGCGAGCCTGCCACAGTGCCTCGTCTTTCGGAAGGCGGTTCTTTAGGTTTTCGTAGTAATATTGCATCAGTTGGAGAGTAGGTTGTTCGTCTACGCTCCACAGGGTTGTGGTGATGCTCTTTGCACCCGCGTAGGCAAACAGATCGTGCCAGGCTGATTACACCTTCTCCATGGCGCAATTCGCCGGTCCCTGTTTCACACGCTGAAAGCACCACCAGTTCTGCCCGAAGGGTCAGGTTATAAATGTCCTTGACGTACCATTTTTTCAAAAACTGCCGGGTCGTCCGATGCGCTAAACCCTAGGTAACCGTAATCACCAGTTTGGAAGTTAGCCCTGCCATGTGTGCTGAGGTGTACGAGTTTGCATTGTTCGATGCGCGCCAGCACCGATGCTTTATCCGCCTGGCGGCCGAGCAATGGCACCGTGCCAAACATCCCGGCTACCATCTTGGCCTCCTCTCCACTGTGTTCAAGCCTGGCTAAACTATCCCGGAGGAGAACGCCTCCAACCGCGGGTGCAATGGCTTGCTTTTCAAACTTATGTCTCTTGTTATCAAAGAAAGGCGCGCAGATCCGCTTCGCGCTGTACGAGAGCGGGTGGCACATGAGCGAGCGCATCGGCGCCCCGGATGGCTTCATACAGGAGAAAATCTTTGTTTTTGGAGGCTAACTCATACACACGTTGCAGGTGCTTGCTTTCCGGGTCAGGCATAGACATTTCTAAACGGATGCTGGACTCCAGGGCACGTTTCACCAAAGTCATGAGGTTGATCTTCGAGTCTGGGTTTTTCAGTTCGTCGCGGTATCGCTCGGCCCATTCTACCGCTTAGTGAAGCAGTTTGAGCGCCTCGGCGCGCTGGGCAAAAGACGTTGCCATCAAGGACAGCATTTCGCCCTTGAACAACAAGGTCTCAAAAAGATTGAAGCACTGATCCGGGTGGATGTTGTCCCGTTTGGATGGCCAGCCGATGTCAGTCAGTACTGTGTCGAGCAGGCGGACTGCGCTGGGCAGGTTGCCCATGCTTTGGTACAGGAGTGCCATACTGATGCGGACGCGCTGTACATCGGGTGCAGCAGAGCCATTGACGGCAGTATAGGACGCGAGTGCTTTTTGGTAATATGCCATCGCATCTATTGGGCGGCCCATCTGAATGAAACCAGCTGCCATGCTGTTGCGCACTTCGCCAGTGTAGGGGTGGCTCTCGCCATACTGTGCCATAAAAATGCGCTCTGCCTGCTGAAAATTTCTCATCCCACGGGCCGAGTCGTCCAGCAAAGTATAAATGTCGCCGAGCGTAATGAACGATGCCCCGATCTCTGAGGAATCCATTTGGGGGACATGGAGCTTGATGTCCAATGATTTCTGAGCGAGTGACAATGCTTTGGGCAGATTTCCTATTTCCATGTAGGTGCCGCTGAGGTTAGCATAACTGCGGGCGACCAAGTAATGATTTTCAGTAAATAAACCAATGCGGAGGTTAATCGCCTGTTCGTGGTACTGAATGCCCTGTGCAAAGTCTTTGCGATTGGTATAGAAACTGCCCAGGTTGTTGTAAAGTCGGGACAGCGGCTCTTCTTTCTTCTCCAGGTACGGGATGATGGCGCGGCAATTTTCAAAGTACAACTCTGCATCGCGCAGTTTTCAAATCTCAAAATACAAACCGGCCATATTCAGGTAGGTGTTGAATACCTCGAGGTTTTGCTTGCCGCCATTCAACGAGATTTTAATCTGGACGGACTTTTCAAAATTGACCAGCGACTCTTTGAAGCGGCCCATGTCCGACAACGTGACTCCAATGTTGTTGTACGATTTAGTAACATCTACATTGTTCTCACCAAACAAATCCAGCCGGATCGCCAGCCCTTGCCTGAATGCCCCCAGTGCTTTTTTGTAGTCGCCCAAATACTTGGTAGCGATGCCCATGTTGTTTACAGTCCGCGCGAACTCTACGCATCGCTCGGTTTTGAGCCGTCGCCATACCTCCGAAGCGGCTTGGAAACTGACCTGTGCGATATTAAATGCTCCGAGGCCAATGGACTGCTTGCCCAGTGTTTCCAACAAATCAACAGCATCCAAATCCAGGTAGGGGGACTGCGCAGCGTTGAGGCGAAGGGCTGTCAGGGCAGAATCGAGCGAGGCCGAAAACTCCAGAGAATCAAATTGCTGGTAAGCTGCGTTGAGCAGGCGGCGGGCAGCGACAGTATCAGATGTTTGAGAAAAAAGAGGAGATAAGCCTGCAAAACACAGGCATAGTACGATAAAGAGGACTGTTTTGATAATTAAGATGGTAATGCCGAATGGTCAGCGAAAGTCGCTGGTTGTTTCCCGGCTAAGGTAGATGAGGTTATGATAAAAAACAAATATGAGGCTGTCTCATAAGGTCTAAATTCAGACAGGATGGACAGGATTTAACAGGATTTACGTCTTTTTCACGTTAAATTCTGTTAAATCCTGCCCATCCTGTCAAAAAAATTTACTTATGAGACTACTTCGTAAGATGAAGTTCCTGTCTATGGGTGCGCTTAGCGCCCACACTCCACCTCCAACTTCTGCACCCGTACTGTTTCACCCGACTGAAAACGCACGAAATAGGTGCCTGCCGCCCAACTACCTAATGCGATCTCAGCTTGGTAATCGCCGGCTACCTGTTCGCTGCTTTGATTCAGGACAAGACGTCCCATCGCATCGAAGATCTGGATGCGAACTGCGTCAGCCGTTGCAAGTGAATAAGGGAGCACTGCATGGGTTAGAGCGGGGTTGGGGAAGACTTGGCCAACCTGCGCTAGCCCGGCATTCGGAGCAACAGAACGCTCTGTAGTTTCCGTCGGCACGCTCGTTGGTTGTTCCGACGCTTGTTGCGGCTCCTGCCGCATCGGCCCGGCACTATGGCCTGCAAAGGACGGCAATTGGTAAACCTTTGCGCCAGGCTCGGAGAAATCCCCTGAGTTGAAATTCAGTGCACAGATGCCGAAGGTGCCCTGATCGTTGTCATAGCCCCACATCCGAACGTATATCCAGGTGCCCGGCTGGCCCTGTATGACCACAGCGGGCATCGCGTTGCCGGTGAAGTTGTCGTCCTCACAAACGATATAGGAGAGGGAATTGCACGATCCCCAGTATACGGCCATCACTCCGTCGTCGAGCGAACCTGCCGCAGTGCGGAAGCTCACAAACCCGGAGGCGGGTATAGGAGTGGCATACCATACATCGCGTGGAAGCGAAGTGCCGCAGGTTGAGCCGCTGTATGTAGACGTCGCACCCGAATTGTTGCCTGTTGTCCAGTTTTGAGCGGAGTAACTGCTCAATACGGTGGCAGTACATGGATTGTCGTTGCCGGGTGCATTGGATAGGGTGGTGACCCATGCGCTGGAAGCGTAATTGCTGGTAGTGCTACCGCTGCATATCGTGCGAACCTGCCACTCGTATGTAGTGCCAGGCGTCATATAAATGACCCCCATTTGAGAATTGGAAGTGGTGCCAAGGTCAATCCATGTACTGGCGCCTGAAGCACGGAGTCGTACTTGATAGCCACCGGAAGCGCCGCTTACATCTGCCCAATCCAGCGTCGCTGTTGTCTGTGCGACGGAGAAGGAGGTCAGGCTGGTGGGCACATTGCAAGTACCTCCGCCGCCTCCGCTGCCGAAATTGCGCAAATCTGACCATTCTCCCTGAACACTGGTGCTGCCGAAATTGGCGACCACCTGCGCGTGGTAGATGCTGCTGCCTGAAAGCCCAGTAATGTTGCGGGAAGTTCCGCTTACTGTCACAGTAGTCCAGGTGCTGGCAGAGGTGAGTTTGTATCGAAGTGAGTAATTGGTCGCTCCGTTGATGGCGTTCCAGTTAGCTGTTGCGCTGCCTCCAGAGATGGCCGATACTGTGAGCGTCGGCTTGGCCGCCCGGCGCACTGCATTCAAGGCGTTGATCCTGCCATATCCCATTTCAACGTTCCACGTACCCAAGGGTTTGGACGATTGATTCGAGTAGCTGTAGCCGCCCACCTTCTCTGTGGTTGTCTGGAGTATTTCGGCCAATTGTGCGCCTGTGAGGTTGGTATTGACCGAAGCGATCAGCCCTACTACACCAGCTGCGATCGGGCAAGCTGCTGAAGTGCCGCCGAAAGAGTAATAATTGCCGGAAGCATAGCCGGCATAGCCGCTGCGGTCGGGTGCGAGCGTATTGTTGCCTGGCACCATGACTTTCAGTATGTCGCCGTAGTTCGAGGAAGCTGTACGGTAGTCGCTCTCGTTCGAGCTGCCGACCCCGATCACGCCACTGTAGTTGGCCGGCCGCTGCGACTTGTTTTGGCCGTCGTTGCCGGTAGAGGCCAGCACCACGGCGCCTTTGCCGCTCCGACTGTTGGTGCGCATAGCGTTGTAAGCCTGCTCTTCCGCAGCAAAGTATCCGCCGCCGCCCCAGCTGTTGCTGACGGCCACTACGCCGGCAGTTTGTATAATGCGTTGGGCAGCACGGGTAATAATCTCCGAACTGGTCTGAAATCCGTTGTTGCTATTACTGTTGTAACCGATCACGATCGGCAGCACTTTGACCGCATAGCCGATGCTCGCCACACCTTTGGAGTTGTTTGTGTTGGCCCCTACCAAGCCGGCGCAAGGGGTGCCATGGTTGGCATACTGATTCTCAGGCGAAGGATCATTGTCGTTGTTCACAGCGTCGTAGGCGGCAATATATTTACCCGTCATGTCCTCATGGCTCATATCGTAGCCGCTGCCGTCTACTACAGCTACCACAACACTGGAGTTTCCTTTGGTGATGTCCCATGCTTCGCGGGCATCAATATCGCGGTCGCTGCTCTGGTGCAGAAACCATTGTGAACCGTGGTTGGGATCATTGGGTGTATGATGTGAGCGCGCCTGACGGCTAAAGTCAGCATGGGCGAATACTGCCAGACCTGTTTCTTGCAATTGATTGCCCAAATCAATTGGATTGGCAAAGCGCGGGGTTTTGAACACGAAAACATCGGTCTCGCCCCCCAAATCAAGTACTTCGGATAATTCGAGACCCAGTTCACCGCAACGGTTCAGCAGCATGGTTTCCCAAGACGCCTCTTTGGCACGCAGAATGATCCGATCTGCTACCAGTAATTCGTCGCCCTCTGCATTGCGGTATACAGGCGCGATATTGTGAATGCGCTCGTCGGTCTGAAGGCGTGCACGCAACGCGGCTGTCATGTGTTGTCCGGCCGTTTGATAGCGGCAAGCGTGGATCGGGCCATGAAAATTCGGCTCTGCCAGCCCGGTTTCAGAGGACTCCAGTTCCGTCGGAAGGGATTCTGATCTGAAGCCCCGTTCGTTGGAAAATGTGATCATGACCGCGCCTGGTACTTCTGACAAGCTGATTTTTTGATCAAAATAGTAGTAAAATGCCTGCCTGGATTGTGCCCGGACCGGTGCGGCTATGCGGAAAGAGAACAGCGCAAGTAGGCAATACAGCAAAAATCCGGGGTGAAGGGAGATCTTTTTCATCGTGTAGATAAGTCTTTTTGTGAAACGTTGACCATTAGTGTGCATTTCTCGAGTTGGTGCCCAATAGAGCGGCAGTTTTTTTGAAATTTTTTCGGAATATCCATTGAAGGTGAGAGTCAGCAGCAGACACGCGGTTAGGAACGGGCAAATAATAACTTGTAAATTTGATATGCTTTCTTTTCACCCAGATGACCCATCTTTTTGATTAAATAGCCCCACTATTCGCTCAAAAAGATAGCCCATCTGAGCAAAAACCAATCTATCTGAAACTTACAAGTTATTATTTGCCCGTTCCTTAGCATAGGATTAAAAAAAATCCGGCAGACCGGGCGAATGCCCAGCCTGCCGGGAAAAAGATGATCCTACGCTTCGACTTTTTCTCAAAACTTACTGCCCTGTGACTACAAAACTAGTCCGCCACCAGCGGCCTTCTGATTCCAACACGAGCCAAAAAGTACCACTAACTGTATCGTGCAGCGTGATTGGAATAGTACTGTAACCGGACTGAAATGATATTGACTGACTCATGATTGATTGGCCGACCGTATTAAAAATCCGTAGATGGCCGCTCCAGGAATGCTTCGACTCCAATTGCAACTGGAACCTGCCGCTGTTGGGGTTCGGCACAATTTGGGCAGCCGCTCACGGCTACATTGACCGACAACGGGTTGCTTTCTACCATGATGGGGACATTTTTAGGCGCGGCAGAACAATTGTTGGAAGTGCCGACCACCGAATAACTGACTGTACCCACCGTTGTCGGCACCGCTTTCACGGTGCTGCTGATGGCGGAAAGCAAGCCCGCCGCGCCGTCCCACTGGTAGAGCGCAGCACCGGTAGCGGTGAGCAAAACCGTGTCGCCCAAGCAGATAGCACTTGGGCTGGCGAAAGCCTGCACAACCGGCACGGCATTGACCTCCACTTGGGCCGTAGTCGTAGCACTGCACCCGTTGTTGCCCATGCCGACCACCGCGTAACTCGCCGTGCCCGGCGCGATCGGTGTGGCGGTCACCGTCGTGCCTGAATTGGCCGACAGCCCCTGTCCTGTCCAGCTGTACTGGCTGGCACCCGAAGCAGTAAGCGTAACGCTACCGCCTAGGCAAACTGCTGATAAAGATGGGTTTGCATCCACCATTGGGGCGGTTTTTACTTGAATAGTGACGGTTTGCACCAGTGAAGTGCAGCCGTTGGCGGTGCCTTTTACGGTGTAGGTGTAACTGCCCGGCAAGGTGGGCGTAGCCGTTACCGATGCGCCTTGTATGGCGCTCAGACCTTGCCCGGCCCACTCGTAGGTGTCAGCCCCCTGCGCATTCATCGGAACGCTTTGACCCAGACAAATTTCATTGGCGGACACAGAGATATTGATCGTCGGCACGGCATGAACCTGAATGGTGAGCGTGATGGGCGCGTCCACACAGTTGCCGGTGCTGCCCACGATGGTATAGGTTGTTGGCCCGATGGCGGTCGGTGTGGCCGATACGATGGGGCCAGAGTTGCTGCTCAGCCCATTGCCCTGCCAGAGAAAGTTGTTGGCGCCGCTGGCCGAGAGCAGCACGGACGCTCCGAGACAGATGTTGTTGCCGCCGCTCACGGTCTGAGCTTTCACATCCACGACGGTGATGTGGCCGAGTTTGGTGGCTGTGTTGCTGCCCGCAGAGTTGGTGGCGGTCAGGATCACGTCGTACACGCCGGGTGTACTGTATGTCACGGTGGGGTTGGACAAATTGGATGTACTGGGAGTACCGCCGGGAAATTGCCAAGCCCAAGCGGTGGGGTTGTTTTGGGATTGGTCGGCGAAACTGAGGGTGCCAGCACCTACCTGAACGCAAGTGGATGAGGTGGAGAAATTGGCGATTGGCGGCACGATGCCGGAATTCACGGTGATGGTGGCCGTTTGCGAAGCGGTGCCGCAAGGCCCGGTGGCGGTGAGTGTGACGGTGTAGGTTCCGGTGGCCAAGAATTGTACGCCCGGATTTGGGTCTGTCGAACTGCTCGGGTTGCCGCCGGGGAAATTCCACGAATACGCGGTGGCATTGGTGGAGACATTGCTGAAGTTCACAGTCAGTCCGGCGGTGCCGCTGCTGGGGTTGGCGGTGAAAGCGGCGGTGGGCGGAGTGCCTGTGGTGACGGCTATGGATGCAGAGGCTGAGCTGGTGCCGCAACCGTTGCTGACGGATGCGGAGTAACTGCCAGGTGCCGACACGGTGATGTTCGCTCCGCTGGCCCCGTTGCTCCATTGCACGGTGCAGCCGGGGCAGGGGTTCTGCACCGAAAGCACCACCGAGGGGTTGCTGGTACAGAGTGCGGTCAGGCCATTCGCAGCGATGGTGGGCGCAGCGGGCGGAGTGCCGACGGTGACGGTGACGGGTTGCGAAGGGGCGCTTGGCCCGCAGCCGTTGCTCATGGCGGCAGTGTAAGTGCCTGCTGTGCTGACAGTTGTGCTGTTGCCAACAGTGCCGTTGCTCCATTGCACGGTGCAGCCGGAGCAAGGATTGGTGACGGTGAGCGTCAGGCTATTGCCGTTGCAGAGGCTCTGGTTGCCGCTCGGGTTGAGGATGGGATGGGGCGACGGCGTACAGCCGACTTGGGTGATTTCTACCGTCGGGCTAAGGTTGCAGCCGTTGAGTTGTAGCAGGATGTTTCGGCTCTGCGTGGCCGTGTTGGTGGCGTAGGTGTAAGTGATGGTAGCGTTGCCTGTGCCGCTCGTTGGGTTGAGGCTCAGCCACGCGGGGAGGTTGGCAATCGCCCAGGTGCAGTTGGAGTTGATGCTGAAGGTGCCGCTGCCAGCGGGAGCGTTCACGGTGATGTTATTGGGGGTGGCGGCGAGGGTGGGTGGCGTGGTGGCGCAGGAATAGTTGGCGCTCCAGCCCGACCTTATTTGTGAGCCGCCTGTGCGAAATGTGATGTGCATCTTGCCGCTGGCGGCGGTCAAGGTTGGAGGGAGGCTACTCCCGCTGAATGGACCAGGTATCAGCAAAGGCCCGGAGGTGTTGTTGCCATCGTACACCCGCACGAAGTCAAATCCGCTCTCGGTGTTGAACTCTGTGAAATTCAAGGTGACAGAGCTCGCACCCGGTGGGCTGATGGTCCAGGAGCAGTCGAGGTTGTTGCCGTAGTAAAAGTTGCCGCTGCCGTCGGTGATGGTGCCGCTACAGCTGGTAATGTTAGTGTTGCCAGAGCAGATAGGCACTGTGGAGCATGAATAATTTGCACTCCAACCAGCCGCGGTGCCCGAACCATCTGTCTTGAAAACAAGGTGCATAGACCCACTGTTTGCGCTCAAAGTCGGTGGCAGATTAGCACCCTCGTACTTTCCAAGAGATGGGGCGCTATCGTCGGTTCCGTCATAAATTTCTACAGATTCAAAATCATCTGTATCGAACTCAGTGAACGTGAGCGTGACCGATGCCGCGCCCGGCGGGCTGATGGTCCAAGAGCAGTCCAGATCATTGGAGTAATTGCTCATACCGCTGCCGTCTGATACGGTGCCAGAGCAGGCGGTCAGCACCGTGTTTCCGAAGCAGGTGACGGGGACTGCGATGCCTGACACCATGATCGAGAAAATCTGCTTCCCGCCAGACAAAGTGGCTCCTTTGTGGGTAATTTGGACGGTATACAACCCTGCTGGCAAATCTTCTTCAAACACCTGCTCCACGTTGTCGCGGAAGTTGTCGCCCTTCGTGGCGGCGGCGTCGGGCGAATTGGGGTTAAGTCGCCAAGGAAAATAGGTGATGTCCTCGGCGGATGTAACCCGCAAGTCCAGGTCATTGATCAAGCGCAGCGTGGCGGGGTTGAGGGAAGGTGCCGAGGGGGGGGCTGCCGGGTCTGTCCATGCTATCGTGACTTTGAAGCCTTCAGAGTCTGCGCTGTGATAAAAAGTGAGGGTGCGGGTGTGGCCGCTGTTGAGCGAGTCCTTGCTCCTGAACCAGTTGGTGCGCTCTGCGACTGGCGCATCCCATGCGTTGGTGAGAAAGTCAGCCGCTTTTCGAGTGTCCATTACTCCCCAGCCGGATTCGTAATCGGGGCCTTCGTCGGCAGAGCCAGCGCTCCAATCGTCGGCAGTATGAATCACCAATGCTTTGTATGCAGAAGCGCGAAGAGCCGTACCAGGCTCCAGATTTGACCAGTGCTCCCGAAGCAACTGGATAGACCCCGTGACAGAAGGTGCTGCCATGGAGGTGCCGTAATAAATGTCATACGCTGAGTTGTTCGTTGAAATACATGAAAAGGTGGGGTCACCTTTTGCCATTACATCAGGCTTGATGCGGCCATCATCGGTCGGGCCCCAGCTGCTGAATGTACTCATGGAAGGGGACCACAAACCGCCGCCGAGATCCTCCACTTCGAGAGCACCTACCGGGATGATATTTTTTGCCGTGGATGTTGTCGGTATACAATCGAAGCGATCTGTACCACCGTCTGGCTGGCGAACGACTGTACTTTGCACCCAAGTACCTGAATTGGGCGGGGTTTGCACCCAGTGTGAACCAGTGCCAGAATCGTCTCGGTCATTGCCAGCTGCCCAAACGGACACATAGAAAGGGGCGTTATAGATGATGTTGTCCACGCTTTGGGTCGCCGCATCGTAAAAGCCAAATCGGTATTCCTCCGTAGCACTGATCGAAGTATTGCCCCACCACTCCAAGCGGTTGTTCATATCGGAATTGATGTTCTACCCGCATATTTTACCGTAAGAATGGTTGGAGAGCCCCCAGTTGTTGGCTGCCTGAGTGGTCATTTCGCTGATGTCGTTGTTGAAGTCAAAGGCTCGAAGCAGTGACTGATACGCCATACCTTTGGCATTCGGGTTGACTCCTGTGGCGCACATCGTGCCAGCCACATGGGTAGCATGGTCATCTAATGTGGCTGCGCCATCTATCTGCGATACACGCCCCGTCAGTTCTTGGTGGGTGCTACGCACCCGCCCGGCATCCCAGATCATCATGGCGGAGTAGTTGCTGCCAGTCAAATTCAACCCTGCGTCGCCTCCCGGCCATAGTTCCTCAGTTCCGATGAACTGCGCTGCTACCAGATTGTCGGTCTGGTAGTAGGCGAGTTGCCCACTATCGTCGAAGCCTTGCAGTGAGAAGCTGCCGCCATCCCGGGTGGTGCCCTCGATGGGCATCCCGGCGGCACGGGCCACTCCGATGGCCCGCTCCCGCTCGGCATAGTAGCGGATGCTGTCCTGCCGTGCCTTAGCGAGCAGGTAAGCCGAGTTGGTTTCGCGCAGCGCGTCCGATTCGCGGTCGAGGATGATAGGTGGATTCATTTGTGCGGTGAGCATAACTGTACTCGTGAAGACTACTGTTGTTGCCCAGATCCATTGTCGGACAAGTTTTTGAGCCGTGGTCATGGAAAAATAATGTTTAGATTGTGAAGGAATAGGAGCAGGTGTATGAGAAATTTGCGAACATCCCTTGCGTTAAGTGCGGGTTGCAAGGATTGGTCTGCACAACCCTTTGCGGTGCCCAAGTGCCGCCCACTTTTTTCACAAAAAACATTTCTGTTTCTTTCCCGAAATTTGCCCGCCCAAACCCCCATTTCGCTCCAGCACATGATCCGACACGTCCTGTTTTTTCTCTTCATATTCCTGGCTGTTTCAGGCATCGCCCAAAAGCCCATTGACCTCAAAAAAGCGGCAGAGAAACACTACGCCAACGGCCTTTGGTCCGAGGCATTGACCGCCCTCGAACAATACCAAGCTGTCAAACCCGGCGATATCGGTGTGCTGACCAAACTCGGCATCGTCCACTACCGGCTCCACCAGCCCGACAAGGCCCGCAAGTACCTGGACTACTTGCTCACCCAAAACCCGCAGAGCAAAGACCCCGACCTGCACTATTACCTCGCCCGCACCCTGCACGGTCAGCAGGAATGGGCACGCGCCATCGCAGCCTACAAAAGTTACCTGCGCGCCGCCGGCGAGCGGCATCCGTACCGCGCCAACGCGGCCGACAACATCCGCCGCTGCCTGAGCGGCATGACGATCCGTACCAATGACGGGGTGGCGCTCGTCGAAAACCTCGGCGACCGCGTTAATACGGTGGGTGATGAATTTGCTCCCGTGCCATCGG
>Ga0209181_10002347_pt1 | contig 31234 bp, 27 predicted proteins | sample MAT05_FD_187208 | JGI IMG/M metagenome (GOLD analysis project Ga0209181, IMG submission 187208) | Freshwater microbial communities from Lake Fryxell liftoff mats and glacier meltwater in Antarctica - MAT-05 (SPAdes) (version 2) | ecosystem: Environmental > Aquatic > Freshwater > Ice > Liftoff... | reverse complement strand
TCAAAAAGCTGTTCCGTGCGCTGTGTAATTTGCATTGCGTCCATATTGAAGACATCTCCGACGAAATGCATGAATTCAATCGCAGTCAGTTTGTCGTAGGTGAACGGGAAATCGGGGACGTAGGCGAGTTGCGACTTGGCTTTTTCGGGCTCCTTCTGGATGTCATACCCGCCAATCACCGTACTCCCCGCTGTCGGCCTCAGAAGCCCTGCGAGCATTTTGATCGTCGTGGTTTTCCCAGCACCGTTGGGACCGAGAAACGCAAAAAACTCCCCCTGTTTGACGTCCAGATTGATGTCATCCACGGCTTTCAATGAGCCGAAGTGTTTACTGAGGGAATGAATCTGAATCACGTGTATTGCCTGCGAAATGAGTAAATGGAGGGAGGAGCCTGCATCCTTAAACAGGCAGTGCCCGGCGGGCAATACCGAAAGCCCCTATTGCGGGGTGTGATTGGAATATGGGGCGACAGTCTTTCTTCTTTCACCTCATCCACTTCCAATCACGCACCATAATCCCCTTTCCTTTTATATGCGGCTTCCACTAAGCAGCACGCGTGAAAAAAGCCCTTTCGTTCATCATCTGGCTCATGGTTGCCCTCGCCGGTGCAGGCGCTTACGCCGCCATGGCGATCAAACAAAACGAGACCGTGAGTTCCGCCTATGTGCTCGTCGCCGCGCTTTGCACTTACGCCATCGGCTATCGCTTTTACTCCAAGTGGGTGGCGACAAAAATCCTGATGCTGGATGATCTCCGGGCAACACCCTGTGAAGTGCATGAAGACGGACGCGATTTTGTCAAAACGAACAAGTGGATCGTGTTCGGGCATCACTTCGCAGCGATCAGCGGTCCTGGACCACTTGTCGGCCCCGTGCTGGCTGCGCAGTTCGGATATTTACCGGGAACAATCTGGCTCCTGATCGGCTGCGTGCTGGGCGGAGCCGTGCAGGATTTTGTGATCCTCTTCGCGTCGCTCCGGCGTGACGGACGATCCCTCGCGCAGATGGTGCGTGACGAGCTCAACAAGACGGCAGGCGTCGTGGGCGTGATCGCGATCCTGGCAATCATGATCATTCTTCTGGCCGTCCTTGCGCTGGTCGTCGTGAACGCGCTGGCGGAAAGCCCCTGGGGCGTCTTCACCATCGCCGCGACCATTCCCATCGCGATGTTTATGGGCGGTTATCTCCGTTTCATCCGAGTCGGCAAGGTGCTGGAAATTTCGATCATCGGCGTGATTCTCCTCTTGGGTGCAGTTTGGGGCGGACAATGGATTTCGCATCACGAAACGCTAAAGAGCGTCTTCACGATGGAAGCCACGCCGCTCGCTTGGTCGATTGTCGCCTATGGATTCGCGGCCAGCGTGCTGCCGGTCTGGCTGTTGCTCGCGCCACGCGATTACCTCAGCACATTCATGAAGCTGGGAACCATTCTGCTTCTCGCAATCGGCACGTTCATTCTACTGCCCGATCTGAAAATGCCTGCATTCACCAAGTTTGTGGACGGCACCGGGCCCGTTGTTCCCGGCAAATTATTCCCGTTCTGTTTCATCGTAGTCGCCTGCGGTGCGATCTCTGGATTTCACACCCTCATTTCCAGCGGTATAACTCCCAAGATTATCACCCGGGAAAAGCACAGTCGCCCGATTGGATACGGGGCGATGTGCCTCGAATCGCTCGTTGCCATTATGGCCATGATCGCCGCCTGCACACTCGATCAAGGCGTATATTTTAGTATCAACCACCCAAAGCCGCCCGGAATGACCGATGCCGCAGTCGTGGAAAAAGTTGCCGCAATGGGTTTTGCTGTCACGCCTGTGCAGATGGAAAATCTCGCCAAAAGCGTGCAGGAAACTTCCCTCGTCGGACGCACTGGAGGCGCATCCACACTTGCCGTCGGAATGGCGAATCTCTTCGCAAAGGCCTTCGGGGAAAGCTGGCTTGCGATCTGGTATCACTTCGCGCTGATGTTTGAGGCGCTGTTTATTCTCACCACGCTCGACGCCGGAACACGGGTCGGCCGCTATTTATTACAGGACGCGCTCGGACGAATATGGCCGCGTTTCGGCGACACAAAGAGTCTCCTCGCCAATATCACCGCCAGCGGTTTGATCGTTGCGCTGTGGGGCTACTTTCTGATCGGCGCGGTGAACGATCCCAACGGAGGAATCAAAGCACTCTGGCCTATCTTCGGAATCGCAAACCAGCTCCTAGCCAGCATCGCGTTATGTCTCGCCACCACCATCCTTATCAAAATGCAGCTGATCCGAAAGGCGCGCATCCGTCTGGCGCTCATAACGCTCATTCCACTTTGCGCGCTCCTAGTCGTCACCGGCACTGCCGCAGTGCAGAAAATCTGGCATCCGGCACCCGCAATCGGGTTTCTCGCCAGAGCGGAGCAGCTCAAGACGACCACCATTCCCCAGCTTGAGGCGAAACTGGAGACGGCTCGCAACACTCCCGACGAGAAAGCCGCGACCCTTGCACTCAAGAGCGCGCACACCCAGCTATTCAATCAACGCCTCGACGTCTTCGTCACAGGAAGCTTTCTCACACTGGTGATCATCATTGTGTGCCTCAGCGTTCACGAATGGCTGCTTCTCCTTACCGGGCGCAAAGCACCAGTTTTGAGCGAAACCGAACCCGTCTGGCTTCCACCGGATCCACCTTCTGCAAATACAATCAACGCCATAAGCGCCATCGCGCTGGGTGTGGCCTTGGTCAAAGAAGTCTCCGGACAAGCCGCCATGGAACGCGAACAAACCGCCCAGATTTGCGAGTGCGCCAAAGACCCCACCAAAGCCCGCCGCAACGTGTATCTCTCAGTCACCGACCAGCAGTTCCAGACCCCGAACCGCTGCTGTTAAAAAGCATTTACCACGGCGAAGCCGCAAAGTACCGCATGCTTCCAACTTGCGCCTGCCCACATTGCTACGCAAAGCGTTGCAGACAGGACATCGGGTGTGATTAAAAGCTGATGTGGTAAGGAGAACCTCATTACCAAGCTGGAGCTTGTTAACGAGGGCGCACGGATGGTTTTGTCGCCACTCAACCGCATCAGCTTTTAATCCCACCTAGGGCATTCCACGGAGATCAATCATAGACACGTTTCGCCGCGCAAGCTGCAAGCATACGCTACGCTACATTGTTCCACTCCTCTGGCTTCGCCAGTTCTCACACTTTAGACGTAATCACATTCCACTGAAGACTGTCCGAATCATTTCTGCTGTTTGGTTTCTGTGTCTTTCCGTGTTTTCCGTGGACAACCCATTTGAATCGCTACGCACAGATTCAGTAAGACGTCCCAATATCCGAAATCCGAAATCGCCAATCCGAAATCCCCCTACTTCCCAACAGGCAAATAGGCCGGTGGTTTCGGGTTCAACATCTCCAACACCTTGTTCTTCATCGCGAAGGCGCAGAAATGATTTCCCAGCGGAGTGTAGTGGCCAATGAAATGACGCTGGAGGTAACGCTCTATCGGCACGTTGTATTCGGTAAAGTCAGCCATGTGCGCATCCATCATATCCACGAACGGGATGTTCTTTTCGCGGAGCCAGTCCACAAATGGCTGATCAAACCGCTTCTTCTCTTTTGCAAAGCGGGCAAGCCCCATTGTACTGCATGACAGCACCACGAGCGCTTTCTTTCCTTTCGCCTTCGCATACGCAGTCATTTGCTCCACCACCCACTGACTCGACATCAGCGCCGCATTATTGAGCAACTCCTGAGCAGATTCGCTCGCTGTCCCGCCCGAATCTGTCCGCGTACGAATGCCGTGTGTCGTCGCGAGATCAAGCACCGCCTTGTAAGCAGCATCCGGATTGCCGCCTTTGGCATTGGCGTGTGCCAGCATGATCTTTAAAACAAAGTCGTCCTTGAAGCGCTCCGTCACCCAGTCGAGATCACAGAGCTTGTAAATATCCTCCTGCTTCGGACACGGATTCGGCCTTTCCTCAAACGTCCCGTCTTTGGTGTTGGGGACGAGATGAGGAAGGGTGGGACATAAAAACTTTTCGTCCTTAAACGCGCGGATCTAACACCATGCGTCGATGTTGCGGTAATGATCGTCGTCGTAGATGTTCAGGATCACTAAATCCGCCGGACAACGCTCTTCTTCATATTTCATCCGCAACCACGCCTGATAAACGCTCCAGGCACCAATCCCGAAATTCCGCACTGGCTCGCCGAGATGCGCCGCCAAAACCTCCTGCCAAGTTTCGCCTTCATTCACCTGATGTCCCTGCGTGAAGCTATCCCCATAGGTATTGATCCGGCAGGGCTTGTCGGCGTTACCAATCATCTTCCGTTCGTGAAACGGATTGGTGCTGTAAGTGTAGGTCGAAACCGCGCCGTCCACACCGTCCTGAAAGCGTTCATCACGCAGCAGCCAGCCCCATTCGGAGTGATATTTCGCAAAGCGAATCTTTCCAGAAAACCAGTCATCCACCTCCTGCTTCGAATAAATCATCTTCGAAAGATAACTCCGCGCATCCACCTGATCAGTCGGCTTGGTTTGGGCAAAAACCTGTCCTGCTCCCACCGCAGCAGCGCCCGCCGTTAACGTCTGGATAAAATCACGCCGTGTCTGGTTGTGCATCATTCCTTACAACCCTAAAGCTAGGCAGATTGCCAGCACTCTGTCGTTCGCTAATGAATGGATATAGAAAGCGGCGAAAACGCCCGAACTACGTACAATCCCCCAGCTTTCTTTCCGGTTTCCGCGTTCCGCTATCCGGTCTTGCTACTTCCTCTCCGCCAATGGCACGACTTTCTTCCCGACCGCCGGACCCACGTATTCGCTGAGCGGACGGTAAAGGCGATTGTCGGCAAGCTGCTCGAGCACGTGGGCGGTCCAGCCTGCGGTGCGTGAGATGGCGAAAACGGGGGTGAAAAGATCGGTCGGAATATCAAGGCTATAATAAACAGTCGCCGAATAAAAATCCACATTCGCATTCAGTCCCTTCTTCTCTTTCATCACCGCAGCGATGCGCTCGCTCATCCGAATCCATTTTGGCTCGCCGAGCTGCTGGGTGAGCTTCACCGCCATCGCCTGCAAGTGCGGCGCACGCGGATCGAGCACTTTGTAAACGCGATGCCCGATACCCATGATCTTTTTTTTATGCTCAAGCGCGTCATCCAGCCAGTGATCCACATTATCCTCCGAACCAATCTCTTGCAGCATGTGAATCACCCCTTCGTTTGCCCCGCCGTGCAGAGGTCCTTTCAAAGTGCCGATCGCCGAGGTGATCGCCGAATACATATCACTGAGCGTAGCCACCGTCACGCGGGCGCTGAAAGTGGATGCATTCATCCCGTGATCCGCATGGAGCACATAAGCGACATCCAACGTGTCCTCCGCCTCTTTAGTCGGCACTTCGCCGTTGATGAGATAGAGGAAATGCGCGGCTTCTCCCAGATCCTTGCGGATGGGTGGGAGGTCCTTACCCTGACGCGACCGATGATAATACGCAGCGATGATTCCGATCCGGGCCGTGATGCTCACCGCGCGGTCGTGGTTGCGGTCCACGGAGCTGTCGTCAATGTGGCTGTCATACAACCCCAGCATAGAAACCGCCGTGCGGATCACATCCATTGGGTTTGCGCTTGCAGGCGCTTTTTTCAAAAACTCAATCACCCCCTCGGGCAGATCGCGATGATCCCTCAGATTCTGCGTGAGATCCTGCAATTGTTTGGCCGTGGGCAGCTCACCATACCAGAGCAGATGCACCACTTCCTCAAACGAGACCTTACCGGCGAGTTCGTTGATGTCATACCCGCTATAAATCAACTGACCGATATCGCCGAGCACATCGGAGATACTGGTGGAATTGGCGATGATACCTTCAAGACCTTTTGCTATGACCGACATAAAAAATGATTCAGGTTAAAATTCTCGATTGGAACCAAAGCGACAACGCGCAATTGGTTCCACCGCTTAAGCGGCGAACTCACCTTGTTCCATCCTCGCGCTGACAGGCAAGCGTGAAGCTGCTGTGTTTTTAAAAACATTGAGATGAATTTGGGATCGCGGGTCGTAAATTGCGGATTGGTTTGCACCGGGCATTTCAACGGATTTGACTCAAAGAAATCCAGCTTCCACAGCTTTTAAACAGGTTCCGCTACAACTTTCGCATTTCGTCATTTCTCAAACTCCATACTTAAAACTCGCCACTAGAAGCGATTAAGAGCAGACAAATATAACCCGTTTACTTCTACCCATGACATCAAACACGCCTTCCATTATTCCTGTCACCCGTCGCTCTTTTCTCGGCCGCAGTGCCGCTGGTCTGGCTGGGGCAGCGCTCGTTTCGGGCTTTCCTCACATCAGCAACGCGCAAGATGCAAAGGCAATTCGCATCGGAATCGTAGGATGCGGCGGACGCGGCTCCGGCGCTCTCGCGGATGCCATGAACGCCGACCCGAACGTGGTGTTGATTTCCATGGGCGACACCAATCCGGAGCAGTTGGAGACTTCTTTCAAAAACATCTCCGTCTCCAAACCCGAACAAGTAAAAGTGGATGCCGCAAACCGCTTTGTCGGGCTGGACGCCGTGGACAAGGTGCTCGCGACCGACATCGACATCGTCCTCCTCACTACACCTCCTGGGTTTCGTCCGGCGCATCTCCACAAAGCCATCAATGCTGGTAAACATGTCTTCTGCGAGAAACCACTCGGCGTGGACGCACCATCCATCCGCCACGCGCTGGAAGCGGTAAAGAAGGCAAAGGAAAAGAATCTCGCGATCCAAAGCGGCTTTTGCTGGCGGTATAATCTCGCGGAACGCGCCACCTGGGAAAAGCTGCACGCTGGCGTGATTGGCGACATCCGTTGCTATTACGGCACCTATCTCGGCGGCAATGCTTGGGCACCCAAGGACCGCAAACCCGAATGGAGCGATTTCGAGTATCAGCTTCGCAACTGGATTTATTACACCTGGCTTTCCGGAGATCATCTCGTCGAACAGGCCGTGCATTCCGTGGATAAAATGAGCTGGGCGTTTAAAGACGTGCCACCTGTCAAATGCACCGCGCTCGCCGGACGTCAGCAGCGGGTGGAACCACAATATGGCAACATCTACGATCACTATTCCGTGATGTATGAATACCCGAACGGCGGCCGCGGCTTCATTTTTGCCCGTCAGCAGCAGGGTTGTTCCAATGAGAACAGCGATTACATCATCGGCTCCACCGGCACTGGAACGGTGAACGGATTCCGTCCGCTCCACCGCCTCACACCCGACGAAGGTCCAGCGTGGGATTACGAAAAGAGCGGGGGCGAAAAGAACCAGATGTATGTGCAGGAACACAAGGAGCTCATCGCCAGCATCCGCGAAGGCAAACCGGTTAATTTAGGCGAGCAACTCGCCCACAGCTCCATGCTCGCCATCATGGGCAGGATGAGCGCTTACACCGGACAAACCATCACTTGGGAAGACGCCATCGCCTCCAACGAGACCTTTGCTACCGGCGACATCAACGAACTCAAGATGGATAGCAAAGCCCCGGAAGTTGTCGTCCCCATCCCCGGTCGTTACAAGCTGCCGAAAACCTCCTGACCTCCGGCCTGCTTACGGCAATTCCGAGTAATATAACAGGTCATCACTGAAGCGGGTTTTTCCACTTTAATCCTGAAAAACGATGAAAGTCCGTATCCGAACTATGGAGTTCTGCCTGATGCTCCAATGCAAGCGCCGCAAGCTGAACATCTGTGGTTAGATTAACCTAGAATTGGCGTTAGAAAATAACCACGAAGGACCCAAAGGCGCGAAGGATAGGCAATTAGCAGCCAAATCAGCCCGTGGTGAATCTCACCCTATTGGTGAGCGCACTTTACAGTCCTTTTCATTCATAATGCCTTTTACTTCGCGCCTTTGCGCTCTTCGCGGTTCATCTCCCTTACCGCTTCTAGGATTAACGGAACTCTTCCAAATCCCCACGAAAATGAAGCGCGAAAGCATTCGTGTCCGCCCACCCGGACACCGTGAAACATCACCTCCGCCATTTTCGTCCCGTTCAGTAACCGGGCAACGTCCATCATCAGTTCGGCATCGGCAATCAGGCGCTCTACTTCCTCGCCGCGAGTGCCTGCCCAGTATTTCAAATCATGTAAAAAGCAGGCGGGATAAATACTGATCCCATTGCACTCATTCACCCACCCCGTGCAGCCATCACTTGAAAACGCACGAACCGGCGGATCTTTCTGAATCTTGTCCCAAAGCTTTGCCAACCCATAGTGCAGGCAAATGGCTTCAATCTTATCGAGCGGCACAATCTCTCCGATTTCAGGCAGTTTCATAAAGATTTGCGGTGAGAATCCACCATCTGAGTCAGCACTTCCAGCAGACTCTCCGCAGCCTTTCGGATTTCAAAACGCCCGGTAAAGCATCGCCGCGCACGGAGTCGCATTGCCGCTTTTGCTGAATCATCGCACTGTAGCCAGCCATCGAGCAAACGGAAGACTCCTTCCTCATCATCGCTCTCCACCAGCCCCGCTTTGTCCTCCGCGATCTCGCGCCAAATATTTACCTTGTTGGAAATCAGAACCGGCACGCCACAAGCCAGCGCTTCCGCAACGGAAATTCCGAAATTTTCCTGATGCGACGGCAGTATAAACGCATCCGCTGAGTAAAACGCCCCCCACTTGAGATCCCCGGAAAGCATCCCGGTCCAGGTGATCCGATCCTTAAGCCCATTTTTCGCCGCACACTTTTTAAGTTCGTTCGCGAAGTCACTCTGATCCGGCCCGGCCATAACGAGATGCAGGTTTGCAGCTGCTGACGTCTCCGCTTTTAAAACCTGCGCAAAGGCATGCAGCAATAAATCGCAGCCCTTCTTTTCGTGGATACGTCCCAAAAACAAAATGATCCGTTTTCCCACTAGCTGTGTAAACTTTTCCAAAAACAGAGCGCGCTGAGTAACCGCGTTTCCAGAAGGACCGCTAGTTCCATAGTTCACCACCTTTTCGTTACAGCGATACCTGGAGAACGATTGCCTTGCCAGAATACGCTCCTCCTCCGCTGTAAACAAAACGAGATCTGCATCACGCAAAACCCGATATTCCGCCCAATGCCAGTAGAGTAATTTTTTAAAATGCTTCAGCGGATAGCGGCGTTTAAACCATGGATCCAGCATCCCGTGGGTAAAAACACAATACGGGGTCGAACCGCTCCGAAGCGCACGCCACACGCCAAGACTGTTATATTGCCAGATACCGTTCACCACCACGACATCGTAGTCGGCATGATGCGCGCGCAGCCATGGCACCAATCGTGATGTGTAACCATAGTTCAGCCAGGACGGGCCAAGCGGATGGATCGGTAACGGGAAGCTTTTCACCCAGGCCGCATCCGGCGCATCCAAAGACACGACCTCCACAGAATGCCCAAGTTCTTGATGAATTTCCGCAAGTTGCTTGATTCCCTCGATCGGGCCGCCGCCTTCTGGATTCAGGGAGTGAATGACATGGAGGACTTTCATGACGCTGTAATCTGTTTCTCAAACGCCCCCAGAACGCGACTCATCTCAAACTGTTCCACCCACTCGCGCCCTGCTTTTCCAAATAACCCAAGCTGCTCAGGATTGGCAGCCAGATGCATCAGCGCATCTGCGAGTTCATCCGGATTTCCCGGCAGAATATTCACCCCGCAGCCGCTTTCCGCCACCGCACGAGCCAGCTCACTCGTATTATCCGCGACACTGACGACTGCACGCGAAGCCGCCAAAGGATTCAGCAGTTTACTCGGAAAAAACGCCTGTCCGCTGTTGGCTACCTGGGTAATGAGCGCCACATCACAATCCGCAAGCATCGCCCGATAATCCTCTTCAGAAAGCAACGGGAGTATGGTCACATTTTCAAGCTGATCCGCCTGCCTGACAATCTCGTTGCGCTGCGCTCCGTCACCACAGATCACAATCTTGATCCGGTCTTTTACGATCTTCGAGGCTGCCTGTAGTAAAATCTCCAGACCCTGTTTCATGCCCATGTTTCCGCTGTAAATCGCCAGAAAATCGTTCTCTCCAAAACCATATCTAGCTCGAAATGCCCCACGCTCCAGCGCCCCGGAAAAGCGCGCGCCGTTTGGAAAATAAATCAGCTTCTCTTCCGGCATCCCTTTCCGCACGAAAACATCGAGCATTCCTTTACTGATCCCCGAAACCCTCCACGCCATCCGATAGCTGAAGGCTTCAATACCATACAAAAAGCGCGTGAATAAACCCGGCTTTAGCATTCCCAGCCCAAGCGCAGCGTCCGGCTGCAAATCCTGCACATGAAAAACCGAACGCGCTCCGAGCAGCACCGACGCAATCCAGACGGCTACTCCGAGTAACAACGGCGGCGAGACGGCGACAATCACATCAGCCCGATTCCGAGAAAGCACACGCGGGAGCGACGTCAGGATAAAGGTCGCCTCATGCAGGATGCGCTTCAAGCGCGTCACTTTCTCCGGCACATAATGCCAGCAACGATGCACCAGAACGCCGTTGATTAAATCCGTCCGCCAAAACCGACACTCATCTTCACGCTGCTTTTTCCAGGCTGGATAATAGGAAAACGTCGTAACCATTTCCACCGCATGTCCGGCGCCGTGCAGATACTCGCATAAGCTCGTATTAAACGGACCAATCCCCGTGACTTCCGGCGCGTAGTTGATTCCCCAGACGACGATCTTCATGGTCTCAGGATTTCCGGGACAGATTACCTCCTCCGTTGTCTCCGCCCATTTTCAGCTTCAACTCATAAGTCTTGGTCACACACAAAAGCTCATAAGTAGCGTGCAATCGCGCAAAATAATATCCAGCGCGTCCATCGAGAAAACCACGCTGCCATATATAGACATACAGAAAGCGCAGGAGCGGACGAAACGGCAGCTTCAACGAAAGCCGCCTTAACGAACGGCGCGCTCCCGGACCCGCATGCTGAAGCTGCGTTCCGTTCTGCATTCCCTCCACCGCGACATGCGCCTCCCAATTGGAATAGCGATTATGCTTCTCCATAAATGCAGCGACGGTCGGAAACGCATAATGATCCATCTCGGACTTTAGTCGGGAGGTTTTCCCCTTCACCACCACATGCTCATGCACCTCCATATCGCCGCTGTCAGTCGCAGCCTCGGTAAGCTTTTCAAAACGCCCGAGCTTGTGCCGGAACAAACGCAGATTCCAGTTTGGGTAGTAGGCGTGTCGCAGCCATATCCCGAGAAAATTGAAGCGACGATTGATCCAATACCCGTCATGCCCACCGCTCTCCGAAACGACTTTGCGGATTTCCTCCCCTACCCCTACGGGCATGACTTCATCCGCATCCAGCAGCAGCACCCATTCGTTGGCAAAAGACAGATTTTCCAGCGCCCAGTTTTTCTTCTTCGGCCAGGTGCCGTTAAACTCAAACTGCACGACCTTTGCGCCTGCCGTCGTGGCAATCTCGCAGGTCGCGTCCGCGCTCTTCGAGTCCACCACCCAAATTTCATCCGCCCAGGCGACCGCAGCGAGGCAGCGCGGCAAATTCACCGCCTCGTTTTTCACCGGGATCACCACGCTCACCGCAACTTTGCTCACGCCGTCTTCTCCGGTTCGCGCACAAGACGGGCTGGATTACCCGCCACCGTGCAATTTACAGGCACATTTTTCGTGACCACACTCCCGGCACCAGCAACCGCACCGTCACCGATAGTGACTCCCGGGAGCACAATCACCCTCGCCGCAACCCACGCTTTTTTCCCGATCGTGATCGGCGCACTAGTCAGCGGAAAATCCTCGTGCCGATGATCATGCGACGCCGTGCAGAGAAACGCCCCCTGCGAAACAACCGCCCTTTCCCCCACGGAAACGAGCGCAACATTATAAACCTCCACGCCATCCCCGATACAGGCATCGTCTTCCATTTTCAAATTCCACGGTGCCCAGATGCTCGCGCACGAATACACATGGCAGCGTTTACCAAGCTGCGCCCCGCCAAGCGTCAAAACCAACGCCCTCCAGGCATGACAAGGCCGAGGCGTCCAGCGACAGAGCAAAAGCCACGCGGTCTTCCAGAGCGCACGGGCAAGTCGGTTTCGGAAGGAGAATGTCGCTGCCATGGTGTTAAAATCATTGCCAACATGGCAGAAGCAGCGGGTTTTTGGCGAATGATAAAAGAGGGCGGATTGGTGCGTACATTGAAGCAAGTTGACGGTCTCTCTGATATATTTACGGGGAAGTATAATTCGGGGATCTATCTGAATGTCGCCGGCAATTGCTCTCAGATACGACTAAACGCCAGCCGTCCCGTGAACCTTGCCACGGCTGTAGTTGAAACGGAAGGTTCTTACTCTTTGTCTTGCTCTTAATCTTACTCTGAAAATGTCTGCTCGGAGTAAGATCAAGAGCAAGACAAAGCGTAAGATTTTGCCCAGCGGAATGCGTCGCTTAGTATTTCAACAGTCTCCTAGAGAAGCGCCCAAACACGAAGTGCCACGGCCTTTATCCTTATTCCCTCGTCCTTCTCGTCCTTCTCGTCCTTCTCGTCCTTCTCGTCCTTCTCGTCCTTCTCGTCCTTCTCGTCCTTCTCGTCCCATTTTGACCCCGACTCAGTCGCCGGACAAAGTCACATCTCCACCGAAGCCTGCATGCTCGCCGCTTCCCATACAGGAGGGGTGCACACTGCGGGCTGAGCCACTACCTGCACTTCAGAGGCAGGCTTCCACGTTGATTTTTTTTCCAGACGCGTTGCAAATTCCTCGGCGGTAGTCGCGAAACCCTTTTGCTGTACATTGGCAACCAGTCCGTGCACAGCTTCCCCAGCAGTTGCACCAGCATTAGTAAGTGAATCCACAGCTCCTCCTTTTTCCCATAGCGCGGGGCGTGTGCTCATATAAGCCACACCCGAAGCCAGAATGGCGATCGCAGCAACTTTTTGAAACATTCCACGAAAGTCCCAGTGTGGCACTTCTAAAACCTTGGTGCGCTGTTCTACATTCAACTCCACGGCAGCCGCCATGTCTTCCTGCTCAAAACCTTCTTTCAGGAACTCTGAAAACTCGAGCGTCTGGTAAACGTCTTCACGGCACTCCTCTGAACATGCAAGCATGCTCTCGACATAGAAGCGCTCTTCCGGGGGAAGTTCGTTGAGCGCGTAGTCTGTTAGGTTTTGTTCTGTAAGTTTCCCTCTCATAAATTCCCGGTTTGGTTAATTATGCTGTTTTAGCTAGATAAATGATTTTTTCGTCCTTCTCGTCGCGCTCCATCTTCTGCCGCAGATTGCGCATAGTGGCATTCAATATGAAGCCCACATTCCCGACGCTCAGGCCGGTGATTTCGCTGATCTCCTGATAGGAGTGGTTTCCGTGAAAACGGAGGCGGACGACCTCTTGTTGATTCCGGGGGAGAGATTTTACGTGTTCCATCAGGCGGGTAACTGTCTCGCGGCGAACCATCTCCTGTAGCGGAGTAACCGAATCCACCCTGTGATGCTCAAATTCCTGGTGCTCGACGTAGATATAGCGGTCTTCTTTCTTCAAAGACTTCAACGCGCAGTTACGGCAAACGGTGAACAGCCATTGAGAAAGGTGACCCTCGATCTTGGCTTGTTCCTGCGTGTGAAGACGCATGAAGGTTTCTTGTACCGTGTCCCGAGCGCGATCCAGATCATGCAGAATGCTCAACGCATACTGAAGGAGTGGACGCTCAAAACGTTCGAGGGCTGTTTGAACCCAGGCTGCTTTCTTTTTGGATTTGGAGAGGAACATCAATGTAGTTATACCCCAGCCTTGGAATATTATTGAAACTTTTTTAAGTTTTTTTCAGGGGACTGTTACGAGCGATTTTCTGTCCCTCGTAAATCATAAGATTCTCGAAAGTCATATCTTCTGTCTGAACCGTAATAAACGTAGGATGGGATTTATTTCCCGGGAGGTGTAAACAGCGCAGCATCAAGCGGACGGTTTCGAGCGACTTCCTCAAAGCGATAATGGATCGTCCCGTCGTTTGGCAGCTCCACCAAAACCTCGCGAATCTCCATCGTCACTGCATCAAGCGTGTTGGTAATTTGTTTTGGCAGTCTGCGTGAAGCACCGTCTTTCTTTAGTAGCACAATCACATAGCGGTCTTTCTCCCGTGTAATCGTCGGCTGATAATCCTTCTCCTCTTCCCGGCTTTGCCCCTGCAAGAGACCCAGCAGCATTTCAAATGGCTTTCCCGCATTGTCTCCGAGTGATTTTTTCGAGAGCTTCTTTCCCGTCTTTTGCAGAAAGACCTGATCTCCATTAACCAGCGCGAACTCCCCTTCCGGCTTAGTAAAATCCAGCCTCATCTGATCGGGCGCACTATACGACAATGTTCCCCTACTCACCACGGGTTCGCGCATTCCGGGCATGGAAATGATCTGCGTAAACCCTGCCGACCATGTCTTCGTCTGCTGTTGGCGCTCCTGAAACCGTGCGCGCAACTCCTCCGCCTTGTTTTGCAAAAGTGGCTCGGCGTGGAGTGACACAGCTGTGAACAAAACAACGGATAAAATAGGACGAAGCATTGCTTTCCTTACTCTGCTAAACCAGAGACCGGAAAGCGAAAACCGGAAAGAGTCTATGTAAACCGTAGCTTTTTAAAATGGTTGTCCACGGAAACCACGGATGGACACAGAAACCAAACAGCAGAAATGATTAACAGAGACTTCAGCGACCCACATTTCAAGCCACCATCTGGTGAGTATTTTTCACCCCCAATTCCCAGAACTGTCCTTAATTATTTCCGTGTTTTTCTGCGTGTTCCGCGGACAACCTTTTTACCCTTACGGATAAACGTGTAGTGTTCCCTTTCTGGTTTTCGCGTCCCGCTTTTGTTATCCACCGGCTGCAATCTTCATCAGCTCCACTTGTGCGCCTTCTTTCAACACGTTGATCCATTCCTCCGGACGCAACGCCACTCCATCGAGCTCCACTAATACCGTTCCTGCTGCAAACCCAAGTTCACTCAAAAGACCCGCGACATCCATCGCAGCCGTCTCGTGTGGTTTTCCATTCAAGCGGATGCTTTTCATGTCGCCAGAATCGCCTGATCCCAGTCTTTCCATACGGCTTCAAATCCACGCTGATTCAACAACTGCGCGATTTCGGCAGGCGAACGTTCGTCTGCAATCTGAAACTGCTCCGTAGCCGCCTCGCCAGCACATCCCTCCGTGTCCACCCGCTTGCCACGCACCGTCAGGTGCACGTCCTCCGCACCTGCGCCCGTGTAGCCGCCCGGTTCTGTATGACTGCCTGCGCTCATCATCGTCACGCCGAGCGGAATCAGCGCATCGCGCAGCTCCGCAGGTTCGCGAGTAGAAAGCACAATGCCAACCTGTGGAAAACACATCCTCAGCGCGCAAACGAGCTGCACAAATTCACGATCCTTTAACGGAAACCGGGGCTCAAAACCACCGGCTGCCGGACGCAACCGCGGCAGACTCACCGTAAACTGCGCCTTCCAGCAGCGCTTCAAAAGATAGTCGAGGTGACACGCCAACCTGAGCGCCTCCTGTCTCCAATCGGACAGCCCAAACAACGCCCCGACTCCGATCCGGCGGAAGCCAGCATCGTAAGCGCGGTCAGGGCAAGCCAGACGCCATGCAAAATCCTTCTTTGGTCCCGCCGTGTGCATTTCCGCATACACCTCCCGATCGTAAGTCTCCTGATACACCACCAGCCCCTCCGCGCCCGCCTTTACGAGCGGCACATAATCGGCCGTCTCCATCGGTGCCACCTCCAGCGCAATCGCCGGGACAATCGGCACCAGCGCCTTGATGCAACGCTCCAGATAGCCATTGGAGATAAATTTCGGGTGCTCGCCTGCCACGAGCAGGACGTTGCGAAAGCCTTCCTTCGTCAGGTGCATCGCCTCGCGAACCACACTTTCCACCTCCAGTGTCACCCGCATGATCGCGTTCTCGCGTGAAAACCCGCAATACTGGCAGGAATTAATGCATTCGTTAGATAGATACAGTGGCGCGAAAAGCCGGATCGCTTTTCCAAAATTACGCCGCGTCAACAACGCCGATTCCTGCGCCATCGTCTCCAGTGCTCCATCGCTCTTTGCATCCAATAGGCCTACAAAACGGCGGCAGGCTGGCGAAAGCGATTTTGGAGAGATGATTTCCTCAGGAGTGGGCATCAGGTCGTTTTTAAATTTTGAAGTCGGACAATGCGAAGCATCTCATCCATCCCAAGGAAGGTCTAATGATCAATTCAATTTTTCCGGACATCGTATCCGGGCTCGACAGCGCTCGTGCTGACTCGTAGTTGCAACGTATGTCTGAAGAGATTCTGAACACGCATCAAAAGGCACTAAAGGTCAACCTAGACAGACGCTGGTATGGGAGCTTCGCAGAAATCGGTGCCGGACAAGAAGTCGTTCGCTGGTTTTTCCGAGTGGGTGGTGCGAGCGGAACGGTGGCAAAAAGCATGAGCGCCTACGACATGGCAGTCAGCGATGCGATCTACGGAAACGCCAACCGCTATGTCTCCCGTCCGCGCTTGCAGGCGATGCTCGATCATGAGTTCGCACTCAACCTGGAACGTCTTGCCGTAAGTCGTGGCGACTCCACCTCCTTTTTCACTTTTGCCAACACGGTCGCCACCCGCAATTATAAAGGCACCAATGAATGCCACGGCTGGCTCGGTGTAAAATTTCAGGCCCACCCGCGCGACGAAGCGAGCCAGGTGATCATCCACGTGCGCATGCTGGATACCGACGTACAAGCCCAGCAAGAGGCACTCGGCATCGTGGGTGTAAATCTTTGCTATGGCGCATTTTTCCTCCATCACGAGCCAGAACAACTGGTGGACAGCCTGATTGATGATCTCACCACCGGCCGCATCGAGATCGACATGATTGAATTCAGCGGGATCGAGTTTCGCACCGTGGACAACCGCCTGATGTCACTCAAGCTCGTGCAACTGGGTCTGGCAGGCGCGGCGATGTTTGGACCCAAAGGAGAGGTTCTCCAGCCCAGCGAGGTGTTTCATCACAAGGCGATTCTCGTCGAACGCGGAAGCTTTCGTCCCGTCACCCACGTAAACGTGGACATGATGCATTGTGCTCAGGAAAAATTTACCGCCGAGCCCGATATGGAAGGCAAACCCATCGTGCAGGTCATGGAGATCACCATGCATAATCTCCTCACTACCGGGGCGATGGATAACCGCGACTTCCTCGCGCGCGCCGACATCATGAGCGCTTGCGGCATGACGGTTCTTATTTCCGACTACAGCGAATTTTACCGGCTCGCAGCATACATGGCGCGCCACACAAAGGAGCGGATCGGCATCGTAATGGGCATCCCAACCTTGAAGGAGATCTTTCACGAAAAGTATTACGCACAGTTACCAGGCGGCATTCTCGAGTCATTCGGCAGGCTCTTCAAAAACGATCTCAAGATTTACGCCTACCCGCTGCAAGAGCAGCTCTCCGGCACACTCACCACGGTGGAAACACTGAAAGTCGCACCCGAACTGCAAAAGCTTTACGACTATCTGCACAACCGCGGAAGCTTTGTCGCGCTGGATAATTACAAGGCGGAATACCTCAGTATTTTCAGTCGCGATGTGCTTCAACTCATCGCTGCAGGCGATTCCAAATGGGAGACGGTCGTTCCTGAGTCTGTCAGTGACATCATCAAGAAGCGTGGTTTTTTTGGATACGGAAAAAGCGTGCGCGCGTAATTGTTTAAATCCATGGCGAGCTTTGCTGCTCTTGCTCTTTGTCTTGCTCTAGATTTTACGTCGTATGAAGTAGCCGAGTTTTTAGTGTAAAGCTTCAAGTAAAGGCAGATCCGCATTCAACACCTGTCGCCTCTATTAACCATCATCTATCATCAATCAACTGTGCCTTGTGGGAGTAAGATCAAGAGCAAGACAAAGAGTAAAAACCTCCGGTTAACTGCCCCCTAACAACTGATACATGGCCTTTTTTGACTGTCACTTTTTCTCCGACACGCTCGCCATGAGCGTTTCCGCTCATGTGTTTTTGCCACAACACACCAAACGCCAGATCGGCATGGCGGAAAATGTGCGGACGGAATCCATCCCAACGCTTTATCTCCTGCACGGACTGAGCGACGACCACACGATCTGGTCACGCCGCAGCAGTATCGAACGTTACGCCGCCAGCAAGGGAATCGCGGTCGTCATGCCTGCCGTGGGTCGCAGCTTTTACCAAAACCTACCGGACGGCCTCCAATACTGGAGCTATGTCAGCGAGGAACTCCCTCGCGTCATGCGCCGCTTCTTCCCCCTCTCCAGCGCCCGGGAAGACAATTTTGCAGCGGGGCTTTCCATGGGTGGCTACGGTGCATTGCGCCTCGCGCTGGCTTGTCCGGATCAATATTGCGCGGCCGCCAGCCTGAGTGGTGCCCTCGATATCGAAAAGCATCTCCAGTATTCCGGTGAGGAAGACTCGCGGATCAGTAAAAGCGAATGGCAACGGATATTCGGCTCCGAGCTCGCTTACCTAAAGTCCGAAAGCGACTTGTTTCATCTCGCGAAAAAGACAGCAGGCCTCGTCGCCACCAAGCCCGCCCTCTATCTTTGCTGCGGCACGGAGGACAAGCTTCTCGAAGACACCCGTAAATTTCACCAGCACCTCAACGCGCTGGATTACCCTCACACCTATTCCGAGCAGCCCGGCGATCACTTATGGGGCTACTGGGATCAACAAATTCAGTCCGTCATAAACTGGCTTCCAGTTCAAAACGCATAAGCAGGCATTGAAGACAGAAGTGTCACTGACAGTTCCTCCCACCATCCCTAAAACCATGAGTCAGTCACCCCGTAAATCCCCCACAAAACGTGAACTGGTCATCGGCGCGCTCACCATTCTTGGTCTGCTCTTCGGTTGCATCACCCTAATGTGGATAATAACCCAGTATCTATTCAGATAGATCGCAGCGGCTTGCTTTTCAAATTTGCAGCGGCATGGTCTGTGTCTCCTCCCAGTTATGATTCAACGCATTGTTGCAGCACTTATTGTCGTATTTTGGCTGGCGATGACGGCGTTACTTGTTCAACACCGTTATTTCCCGGAATCTTCCAGGTTAAGCGGTGTGCCGGTTTATCATATCGGACAGATTTTTTTTCAGCAGGAACAGGTTTCGAATGAGCAGGAGCAGGTGTCGGATATGGTGTTATTCAAGGGTAAGGAGAATATCGGGTTTCTCAGAATCAACCCGAGGAGCGACCTGACAAAACGTATTAACAGCGTGGATTTGACAGGCTCCTTCAAGCTCAACACCGGGGCCGGGAAACATAATATCACGGTGAGCGCCCGACTGGATCTCAGTGCGGATTATAAAATGAGGCTGTTTCAGGCGGATATTTATGCAGATCAAAACCAGCACATTAAAATTATTAATAACCAGATTTCGGGAGTGAAGACTTTTAGCATCGGGCCCCGACACAGCGAGGAAGGACGCCTGACTTACTCCCTCGACAAAAAGGGCTTTGAAAGTTTGCTCCAAGAGAATGGGACGGACGCCACCATACTTGCGCAGCTTCAGGGGGCAAGCGGGCAGATGCCACCACCCGTATTTGTGGCGCAGGAATCCTCCGTGAATCTGAATGGTGAAACAGTCAGCAGTTATCTGCTCGCCATGAAAATGGGTGATCAGACCATTGTTGATATTCATATCAGTCAGATTGGACAGGTCTTAAAGGCGAACGCTCCGTTGTTTGGCTTTCAACTCCTGCCGCACAATGTGTTGCCGTAGTAGGGACGAAGGCGCATTCGAGGATGCATGAATCCTGCGCTACTTTCCGGCAATTGGCGGCGTGCCTTCGCTTTCGAGATCAGTGAGATTAATCGGCCGCACTCAGAGTCCGAGGCGGCAGGAAGGGCGAGAGCAAAGAGTGCGAGAATACAAGCGGAGCATCACGACGCTGGAGAGATGGTGGCTACGCCTTTTGCTTAAAAAGTTTTCGGCGAGTCGCCGAAAACTGCCTGCGAGTCGCAGGCGCTCCCCATGCAGACGCTTTGCGTCCGCAAATATCGTTGAAAACATGCTCGTTGTTTGCAGCGAGATACCAAAGCAACAAAACTTGCCACGCGGTTTAAGGGCAAGCACTCTCCGGGACTTTTCCTCTGGGGGGCGGGTCAGTTTCTGGTAGATCGTAGTGAAAAGGGAGTGTGGCGGAATGTTCTCAGTCCCGGAACTAATGCGCTGAATCCGTATGGCTATGAGGTCATGATTTCAGATGCGGTGACCATTCCTGTCGGTTACGCAGGAGTAGTGACTTCGCTCTCCGGAGACTGCGCGTTATAGAGGACAAGACTCGGCAGACAAGACATGCATTTCGTGGTGTGATTTCGGAATGCAGATTAGGAGGTTCCGTCCCCGCATTGGATTTGCGGAGAAAACCAAAGGTTCCATTCATCCGGGTAAAATTCACCAAAGGCTGATTTGACTGCACATTGCTTATCCTTCGCGGTTCATTCCAAACGCCGAATTTAAGTTAGGAGTTCTGTAAAAATGCCGTGAGCGGGCTGGTTGCGCTGGCCGTGATGCCGCGTCCACCCATGCCGGTCTCAAACGCTTCGCGTCCGGCTTCCACTGCCATGCGGAAGGCGCGCGCCATGCGAACCGGATCGGGGGCGATGGCGATGGCGGTATTGACCAAAACAGCAGAGGCACCCATTTCCAAAGCTTCCGCTGCCTGACTCGGCGCGCCGAGTCCGGCGTCCACCACCACGGGGATACGGCTTTGCTCGATAATGATCTCGATCTGGGCGCGCGTTTCGATTCCACGATTACTACCAATCGGCGAACCCAACGGCATGACCGTCGCGGTGCCGACGTCTTCAAGGCGTTTTGCCAGAACGGGGTCTGCATTTATATAAGGCAGCACGATAAAGCCTTCTTTCACCAGAATTTCGGCGGCTTTCAGCGTTTCGATGGGATCGGGCAGTAGATAACGGGGGTCGGGATGAATCTCCAGTTTCACCCAGTCGCTCAAGCCGCCAGCGCGCGCCAGACGGGCGAGCCGCACGGCTTCCTCGGCATTCATTGCACCGCTGGTGTTGGGAAGAAGGAGATATTTTTTCGGGTCGATAAACTCCAGGATGTTCGCAAACGGATCGCCTTTGCCGGTCAGATCGGCGCGTCGCAGTGCGACGGTGACAATTTCGGTTCCGCTTTCCGCGAGTGCCGAAGCCATGGATTCATTGGACGAAAATTTGCCTGTCCCGAGCAGTAGCCTGGATTGGAAGCTGCGGCCTGCGATGACGAGGGGTTCAGTGGGCATAGAAAGGGAGGCTACGATTTTCGTTCTGTGTGTCGCAAGAGCGGAAACCAAAACAGGCGTGACTCGGGTGACTCGGGTGACTCGGGTGACTCGGGTGTGATTGGAAGTGGTGAGAAAAAGTGGGGAACAGCGGCAAGGAGTTACCGAAAGCATTAAATCGCGCGTCTGGAACAACTCTGTGCGTGGAAGAAACCCGGAGGGTTTGACGGACCGTAGCCCCGGGAAACACCCGAGGATGATGATGGTTGAAGAGATTCACCCCGGCAGGGGTAGTGGACAAAACCTTTCCAGCACACCTCCGGCGTGCGTGCCATCTAACCTTTTCCGGGGGTGTTACCCCCGGCTACGGTCCGATAAACCCTCTGGGTTTCAGCCTCATTACAAAATACATGACAAGTTTTCGCAAGCATACCTCCGACGACAAGCGACCAAGTGCGCCTCCCCTACCAATTACCTGATACGGTAGTCTTATCACCACCTCCATCACCCCTGCGTGAGGCCCGCTATTGCCTTCCGTTTCCTTTCCGTGTTCTTCTGTGTTTTCCGTGGACAAGCTTTGAATTTCCCCGGTTTAGTTCCCCCGGTGTTTATGACCCCGAAAATCCCGCAGTGACTGACTTCATCCTTACATTTTTAGGAACCGGCACCTCCCAGGGCGTTCCCATGATTACTTGCGATTGTGCCGTGTGTAAATCAGCAGACCCTAGGGATAAGCGGATGCGCGCTTCTGTTTATATCGAGACGCCTGAGTGCGCATTTGTCGTGGATACCGGGCCGGATTTTCGGACGCAGGCATTGCGGGAGAATATTCGTCGGGTGGATGCTGTGGTTTATACGCATGGGCATACCGATCATGTGATGGGCTTTGATGATTTGCGCCCGTTCTGCCAGGACATGAGGGAACTCCCGATTTATGCGAGCGAGGAGACGATGGCCTTCATCAGAAAGGCGTTTGCGTTTGCATTCATGAATGAGAGCCGCAGCCCAGGCTACATTCTCCCGGTTTCCAATATCGTGAGTGGAGCGTTTAACCTTGGGGAAACCGTCATTACCCCGCTTTCCCTTCCGCACGGAAGGACTATTACGAGCGGTTATCTTTTTACGCGACGCGGCAGAAAACTGGCGGCTTACCTGAGTGATTGCAAGGCAGTGCCGGAAGCCGCGATGGAGCAGCTAGCCGGGGTAGAAGTGCTGATTGTGGATGCGCTGCGTCATCGTTTGCACCCTACTCATATGAACTTAGAGGAGGCGCTCGTAGTCGTGGATAGGCTGAAACCCGCAGCGACGTGGTTTACTCACTTGTGTCATGAGTTGCCACATGCGGAAACGGAGGCCAGTCTGCCCGCTGCGGTTCGCATCGCTTATGACGGTTTGAAACTCACCTTATGAAATTTTTCCTCACCTTCTTTGTTTTTTGTAATATCGCCTTTGCTCAGAAGCTCACCACATTATTGGAAGTAAGCCAGTTGCCGCCACTTTCGGATGAGGCACTCGCTGCCGCGACCATTGTGATTTTCAACGAGAACGATGTGGAATCCACGGCGCTTGCTGGGTTTTATGCGGAAAAACGTTCCATTCCGAAGACCAATCTAATCGGGGTTAAATGCACTGCGAAGGACGAGATCAATCGCGCGGAATATGATCAACTCATCGCCGAGCCCATCCGAGAGGCGCTGATTTTAAGAAAGCTTTGGGTGAAGAAAAAGGAGCCGGATGAATCCGGCGGGGTAAGGGAAAGCAAAGTGCGATTTGCGGTGGTGATGAAAGGAATGCCGCTGAAGATTGCCGCGAGTGGACCTTATTTGGGGGACGAACCCAAGGGGCAGCCCGAGGTCATCGCTCATAACGAAGCCTCGTTGGACTCGGAACTGGCGGTGCTGGGGCTCTGGACCCGCACCATCTCGGGTGCACTTGCAAATCCTTACTGGCGGGCCCGGGAAAGGATCACCTCCATCCCGCTGCAAAGTCAGTTGCTGGTATGCCGTCTCGATGCACAGAAGGCGGAAACCGTCCGGCGCATGATCGACGACTCACTGCTCGCGGAGAAAAACGGACTGCGTGGATTGGTGTATGTGGATGGGAGGGGAATTACCAAGGGCGGACTTTCACTGGGAGATACCTGGCTCAATGGGGTGGCAAATGATGCGCGGAAAAACGGGCTTCCAGTCATTCAGGATGTCGGAGCGGATGTTTTCCCGAGCAGCTACCCGATGCGTCACACTGCTCTGTATTTCGGTTGGTATACGGAAAATATTGCGGGTGCGCTGGCGCATCCGGATTTCCGTTTTGTGCCCGGTGCGGTGGCGGTTCACCTTCACTCTTTCAGCGCGAGTTCGCTTCAGGAAGCCGGCAGGTGGTGGTGCGGGCCGCTTTTGGAAGCAGGCGCTGCCGCGACGATCGGTAATGTGTATGAGCCCTATCTTGGCCTGACCGCCAATCTAGATGTCTTTGAACAGCGTCTCCGGGAGGGTTTCACTTTTGCCGAAGCGAGTTACATGTCCCAGCGTTTTCTCTCCTGGATGACCACTTTTATCGGCGACCCGCTGTATCGTCCTTTCAAGTTTCTCTCGGAAGGCCAAGGCTACGAGCCATCGAACGAATGGGATGCTTATCGGGCCGGGGTGCGGAACTGGCTGGATCTGGGCAGGCCTTCGGGGGAGGAGAATCTGAACGCCTCGGCACGGCGACTGAGCAGCGGTGTAATCTACGAAGGGCTCGGGCTGCTTTTACTTGCGGCTAATGATGCGAAAGCAGCATCGGGAACATTCGCCATGGCTCGTTCGGCTTACATTTCCCCTGGGGATAAAATCCGGGTGGCAATTCATGAAGCGGGAGCAATTCAGCTGAGCCAAGGGAAGGATCAGGCGCTGGAATTTATCAACCGGCAGATCGCAGTGTTTTCTAATCATTCCACCGTGGAAATTCTCAAGCTTATGCAGCAGGCGTTGTCTCCTCAGAAAGAACCTTCCAGTGAAAAGACGCCGGATAAAAAGTCGGGTGGTGGTGGTGCGAAAAAGGCGAAGAAGCCGCGCTGAGGCGATTTACGATTTCCCTCGATTACACTTTGTGAGCGTGAACGCACTTTGGGCGTGCCCTCAAAGCTGCGGAGATGGGAGGTATGGGAATAATGGGACTTATGCGAGTAGCGGCAGATGATACTGAACCACCTGCCCACTCGATCTTACCGATTCTTCCCACTGCCCGAGCTGCCTTCGCCTGAAGGATCAAACGACAGCGGGATTTTCACGCCGGGGAGATCCTTGAGTGTGAAGGTGAGCAGCACGCCGTAGTCGTTGACTTCCTCGTTGCCGCGGCGGCTGGTGCGAGAGACCAATCCGAGGCTGGCGATCCAGCTGGAAAGATCGCGATGCAGCTCGTAACGCTGGGATTCCAGCGTGCTGTCGGTAAATTCATATTGCTCGCGAACGCTGAATGACCAGTTGTCGTTGATTCGCAGATACGCGCCAAAATCCAGCAGCGAGCTGTCCTGGAAGAGGATGTTCCCCCCGAGGTAACGGTGTCCAATGTTGATCTGGAGGTTTTGGTTTACGAAAAAGTTGAAGCGCGTGTTCACCTCGGTGAAGCCTTCGTCTAGAAGCGGAAGCTGGCAGTCGAGGGTAAGATTGACCCAGGTCAGCGGCGCCCAGCGGATGCGGTTGACGAGGTTGGAGAAACTGCCGCCGTCAGGGTTGAATGGGCCAAAGTCTGGGCGCTCGAAGTTGATATCGAAAAACGTGTTCATCTCCAGCCAGTTGATCGTCGCGTTGTCGCGGCGGGTCTGAAGGCGGTTGCGCATTCCAAGACGCAGAATGTTCCAGTTGTCGATGGAGTCGATCATGTTGAAATCCGGAAAATCAATCGCCGGAAGCTGGGTGGAACGGTTCAACCGATCAAATTGGAGCAACTGCTGCCCTTCTTCGCCGGCCTCCACAAAGCTCAGATTCATATACGGCTGCACGACATGGCGCAGACCATCGAGCCCCCAGGTGCGTGTCTGCACATCTTCAAAAACTTTTGAGGCCTTGAACGACGCTTCAAATCCGGCGTTGAAGACAGGGCGGAAAACACTGCCCTGATTCACGAGACGGTCGTAGGTGTTGGAAAGAGTCGCAGTGCTGCCGTCGGCAAGCGTGACTGTCTCCGTCTCGGTCGTCTTTTCAAGATAGCCACTATCTGAATACCAGGTGCCACGGACGCCCATGCGTGGGACGACCGACAACCAGCCGAAATAGGTATCGGGATAAAGCCATTGATGGAACGTATCGAGGCGGGTTGCTGAATAGTCTTCAAAAAGCGGGTTCTCCGCAAAGTGCCTGCGATAATAACCGCCGCTGGTTTCGCCCTGATAAAACAGCTTCTTGAAAAAGAAAGGCTGGCGGGTGATGTCGAGCGCCAGTTCGGGGAGACGCTCGGTGGCGTCGAAGAAATCGTTGAGCTGCCCACGCACGATTCCCGTCACTGCATAGTCATCGCCGAGTTTGGTGATGGAACCCACGTTGTCGGGCTGGGGATTGAGGCGAAATTCGCCCTCGTAGAAATCCTGCATGACGAGTGAATCGCTCAGCTTGGTGATATCAATGGAGGCGTAAATGTCTTCCGTCAGATACTGGCGGGCCTGCAAGGAAACGCGGTAACGTCCGGAATCAATTGGTTCACGCCGGGCGGCGGTTTCATTGATGCCGGGGTTGGCGTCATCCAGTATATAGGATTTGAAGCGCCCCCAGTTTTGCTTTTTCAAACCGTCTTCCCATTCCGTATCGAAACCGATTGCCACGCCACGTTCGCTGCGAAGATCGAGGTGGAGCGATCCGCTCATCGTCTCCGAGATGGGGAATGTGTAATTATTCAGGAGGAAAGTTCCCCAGACCGAACTATAGCCGGGGGTGAAGCGGTAGAAGTTTTCCTTATTCAGCGACTGCCAGACGTAGGGAAACCAGAAAACGGGCGTGTTTCCGATGTAGAGCTTCACGTCGTTCATCACGAGCCGGTCCTTGGGATAAATCCGGGTTTTACGCGAGCGCAGGGACCAGTCCGGCTGGGCGGAATCGCTCGTGGTAAAGATGCCTTCCTTCACCGTAAAAGCGTTCCCAGCGAGGGTGATCATACTGTCGCCGGCAAACTTGAAAGCGTTGGACTCGCCTTTTACATCGGCGGCAAAAACCTCCTTGGTTTCCAGATTGTAAACCGCCCGCTCGCTGGTGATCAAATTGCCGTCGCGATAGATGCGCACATTCCCGGAAACGAGCACGTCGCGGGTATTGGGATCATACTGGGCGTTATCGCAGTAAATGGTCGTCGCACCGTAGGAGATCTGGACGTTACCGCTGGCGCTGAAGAAGTCGCCCGTGCCCCCGAAGTTCTCTGCATCAATGTCGATAGGGATGTCGCCGAAGCTGCCAAACTGTGCCTTTACCGGGCAGGTAAATCCGAGCGCGATTAAAGCAAAGGCAAGCAGTGATTTTTTCATTAGCGAGCCGGGAGGCTAGGGGGTGTGATACGGGAATGGCAAGCGCTGGAATCTCAGATTCCCGATTTTTTCAGTGGAGAATATAAAGGTGTCTTTTGCAGCGGCTTGCGAGCGGTGGAATTCACTGCTGGAAAATGCCTCGCGCAAAGAGCCGCCAAGACTCAAAGAAAGGCAGGAAATAAACGATAGGCACGTCCATAGTGCTTTGTCATCTTTGTCATCTTTGTCATGGGTGGAATGAGGGGCTGGAGTCACGGGTAGGGCGTCTCGCCCGCCTCGCTTTCAGCGTCTCGCTGGAAACGCAACGTGTGAGTCAGCGAAATCCCCTTTTTATAAGAGCGACTTATGCAGTCCGCGAGGGCTTTGCCTCCCGAACTACGAGAGTGGCTTTTGAAGCGATATGTTTAACGGACTCACACGCTTGTTTCCAGCGAGACGTAGAAACAACTCGCACATCCCACCAGCCTCCCTATTTTCCTCCGCCTCCTCGGCGGTCGCGCGCGCTCCCCGATGCATCGCGGATGAAATCCGCATAGGACTTCCAACCCGCTCCAATCCAAGCGCGTCGGACTCTTCACCGGGCCTGTTCAACCAAGGATTGATGCGGGCTCGGGCCGCATCAATCCTTTGCGTTTAGGCGACTGCTGGGACACAGACTACTTGATGAAATATCCAGAGACTCTCCACTTGCCGTCCTTGTCCATCATTGGGGTGACGGTTTCGACGGCTGCCTTCTTGTTCGCGAAGGAGGTATCGAACTGCAAAACGACGTATTCGCCATCGTGGGCGCCAGGAACTGTCTTTGTGTATTTGGCGCTCTTGAGTTTTCGGGAGACTAGGCTGCCGAGTGGATTGCGAATAGAATTGATGGCGGTCTTCCACTGAGGTTCTGAAACAGCTGCCTTGAAATACGCCGCTGCGCTCTGCCAGCTCTCAGCGAACTGCCCGGCATCCACGAGAGCGAGCCACTGCTCCGTTGAGGTTTGGGCTAATTGCTCAGGAGTCTCGGCTGCAGAAACCGAGCTGCCTGCGGTGAAGACTGCTGCACAGAGCAAGAAAATGGGAAAGATGTGTTTAGTGATCATGTGTGTTTGGCTTGTGGTTTTTTGCGTAGATTAAAAACGGGAGACGTTTGAAGTCGCCTAACGCCCAAGCTCAGCCGCGCTGGAGCAGTGGCGTGGAGGCTGCCGGTGGGAGGAGAAGTAGCGGGTGGTTGGCAGCATCTGCCATGACACTGCGGAGGTGTCATGCTGGAGCGAATTGTTGAACGAAGCCGCTAAGGCGGCGTTGAAGCTGGGAGTGGTGAGTGGCACTGGGTGAGATTTGAAAAGAGGGTGGTGGCGGTTTGGAAGAGAAGATGGGGTCTATGAAAAAAACCTCATCAACCAACCCGACACCACAACCCAACCAACCCAAAGCCGGGGGCAAAGCCAAGCGTGTATTGCCCGACTACGATTCGCTGAGACGCTACGATGAACATCTGCGGCTGCGGGGCAAGGCGGGGCGTACGCGGGAGGAGTATCTGCGTTATGTGCGCAAGGTGGCGGAGCTTGCGCGGGTGGATCCGGCAACGCTGGGAGAGGAACGCATCCGTGGATTTTTCCTCTACCTCAAAGAGAAGTGTCAGTATGCGGCCAGCTCGCTGCGGCTGGCGGTGGCGGCGTTGCGCTTCTTTTACAATGACTTCCTTCAACTCCACTGGAGGTTGTTTTCGCTGATGCGGGTGCCGCAACCCAAGACGTTGCCGGAGGTGCTTTCGCGCGAGGAGGTGGCACGGCTGCTGGGTAGTGTGCGGGAGACGCGTTACCAGATGCTCTTCGATCTCATTTATGGCTGCGGGTTGCGCGTGGGCGAGGCGGTGAAGCTGGAAGTCCGCGACATCATGCGCAGCGATCACCGGCTGCATATCCGCCAGGGCAAGGGGAACAAGGATCGGTATGTGCCAACAGGATTCCGTCTTCCAGCTCAGCGAGTTGGCGGTGGGGAATAGGGCAGACGGTGGGCGGACGCACTTCCTCAGCCCTGATATCCCAACGGGATTACGTCCTCCAGCCCAGGGTTGCGAGGCACGAGCTACCCTGGGTAAAAAGTGCCAGCGAAAAACCCCAACGGGGCGTAAATTCTTTTTTCTGACTCTCGATTTTAATAACCTTAATTGCTCCCAAACAAGTGCAAATAAACAACTTACGAATTATTTGTGAGATAACCAATTCGGTCGCATAAGAACATAAAAACACGGTAAAATACCTATTTTATTGGCACTGAATTGCCACTTGGCTTTGCCCTTGGGACTTCATTAATTCCAATAAACCCGAGACGATCAAATACTCCCGAGCACGCCTACACAATCACACAATCGGGAAATTAGCGGTGTAGCGCAATACCTCCGCAGTTATCGTTGTCATTAGGTGATGAAAAAATCCGAGCCTATCCGCCTACAGCTCGATACTCCAATCGCTGCACAGCGAGGAGAACACGGGACCATGAAAACCGGATGGTACGATGACCAAGTCGCATGAAAGGAATTTTCCGTTTCCGCATCATTTCCTCGACCATTCGCACTGACGACAAGCTCAGCCGCCGCCGTAGCTCTTCTTTGTCGATGATGTCTTCGTGATTCAAGGAGTTTGGATTTAGAGAATTCATTCTCCCTTATACTCTCAATGGGTGATCGAAAGTGCTCCAGACCTGGCGCGACTGCTTCTTTGATCGAGTATGCGAGCCGTTCTGTTGGATGTTCGGTTCAATGACAAAATCGCGCTTTATGGACCCTGACCTTTCCGCCTCCTAGCTCGCGGCCATGAGCGAATCACGGCGCAACTTTGCGAAGTGCTCGCCCCCTGTGACTGGCGAGCCAACGGAGCAAAGCTCACGCTGCGCGAGACTGCGCACGCAGGCTTCGTGAACGGCATATCGCCGGGAACAACCTGCCACGCTTTCATCTCGCGCCAACCTACCCCTGAACGCGTAACGCAGTGAAGCGTTGAGGAAGCAAATTTTCTATGGGCAGCGAACATGGTGTGACCTACGAGACACGCAGAGCGGCGTTGATTCGGTCACTCGATGTTCGCTGGCGGCGGGCTATGATACTGCGGATATTCTGCGAAATACTTTCCGTAATTTGGCGAATTTGCCTGGCTGATTTTACTGTATGAACACGTAGCGTAGCGCAGTGTTGTTGCGATTTCATCACGCAGGATCGCGGTGGTATGTCTTTATTGATCGAAACTTGCTCGTATCAGCAATGCGCGGTCCTTGCTGATAAATCTGGTGCGAGTTGCTTGTAGTGAGTCGTTCGACGCTGGATTGCAAGCCGGTGATAGAAAGCGAGGAGGATCTCGCGCTGATGCGGATTACAACCATCTGCGTTTTAGCAGGACTTCGTCCGTCGGAAGCCGCAGCTTTGAAGTGGGAAGATAGCCATTTTGAAACGATGCAAATTGAAGTGAAAGCGAAGCATTCCAAAACGCAGTGTTATTGTCTGGTGCCGATTCAGCCCTGTCTTGCTGCATGGCTGCAACTTCAGCACGCGGAGTCTGGGTCTATCGTATTTTCGCGTCGTAAGTTTCTGGAAATCTACAAAGCCGCAGGCATGGATCGCTGGAAAATGGATATCTTACGGCATTTCTACGGGACAAATCGGTTGTCCATTATTAAATCGGCTGATGCGCTCTCGCTTGAAATGAGCAATTAGCTGAAGTGATCTTTCGCCACTGTTGCCGCTCGATGACTGAGACCACTGCTCTTGCATATTTTATGCATCATGCCGGATTCGTCCGTTTAAGACGCTGGAAATTTATACGTGAGGGATGAGATGTTCCCGAATGTAATCATCCAGGACAGTTACGGGAATGCGCCGGGTGCGTGTAAGCCTGACAGCGGTCATAGACCCTGATTTGCAAAGTTTGCGAACCGTCTTTGGTGCGAGATGAAGCCGTTCTGCGACTTGCTCCACGGTAAGCAGGCTGCCAAGCGGTTGCTGATCCAGATAAGTTTTCATACTGGAAGATTACCGCAAAACATTGAAGCCCGGTTTCCAAATGGGAGCGACTTTGCGAACGCGGCGGCAAGGTTGGAGGAAAGTAAACCTTTCGCCTCCTTCTAGCCACGCGGCAATGAGCGGCTTGGTGAAAATACGTGCGAAGCGCTCGCCCCCTGTAATTGGCGAGCCAGCGGAGCAAAGCAAACTTCCAGCAAGACTGCGCGGGCAATTTGCATGACAGCACTATTTGCTGGCGTGAAAAATTGCTGCGACGTTCGTCTTGCGGTTGCAATGCACGGACGCGAAAGCATGAGCGTCGGTGCATCACACTTTAAGGGCGGGCAGCCATGATGCGCGGCGAGAAGAAGTGCTTCTGCCGTAATCTCGCAAGCGCATGATGGCTGTGCGGGTGGGTGGAATGATACGCAAAATACGCGTCCGATACGCGCCACGCGCACTGCGAAGATGATGCACTTGTCAGTAATTCCGGTTTTTACCGAATTCAAATTCCTAAGCTTTTGCTTAGGGGTAGGGCGTC
>Ga0209181_10002346_pt1 | contig 31249 bp, 32 predicted proteins | sample MAT05_FD_187208 | JGI IMG/M metagenome (GOLD analysis project Ga0209181, IMG submission 187208) | Freshwater microbial communities from Lake Fryxell liftoff mats and glacier meltwater in Antarctica - MAT-05 (SPAdes) (version 2) | ecosystem: Environmental > Aquatic > Freshwater > Ice > Liftoff... | reverse complement strand
ATCAATAAAAGTTTTGTTGAGCGATACATCCGTGGCGATGGAGGACAGGTTGTTATGAAAAATGGAGTTGTTCTCGATGTATCCAAAAGAAAGAAATCAGATTTTCTGCAGGCAATGGGATATTAATTCGTTTTCTGCTTTATCTCATTTAATAGTGATGGGCTAAATTCTTTTATTCGGTATTTTATATAACCGCCTTCCTGAGTTTTACTAATTTCTGCAACAGCACTTCCCCTACAGCATTAAAAAGCCTTCGTTGAAAAACGGGGGCTTTTTTTATGTACTTCAAGATTCAACATTCCTTGTTCCTTGTTCAATATTTTTTTCGTTATTCTTTAGCACAAACCTTTGCGCTGTTTGCGTTAATCGCCATTGCCCTTTCCGTTTATTATATTTGCAAATATGAATTCCTTTTATCCAGGCTTATCCAAAGAGCAGCGCATCAATGCAATTCAGCGCCTTACTGCTTTGTGGGCATTTACTGAAAGTGGGCTTGGCGGAATTATGCATGCCCTGCAAATACCGTTTACCGGTTTGCTGGTTGGCGGCATGGCTGTTGTCATGATTTGCCTGATCGGTGAATTTTCGGAACATGCATACAGGCAGATTTTAAAAAGCGCAATAATTGTTTTGATTGTTAAAGCCATGGCGAGCCCCTTAACACCCTTTACTGCCTATATAGCAGTTTCATTTCAGGCCTTGCTGGGTTTTATACTCTTCAGCCTGTTACAGGTAAATGTTATAAGTATCGTTTTGCTAAGTACCATTGCCATGTTTGAATCGGCCATACAGAAATTACTGGTATTAGCACTGCTTTTTGGAGAGTCGTTGTGGAAAGCTATGGATAAAATGATTGCTTTTGCAAGCGGGCAACTAGGGCATACCGTTTCAAACGGAAGCTACTGGATCATGGCAATTTATCTTTTCATTTACCTGGCGGGAGGATTTTTCATTGCATGGCTTGCATATAGTACCATCAAAAAATTTAATACTGGCAACCCAGCCTTTATTTTAAAAGAACCAGATATAATTCATCAAGGGCTGGTTACAGAAACCATTACTGCCGGGAAAAAAATACGCAGAAAGCTTTGGCTGTTTATCGCTATAATGATCATACTTTCAATTGTGCTGTTCTTTTTTTCAGCAGATAAAAAAGCAGGCTGGATAGCAGTTATAAAAACAATAACCTGGACTTTATCGGCAATGTTAATATGGTTTGTATTTATTGGCCCCTTATTCGCAAAGGGTATACAAACTTTATTGAAGAAAAAAGAAAGCAGGTACAATGATGAGGTTTCGAGGATCTTAACCTTTTTACCGGTTTTAAGTAAGCTCACCAATTTAGCGTGGCAGCAAAGCAAATTGCACAGTGGTTTTAAAAGATGGCAGTTTTTCTTTACTGCTTTAATTTATGCAACGCTTACCTGGTTGGAGCCAGACTTAACTGAACAAAAGACAAATAAAAATACGGTATGAGTATTTATATTTTTTTGAGGCCCATAGGAAGCGGCAAAACAACTGAATTACAGAAGTGGTGCGGTCAGCAAAAAAATATATCCGGTATATTAATGCCCGATATAGATGGATGCAGAAGGTTTTTCGATATTACTGCAAAGCATATTTTTGATGCTGAATGTATAGATCCTGTAAAAACAAAAGAACCACTTACTTCAATCGGCAGGTTTTATTTTTATACCGCAGCCTTTGAAAAAGCAAATTCAATTTTATCAGGTGCATTAAGCCAAAACCCCGGCTGGCTGGTAATTGACGAAGCCGGTAAGCTTGAGCTTAAAGGCGAAGGCTTACATAGCAGTGTTGCTGCTGCTGTAAAATGGTACAGCAACAAAAACAAGCCGGGAAATTTATTGATCTCTGTCCGGGATAGTTTATATGAAGAAGTGATCTCTTTCTTCAACATAAAAAATTTTAAATTAATTGACAGGCTGGATGCAATTATGTAAAGTGCAAAAAAATCACCGTTTAAAACGGGGAGGTAAATATTCATAAAGTCTTCTTATTCGTGCATGATCATGATCGGCATTTTACTGTGGTAAGTAAGTGTTTTTGTTCTGCTGCCATTTAATAACTTACCAATAAATGAACGGTTCTTTTGAATGGCAATTATCAGGTCAATATTTCTGCTCTCGGCAAATAAATTAATGGCTTCGTCCACATCAAACAAACGCATAAAATAAAACTCGGGATTATAATCTGCAAACATCTGTTTTAACTCCTGTTTTTCTGCTTCGTAATTTTCAGTTAAAGAAATATAATGTTCGTTATCAACATTTACAATGTGCAGTTGCGGCTTAAATACATCCAGAAAATCTTTGATAGGCACAGAAGGTGTGCTGTTTAACGTATTTTTAAAATCGGAAGTAAGCATTACATTTTTAATGGGGCTAAAGGTGGCACTTTCCGGAACTATCAGCACCGGGCACACTTTTCTTTCAGCCATTTTTAAGGTGTTACTTCCAAAAAATACCTGGGCAATGGCTGATTTGCCAGTTATACCCATAATCACCAGGTCGGCCCTGCGGTGCCTGGCCGCTTTTTCCAATCCATCAACAAAATCAGATTCCTCGTGTACAAGCACTTCCATTTTTACAGCATTATCCTTCATTAAATCCGCTTTCAGATTTTCAAGGCTTTCTATTGCAGCAGCGGCATCTGAAGCCTTACTGTAACTATGGTACAGCACCATAGATACACCGTAGTGGCCGGCGAGTAAATGAGCAGCATATCTGGCAGCGTTTAAAGACGTTTCTGAAAAATCAACAGGAACTATTACAGTAGTCATAAATTGTAGTTTTGTTTAATTGTATACAAATTTACTTTATTTACACCTGATATTTATATTTTACCTCCCTATTTTAATGAACAAACCTCATATTTTACAATCGGTTTTCAGATGTTGATTATTTATCTTTGCCGCCCATGGCACAAAAAAAATTAGAACGTTTCGCTGCAATAAAAACTTTCTCCAATGTGTTGGAATATCCATCGGAGATGAAAGGATGCTGGCATAATTTCTTTAAAAATAATAACCCGGTAATTCTTGAACTCGCCTGCGGAAGAGGTGAGTACACTGTTGGATTGTCGCAATTACATCCGCATCAGAATTTTATCGGTGTTGATGTAAAAGGAAACCGGATGTTTATAGGCGCCAAAAAATGCTTAGCAGAAAATTTAACCAACGCTGCTTTTCTGCGTACACAAATTGAAAAGCTTACAGATTATTTTGATGCCGGAGAAGTGGATGAAATATGGATAACGTTCCCTGATCCGCAGTTACGCAATTCCAAAGCAAAAAAAAGGTTAATACATCCAAGGTTTTTAAGGCTGTACCGGGATATTTTAAAACCGGGTGGTTTTATTCATTTGAAAACAGATTCTCCCGATCTGTATTTTTTCACAAAAAAGGTTGCCGAACTTTATGATTTGACAATTGTTGAAGATTTGGACAATGTTTACAACCAGACATTTGTAAAGGAAGACCTGAAAATAAAAACACACTACGAAAGCCTGGATATTGCAAAAAGCCAAAAAATATACTACCTGAAATTTACATTACCATTGCAGATAAAAGATATTGATGAACAACTGCAGCAATTAATACAAAAAGATGAACAGCTGGATTGAAGACGAGGATTTTTATTATAATGAACAGGGCTTTATTGTATTAACAGCAAAGTACCATCTTGACCGGGGGCATTGCTGCGGCAATGGTTGCAGGCACTGTCCTTATCAATACATCAATGTTCCTGATCCAAAACGGAGCGAATTGGCCTCCCCAACCCCTCCCAAAGAGGGACTTTAGTACTCCAAAATATGTTGTATCTTTTCTTAGATGATAAAGAAAATAACTCCTGAAAATAAAAAATCAATTAAACAGGATCAGCCTAAAAGCACCGTAAAAGAATACAGCTTTTTTGCTGATGTGTTTGAAGTAGTAAGACAGATTCCGAAGGGTAAAGTAACATCCTATGGCGCTATTGCGGCTTATTTAGGAACCAAACTTAGTGCCCGTATGGTCGGCTGGGCCATGAATGCAGCGCATACCGCAAAGCCTAAAATACCAGCGCAGCGGGTTGTAAACCGAAACGGCATGCTAACCGGCAAGCATCATTTTGCCACGCCCACCGCTATGGAAACACTTTTAAAAAAAGATGGTGTTGCTGTAAAGAATGAAACGGTGGTAGATTTTAAAGCCCGGTTTTGGGATCCATCAGAAGCATTGGCTTTATAATTTTACATTTAGCTTCGGATAAAAAGCTACATTGCCGGGGCATTTAAATAAAACAATTTACCATGAGCCATACGCTACATACAGGCAATGTTTCTTTCGTTAACCACGAAAAAAAATACATCATCATTGAATACGATGTAAATGGTAAAAAGAAAGTAGTGAATGGGAGCGTTGCAGAAAAGCAGTTGAAAACAAAACATGTTTTTCATATTGGCGATACGGTAAGTTTTACTGTAGGGCTATCGGGCCGTGGAGATAAGCTGGTTGCTTCCGATATTAAATTTTTATACAACAATGCGCTGGATGTACTTATTAATAAAGCCAAAACCGAAAACAATTTTACCGGCTATTTAAAAATCGTAGATGATAAATATTTTGTAAAAGAAATTGATAGTTATTTATTCTTCCCGGTAACCATTTCTCCCTGGCAGGTTAAACCAAATGAAGCCGAATTAAATGAAGCAGTAACTTTTGAGCTGGATAACCTGGAGAAAAAAGAAAAGATAACCGCATCGCTTTTTACTTTAAAATTCATACCTGAATATTACTCGGCAGAAAGAGCCCTTAAAAAAAATGAACCAATTTCGGCTGAGATTTACAAGATGACCGAATATGGTATTTACCTGAATTTATTTGGCGAAAAGGTTCAGGCTAAAATCTCAGCTTCGGTTGATAATTTACCTGCCAATTTAAAAGCAGGCGATAAAATAAATGTGCGGATAACTTATTTCAGTAAAACAAAAATTGTGGTTGAACCCGTTCTATAATTCATCCAGCTCTGCTTCGCTTATCTGCAATTGCAGCAGCACTTTAGTTTTTGATGGCGCCATCATTACAAATAAAAAAAGAATTACCACTACAACAGCCAGAAAAGCGTAATTCCCCGTAAGAAAAAAACAGATAGTGCAAAAAAGAGAAGGCCCTTCTAAAAGCGCCCATTGAACTATACATGCCGACCGGTAGATATTGAATTTTCCCTTTGCATCGGTCTGCATTTCTCGCAGCTGCATTAGTTTCTTTTTAAAAAAAATAATGCCTGCAAATATTCCTCCCGCTGTTACAACTAATGCTACAACCTGTAAAACCTTGTCCAGGTCAGCTCCCGTTGGCAAAACTGCTTTTGAATAAATAAGATAAATACAAACACAAGAAAACAATATCTGCCCCATCATCAGAGCCTTATGAATGATATTTAATGTTTTTAAAGCGTTTCCTTTCTGCATTGTTCTTTAGTTATAATAAGGACTTATCATCAGGTAAACCAGTACACCGGTTACAGCCACATAAAACCAAACCGGCCAGGTAATTCTCACCAGTTTTTTGTGTTTATCATATTCGCCTGTTAATGCACGGTAAGCTGTAAATAAAATAAAGGGCAAAATAATTGCTGCCAAAGGAATATGGGTAATAAGTATAAAATAATAGATCATGCGCAGGTTGCCGACCATAGATTTTTCATCAATGCTTAAAATACCATCGTGGTTAACGTCGCCGTATTTGGTATCACCAGCCAGTAAATGGTGTGCTATGTAAGAAAGTAAAAAGAGAACCGACAACAATATTGCCGACAACATTATTTTTTTATGCAGCAAATAATTTTTTTGTTTTATAGTATAAAGGCCAGCCAGTAACAAAAATGCAACCATTGAATTGATAATTGCATTTGCCTTTGCAAATACGTGTACATCAAAACCGAGGTAAACCTGCAGTTTATATTTACTTAAAAAAACAACGGCGGCAAATACCACAATAGATACTGTATAAATTAAAAGTCTTGCTTTTTTATCATTCTTTGTTAGTGAAGGTTGTAACATGATTACGCTCTTTTTTCCTGTTTATTTTTTTTACGGTTAAAAATAATTACTACAACAAACACAATTCCTATTGCAATAAATATGATGGGTAGTATAGGTATGAATTCCCGGAATATCGAAGGTTTTTTTCTGTCTTTTTCAAGCATCAGTAATGGTATATCCTGCACCAGCCTCGCCAGCTTTACCGTATCAAAGCCATTGTACCAGCCTCTTACAACAAAACTACTATCCAATAAATAAAAATTTTCTGTATGCAAAAAAGCGGTATCAACATTTGTATCGGTCAAACTGGCTTTCAATTCATTAAATCCAAAATCATAAATCTCTTTTTTATTTCCGGTTACAAACCACCAGCTGTCGTGGTTAGCATTATACTTGTCGGCAAAGGCTCTCAGCTGCGGCACAGAGTCGTGCTCAGGATCTACACTGATTGAAATGAACTGCACAATACTGTCGTTCTTTAAAAAAGAATCTTGCAAGCGCTTCATGCTCCTGGCCAATCCCGGGCAAATACTGGGGCATCTTGTAAAAAAGAAATCAATCACAATAATCTTTCCTTTCAGGTCGTACAAAGAAACTTTTTTACCCAGCTGGTTTGTAAATTCTATGTTCTTTACTTTATGCCAGATAGTATCTGTGGTGGTTTTGCCATTCTTTTCAATAACATCAACTCTGTCTGGTAGAAAATACCTGCGAGGCATGTGTACAGTATCCTTACTTAAGTAATCAACTATAAAATATCCTGCAAATGGCATAACCATTGCAAGCATCAATGCTAAAACTGCTTTCTTATTCATAATCTGTTTTAATACCGGTGCAAATTTACGGCAATGAAACTCATTTTATACCGATTGCCGGTATTTAGTCCAAGGTTGAACACAATCGGTATACACAGTGTCCTGAGGATAATACCATCTTTATCTGTAAAACAAAAAACCACCCCTACTGTTGGCAGGGGTGGCTACTATTTTTTAGCTTGAAAACAATTATGGTTTTGTGTGTTTATCAACTGCTGGCACTGAATGCTGTTCTGTTTTAGCCGGACGTGAACCGCCATTTGTATTACGTAAATTTTTCCAGCTATTACCGTCCCAAAGGAAGGCTGCTATAAACCATACAAATAACATAAGCGGAACCACAATTGTCATAATCATATTACGAATCTCATCACCCAGGTGCATAAAAACAGATACAATATAGTAAGCTTTGGCAAGTGTTAAACCGGCAATCAGTAATTTAGTTGAGATTACGGGTAGGTAACTCCATTTGCCATGCTGGAAGTATAATAAATATCCAAGCGCTAACTCAATCACAGTCAGTGCAGATAAAACCCAGAATATTTTCCAGATACGTCCTGTACCAGATGCATGTTCCGGAGCATGTGTAATTTCAGGAGAAGATACTTGTGAACTCATAATTATATTTTAAGTAATGCTGTTAATATTTTTTAAACAAGATAGAAGCAAAGGAATACAAATACCCAAACCAGATCTACAAAGTGCCAGTACAATCCAGCTTTTTCAATCATTTCGTAATGACCACGCTGGTCAAAATGCCCAAGTTTGGTTTTTATATACATTATCACATTGATGATAACTCCACTAAAAACATGGAAACCATGGAAACCGGTTATTCCAAAGAAGTATCCACCAAATGCAATAGGGCCAGGGGTTGATATTAGTTGTCCGTTATGCATCACTTCTGGGCCCCATGGGTTTCTTGTAACTGTGGTTCCCCAATGTTCAATCTGTCCGTTTACCAATACAGCATGGTCGCCGGTGATCATGTGCGTCCACTCCCAGGCCTGGCAGCCAAGGAACGCAAGTCCGCCAAGAATAGTTAAAATCATATATTTCTCTACACCCTTCCTGTTCATTTTATGTCCTTCATGTACCGCCAATACCATCGTAACCGAACTGAAGATCAGGATAAAGGTCATCAAACTCACAAATGCCAGAGGTAAATTTGCATGGCCGGCAAACGGGAATGCATTAAACACATGATTGGGGTCGGCCCAATGGTTAACGCTAAAGCGGATAGTACCATAACTAATAAGGAATGCTCCAAAAGTAAAAGCATCACTCATTAAAAAGTACCACATCATCACTTTACCATAGCTTATGTTGAAGGGGCTTCTTCCTCCATTCCACCATTTGGTATTTGTTGGTATCGCTGTTGTTGACATAATAGCCTCACCCCAACCTCCCGATTTTATCGGGAGAACTGCTATGGGGCAGTTTTTAAATTAAAAAATATATTTTATTCTACCTATTTTCAATCTCCATCTTCTTATGCTTCAGTCTCCCAATTTCCTTCCGCCATGGCGGAGAGATAAAGAGGGCTGGGCTTTTACCGGATCATCAATAAAAATATTAATAAATAGATCCAGAGAATATCTACAAAGTGCCAGTATGTACTTACCAGTTCAACCGGAATACTGTTGTAGGTTCTTGTTTTTGCACTGAATGCATTTGCAAAAAGTACCAACAATGCAATAAGTCCTCCTAAAACGTGTGCAGCATGCAACCCAACAATAACATACATAAATGAGTACGACACATTTTTTGTAAGTGTTATTTCTTTTGCCCAAAGCTGCTGAAATCCCAGTAATTGAAAAACTATAAAAAGAACTCCTAATACCAGCGTGGTAATTACCAGGCTCCGGTATTTTTTCATCTCACGTTGCTTAAAAGCTTTTTCTGCCAGGTAAATGGTTACACTGCTAACTATGATTGCTACGGTGCTATACCAAAAAAACTGAGGCAGGTCAAAACTTTGCCAGTTGGCCTGGTTTCGTTTAACTATATAAGCACTTGTTAACCCTGCAAACATCATCAGCAAACTGCCAATGCCTACCCAAAGGGTAAACTTATGCGGATGAATTTTTTTTCTTTGTTCCATTGCCACTATACTCATATCATTTATTCCGGCCCTCTCTATCTCTCCGCCATGGCGGAAGGAAATGGAGGAGATCACCTTTTGTTAATTTATTCTCCACTTTTATAATTATTAAATTCTATTAGCTTTTTTCACACGCTGATAAATCATGTTTTTTCATAAAAAAATATTTTGCCAGTCTTCGCTTCCGTCTTCTCCATACTTCTCCCTTGAGGTATCGAGGGGGCTGTTCTGTTTGCAAACAGTGCCAGCAAAACAATCATCAAATAAAAATAAGAACTAAACATCACCCTTCTTGCACTCTTTGCATCCATGCGTATAAACAACAACACACTCACATACACCATCCACAAATTACAAACCAGCAAAATAAACAAACTTGTTATACCCGCTATTCCTGTAAAAAGAGGTACAAAACCCATTGGTATCATCAATGCGCTGTAAATAATACTTTGCATTGCAGTGAACTTTGTGGGGCCCTTATCGGCAGGCAGTAATTTAAACCCGGCTGTTGTATAATCTTTATGAGCCAGCCAGGCAATTGCCCAAAAATGCGGAAACTGCCACAAGAACTGGATACCGAATAAGACCCAGGCTCCAGTCCAGCTTATTGGTTCGTTACCGTAGGCAGCCACCCAGCCAATTAAACAAGGCAATGCGCCAGGCACAGCACCTACCAATACAGAAATTGAATTAACTTTTTTGAGTGGAGTGTAAATAAAGCCATATAAAAAAAGGCTGAATAAACTAACCATGGCACTCTCTGTGTTAAAAAATTTCCACATCATAAATACACCGGCAGCACCAGTGATGAAAGCAAAAATACCTGCTTCATTCACACTCATTCTTCCGCTTGCAACCGGCCTTTTGGCTGTACGCATCATTAATCCGTCTGATGTTTTTTCAAGTATCTGGTTAATGGAATTTGCCGAACCGGTAACCAGCATTCCTGCAACAAAAAGTAAAAGAACTGATACTATTTTTTCCCGAACATAAAACTGTTCATTGGGTGCAATTAAAAAACTAACCACCGTGCTGAAAACCACCATAAAACTTAAAGTGAACTTGATCAGTTGAAAATAATCTTTCACTTTGCTTGCCAAACCAAACGAGGTTGAGTTGGCGATGGTTTTCTCGTTATTCATAATATCTTCACCATGCTCACTTTATTAATCTTTAATTACCTTTTAAAAAAATCCCTTCTATCTCCTCCATAGTCCTCCCTTTCCTTCGACTATCGTTCAGGACGGGCGGAGAGGATTTTTAATGCTTTGACTCATCATCTCCAATTGGTACATTCTGCGGAATAAACTCTTTGCCATCTTTCGCATAATCATAAGCACCACGATATACTTCAGGAATTTCGCCTGTCCAGTTTCCATGACCAGGATTTATTGGTGTTGTCCACTCTAATGTATTGGCTCCCCATGGATTGGGATCAGTTGCCTTTCTGCCTTTAAACATGCTGTAGAAGAAGTTGAAAACAAACAGCAACTGAACAGCAAAAACTATCATGGCAACAAAACTGATAAACTCATTAAGACCATTAAATTGGTTAAAAGAAGTCCAGCTTGAAAAATCATAATAGCGCCTTGGCATACCGGAAAGACCCTGGTAGTGCATTGGCCAGAAAATTAAATACGCACCAATAATAGTTACCCAAAAATGGATATAAGCCATGGTATTATTTAAATAGCGTCCAAACATTTTAGGGAACCAGTGATACACACCGGCGAACATACCAAAGAATGATGCAACACCCATTACAATGTGGAAGTGAGCTACTACAAAATAGGTATCGTGCAAGTGAAGATCGAGCGCAGAGTTACCCAGGAAGATACCTGTTAAACCGCCACTGATGAATAAACTTACAAAACCTATAGCGAATAACATACCAGGTGTAAAACGGATATTAGCACGCCATAAAGTAGTAAGCCAGTTAAATACTTTGATGGCCGATGGAACGGCGATTAACAAAGTAAGCAATACAAACACAGAACCCAGGAAAGGATTAAGGCCGGTTACAAACATATGATGTGCCCAAACCAGGAATGCAAGTATTGCGATAGCAAAAACAGAGCCCACCATAGCCATATAACCAAATATTGGTTTGCGGCTGTTTACGCTGATAATTTCAGAACTCATACCCATTGCAGGTAATAAGATAATATACACTTCGGGGTGGCCGAGGAACCAGAACAAATGCTGGAACAGGATAGCACTACCGCCTTCATTTGGTAAAATTTTACCTGCAACAACGATATCGCTTAAGAAAAAGCTGGTACCCAGGTTACGATCAAACAATAATAAGATAGCACCCGATAACAATACCGGGAAAGAAAGTACACCCAATACTGCGGTAAAGAATAATGCCCAGATGGTTAATGGCAAACGGGTCATGCTCATTCCCTTTGTACGCATGTTGAGTATGGTAGTAATATAGTTCAGGCCTCCCAATAAAGAAGATACAATAAACATAGCCATACTAACCAGCCAAAAATCCATACCAACCACACTTCCTGTTGACGCATCGCCCAAAGCACTTAATGGAGGGTATATTGTCCAGCCACCACTTGCAGGCCCGGTTTGAATAAACAGCGAGCAGAACATGATGATGGAGGCCAGGAAGAAGAACCAGTAGCTAAGCATATTCAACAATGGCGAAGCCATATCCCTTGCGCCAATCTGTAATGGAATAAGGAAGTTTGCAAAGGTTCCACTCAATCCAGCAGTTAATACAAAGAATACCAGAATGGTACCGTGCATGGTAACCAGTGCATAATAAAATTCAGGTTTTAATTTACCTCCTGCAGCCCAATGGCCCAGCAAATCTTCCAACCATGGAAAAGTGCTTTCGGGATATCCCAGCTGTAAACGGAATACTACAGAGAACAAACCACCGATAATAGCCCATATAATACCTGTTACCAAAAACTGCTTGGCAATCATTTTATGATCCTGACTGAAAACATATTTGGTAATAAACGTTTCGTGATGCTGATGTTCGTGATGTGCATCATGTGATACTTGAACATCTGTTTGCTGCAATGTGGCTACGCTACTCATATTCTTTCTTTTTGCATCCCGATAACCGGGATTCTTTTAAATTATTTTTTAACAGGCAATACTTGCGAAACTATTTTAGTGCTGTCTGTTTTAACTTCTCCAGGGGCTGGAAACAAAACACTGTATTCCGATTTTTGCTCTGCCAGCCATTTCTTATATTCTTCCATAGTTTCCACAACAATAACACCCCTCATTGCAAAGTGATTTGCACCGCATAACTGATCACAAGCTATTTCGAAATTAAAATCCGGGTTTCCGGTTTTCTTTTTCATATCTGCTGTTGTTATCTTAGGTGTGAACCATTGTGTGGTTGGAATACCTGGTACAGCATCCATCTTCATCCTGAAATGCGGCAAGCCAACATCATGAATTACATCCTGTGCATGTATAACCATTTTAAGCGGCACTCCAACAGGAATATGCATGGTTGTATTCACATGTATATCATCCCTGCTTGCAGGGTCTTCAAAATCTACTCCCAGGTTATTTTTGGACGTGTACAATTTAAAATTTGTTTTGCCCAACACTTTATCTGCTCCGGGATATCTGAATTCCCAGGCAAATTGATGGCCTGTAACTTCCACAACGATTGCGTCTTTAGGAGCATCGCCGGTAATTTTAAACCAGTACTTTAACCCAAATACAACCAACACCGTAAGGAAGATTGCCGGCACGGTTGTCCAGATCAATTCCAGTTTTGTATTATGCGGAAAGTAAAACGCTTTTCTGTCGTCTTTTTGCTGGTATTTAAAACAAAACCAGAACAGCAGCACCTGTGTAATAATAAACACAACGCCTGTAATGGCAATGGTAATGTATAACATGGTGTCAATCGTTTCTCCCTCTACCGATGCAGAGCCTTGTGGAAAAAGTGTTTTGCCATAATACAGTTCGTTGCAATACCAAACACCAATTAAACCAAAAACAAGAAACCCGAGCAGCATAAAAGCGTTGATCTTATTATTTTGTTTACGGGTTTTATCCTCACCTTTTAAAACGCTTACGTACTCACTGGCTTTTGCAATCTGAAAGATTACTACAAAGATCAGTACTCCTAAAGCTATAAATAAAAACTCCTTCATGATACAAAGTTATTTTCTGTAAATGTTATTCTAATTTCTTGTTTAAGTCTTGCTTCTTTATTTGCTTTTTTTTTGTATCAAAAGCAAATATGTTATTACGTATGATGAATCATACTCTCTTTTAAGAAAGGATGATTTTTTGCAAGCATAGAATGCTTACTTAAATAATTTCCTGTTCCCCACATAATTAATCCAATAAATAAACAGGCAGTACCAAATTCAAAAAAACCTAACCCATAATGCTCGTGTAAAGTGCCTGGCATTACCATTTGAAAGAAATCTATCCAGTGGCCAAAAATGATCAACACCGCCATTACGGTAACCAGCGTCCAGTTTCTTTTGGCTCCCTTCTTCATCAAAATCAATAATGGGCATAAAAAGTTAATGATGAGGTTGAGGAAGAATATGCCTTTATAAGGGCCAGGCTTGGTAGCAGTACCTATTCTTTCAATAAAATATTTTGTTTCTTCAGGCTGGTTACTGTACCAGATAAGCATGTATTGAGAGAACCAGAGATAAGTCCAGAATACAGAAAAGGCAAACATGAATTTTCCCAGATCATGTAAGTGTTCTTCGGTTACATATTCAAGTTGTCCGCGGTTTTTTAAATAAATTACAAATAATGCAATCAAGGACATGCCCGATACAAATGTACTGGCAAAAGTGTACCAGCTATACATCGTACTATACCAATGGGCATCAATACTCATCAGCCAAAACCATGGAATAGTAGAGGCAACCGTTAAAGTAAAAACAACACAATATAATGAAGCCCAAACCGTGTTATTCCAAATCCATTTTTTTCCGGTTTCATAATCCATGGGTCCTTTTTTATCACTTTCCAAACTCATACTTCGCATTTTTTTACCCAAAAACCACCAGAGGAAAATGGTAACAAAAGACCAAATGGAAAAAAACATAGGATTTAAAAATCCTTTTTTCCCATTTAAGATATGATCTTTTGCCACAGCTTCTTTATCTAACCAATGATAAATATCGGTACGTTCTCCAAAAACAATAGCCATTAAAATAATAAACGTAATAACGCCCAGAATAGGTACTACGCTTGAGATTGCTTCAGACACCCTTCTAAAAGCAACCACCCAGCCGGCCATTGCCATAGTAGTTACACATATAAAGAACATAGCTGCATTTACAACCAATAAAAAGAAAACGCTGTTTTGTAAAAGCACCGCCCAAAAACGGGTACTGTTTACATTTTCGCCATGGCCGGCATGAGCAAACGGATTAAACATTATAAACCCATACAACAATGCTAATACGCCGGCACCAATCAGGCCATAAGTCCACTTTTTATAACTACCGGGTAATTGAAATTGATGATCCATCTAATCTTTATTTTGTGTTAATGCGGCCTCTCCCTCGTTCCCTCTCCCAAAGAGAGGGAGGCCAAACTTGTTTAATTTATTTCAACTTTAGTACTAACAATTCTTCAGTGGTTTTTTATTGTACATGTTTCCTTATTGTTACTTTTTCACTACTGCTGCGCTGTCTGTTTTTGGGGCCTCAGTTGTTGCTGCCTTAGGTTCTAATGTTCTTATGTACTGTACAATTCTCCAGCGTTGCTCCCTGCTTAATTGCGATGCATAGCTACCCATATTTCCTTGGCCATATTCCATTACAAAAAATATTCTACCATCGCTGTAGCCCGGGGATGACAAAATGATGTTTTTTACACCGCCTACTTTTTCTGCCACCGGGCCATTTGCTTCGGCCTTAGCACCATGGCAAACAGCGCAATTAATATTGAATAATCTACCTGTTTCTTCCAGCTCTTTACCAGTTAAAGGGCCCAATGGATTTTTAACCAGGCTGCTTAAGTTAAGCAACCCGCTACTGTCATTGGGAACATTAAACGGATACAACTCTCCCCTTTTTAATGTACCGGCAGGAGGCTGGTTATTAAAGAATATTTTATGCCCAGCATCGTTTGGGTCCATTGTAAAAATGGCAGAATCACGGGATGCATAGCTTTCGTAAGCACGGCTGTAAGCCATATCCGGCATATAAATACTGCCTGGCTTAGTTTTATCTTTACAACCAATAAATACAGTTGCTATTGATAAAATGAGGGTTGCTATAATTGTGATTTTTTTCATTTCTTATTCTTAAAAGTCTCTTTTATATATTTCAGTTTGCCTGCTCCGTTTCCTCCCCCTTGGGAGACTGAGGGGGCGTCTAATACCCTTTCTCTTCTTTATAAAGCTTCTGTTCTTTATGATACCTGCCTATCCACCAACCTGTTTCTGCCACCTGCACATTTATTTCCTGGGCGCCGGCAGATTGTAAAAAAGCCTGTACTTCAGCATCATTGGTTTTATCGGTACACTCAATGGCCATCACAAATAAATCATCGGTAGCTCTTGGGTGAAAATGATGTTTTTTTACAAAAGGAGCCAGGTTACACAGGTAACAAAAGGTAAGCACCATACCTACCGCCGAAAATAATACCGTTAACTCAAAAGTAATAGGTATCCAGGCTGGTAAAGCAAAGTTTGGTTTACCACCAATATTTAAAGGCCAGTCTTTGGTAAAAACCCAGCTCATAAATGTAAGTGCAGTGGTAGTACCTATGATGGCATAAATAAAACCTGCTGTATGCAGACTGGTTTCACGAATGCCCATGGCATGGTCTAAACCATGCACCGGAAAAGGTGTGTACACATCGTGTATTTTGTAACCTGCCTTGCGAACATTTTTCACCGCAGGAAACAATACCTTTTCATCATCAAATGATCCTACAACAAATTTTTTAATTCCTCCAGCCATAAGTTTGAGCTTTTAGCTATTAGCCTTTAGCCTTTAGCTTTTATAACAATTTAATAAATCCTTTTTCAATTAATAACTCCGGTGCTAATAGCTAACAGCTAAAAGCTAACGGCTTACTTAATGCGCATGCTCCACTTCGTCAATATAAAACTTCTCTGCATCTGCCTTTTCTATATCCGTCATTTTCACTTTATAATTCTCTCCACTGGTTTTTAAAATAGATTTGATTTCAGCTACCGCAACAACCGGGAAGTATTTCGCAAACAGGAAGAAGCAGGTAAAAAACAATCCGAATGTGCCCAGGTAAAAACCGATCTCCCAGATGGATGGGCTGTAGTAAGTACTCCAGGATGATGGCAGGTAATCCCTGTAAACCGAAGTAACAATAATTACAAAACGCTCGAACCACATACCTATGTTTACAATAATACTCATGAAGAATGTTACCGTAATATTCCTTCTTAATTTGCGGCTCCAGAACAACTGTGGAGAAACCACGTTACAGAACATCATCAGGTAATAAGACCAGCCATACGGGCTAAACAAATTGGCCCTGTTTTCTTTAAAGGCATACCACTCGTAAGGATTTTGTCCGTACCAGGCAATGAACAACTCTGTTAAATAAGCACAACCTACAATACTACCTGTAAGTACAATTACTTTATTCATGGCTTCAATATGGCCAATGGTAATATAGTCTTGAAGATTTAATACTTTTCTTACGATGATCATCAGGGTTTGCACCATGGCAAAACCACTAAATACCGCACCAGCCACAAAGTAAGGCGGGAAGATGGTTGTATGCCATCCCGGAACGATTGAGGTAGCAAAGTCAAAAGATACAATAGTGTGTACCGACAATACAAGCGGTGTACTTAACCCCGCCAATACCAGTGATAAAGATTCATGACGCTGCCAGTGCTTGGTGCTTCCGCTCCAGCCAAAAGATGCAACACCATAAAACATTTTACGGAATTTTGTTTTTGCACGGTCCCGCACTGTTGCCAGATCGGGCAGTAAACCCGAGTACCAGAATAATAATGAAACGGTGAAATAAGTTGATATCGCAAACACATCCCAAAGCAGTGGTGAGTTAAAGTTAACCCATAAAGGACCACGGCTGTTTGGATAAGGTAACACAAAGAATGCCATCCATACACGGCCCATGTGCCAGATAGGAAACTGACCGGCGCACATTACCGCAAAAATTGTCATCGCTTCTGCAGCACGGTTCACACCGGTTCTCCAGCCCTGGCGAAATAATAATAAGATCGCTGAAATTAATGTACCAGCGTGACCAATACCTACCCACCAAACAAAGTTGGTTATATCCCAACCCCAGCCGATGGTTTTGTTCACATTCCACTGGCCAATACCATAAGTAACCTCCCTGTAAACGCTATAGACACCAAATAATAACAGTGCTACGCTGATGTAAAAACCAATATACCAAAGGCGGCTTGGTTTCATCTCAATGGGACGAATGATATCTTCCGTTACCTGGTGGTAATCTTTATTACCATCTACCAGCGGTTCCCTTAGTTGCGATTCGTATTTTAATAATGACATATCGTGTTATTAGCGGCCTTTCCCCTGTTCTTCCTTTATTATTAGAAGAAGCCGGACTCTGGCTTTTGTTTCAATATTTGTAATTAAGCATTGCTGCATTTTCTCTTTATTAAACTTTCATCTTAACGGTTCTATTCTGTCAAATCTTCCATCTCCGTCTTCACTTAACCTTGTCCAGTTTTGTATAAGCTCCTCTTGATGAATACTCGCCCATTCTACAACCAGTGCTAAAGCTTTGGGAGGTAAATTACCTTGTATTATCCCAAAATCTTTTATTGATACCTGTGCGGCAAACTCTGCATATTCAGCATGAAAATGTGGCGGCGCATGATCGCCAAAATACATTTTAATGAGAATGCCGTAAAAGCTGCTTATCACGGGCATATTCCTCAAAGGTTTTGTTTACCAATTTTAAATAGAACGCATCCGGATCCATATCAATTTCTTCGTTCCATTCTATTTTTTTATTTGTCGTTATTTTAAAAGAACTAAAATTTTCTTCTTCCTCCCAAAATTTAAATACCGGTTTTTGTTTCCAGCTATTCAAATCTATTATTCCATTTACACCATCTTCAAATAAAACCTGTAACCTGCAACCGGGCAAAGCTTTTGCTTCTTTTAAATATGGTATTAATTTAACCAAAATTTCCTAATATTTTATACGTGTGCTTTTTCTTTTTTCATTTCGGCACCATGCTCTTCCTCTACACCAATATGCCTGTCGGTGTTACGCACTTTTGCAAGGTAACTTACGTTAGGCAAAACGTGTAACTGCTCCATTACATAAAATGCACGATGCTTCTGATCCACATGCCTGATCTTGTACACATCACTCTCTTTATCATTAACGTTACCGAAGCTGATAGCGTGTGTAGGACAGGCCTGCATACAGGCTGTTTTTACATTGCGTACCATGGTTGGGTCCTGTTGTTTTTTAGCTTCTAGTTTTGTTTCCTGTAAACGCTGTACGCAGAAAGAACATTTCTCAATAACACCTCTTGAACGAACAGTAACATCAGGATTTAATACCATCCTCGTTAAATCATCATTCAACTGCAAAACAGATTCATCCATGTAAGTACCAACCATTGGGTTTTGATTATCGGGGAAGCTATCGGCTCCTGTATAATCTAACCAGTTAAAGCGGCGTACTTTATACGGACAGTTGTTGGCGCAATATCTTGTACCAATGCAACGGTTATAAGTCATTTGGTTTAAGCCTTCGGTGCTGTGGTTTGTTGCAGCAACCGGGCAAACGTTTTCGCAAGGAGCGTTATCGCAATGCTGACAAAGCATGGGTTGAAATACTACATCCGGATTCTCCAGATCGCCTGTAAAATAACGGTCAATACGCAACCAATGCATTTCATGTGCACGCTGCACCTGCATTTTACCAACCACACTCACATTATTTTCGGCTGTACAAGCTACCACGCAGGCGCTGCAACCAGTACAAGTATTTAAATCAATACTCATTCCCCATTTGATACCCGGCTTTTCAAAATCGGGATACATGGTTGCGTCTTTCACAAAATCACCTTTACTGCCACCAATGGTAATAGCTTCACGCTCTTTAGTTATTTCTTCTAAAACAGCTTTTGGATTAGCTATAAAACTCGCAAGATTGGTTTCATAAATAACCGGACGGCTTTCGGTAAAGCCATGCACCTGTGTTTGTGCCAATGGATAGATTGCGCCTGTTTTTTCAACAGTTGCTGCCGAACTATATGAATTGGTTCCGTTGAAACTAACGAATGGATACACATTTTTACCAGCTCCGTTTGCCGACTTGCCGATGTTGGTTGATGTGGCATTTTTATCGGCACTTTCTCTTCCATATCCAACTGCCAGCGCAATGGTTGATGCATTCATACCCGGAATAACGATCACCGGTAATTCAACCGATTTACCATTGGCTGTAATTTTTACAACTGGTTTTTCGGGATGCACTTCGTAATCACTTTGCTTGCCACCAGCCTGGTTCATCACATCCAGGTTTAGTAATTTTAATGCCATGGCCGGGCTCATCATAGCGTAGTTGTCCCAGGTTACTTTGGTAACCGGGTCAGGCAATTCTTGCAGCCACGGGTTATTGGCCTGGCCGCCATCACCAACAGATACTTTTTGATAAAGCACTATTTCAACCGGTCCGCCTTTTGTTGATGCAGCAAGGGTTGAAGCTTCAGCTAATTTTGCACTGCTGAAAGATCCGCCGCCAACAGGCATGGTTGCAGGTTCTACAACACCGTCCTGCAAAGCTTTTTCCCATAAATCGGTACTGCCTAATTTGGCACTCCAGTATGTTTTATAATAAGTCTCGTAGTCGTTAATCAAACTACCTGCTGCCGAACTCCATTTAATTAATGAGGTTTGATAAGCACGGGTTTTAAATAAAGGGTTGATGGTTGGCTGTAATAAACTGTAGTAACCTGTTTTAGGTTCAGCATCGCCCCAGCTCTCTAACCAATGATGCGATGGAAGAATGTATTTGCACTGCTCGGTTGTTTCATCCATAGTTCCGTTAAAAGAAACAGAAACAACTTTTGCCAGCGCATCTTTAAATTTCTTAGCGTCGCTGTATGAATAAGCAGGGTTAACGCCATTGATTAAAACCGCACCAATTACACCTGAAGCCATATCTTTTACAAGAGCTTCCATATCTGCATCAATACCATTTTTGTAGTTAGATGTGATGGCCCAGTTAATGGTTTTACCATTTGCGCCAATGGCTTCATTGATAGCATTAACGATGATCTGGATGTTTACATCATTGCTTCCGCAAACAACAAGACCGGCACCGCTGTTTGCTTTTAAGGCATCGGCAGCAAGTCCAATTTTTTTAACCAGTGCTGCATCGGTTAATGCCGGTGCAGTAACGGCACCGCCCAATTTTGCAAGTAATGTTAAAGCAACAGCACCGGTTTCCGATGGTTTGTGGGTATGGCGGTCATCGGCATTACTACCGGTTAAACTCATCATACTTTCAAACTGAAAATGCTTACTCAGTTCAGGTTTCTCTCCTGTAACCTTTCTATTTTTTCCGTATTGATTGCTGAATTCGGTTGGACTTAACCAGGTACCCAAAAAATCGGCACCAAGGCTTACAATCACTTTTGCATTATCAAAATGATAAGAAGGGATTGCTTTTTTTCCGTAGCAGGCTTCATTTGCCAGTAACATGCCGCTGTAACTAACTGAATCGTATTGTACGTGGCGGCTACCGGGATATTTTGCTAAAAATTCACTGATTATTGCTAAGGTAGATGGAGAGTTTACAGTTGCAGTAAGTATGGCAACCGCTTTACCGGTTATAGCCGCCCCAACCATTTTATCAAAAGCATCAAAGCCGGTAACTTCTTTAAATCCTTTACCATCTTTCTGCATGGGATAGCGAAGGCGGGTGTTATCATACAGGTCTAAAACAGAAGCCTGTGCCTGTGCGTTGGTTCCACCGTTGGTAATGGTTGACAGTTCATTTCCTTCAATCTTGATGGGCCTGCCATCTCTTTGCTTAACCACAACCGAAATAGTATCGCCGCCATTAACATAAGTAGATGCATAATAATTGGCCACACCTGGTATAACACTTTGCGGCTTGTTTAAAAAAGGAACAACCTTACGTACAGGCATTTCGCAACTTGCTGCAACGGCAGCAGCGGCTGTACTAAAGCCCAGGTATTTAAGAAAATCCCTGCGTGGAGTTTTGGCATCTAAAATACCTTTATCATCAAGGTCGGATAAAGGAAGTAACTCTTCTTTAAACTCGTTTTTGGTTGATTCCTGAAAACTTTCCGTTTGATTCAGTTCACCAAAACTTTGCCAGTACTTTTTCTTCATAATGTGATAATGTGCTAATATGCTGATATTCTAATGTGCTAATGTGCTGATGTGCTAATATGCTAATGTGCTAATTTTTTAATCTTTTACACCGTTCGAAACCCTGTACTCCTCATTAGCAAATTATCGAATTAGCTAATCAGCTAATTTTTTAATAGTGACATTTCTGACATTCCGTTCCACCAATACTTTCTACCGTTACGCTGTCCATTTTATGGCTCTTCAGATCTTTATGGAATTTATCGTAAATGCTGTAATATTTGTTGCCGGTACCATCTTCTTTGTTGTAAAAATCAACTTTAGATTCTCTGTGGCAATTGATGCACCAACCCATACTCAAGTCTGAAAATTGGTAAACTTCCGGCATTTGCTGTATGTTACCGTGGCAGGTCTGGCAATTTTGTTTACCCACTTTTACGTGCTGGCTGTGGTTAAAATAAACATGGTCGGGCAGGTTGTGAATTTTAATCCACTCAATTGGTTTAGCACCATCCGGAACACCATCTTTATTATTATCCGGATTGTAGGTTTTAGCTGTTTCATTCCAGCCTGCATATTCGTATAATTTTTGAATTTCTGCAGTTCCATCAACAGCCGTTCCATCTTCTCTTACCAATTTATCCGGTCCTTCGTATTTGTTTATAGATTTATGGCAATTCATACAAGTGTTAACCGATGGAATGCTTGCCTGCTTGCTGTCTTGTGCGCTGCCATGGCAATACAGGCAACTGATCTGGTTGGTACCGGCATGCACCTGGTGAGAGTAGTATATAGGTTGCACCGGTTGATAATTTTTCATGCGGCCCATGTTAACAGCACCATTGATGGTGTAATATCCGCCCACGGCAAACAGCACTAAAATACCCGCCATTAAATAAGTTTTGTTTTTATATGCCGGAACCGGCTCAGGGCGCATTACTCCTTCCTTTTCATCTGATAATTTACGAAGGTTACTATTTACCTGTAATAATATAAAAGCGATGAGGGCTAAAACAAGGGTTAAAATGCCAAAAAGCAGCGAGTTATCTCCAGAACCATCGGTGGTAGGTCCTCCTGCAACAGGCACAGGCGGAGCCCAATCATCCACATACTTCATGATGGCATCAATATCATCTTTCTTAAGCTGTGCACCAAAATTAGTCATTTGGGTTTTGTTCCACTTTAGAAAAATGGTTTTCGCATAAGGTTCTGACTCTCTTAAATCTGCAGAATTACCTATCCATTTGTAAATCCAGTCACCTGCGGGCACTCTGTCTTTCCATCCTTTTAACGCTGGTCCTGTAGCATCCTTATCAACTTTATGGCAACTGGCACAGTTTGCTTTAAACAAGGCTTGACCATCGGCAGCTAATGATTGTATATTAATTGATAATAAAACAACTAAAAAAACACTTGTAAAGATTCTGTTAAAGATTTTTCTATAGCGACTCATACATATATCGGGGCTAATGTGGAAAAATATCCTGATTCGTGTGCAAAAATAAGACAGGATGCTGACAATGTATCAACATTTTAGGATTTTTTTTTCCTGTATCTGGCGTGGTTTTCAGCCAATTGTTAATATATCTCTTTAGTAATTGTCATGTATTTGTAACCTATTTCTGCAAATTGATTTTTTTTAGGATCTGCCCGCTAAATCACAATTTTTTGCCTCACATTTGCCGAATGTTTGAGAAACTTAAACAAAGATGGAAGGTAAACGGTGTTAACCTGGTGCTAATAATTGCAACTTTTGCTTTGGGTGGAAGCCTTTGTGGTTATGCCGGGCGCAAGGTTTTAATGTTGACGGGCTTAGAGAAAGGTGCCTTTTGGATTATTTTATATGTATTGCTGGTAACCCTGCTTTGGCCGCTTTGTGTTTTACTGATCAGCATCCCGCTGGGGCAGTTCTCTTTTTTTAAAGGGTATCTTACAAAGGTATGGGGCAAAATGAGTGGAAGAAAAAAGGCACAACCAGCTACCAATATTAGTATTTTTGCCAGCGGTGCAGGTTCTAATGCCAAGCAAATAATAAACCAGTTTAAGGTATCTGATACCATAAAAATTGCATTAATCGTTTGCAATAAACCCGGTGCCGGCGTGTTAGCAATTGCACATGAGGCGGGTATTCCTGTTTTATTGATAGAAAAAGAACGGTTTGTTGCAGGAGATAACTATTTACCCGAATTGACTCAGCACAAAATAGATTTTTTGGTATTGGCAGGTTTTTTATGGAAGATGCCGGTGGCGATATTGCAAGCTTACCCAAAAAAGATCATCAACATACACCCTGCCTTATTACCCAAATATGGTGGAAAAGGTATGTATGGCGGTAAAGTACATGAGGCGGTAATTGCTGCGGGAGAACATGAAAGCGGCATCAGCATTCATTATGTAGATGAGGTCTATGATCATGGAGAAATCATTTTTCAGGCTACCTGCACGGTAGCAGCAAGTGATACCCCGGCATCGCTTGCTCAAAAAATACATATTTTAGAACATACTAATTATCCCCGTGTAATTGCCGAAATTTTACAAAAAACAGGTTTCTAATTCATGGTTAAAATCTGGATTTAAAAAGTCCTCGTTCCCCTTCAGCGATTAAGGGCAAAAGCAAAATCGCAGTTAAAACAAAATGACGCCTTCATTGTTTTAAATTGTTGCTGTACTTTTACCCTTACTAATTTTTTAGCCTGTTGCCATCATTTTTAAAAATACCTCTACTGCTTTTGTTTATTGCTGCAGGCAATCAATTACAAGCCCAGTTAACCGTTACGGGCACCGTGTTCGATTCATCCAAAAGAAATTATGTTGAAAACGTGCAGGTAGAAAGCACTGGTGGCAAATTTACCCGTACCGACTCTATGGGGCATTATAAAATTGCTGTTACCGATAAAGATTCGCTCAGTTTTATTTATAAGAATAAACCCACACAAAAGTTTGCGGTGAAGGATATTGCGAGTCTCACACAGTTTGATATTTCGCTGGGCATTACTGTAAAAGGCGGCTACCGAACTTTAAAGGAAGTGATTGTGTTTGCACGCAGTTACCGGGAAGATTCAATGGAAAACCGGCAAACCTATGCTGATGTATATAATTACAGCAAGCCAACTATAAGAACCAGCGTTTCTCCAAGTGGCGCTGTGGGGGCCGATGTAAATGAGATCATCAACATGTTCCGGTTCAGAAGAAATAAACACCTGAAGACTTTTCAGGCCAGGCTAGAGCAGCAGGAACAGGATCGTTTTGTTAGCTACCGTTTCAACAGAAATTTTGTGCGCCGCATTACCGCTTTACAGGGTGCCGAGCTGGATACATTTATGGTGCGCTATATACCCAGTTACGAATTTGCCAGCATGGCCGATGAAGTTACTTTCAATAAGTACATCCTCAATGCTTCTTACGCATTTAAGGCTCAGTTATTAAAACCGGGTGCTATCAATTTTCCCGAAGAAATTAAAAATTAAAAAAAGAGAAGTATTTTCATTTTAAAATTACCGGTTAAAAATAATATAACTATGGAAGAGAATCAACTTACCCTTGGCATTGGCACAAGATTACAGCACACCCAGTATGGACCCGGTGTAATTGTTGGCGTTAAATACGCCACGTACCTCATTTCTTTTATTCATCATGGCATAAAGGAAATTGATAAAACAGATGAACACCTGGATGAGATCATTGCAGAAAATGTTACTGTAGAAGTGGAAACTGTTTCAGCAGTTGAAAGATCTTTATTAAAAATTTTACGGCAGTGGGCCGATGTTACCGAGATTGTACCCATTGGCGATAAATGGATTGGCGGTACCATGAGTTTACAATCTGCAGATAAAACCCTTAAGCCAAAAGATATTCCCATTGATGATTTTTTTCATAAAATAGTAATGCTGCGTGACCGGCTGCGGGTGCTGGAACAAAACATTAACAGCCATAAAAAACTTACCGACGAAGAGAAAGTAAACATACAGCAATACATTACCCGCTGCTACGGTTCGCTCACCACTTTTAATGTGCTGTTTAAAAATAAAGAGCAGTGGTTTGTGGGGGATAAGGGGAAGGGAGAATAACCGCTGATTATTATTTATGCAAAGCAGGGGAAATATGCGGTTATAAATTTTTGGGGACCAGAGTAAAACATACACTGAAAATAAAAGAGACCTTTGAGTCTCTTTTATTTTTTTCGGATTGATTAATTAATTTTTTACAAAAGGTCTTCTTTCATTTACTGTTTCTCCTTTTATTGCTATCCAATACATTTAGACATGGGTGAGATTTTTTATCCAAAATCAGCCATTTTTTATTAATTTTTTAATTAATAAAGTATATAATCCACTGGCTTTTGCCTTCTGTGGCTCCCTCAGAGTATATAAGCCCTTTTTTTGCAATCGTCACCCCAACCGACCTTTTTAATTCCCTTCTCCCAAAAAACATTAAATTAGAAGCACCAAAACATTTTATGACAAACAAAAAATCGCTTCCAGGCCCTATTCCTATTTTAATGATTGTGATTATACTGGCCGCAATAAGCACCTGGCTTTTGCCGGCAGGGCAATACAATAAACTATCGGTAGCTGATAAAAATTTTAAGCTGGTTACCGACGGTAACGAAGTAACCCTGCCACTTACACAGCATACTTTAGACAGCCTGGGCATAAACATAAAAGCAACAAAATTTATTGCCGGCGAAATTCGTAAACCCGTTTCTGTGCCCGGTTCGTTTACCAAACAAAAAAGAAACCAGCAGGGTTTTATCAACGTTTTACAGGCGCCCATTAAAGGAATAGTAGATAGTATTGATATTATTCTGTTTGTATTAATCATCGGCGGCTTTATGTATGTGTTTAACGAAACCGGTGCATTGATAAAAGGCATTACCTGGCTTGCACATAGCATGAAGGGCCGGGAGCATTGGCTGATTGCCATATTAACGGTTGTGTTTTCTTTTTTTGCAGCCTCTTACGGCATGGCAGAAGAAGCGTTGGTGTTTTATCCGATATTGGTGCCGCTTTTTCTGGCTGCCGGTTACGATCTGCTGGTGCCGCTGGCCATTATTTTCGGCGGTACTTCTATCGGTTGTCTTCCTGCTTTTTCAAATCCGTTCTCTACCATCATTGCATCTAATGCGGCAGGCATTAACTGGATGGATGGCTTAACGCAACGTTTAATACTCTGGGTAATTGTTACCGCATTATTGGTTTGGTATATTTTAAGATACGCTGCCAAAATAAAAAAAGACCCCACCGCATCGCTGGTTTATAAAATTGATGGCGAAGTAAAACCGCAATACGATGTGCATATAAGCGATGAAGTTGCTCCCAAACTGGAAACTAAAACAAAACTGCTGCTGCTGATTTATATCAGCACTTTTCTTACGATGATTGCTGGTGTAGTTTTTTTAGACTGGTGGACAACAGAAATGTCGGCTTTGTTTATTGCTTCCTCCATTTTAATTGCCCTGATTGCACGGATAAACGAAAAGTTTTTTATCCGTGAATTTATTAAAGGCGCAGAAAGTTTACTCTCTGTTGCTTTTATTATTGGGGTGGCCAGGGGCGTTACCATTATTTTAAACGATGGGCATGTAAGCGATTCTATTTTATACTACACCGCCAACATGGTACAGGGTATGCAACCAGCATTTTTTATTTTGCTGCTGCTGGCATTTTATGTTGTGTTTTCAATTTTCATACAATCCAGTTCTGGCATGGCGGTATTAACCATGCCCATTATTGGCGCACTGGCTATTTTGGTTAATGTGCCCGGCCGGGAGATTGTAAACTCCTACCTGTATGGCATGTGCCTCATGTCGTTCCTGGCGCCAACCGGGCTTATACTGCCCTCGCTGGCCATGGTAAACATAAGCCTTAAAACCTGGGTTAAATTTATTATGCCGCTGTTGATTGCATTTACCATTATTGCCATGGCGGCGTTGGTTATTGGTATTTATTTGTAGTGTAACACATGGGGTATCATCAGAAAATATAGTTAACTTATTAGCAAAAATCAAACTAACGCTGCATGAAAGCAAAATCAATCAAAGGAAAATCTCCCGAAGAAATTAAATGGGTATTAGCGCAATGCATGGCAGACGGCTATAAACCAACGCTGGCTATAATTTTCATTTCCATCAAACAAGACAGGAAAGCCATTTGTGAACTATTACATCAACATGAAATTGATATCATTGGCGCAACTTCCTGCACCGAGTTTATTGATGGCCACCAGGATGAAGGTTCCATTGTTATTTTATTACTTGATCTGAACAAAGCCTATTACAGCATATTATTTCAGGACGTTGGTAATATGTCTGTAAGTGAAGCCGCCACAAAAATGGCGCAGGCTGCCTTACAACATTTTAGCAACCCGGCATTTATCATTTGCAGCACCGGGTTATCTGCTTCGGGAAAAATGATGGATGGAGAAACCCTTATACGCAGTATTGAAAACGTTGTTGGTGTACATGCAAATATGTTTGGCGGTATGGCTGGTGATGATATGACATTTACCGGCACTTATGCATTCACCTACAACCAATCTACCGATTATGGAATGGCGGCTCTGATTTTAAATGAGGATAAAATTGGCTTACATGGTATGGCTATCTCCGGCTGGAAACCAATTGGCGTTACCCGCACAATAACAAAGAGTGAAGGCAACCTTATCTATACAATAGATGACCAGCCGGCACTCAATATGTACTTGCGATACCTGGGAAGTGTTCTGCCGTCCACTGCTAATCAACATGAATTTTTTGAGAACTTAGGTAATCAATATCCTATTCAAATTGAAAGAGCCGATAGAGAGCCGCTCATGTGCAATCCAATAGGATTTGATAAAGAAAAAAAGGCGCTCCGCTGCGAGATCAATATACAACAAGGTTGCAGGTTTCGTTTTTCTACCCCTCCAGATTTTGACATCGTTGAAACGGTCATCAATAAAGCAACTGAACTTAAAAACAACATTCAAACCGATGCAGATGCCGTGCTGATATTTTCCTGTGCAGGCAGGCTTGCTTCACTGGGACCCATGGCACAGCAGGAAAATGATGGGTTAGCCGAAGTTTGGAATTCACCCATGGCAGGCTTTTATTCTTATGGAGAATTTGGACGATCTGTGAATGGTAAACATGAATTTCATTCGACAACCAATAGCTGGGTGGCATTAAAAGAAAAATAAACTTATCATGAAAGCAAAATCAATAAAAGGAAAATCAACCGAAGAAATTACATCAGCATTAGCCGAAAGCATGACTGATGGTTTCAAGCCTACACTGGGCATTGTGTTTATCTCCATCAAACAAGACAGAACTGCGGTTTGTGATATTTTAGATAAAAAAGGCATTGCTATTTTCGGAGCCACTACATCTGGTGAGTTCATCAGCAAAGAAATAGAAGAAGGCAGCATTGTAATGATGTTATTGGATATGAACCCCGCATATTTCAACATCTTATTTCTGGAAACAGGAGATGGTACTACGCTGGAAAATGCTAAACAACTCGGTACTGAAGGAAAAAAACTTTTTTCCAATCCGGCATTTATCATAGCATCCGGTTGGTTACATATTAATGGAGAACAAATATTGGAAGGTATTGAAGAAGGATTTGGTACAGATGTTACCGTTTTTGGCGCCATGGCCGGTGATGACCTTGCGTTGAAAGAGCCGCTTGTTTTTACCAACCGCAAAAGCAGTATCAATGGCATAGTGGCTATTATTATTGATGAAGATAAAATTGATGTACGAGGAATAGCTACCTGCGGTTGGAAAGCAGTTGGCACCACAAAAACAGTAACCAAAAGCGATGCAAACATTGTTTATACAATTGATGACAAACCTGCGCTGGATATGGTAATGAAATACCTCGGTGTAGATATTGACCTGGATTCCGGAAAAGATGTAGTGACCCATATCGGTGCCTATTATCCCTTACAATTAGAACGGGAAAATCTAGCCCCCGTTATGCGAACTGCTATGTTTGCCAACAAACAAGACCGGTCGCTGATATGTGCCGGCACTGTACCACAGGGCTCAAAAGTTCGTTTTTCTTTACCACCCGATTTTGATGTTATAGATACTGTAGTGGCAGAATGTACCGAATTGAAAACTGAAAACCAGCAGGAAGCCGATGCCGTTATCATGTTTTCCTGTATCAGCAGGTTATTATCGTTTGGAATAATGACAAGTGAAGAGATTGACCGGGTTCAACAAGTATGGAATGCACCATTTATCGGGTTTTTCAGTTACGGCGAATTTGGAAAATCAAAAACCGGCAAACATGAATACCACAATAATACCTGTTGTGTAGTGGCATTAAAAGAAAAATAAATTGAAACAATTTTTACAACAACCATAAAACTAAAAACTATGCAATTCAAATTAAAACACAAAAGTTTTTTACAGGCACTTATCGTTTCTGCTGCTTTATTATTTACGGCCTGTTCGTCTCCGGAAAAAGAGGCTGCTAAACCTGATCCCGTTGAGGCCAATATTAAAATGTACACCCAAGTATGGGATGAAATTATGAATAAGGGAAAAATACAAATGTTTAATGATTCTAATTTTACAACGGATGTGAGATTTAATATGAAACCGGCTGATGTGGTTGGTATTGATAGTGCCAGGGCATTTTATTCAAACTTTCTTACAGGATTTTCAAATATTAAATTCACGATGGTGGATGTATTTGGCCAGGGAGAAAAATTAGTTAAGCAATGGAATTTTAAAGGAACGCATACAGGTAATTTTTTTGGTATCCCCGCAACCGGTAAAGCTGTGGACTTAGATGGTTCCACTATCGTAAAGATGCGGGAAGGAAAAATTGCTGAAGAACAGGATTTTTATGATAACATGGATTTTATGCAGCAACTCGGCCTGGTGCCTCCGGCAGGTAAATAAAACTATTCGATACAAAACTTATCCGGAGAAAAAATGAATGAATCATAAAATTAAATTTTGATAAAACTAAAAACACAAACATGGAAAATGTAGAAATCGTAAAAGGAATGTATGATGCAGCTGCCAAAGGAGACTTCCCTGCTTTTTTGGGTTCAATGGATGCACCTATTGAATGGAATGAAGCTGAGAACTTTCCGTATGCCGACCGTAATCCTTACATCGGCCCACAGGCAGTAGCAGAAAGTGTGTTCGGCCGTATTGGTGCCGACTGGGAATATTGGATATTATCTGATCATGAATTTCATGAAACAAAAAATGATATGATCATTGTGACCGGTAGGTATAACGCAAAGCATAAAATAACAGGAAAAATAATCAAAGCACAGTTTACACATATGTGGCGGGTGAAGAATGGTAAGGCGACAAACTTTCAGCAGTATGCAGATACTTACCAGGTAAATAAAGCGATGGTTAATTAAAAAAGAAACTAATGAAAGCAAAATCAATCAAGGGAAAATCAACAGAAGAAATTACATCTGCTTTGTATGAAAGCATGGCTGACGGTTTCAAACCAACATTGGCTATTGTTTTTCTCTCCATCAAACAGGACAGAGAAGCTATTTCCAAATTATTGGACGAAAAAGACATTCAGCTATTTGGGGCTACCACTGCAGGAGAGTTTATTGATGGAGACATTGAAAAAGGCAGCATTGTCATGATGTTACTCGACATAAATCCAACATATTTTAAAATCGAATTTCTCGAAATAACACCAGAGACCGCCTTAGAAGATGCAAAAAAACTAGGTGTTGCAGGAAAAGAAATCTTTACCAACCCTGCGTTAATAATAGCAACAGGTGGAGTGTTCATAGATGGAGATCAAATTATAGAAGGCATTACACAAGGTTTTGGAAAAACTGCCTCATCCGCACACAAGGAAGTAACCATATTTGGAGGTATGGCAGGAGATGATTTGTTAGCAGAAAAACCACTTGTTTTCACCAACGGAAAAAGTACAGACAATGCAATTGTAGCACTCATTATTGATGAAGATAAAATAGATGTAAGAGGT
>Ga0209181_10002344_pt1 | contig 31271 bp, 22 predicted proteins | sample MAT05_FD_187208 | JGI IMG/M metagenome (GOLD analysis project Ga0209181, IMG submission 187208) | Freshwater microbial communities from Lake Fryxell liftoff mats and glacier meltwater in Antarctica - MAT-05 (SPAdes) (version 2) | ecosystem: Environmental > Aquatic > Freshwater > Ice > Liftoff... | reverse complement strand
CTTGCGGACGGTGTCATTGGGTCGGTGCCAGCGGGGATCGACGATCGTGATGCCCAGCTCGATGACCATAACATCATCCGGATCATCCCCATTGCCGATGCGGTCCACGAAGGAACCGGCGAACATCGTGTAGATTTTGGTGAGGCCGGGGGGAACCCCGTGAAAGGTGATGCTGAGCAATTCCGGATGGTTCGCCATGATCTGCTCGGAGAGCGTCTGGGCGTAGAGCTTGTGGTCTGGAGGGGTCCAGTTTTTCGACGCGGCCTGGCTGGCCAGCGTCGTGGCGGCGAACGCGACGAACGCCGCGAGTTTGAGGAGGGATTTCATGGGGACGAGGTGGGGATCGAGGCTTGGGAGGACGGGAACAACGCGATGACCTTCGCAGGATGACATGAATCCAAGCTGAACCGGTGGCTATCTCAAGTTCGGCCAGCCGGGGGGCCGGGCCTCAGCTGAAACTGAAGCGTATTTCAGTTTCCGTTCATAGGAGATTCATTCAGTGGCAGTAGGTTAGCGCCGGTTCAATTGTGGGAGCTGAGGCCGGGCTATCCTGTCGCGCCTCCAGTCCCGACCCCGGAAATTCCCATGAACCCTCACCTCAATTCACTTCCTGCCAGCCTTGGCCTGCTATGCGCTGCCGGGCTGGCTCTTTGTCTCCAACTACCCGCCGCAAAGGCTGACGACCCCGCCAAATGGGGCAGGGCAACCGACAATCACATCCACGCGCAAAAGCTCGTGAATGAGATGATGGCGCAAAACGCGGATCTCGTCGTCGCATCGCGGTGTTTACGGAGCGCAAGACCATCCTCTGCCCCAATGCGAGGGAACCGCACAAATCCGAAGTGCAGGTGCCGCGACGGTGTCCGTTGACCGCCCGCAAAAAATCCAGACAGAATTCCCGTCGATCCAAACCCCTCATGAATACCTCAAGCCTCACTCCCGGTCTCCACGCCGCCCTTGTGGGCCTGACCTTCGCCTTGCTGACCATCATGTTTGGCCAGGGCATGGGCATCTTTTTTGGCCTCAACGAGGACGCCATCAAGCACCGGCTCAAGTCGTCGGCGATGGAGGTGCGGGAAACCATCTACAAGGGGAATGACGCCGCCATGAAGGTCGTGCTCGACAACTCCTGGACCTACATGAAACGCGCCCACCTGCACGCCGGCAGCATGGGCACCACGGCGTTTGCCCTCATGATCGCCATCGGCCTGCTCGGGATTCCACGGGTGCCGGCGCTCCTGCTCGGTCTTGCGCTGGGCGCGGGCGGACTCGGCTACTCGCTCTACTGGATGTGGGCCGGCTTTCGTGCGCCCGGCCTCGGCAGCACCGGGGCGGCCAAGGAATCGTTGAAATGGCTCGCCATGCCCACCTCCGGGATGTTCGTCCTGGCCACGCTGACGGTGTTCATCCTGCTGCTGGTTGCGCTCTTTTCGCGGCCATCCCCTACCTCACGGCCGAGCTGATTCGGGCCTATTCCAGCCAGCCGGAATCGTTGCATGGTGATCATGGTCACGATGCCAGTCTGCCGGTTTCGGCGCGAAACTCCCGCTGGTCCGGACATGGCTGGCTTTCCGATCGAAGCCCCATCGCATGAGACAGGAATTGATCCTCATGGTTGGCGGGTACCGCCGCCCCTGGACGCCGTTGCCGCCCGAGGACACACAAGTCGGGCGGGACCGGCCGGAAATGCGCGGCGCCTAAATTATCTTTCAGATCGGATTTAGAGTCGGTTAACCTAAGGAGGCTAAGGTTTCGCACCCCATGGACCCCTCCCGGCTGACGATTTTGGCCTATGCGATGATTTTGGTCTTCATGGCCTTGATCATGACGAAGCGCATGTCCGTGCTGACCGCGCTGGTCTTGGTGCCCATCGTTTTCGGCGTCGGGGCGGGTTTCGGGCCCCAACTCGGGCCGATGATGCTCGACGGCATCAAGGCTCTCGCGCCCACGGGCGTGATGCTGACCTTCGCCATCCTCTATTTCGGCATCATGATCGATGCCGGGTTGTTCGACCCGGTCGTGCGCCTCGTCGTGCGCCTGGTGCACGGCGATCCCGTCAAGATCGTCGTCGGTACCGCGGCCCTGGCGCTGTTTGTCTCACTCGACGGCGACGGATCGACCACTTACCTGATCACTACCACTGCCATGTTGCCGCTTTTCGTGCGGCTCAAGATGGACCGGCTCGTCCTGGCGAGTGTGATCATGCAGGCGGGCGGGGTGATGAACATCCTGCCTTGGGGCGGACCAACCGCCCGTGCGGCCAGCGCGCTCAAGCTCGACATGGGCCAGGTTTTCCCGCCGCTCGTGCCCACCATGATCGTCGGGGCGGCGTGGGTGCTGTTCGTGGCTTGGATCCTCGGCCGGCGGGAACGCCGGCGCCTTGGCACTCTCTCCGAGGAGGTGATGGATGATGTGCATGCCTCCATGGGGGCTTCCGGCAACGGGGCCGGTGAGGCGGATATCCGCCGACCCAACCGGGTGTGGGTAAATGCCCTCCTGACCGTCACCTTGATGGTGGCGCTGATCGCCGGCCTGCTGCCGCTGCCGGTTTTGTTCCTGATCGCCTTCGCTTTGGCGCTGGTGATCAATTACCCGAGCCTCGCCGAGCAAAAGGCGCGCATCGAGGCGAATGCCGGCAATGCCCTGGCGGTGGTCGCCGTCATCTTTGCCGCCGGTATATTCACCGGCATTCTCTCGGGCACAAAGATGGTGGACGCCATCGCCGGCAGCGTGGTGGCCATCGTGCCCCCGGCCCTCGGTCCGTATCTCGCCGTCATTACCGGAATCCTCAGCATGCCCTTCACTTTCTTTCTTTCCAATGACGCCTTTTATTTCGGTGTGATGCCAATCCTGACCGAGGCGGCCTCCCACTATGGCATTACCGCCGCCGAAATGGCCCGCGCCTCCCTGGTCGGCCAGCCGGTGCATCTGCTCAGCCCGCTCGTGCCGTCCACCTATCTGCTGGTTGGCCTGGCCAAGGTCGAGTTCGGCGACCACCAGAGATTCACCCTCAAGTGGACCGTGGCGACCTCGATGCTGATGCTGCTTACCAATCTGGTACTCGGGGTCATCCCGCTTGCCGGTGCGGCGCATTGACGGCCACTCCCGCTTTGCTTGCGCGCAGACTATCTGTCCCATGGACCTGACCGTGCGCAAGATCCTGCTCCGCTCCATCTTTGGACGGGACTGACGCTCGGATCCCTGCTGGTCATCATGGCGGGTGCCGGCGTCTTGCTGACTTGGCGTGGCCCGAGCGAGCGCCGCGTGGATGCGCATAAATTCCTCGTGCCGGCCGGCGCTTCCTGGTTTCCAGCCGACGATCTCGTGGCCCGCGCCTAGGTTGCACATCCCGCAAGAGCGCTGGGGAGCGTGCGCTTTTTCGGTGACCCCACGGCCCCTTTTCCCGTCAATTTCTCCAACCTGAATTATTCGCCGCGCCGGTCGCCAACGTTAAGCGCGCGCTGGCGGACGAACTCCTCGAAGCCGTTCCAAGGTTTCACAGCCCAGACATGGACGGGCTTGTCCGCCCACTCGCCCGTAAGGCCGGGCTGGCCCTAGGTCGTCATGGGCTTGCCGCCGCGGTTTTGCGTGGTTGAGAGAATGGCGTCGAGCTGCCGCGGGTCAGCTGTTTGAGGGGATTGTCCCGGTGGACGAAGAAACCGACGGCATCCAGAAAACCAAAAGGCCGCCACGTGCCGGGGGCGATGGGCACGCTGAACGGCTCGTAGCCGAATTTTTTGCGGAACTCGGAGATGTCGACCGGCTTCAGCTCGCGTGAGACCGCCACGAAATCGATGTCGCCCTTGATGAGCTCGATGGCGCCGAGGCTGTCCGCGTAGGGGCGGCAGGACGTCGATGGTCACCTTGGGGTAGTGCTGCCGAAACGCGGCGATCCACCGTTTCGTCAGATCGTCCAGTACGTCCGAGGCCGCGCCTTTCAGATGGCCGGTCAACCCGGCATCATGCTTCGGCTGCTACGCCGCCAAGCCGGCGTCGAGCGTGGGCTGGAGGAACTCGCGGGCGGGCAACAGGCGGCCGGTTTGCTTCCGGTGTTCGGCTTCGGCGGGAGTAGGCTTGGTCGGCATCTGCCGGCCGTGCAGGGAGCCGGAAGCACCGGCCAGCAGCAAGAGGGACAATTCGGAACGACGAAGACGGGCGGGAGAGGGTATGGGATGGAACCTGGCGGAGTTGACGGTCGGGCGAAAGCGTAACTGGGGCGGACACACCGGACCATGAGGCTCGAGCGTTAGGCCAACCTGAAGGATTTCCTGACAAGGATTCAGCTTGTCCGCGGGGTGACCGCCCCGGCGGAGGTCGCCGCCGTGAGCGGAATTTCAAACACGACGCGCAGTCCCGGGCCGGTGGACGTGTCCTCGGCCCAGATCCGTCCCTGATGAAGTATGATGATGCTGCGGCAGATGGCCAGGCCGAGACCGCTGCCCTTGTCGTGCTGCGCCGTGTGGGCGAGCCGGACAAAGTGCTCGAAGATCCGTTCGCGCTCCGCGGGAGGCACGCCCGGCCCCTCGTCCTCGAAGGCCACGCGCCAGGTGTGGGGCATGAGTTGGGACGTCACTGTGACGCGTTTGCCCGGGGGGGTGTAGTTCAGGGCGTTGGACAGCAGGTTAAGGAGCACCTGGCGCAGCCAACGGGGGTCAAACTCCACTCGGCCATCGCCGCTGTGCATATGGGTGAGTCTCACGTCCCGGCTGTCCGCCAGCACCTGGGCGTCCTGGGCGAAACTCTCGATGTAAGTGCGTGGATCAACGGGCTTCCGGACAATCGTGATGGCAGCCGCCTCCGCCCGGGAGAGAAACAGCAGCTCCTCGATGATCTTGTTCAGCCGCGTGATTTCCTCGACTACGACATGCAACGATTCCTCCTGGGCCGGGGTCAGGCCGCCCTCCGTGAGCAGCTTCTCCGTCTGCAGGCGCATGAGCGAAAGCGGGGTCTTCAGTTCGTGCGACGCCTCGGCTGCAAATCGCCGCACCTGGTTGAAGGATGATTCCAGGCGGTCAAACATCTGGTTGAGCAGGCGGGCCAGGTTGGAAATCTCGTCCTCGACGGTGGAGACCGGGATGCGTTCGCCGAGGTTGTCGGAACCGATTTGGATGGCGGTCGCCTGGATCTGGCGCAACGGCCGAAGCAGGATGCGGCTGAGGGCAAACCCGATCACGCTGCTGGCGATCACCATTAGGATTACCATGCCGTAGAACACCTCCTGATAAGCGACAACCAGGTTGCGGACCTGCTCCTTGGGGACGGCTACCCGGATCATCAGATTGCCCGCGCTGTATTCGGCGATGCGCAACTCGCCCAAGTCGCCCACAATCGCGTTGTAGGTGCGGCCGTCCGCGGGCAACTGCTGCGGCGAGCCCATCTTCAGGCTTTGAAAAAAACGCTTTAGTGCCAGCGACACCAAGTGGCCCTGCATTGCCTTGTCCGGGATGACCCGGTCGCTCAGGTTGCGGGAACGATAGGTGACCCGGCCGTCCGCGCCGTGCACCTCGATGAGATATCGAACCGAGGCATTCAGCGCGAGCCGTTCAGCGACCTGCGCGGGTGCCAGGTCCGCCGCTTCCGGGCCGAGGCGGCGCTTGACCTGTTCGAACTCTGACGCAAGGCCCAGGTCGAGCGAATGAATCATGTGCTGCTCCAGGAGGAAGCGACCGACGCGGAAGAAGCAGCCCAGCGTCAGCAGCGACGCTGCCATATACCAGAAGGCGATCCGCACGCCGACCGATTTCATAACAGCTGGTAGCCGACACCCCGCAGGGTCTTGAAGAGAGGATTGGCCGGGTCGCCCTCGAGTTTCATGCGCAGCTTGCTCATGTAGACGTCCAGGAGATTCGTATCGATATCGTAGTGCGACTCCCAGATCTTCTCGCAGATGAGCGTGCGTGGGAGGACGCGGCCGACGTTCTGCAGGAAGACCTCGAGGAGGGCGAATTCCCGGCTGGTGAATTCTACCGGCTGGCCCTGGTGCGTCACAATCCGGGCGAGCAGGTCCATGCGCACGCCACGGTGTTCGAGCACGGTTTCCTTGCTCGTGGCTTGGCGGCGCAGCAACGAGCGGATCCGGGCGAGGAGCTCCTCCAAGCTAAAGGGCTTGGGCATGTAGTCGTCAGCGCCAAGGTCGAGGCCGCGAACACGGTCCTGTACGGCGTCACGGGCGCTCAAGATGAGGACGGGTTCGTTGAAGCCGTTCTGGCGCCATTCCTTGAGGAGGGCCAATCCGTCGCCGTCCGGCAGGCCGAGGTCAAGGATGATGACGTCATAGCCCGTCTCACAGAGCGCGTCCCGCGCCTCGCGGCACGAGGCCACCCAAGTGGCGGTGTAACTGCGCTCCGACAAGCCTTTCCGAATGAATTGGCCCAGGCGGCGCTCGTCTTCAACGATCAGAATTTTCACGGGGTGGGGCAGCGAACCAACCGGGGTATTTTGCCAGCTTATCCTTACCGGCACCGGACAGAACGGCGCGAGCGGAATCTCCCCTAATTTATTTTCAGGCAGGGTTCATGATGTTTTCAGCTAATCCCGGTACTTTGGCCGGCCGTTGCTTCCATCCTGTTCGCCCCAACCCTTGCTCCCATGAAACGATTCCTGACTTTCCTCCTCTGCCTTGCCGCCTTGTCCATCGCCGCCGACGCCGCCGACTATCACGTCACCGGCCGCTATCCCATCGGCGGTGACACCTCGCGCTGGGATTACCTGCGGGTGGATCCCGCCACGCGCTATCTTTACGTCGCTCACTCCACCAAGTTCGAGGTGCTCGACGCCGACACCGGCAAGATCGTCGGCCAGGTCGCTCCGGCCAACCGGGCGCATGGCGTGGTCATCATCGCGGGGCTCAACCGCGGCTTCGCCACGAGTGGCAACGACAATGCGGTCATCGTGTTTGACCCGCGGACCCTGAAAATCCTTTCCACCATCAAGACCACCGGCACCAATCCGGACGCGATCCAGTACGACGCGACGGACACGAAGAAAATCTACGTCGTGAACGGGAGCAGCGGCAACGTCACGGTGATTGATCCAGTCACCGAGCAAGTGACCGGCACCGTGGCGCTCACGGACGGCAAGCTGGAGCAGATCTGCTTCGACGGCCGGGGCCGTGCCTTTGTGAACAATGAGGAAAAAAGCGCGGTGCTGGTCTTCGACACCCACACGCTGAAGTTGATCGCGACCTGGCCGGCGGCGCCGGGCGAGGGCGGCACGGGCCTGGACATCGACCCGGCGCACCATCGCCTCTTCTCGACCTGCGGCAACGGCAAGCTCGTCGTGTTCGACAGTGACACGGGCGAGGTGGTTGCGATCCCGGAAATCGGCGAGGACGCCGACGGCGTGGTCTTCGATGCGACCACACGCCAGATTTTCACGTCCAACTCCGACCAGACGATGACGGTCCTGCACCAGGACAGCCCCGACCACTATTCGGTGGTCCAGACGGTCGCCACCGGCGAGGGGGCCAAGCAGATTGCGCTCGACCCGAAGACTGGCCGGATCTTCCTCCCCACCGGCCGGTTTGGTCCCAAGGCCGAGCCGACGGCGAAGGTCCCGAACCCGCTGCCTCCGGTTGTCCCCGGCAGCTTGGAGGTTCTGGTTATCGCCCGCTGACGCATGAAAACCATCCGCACCTTCTTACCCCGGTTCGGCCGTGAGCTCTGTGCTCACTCTGGCCCTCCCGGCGGCGAACAAAACGTTCCCCTAGGTCGGGCAGGATCAGGCCGCGCCCGGGATCGTGGCGGCCTGCTGTTCTTCGATCGCTTTACCTTCGGTGGCCTCCATGAGGCCGGACTGAAATTGTTTGATGCGGCGGCACTCTGAACCGCTGCGTCGTCGCAAAATTGGCCTCTATGCACTTCTCCTTCATTTCCCGCATTTTTTTGGGTCTGGGCATTTCGCTCGGTGGCGTTTCCGCGGCGTGGGCGGTAGGCAGCCCGCCGCTGATCACGGACGACCCCGGCACGCCCGGCAACGGCCATTGGGAAATCAATGTCGGGTTCAGCACCGACCACCGCCCCGGCGAGCGCGTCACGGAGGCGCCCTTGCTCGACCTGAACTACGGCATCGGTGAGACGTGGCAGTTGAAATACGAGATTCCGTACCTCGTCCAAAACGTGGACGAGGAGAGGGTTTCCGGTTTTGGCAACTCTGCCATCGGCGTGAAATGGCGCTTCCTGGACACCGGCGAGAAAGGCTGGGCGGCTTCCATTTATCCCCAGCTGGAATTCAATAACCCCGGCTCCTCGTCTGATGCCCGCGGTTTGGCGAAGTCCGGCACGGCCTTCCTGCTGCCCATCCAAATCGAGCGGGACCTGGGCGGCGTCATTTTGAATTTCCAGCTGGGGCGGGAATGCCATCACGACGGCGATAGTTGGTTTTACGGCGTTGCCGTGACCCGGCTGCTCAGCGACAAGGTCGACCTGGCCGTGGAACTGGCGGGATCGGCCAAGTCGAGCTTCGACCGTTCGGCCCTTACTGTGAATGTCGGGTTGGTCGTCGATGTGAACGAGCAGATGTCGTTCATGGTGTCGGCGGGCCGCGAATTGCACAATCACGCCGAGCCGCGCGCGACGTTTGTCGGCTACATCGGCTGGCAGCTACGCCTCTGGGCGGGCGTCCAGCTTAAGGGAATTTCAGGGGCCGTTCATCTCCGGGCAAGGTTGCGGTGCTAGCCTCGCGCCGTGAAGAACACCCCGGTTGGTTTACTCCTGATTCTGGCGTCGGTGGTGGGCTGGTCCCCGCCGCTCTTGGCCCAAAGCACTCCCTCGGTCGAAGAGCGGCTGCAGGCGCTGGAAAACCAGGTCCACCAGCTGGCCGCGGAAAACGTCTCGCTCAAAAAGGAACTCGGCTGGAAGAATGGCGTGCTGCCCGTTGAAGTGCGGCCGGGCGCGAATGAGGACCGGCTCGCCGTCGGCGGTTTCCTGCAGGCCCAGGGCGAATTCGGCCGCGCCGCCGACCCGCGGTGGAACGGCGTCAAGGATCGTTTCTTTTTCCGGCGCGCCCGCATCTACCTCGCCGGCAACGTGGCGACCGACTTCGATTTCAAGGCGGAGCTCGACCTGCAGGGCAACTCCCTGAGCGCGGCCACGGGCCTGAGCGCCCGCGCCAACGAGATCTTTATCAACTGGCACAAGCTGCCGTACCTGAACCTGCGCTTCGGGCAGCTCAAGCCGGCCTTCGGCAGCGAGGCTCTCGCCAGCGACGGCAAGATTCACACCATTGAGCGCTCGCTATCCAGCGATCGGCTGACTGACGGCCGTCAGCTTTCCTTTGGCGCGGCCGGGGAGCTGTTCGGCAAGCGACTTACTTACCTCGCGATCGTGGCGAACGGCAATGGGTCCAACGTCAGCGCGAACGACAACAGCAAGTTTCAGAAGTCCCTCCGCCTAATCTACACCCCCATCGCCACCGATTCCGACAAAGTCCTCGTCGGCGTGGACGGCCTCTGGACCGAGGATGCGGGGCTGGCCAAACCCGACCTGGGTTTGCCGGGAAATGGCTTCACCGGCCGGCGGACCATGCGGGGCGTGGATGCCCAATGGATTCACGGACGCTGGGATCTCTCCACCGAATGGTTGAGCGGCCGCTTCCGGCCAAACTCGATCGCCGCTTTCACCGCCGAAGGTTGGCACGTCACCGGCACCTATTTCCTGATACCCCACAAACTGCAGGCCGTGATCCGTCAGGAGGAATTCGACCCGGATGTGGACGTGGGCGGGAACACGATCCGCACGTTTACCGTTGGGCTGAACTACTTCGTCAAGGGCGATGACCTCAAGTTCATGGTCAACTACCTTGACGGTCACGTCCCCGGATCGGCGTCTGACGGCGGGCGGCTGGTTGCGCGCATGCAGATCGTCTACTGAGGCACCGACCTGTCCCCATGAAAAAAAACGCCAAGGCCCTGAGCAAGAATCCCCACCTCATCCGGTGGGTCAAAAAGATGGCAGCCCTGTGCCAGCCCGACTCCATCCATTGGGTCGACGGCTCGCAGACCGAGTATGACGCGTTGTGCGTGCAGACGGTGCAGGCCGGCACGTTCATCAAACTGAACCAAGAGAAATGGCCAGGTTGCTATCTCGCGCGCTCCGACGCAGGTGACGTTGCCCGGGTGGAGGATCGCACCTTCATCTGCAGCCAGTCCAAGTCAGCCGCCGGCCCGACGAACAATTGGGTCAATCCCTACGAAATGAAAAAAACCCTGCGCGGCCTGTTCGCAGGCTGCATGAAAGGCCGGACGATGTACGTGCTGCCTTTCAGCATGGGCCCGCTTGATTCCCCTATGGCGCAGATCGGCGTGCAGCTCACGGACTCGGTCTACGCCGTGGTCAACATGCGGATCATGGCGCGCATCGGGCAGCCGGTGTTCGCCGCGATCGACAAGGAAAACAAGCGCGTCGTGCCGTGCGTGCACTCCCTCGGTGCCCCGCTCCAGCCCGGCCAGCGGGACGTCCCGTGGCCCTGCAATCCGGAGAAGTACATCGTGCATTTTCCCGAAACCCGCGAAATTTGGTCCTACGGTTCCGGCTACGGCGGCAACGCGTTGCTCGGCAAGAAATGCTTCGCGCTCCGCATCGCGTCCGCCATGGCGCGTGACGAAGGGTGGATGGCGGAGCACATGCTGCTCCTCGGCGTCGAAAGCCCGGCGGGCGAAAAGACCTATGTGGCCGCCGCGTTCCCGAGCGCCTGCGGCAAGACCAACTTCGCGATGTTGATCCCGCCGAAGAATTTCACCGAGGCGGGCTGGAAGGTGACGACCGTCGGCGACGACATTGCCTGGATCAAACCCGGCGCGGACGGCCGGCTCTACGCGATCAATCCCGAGGCGGGCTTCTTTGGCGTCGCGCCGGGCACGGGCGACAGCACGAACCCGAACGCGATGAAGACCCTCGCGAAGAACACGATCTTTACGAATGTCGCCCTGACCGACGACGGCGGCGTCTGGTGGGAAGGCATGACGAAGGAGCCGCCGGCCCACGCGCTGGACTGGCAGGGCCAGGAGTGGACGCCCGCGCTGGCCAGGAAAAACGGCGTGAAGGCGGCTCACCCGAACGCGCGCTTCACCGCGCCCGCTTCGCAGTGCCCGACCATGGACTCGAACTGGGAAAAGCCCGCGGGCGTGCCGCTCAGCGCGATCATTTTTGGCGGCCGGCGCGCTACGACGATGCCGCTCGTGTACCAGGCCTTCAACTGGTCGAGCGGCGTGTACGTCGGCGCGACCATGGGTTCGGAAATGACCGCGGCGGCGGCGGGCACGCTGGGCAAGGTCCGGCGCGACCCGATGGCGATGCTCCCGTTTTGTGGCTATCACATGGGGGATTACCTCCGCCATTGGATGAACATGCAGCGCACGCTGACCGAGACGCCGCGTATTTTTCACGTCAACTGGTTCCGCAAGGACAAGGACGGCAAGTTCATGTGGCCCGGCTTTTCGGAGAACATGCGCATCCTCAAATGGATCGTGGATCGCGCGCGGGGTGGTGGCCGGGCGAAGGAAACCCCCATCGGCTGGATGCCGCGTTACGATGACTTGGATTGGGAGGGGATGGATTTCCCGCCGGAAAAGTTTGCGGAGTTGCAGGCCTTCGAGCGCGCGGCGTGGCGGGCGGAAGTGCTCGGACACGAGGAGCTCTTCCTCGATCTCCACTCGCACCTGCCGAAGGAACTGATGTTCGAGCGCGAACTCCTGATCTGCCGGATATAGTGGGGCTGACGTCACGGTTCGCCGTGGCACAGGTCTCCTGTCCTGTAATGGAAGATGAGGTTCCCCGATGGGCCAAGAGACCAGTTAAATCCTCTCGCGTGCGGGACTATCGGGCGTAAAGCCCGACCTACGCCAATCGGGAAGGAGCGTTTTGCCGCCAAACTGCCGGAACTGGATTTCACCGCTCTGCAATTCGTCCCCGTACGCATCAATCAGATCCGCGTAACGAAGGCCATGACCCGACTTTACTTCTGGGCCTCGATCGCACGACGCTTTCTTCCCCCGGGAAGTTGGACGCGTGGACCTGACTGAACGATGACCCTGCCGGCTCCGACTGAATCCGCTTCTCCACTTGCCCCAGACAATTGGACATCAGCCTGCTACATGCGGAAAATACCCCCGACGCCCGGGTAGTGGCATGGACAATTACGACGGTCTTGGAAGCCTTGGCCGCAAGGCTTGCAGGTTCGAGTCCTGTCCTGGGCACTCTCCTGCGTCCCGCGTCCGCTCATTTATCTGACCGCGCGCCCCCGGATTCCCCGCTTGCGCCCGGGAACCCCGAGGCGGTTAATGGACTCCGTGGGAGGGTTAACCCGTCCGCGCCCGCTCCAGCAGCGGCGGGGGACGGTCACCCTTCACGCAACACCTTAACCGCCGTGGCTGCCACCCGCCCCTCCGCTGCAACGTCGTTCGCCCGGGTCGCCGCCCAAATCCGGCGCCAGCCGGCCGCGCGGGTGAAAATCGCCGTGGCGGACATCGACGGCGTGCTGCGCGGAAAATACCTCAACCGGGAGAAATTCCTCGCCGCCGCGGCCGCCGCGCCGGAGGGCGGCCTCGGTTTTTGCAATGTGGTGTTTGGCTGGGATATCGCCGACCAATGCTATGACAACGCCCGGCTGACGGGCTGGCATACCGGGTTTCCGGATGCGCTGGCCCGCCTTGATCTCCGCACCCAGCGGCACGTGCCGTGGGACGACAACGTGCCCTTTTTTCTGGGCGAGTTTTTTTGGAAGGGAGTGGACGGCCGTGCCCCGGAGGGTCCGCACCCGCTGTGCCCGCGCCAGGTGCTGCAGCGCGTGCTCCGGCGCGCCCGGAAACTCGGGGTGGAGCCCATGTGCGGCATGGAATTCGAATGGTTCAATTTTGCCGAGACCCCGCAGAGCTGGGCGGCGAAAAAGCACACGGCGCCGGAACCGATCACCCCCGGCATGTTCGGGTATTCCATGGTCCGGCTGAACCAGAATCAGGGATTCTGCCGCGCGCTGATGGAGGAACTGCCCCGCTTCGGCGTGCCGGTGGAAGGCCTGCACACGGAAACCGGCCCGGGCGTGCTGGAAGTCGCCATCGCGTTTTCCGACGCGCTCGAAGCAGCGGACCGCGCCATCCTCTTCAAAACCGCCGCGAAGGAAATCGGGGCGCGCTTCGGCATCATGCCGAGCTTCATGGCCAAGTGGCACCAGGATTACCCCGGTTGCAGCGGCCATATCCATCAGAGCCTCGCCGACCCGCGCAGCGGACGGAACCTGTTTTTTGCCCCCAAGGGCCGCGATGCAATGAGCCCCGTGTTTGAGAGCTACCTCGCGGGCCAGATTGCATGCATGATGGAGTTCGGCCCGATGATCTGGCCCACCATCAACAGCTACAAACGGCTCGTCGACGGCTTTTGGGCGCCGGTGAAGCCGACGTGGGCCGTGGACAACCGGACCGTGAGTTTCCGCGTGATCTCCGGGTCGCCCAAATCCACGCGCCTGGAGACTCGCTGCCCCGGCTCGGACGTGAACCCCTACCTGGCGATGGCCGCGGTGATTGCGGCCGGCCTCGAGGGCGTCGAGCGAAAGCTCAAACTCACCACACCGCCGGTCCACGGGATGAACCAAGGCGCCGAGAAAGTGGCGCCGGCGCCGCGGACGCTAATTGAAACGACTCGTATTTTTCAGGATTCGGCCATCGCCCGCGACTGGCTGGGGGACGATTTCGTGGACCATTTTGCGAGGACGCGGGAGTGGGAGTGGCGCCAGTGGCTCGACGGCGTCACGGATTGGGAACTGCGCCGTTACTTCGAAAGCATCTAGGCACCCGCCATGGCTGTGCATCAATTCTCCTTCCCGACCCAGATTCATTTCGGCCCGGGCGCGCGCCGTCTGCTCGGAGCGCACCTCCAGGCCGCGGGCGTGAAGCGTCCGTTGGTTGTCACCGATCGCGGCGTGGCGGCGCTCCCGCTCACCGGTGAGTTGTCGGCTGCGCTCCAACGGGCCGGGCTCACGCCGGCGGTGTTTCCCGATGTGTTCGGCAATCCCGTGGCCAGCCAGGTGGCGGCGGGGGTCGCCGCCTATCGCGCGCACTCCGCCGATGCCGTGGTGGGGCTCGGGGGCGGGGCGGCCCTGGATGTGGCCAAGGTGGTGGCGCTGATGGCGGTCCATGAGGGCGGGGTGCTCGAGTATGCGTGGGATCATCCGCGGGTGCGCCCGATCACGCGGGCGCTGCCGTACTTCGTGGCGCTGCCCACGACCAGTGGGACGGGTTCGGAGGTGGGACGCTCGGCGGTCATTTCCGACGAAGCCAGCCATGTCAAAAAGATCATCTTTTCGCCCGCCTTGCTGGCCCGCGCGGTGTTCGCCGATCCTGAGCTGACGCTCGATCTGCCGGTGAAGATCACTGCGGCCACGGGGATGGATGCCCTGACGCACAACGTCGAAAGCTACCTCTCGCCGGCCTATCATCCCCTGTGCGACGGCATTGCGCTGGAGGGCGCGCGCATCGTGGCGCGGGCGCTGCCGCTGGTGGTCAAGGACGGCCGCAACCTGGCCGCCCGCTCCGACATGATGATGGGCTCGATGATGGGGGCGATCGCGTTCCAGAAGGACCTGGGCGCGGTGCATTCCTGCGCCCATGCGCTCAGCGCGGTCTGCGATCTCCATCACGGCCTGGCCAACGGGATCATGCTCGACCACGTGATGCGGTTCAACGCGGACGCCGCGCCGGAAAAATTCGCGGAACTCGCGCGCGTGTGCGGCGCGGGCAACGATGCGGCTGCTTTCGTTAACTGGCTGAAGGGCTTGAAGGAAACGGTCGGCATCCCCGCCCGGCTGGGGGCGGTCGGCGTTAAACCCGAGCACCTGCCCAAGCTCGTGGAAGTCGCGGTGGCGGACTCCTGTCACCGCACCAATCCCAAACCCTGCACCCGCGCCGATTTCGAGCGATTCTTCGCCGAGGCCCTCTAGCGTTCGCTGGCCATGTCCCTGCCCCTTCGCATTGGCCTCACCGCCCGCATCATGTATCCCGACCCGGCGCGGACAGTGTTGCCGACCAAGCATGTCCAGTATGCCGAGGAAAGCGCGGCCAACTGGTTGATGGCCGGGGGTGCGGTGGTCCTGATGATTCCGCGCCGGACGGCCGCCACCGCCCGGGCGCCCGAGGGGGTGCGGGTGGAACACTATGTGAACGCGTTGGACGGGTTGGTCCTCCAAGGCGGCTCGGACCTGGCGCCCGGCAGCTATGGAGAAACCCCGCTGCAGCCGGAGTGGGCCGGTGATCCGGCGCGCGATATTTACGAGCTCGAACTCCTGCGGGAGTTTCGGCGGCAGCGCAAACCCGTGCTCGGGATCTGTCGCGGCTGCCAGTTGATCAACGTGGCGCTGGGCGGATCACTTTATCAGGACCTTGCCACCCAGGTGCCCGCTTCCGCCCACCATCGGCATGAGGCGCATTACGATGCCAACGTGCACAACGCCTCGATCCTGCCCGGCACGCGACTCGCCGCGCTCTATGGCGGGGCTCGCCGGGTGCAGATCAATTCCATTCACCACCAGGCGATCAAAACGCTGGGTACGGGCCTCGTGGTTGAAGCCCAGTCCGAGCCGGATCATCTCGTGGAAGGCGTGCGGGGGATCGGTCCGGATTATCTCGTCGGGGTGCAATGGCATCCGGAGTTTGGCTGTCCCGATCCGAGCGATCTCCTCGATGCGGCGCCGTTGCGCGCGGAATTCCTGGCGGCCTGCGCGCTCGCCCGTGACCGCGCTGCGCACGCCCAGGCCTCGGCCGCGGGTGCGGACGCCGATGGTCAACGGGCGGGGTGAAGACCACCCGCGCCCTTCCTTGCCATGTCCACGCGTTCTCCCACGAAGCTGAAGGTGCTCAATCCCGCGACCGGCCGGGTCGTGACCACGCTGCCGGCGGACGACGTCGGGAGCGTCCGGGCGAAATATGCCGCCGCGCGCGCGGCCCAGCCCGCCTGGGCGGCCCGGCCCTTGCGCGAAAGGCTGGGCGTCTTGGCCCGGTTCCGCGCGGCGTTGGTCAGGGAAGCCGAATCCCTGGCGGTCACGCTCACCACGGAAATGGGCAAACCGATCACCCAAGCGCGCAATGAGCTCAAGGGAGTGTTAAGCCGGATCGATTTTTTCCTGTCGGCCGCGCCCGGCGCGCTGCGCGCTGAAGTGGTGCTGAAGGAAACAGGCGCCGACGGGGTCAAGCTCACGGAACGCATCAGCCAGGAGCCGCTGGGGGTTATCGCGAATATCTCGGCCTGGAATTATCCCTATTTCGTGGGGAGCAATGTCTTCGTGCCCGCGCTGCTCGCGGGCAACGCCGTGCTCTACAAGCCGTCCGAATTTGCCACCCTGACGGGACTCGCGATCGCGCGGTTGCTGCAGGCGAGCGGGGTGCCCGCGGAAATCTTTGCCCCGCTGGTGGGCGGCGGAGAGGTGGGCACGGCGCTGGTGCGCCAGCCGGTCGACGGGATTTTTTTCACCGGGTCTTATCCGACGGGCCGGAAGATTGCGCGGGCCGTGGCGGGACGCATGGTGAAGCTGCAGCTGGAACTCGGCGGCAAGGACCCGGTGTATGTGTGCGACGACATTGTCGGGGTCGCTGCGGTCGCGCGCGCGCTGGCCGAGGGCGCGTTCTACAACGCGGGGCAAAGTTGCTGCTCGGTGGAGCGGATTTATGTCCACGAGGAGATCTTCCCGTCCTTCGTGGCGGCCTTTGTCGCAGAAGTCAGATCGTACAAAGTCGGCGATCCGCGGCGGGAAACGACGTTTATCGGCCCGCTCACCCGGCCGCTTCAGGTGGACATGCTCGAGGCGCAGGTCGCGGATGCGGTGCGCAAGGGCGCGCGCGTCCTGGTCGGGGGCAAACGATTGCACCGGCGCGGAAGCTATTTCGCGCCGACGGTGCTGGTGGGCGTTGACCACACGATGACCGTCATGCGGGAAGAGAGCTTCGGCCCGATCATTGGCCTGATGCCGGTGGCGAGCGACGAGGAGGCCGTGACGCGGATGAATGACACGCACTACGGGCTGACCGCCGGCGTTTATACCCCGGATCAGAAGCGCGCGGAGAAAATCCTCGGCCGGGTGGCGAGTGGCTCGGCGTATTGGAACTGCTGTGACCGGGTGAGCCCGCGGCTCCCGTGGTCCGGCTGGGGCGATTCGGGCCTGGGGCTGACCCTGTCGCGGGCGGGGATCACCGCCTTCACCCGCCCGAGGGCCTGGCATCTCAAGGCGGAATGATTGGGGATTAATCCGGTTTGAAGTGGCACGGGTCTCCCGACCCGTGATTGGAGGCGCCCGTCGTGCAATCTCGTCACGCTCGCTGGTTCCGCATTCCCATCACGGGTCGGGAGACCCGTGCCACTTCTCCAACGGAATGATCGTCGCCCTAAACTGTTCCTATTCCCGCTGGCCTCACGCAATCGAAAATCGGCATTCTCCGGTCGAAATTCTCGACCCGCCCGGGTGGTGGAATTGGCAGACACGACGGTCTTAGAAGCCGTTGCCGCAAGGCTTGCAGGTTCGAGTCCTGTCCTGGGCACTCTTTCCAACCTCGGACGGTAGGATTCAGCCCCATGGAATTGCGCCGTGGCCCGATAGCCGTTGACGCAAAAACGTAAATCCTACTCAAGGACAACGTTCCATGGAGCCGCAGGCCTGCTTCCAACCATTTTTTATATACTGATGAAAGCGTTTCGATTTGGAAATCCATCCAGGGCTGATCGACCATTGGGTATGGCAATATGAGCCCAGTGAAACCGAAGCGCCGCGCCCGGCGCGAACGAAAGGTCAGTGGCAGCATCACGCTGGCCGAAGTGGCCAAAATGGCCGGAGTCGCTGTCAGCACGGCGTCGCGGGCATTGAACAATCCGGAGATTGTTTCGCCTGAATTGCTCCAAAGGGTGCAAGATGCAGTTTCGCGAAGTGGCTATGTGCCCAATCTGCTGGCGGGAGGATTGGCTTCGAATCGGAGTCGCCTGGTCGCGACCATTGTGCCGACCATTGTCGGGCCGGCACTTTTTTCGAGCTGCATTCAGGCGATCACCGATACGCTGGCAGCGGGTGGTTACCAAGCGATGCTGGGCGTGAGCGGCTATGTTGATTCGCGCGAGGACGCATTGCTCGCAGCCATCATTAGCCGGCGGCCCGACGGCATTATACTGACGGGAATCGTCCATTCCCCGGAGGGCCGGCGCCGGCTGGCTGCGGCGGGCATTCCCGTGGTTGAGACCTGGGATTTAACTCCGACGCCGATCGACATGCTCGTGGGTTTCTCGCACGAAAAAGTGGGGGCCGCGACGGCCGAATATTTCCATAAACGTGGCGCGCGCCGGCCCGGCATCATCTCCGCGAACGATTCACGCGCTTTGCAACGTAATCGGGGCTTCACCGAGACCGCCAAGAAATTGGGCCTGCCGGAAATCCCCATCCACCTGACACTTCCTCCGACCACGATCGGGGCGGGCCGCTCGGGTTTGCGGAGTCTGCTTGAGCAGTGCCCCGACCTCGATGCGGTTGCCTGCAGTTCCGATTATCTGGCATTGGGCGTCGTAATCGAAGCACAGCAACGGGGTATAAAAGTGCCGGGTCAGCTCGCCGTGGTCGGTTTCGGGGATCTGAATTTTGCCGCGGATGTGCATCCGACGCTTTCCACCGTACGAATCGATGGGGAGGTCATTGGGACGCAAGCAGCGCGGTTCATTATCGATCGCATCGAAGGCCGACCGGTGCTCAACCGCGTGGTCGACGTTGGTTTCTCGATCGTCACGCGCGAGAGCGGGTGAGCTGGTTAAAAGTTAATTTCGCCGGCCACAAGGAGCTGGAGTAAAGGGGAAAAATAGTTTCTTGACAGCAAATGTAAGCGCTTTCATGGACGATCTGGTTACGAGTGCTGTAAGCGCTTTCATCCTCTGCTTTCTCAGCTTCAACCCCGAAAGTCATGAATACCCAAGCCCCTAGTTATCGTCAGGCCCGCAAACCGCTCCGGCACGTGCGTGCTGTGGCAGCGTCAGCATTGATATTTTCCGTGTTTTGCCCACGCCTGCCAGGCCAGGAAACAGAACCGGCGAAGGCGGATTTGCCGGAAAGGGAGGCGGTATTGAAGGAAGAAGCCGTCGAACTGCCCAAGTTTACGGTCTCCACGGCTCAGGACAACGGTTACCGCGCGACCAACTCGGTTTCCGGCACGCGCATCGATACGGCGATCAAGAACCTACCCTTCGCCGTCAATGCATTCACCCAGCAGTTCATCAAGGACATCGGGGCTCGCAGCCTAAGTGATATCGTGACCTACGCTCCCGGCGTTACCTCCGGAGCACGCCAGATTGTGAACGGCGACGCGTCGTACATGATCCGGGGATTCCAGCAGGCGCCCCAGACAAATGGCTTTTCGACCCCGAACAGTTCCGTCACCGGCGGTCCCTATGTCGATACGGTGGCGATCGAGCGGGTCGAGGTGGTGAAGGGTCCGGCTTCACTCCTCTATGGCCAGGTGGCACCCGGCGGCACGGTCAACTATATCACCAAGCTGCCCACCGCGAAACGCTTCGCGGCGCTCGGTACCACCGTCGGCAGCAATAGTTTCTGGCGTTCGACGATCGACATCAACCAGCCGCTCGTGGGCGACCAGCTGATGTTTCGCGTCAATGCCGCGTACGAAAACGGCTACCAGTACGTTGAGCCTTCGAAGATGAAGAGCTGGGTAATCGCTCCGACGCTGCTCTGGCAGATTTCCGACCGGATTACCTTCAAGGTGGACTATCAGGAGTTCCACCGGAAGGAGACGCCCCCCGCCGCCTTCAAGCCGTTCACGGAAATAGTCGCAGCCGCGCCCGCGTCGGGCGTGCTCGGCACTGCCGGCGTGTTGGTCAATCCGCTCGATCTGAGCGATCCCGGGTTCCTGGGGTATTTCCCGCTGCCGCGGAGATTCAATTTTCTCAGTCCCCACGATTCCCGGAAGAGTCAGTTTAAGACGCTCGCGGGCGAATTGAGCGTGAAGTTGGGTGACCACTGGCTCGCGCGCCTCAATGGCGCGGAGAACTGGGCTTACAATGGTTACAAGCAGACCGGTCTCACCTCGGTGAACATTGATGTTCCCACGAGCTACACCTCGCGTTTCCCGACCTACGCGACGGCCGCCGCCGCCTTCGCCGCGGATTTGCTCAATAATCCGGATCTGGCCCTCACTGCGCCCCATGCGCAGCTGCCGCGCCGGCAGGCATTCCGCGAGACGTTTGGCCGCCGCACTTCGGTCCAGGCCGAAATCGTCGGTACGTTGAAATTCAACGACGTTAAACTGCAGCCGCTGTTCGGCGCGTATTACGACACCGGCAATGCCTTCGATCGTCGCCGGCAGACCGGGAGCAACGGCACCTATACCATCTTCACCGCGCCGAGTGCCGCCGCGCGCGTGGCCCAGCTGCCGGCGTGGGATTTCATCAACCCGACATTGTTTCCCATGACGGAGACGGACTTCAATCCCATGACGCTTCCGCTCACCACCTATACGGGCACTTACTTTCATACGAAGGCGATATACGCCCTGCTTCATGCCAAGTTCCTCGATGAACGCCTGATTATCATTGGCGGTGCGCGTTACAATTGGTCGGACACGTCGATCACCAACTTCCTCTCCAATCCGGCCACCGCGACTCCCCTTAGCCCCACGTTCAGCCCGAAGGCGGAAGCCAAGAAACTCACGCCGCAGTTCGCGGTGGGATACAAGGTTAAGCCCGATGTTTTGGCTTATGCATCCTACAGCGAATCCTATCAGGCCAATACGTTTCTCAAGGCGGGCGATCTTCCGGGCCTGCTCGCGAAACCGACGACGTCGAAAGGCTATGAAGTCGGCATCAAGACCGATCTGCTGGATGGACGCATCTCCTCGACCCTCGCGCTCTACACCATCGACCAGCAGGACCGCATCATCAGTCTCAACGTCGCCACCGCCTCGGGCGCGATTGGCAGTTACGATTTCCAAGGTACCGTCGATCGTAGCCAGGGCATTGAGGCCGAGGTGAGCTTCTCCCCGGTCAACCACTGGCAGATTTACGCCAGTGCCGCGTTAAACGACGTGCGTACGATTGAGGTCGGACCGGGGCTGGATGTCTATCGGGGCACGCACCCGCAGGCGACCGCCCACACCCTGGCGAATCTCTGGACCCGCTATAGTTTCAGCGCCAACAACGCGGACGGCGTCTGGGTGGGCGGCGGTTGCAATTACACGAGCCGAAAGGCGAGCATCAACACCAACTCCAAGGTGTTCCTCCCGGCCACCACCCTTTGGCAGGCCGCCGTCGGATATGATTGGAAGTGCCACGACGCCCAGATGTCAGCCGTGTTGAATTGGCAGAACATCTCCGACGTGGAATATTTCCCCGCCGTCCAGGATCGCGGGCTGCCTTCGCGGATCAATCTTACCCTCACGGCGCGTTTCTAACCCGGGCGCGCTTATCATTATCACCCGAACCCCTGTCTATGATGACCCTCCGATTCCCCAAAACCCTCCAGTCCTGTTTGGCGCGTGCCACGTCTTCTATCCTGGCTGTGATCGTCTTCGGCGCCGCCGCCCACGCGGCGGGCACGGCGTTTGCCCCGCCGCTCGCCCCCGGTGTTCCGGTCCGGGGCTGGACGATTCTGTCCGACAATGAAGCTGGCGACATGGAAGTCATCGCGGCCGGGAGAGGCTACGGCATCAATTCCATCGCCTTTTCGCAGAAATTGATGAGCCGGCTCAGCGATCTGGCGAATCCGGAAAAGCTCGAAAAGGTCCGCCGCCTCACCAAGGCCGCACGAGCGGCCGGTTACCCGGAAATCGTGGTGTGGGAAAATCCGATCTACTGGGTGGATTACTACCCGGAGAAATTTCGCACGGGTCCGGATGGAACCATCGACCTCGACAACCCGGAGTTCTGGGCGTGGTTCAAGGCCGACTACCATCGGATGCTCGATCTGCTGCCCGACGTTAACGCGCTCCATATCCAATACATGGAATCGCAGGGGCAAATCGTCAGCCAGTACTCCAAGGAATACACCACCGAGCCCCAGAAACTGGCGCTACTCGTGAACATGATTCACGACGTCGTCGTGAAGGAGCGCGGCATGAATCTCTACGCGCGAATTTATCCGAACGATCGCCCCGACAATCCACACATTCCGGCGATGGTCGCTCTCTTCCCGCCCGATGTTCGCCTGACGATCAAGGTCACGCCGATCGATTACCTGCTGCCCGTGACGGACTGCGGATTCATCGGCGCGCTCAAACAACCAACGGTCGTGGAATTCTGCCCGGCCGCAGAATTCGCGGGCCAGGGCGTGGTAGCCAACACGTGGGTCGAGGACCACGTGGCGCGTTGGCAGCGACTATCCAAGATGCCGAACGTGATCGGCTATTCGGCGCGCACGGACCGTTTTATGGAGAGCCGGCTGATTGGCAAACCGGGCGAGATCTGCCTCCTGGCCCTGCAGCGCGTGTCGGACAACCCCAATGTGACGGCAGAGGAAATCTATGACGAGTTCATCACCAAGCATTACGGGGCGAAGGCGCTGCCGCATGTGAAGGCGGCCTTCAAGAACAGCTGGGATTTTGCCACGAGCACGTTCTACACGCTCGGCACGGTCCTGGGCGACCACTCGATGCTGAACTTCGATTACACGCCGCCCTATATCGAGATGGCCTCGGGTCGTTGGTTCAATCCGCCGATGATGAGCATCGGTCATGGCGTGAACAAGGAGTTCCATACGTGGCGCGACATCATGAACCGCCTGGCGCCGCCGTTTGTGAAGGATCCCGCCTACAAGCTCGACACGGTGCGCAACAACGAGCTGCGGGCGGGCGCCATCGGGCTTCCCGCGACCTCCAACCAAGCCAAAGCGCAGGAATCTCGTTACCTCCCGACCGATGCAATGGCCATGCGCCACTTCCTGCTGCCGGGCGAGGCCATGGATGAGGAATACCTGGGCTATATTCGCACCGAAAAGAACTACGCAGTCGCGGTCATGGAAGACTCGGTCAGAAACATCGAGCTGGCGAAGGCGGATTTGTCCCCGGAGAATTATGAGCAGCTTTACCACTATTTTAACCGGTCGCTTCTCACCGCTCGTCTCTGGCGCGGGACCACGTCGGCGTATTTCGGCTTCCGCGTCTGGTGTCGTGGCCGCGAGTTTCAGACTCCCGGCGTCACCGCCATGGTGCAGCAGGGCCTCACCGAAATGAAGGAAGTCGCGCAGCTCGTGCAGAAGTATCCCGTCAAGCCAGCCGCCGCCCAATACAACTGGGTCACCGAACCCAATAACGCCGACCGCTACTTCCGGTACATCGTCCAGACCGGCTGGCCACGCGAATCGCAATCCGGGATTGTGAACCCCAATGCCGGGATGAAATTCCCTTACCAGCAACCAAAACAATAACCTCACTTAACAACGCTCCTCTATGTATATCCTGAAAAAAACCACCTTACTTGCGGCCTTTGCCGCCAGCGTGCTGACCGGCTCCGGCGCCAGCCCATCGACTGCGGCTCCGGGCAAGCCCCTCCTCGTGCCTGGCGCGGTCATTGAGGTTCCCAACTCCAAGGGAAAATTCGATTTTCTTCAGGTTGATCCCGTGCGGCGCCGGCTGATGGCCGGACACAAGGATGAGAATACCGCCGACATCTTTGATCTGAAGACCAACAAACTGGCCGCGCGCGTTAAGACCGGCGAGTGCTGTGAGGCAATTGTCGATGTGAAGACCGGCACGCTCTATTTCAGCCTCCAGGCCGACAAGCGCGTCGCCGTGATCGACCCTGTGACGTTCAAGGAAACCGGTTCGATCTCGGTCGACGGCGACCTGGACTCCATCTTCTTCTGCCCCAGCAACCGGATGATCTATGCCGCGAATGATAACGGCGAATATCTCTGGGTGATCGATCCGGAAGCCAAGAAAGTGGTGGCGACGATCCAGATTCCAATTTCGCCGGAGCTGATGGCCTTCGACGCCGCGCGGGACCGCTTATTCCTCAACTGCAAGGGCACCAACGAAGTCGTGGTCATCGATATCCGCAGCAATCAGATCATCGAAAAATGGCGGACCCTCCCGGCGACTGGACCGCACGGCATCACGTATGACGACAAGTTCAACCGCCTGATCATTGCGGGTAATGGCGGCAAGATGGTCGTGTTGGATGCCAGCGACGGCAAACTCGTCACGGAGTTCGATATCAATCTCGGCGTGGACCAGACCGCCTACGATCCCTCCCTGCGCCGGGTGTATTGCGCCGGACCCGAAAAGATCGGCATCGTGCAGCTCACCGACGAAGGCGCCAAACTGGTCGGCACAGTCAGCACCGGCCTGCAGGGCAAAAACGTGGCCGTCGACTTGGTGTCGCATGCGGTGTGGATGGTGTACAGCGACGGTCAGAGTACGGTCGCGAAATCCTGGAACGCCAACTGAGGCTTGCGATTCGGCCCCGGCGTGAGGCTGGGGCGTTAAGCTCTTCATGTCCCCCGCCAGCGATAGCCTTGCAGAACGCCCCGGATCGGCCGTGCGCATGACCCGCGTGCGATGGTCGATTGTGGCGGTCCTCTTTCTCGTCACGACGATCAACTATGCCGATCGCGCGACGCTTTCGATCACGTCCTCCTCCATTTCGAAGCAATACGGGGTGGATCCCGTGACGATGGGGTATCTGTTCTCCGCATTTGGCTGGTCGTATGTCCTCGGTCAGCTTCCGGGCGGCTGGCTGTTGGACCGGTTCGGGGCCAAACGCATCTACTTATGGAGCCTGTTCCTGTGGTCACTCTTCACCTTCCTCCAAGGTACCGTGGTTTTTTTTACCGTGTCGGCGGCAGCCACGGTGGCGGCGCTGTTTATATTTCGTTTTGGCGTGGGGTTGGCCGAGGCTCCCTCCATGCCGGCAAACAGCCGTATCGTGGCGAATTGGTTTCCGGCCGCCGAGCGCGGCACGGCCGTGGCGCTGTTCAATTCTTCCCAGTATTTCGCGACGGCTTTGTTCATCCCGGTGATGAGCGGGATCACGCATAAATTGGGATGGAACTACACCTTCCTCTTCATGGGGGTCCTCGGGATCTTATTCGTGCCGGTGATGGTCCGGATGATTAACACGCCGGGTCAGAACACCCGGATCAACCAAGCCGAGCGCGATTACATCCGAAAGGGTGGGGCATTTGACGAGAGCGCGCTGCCCGCGCCAGGCGTGCCGCTGGCGAAGGAGTCCTCATGGGGTTCCATCAAGAGCCTGCTGACGAATCGAATGATGGTCGGCCTCTTCCTGGGTCAATATTGCATTTCCACGCTCACCTATTTTTTTCTTACCTGGTTCCCGGTTTACCTCGTGAAGGAACGGGGCATGTCGATTATGAAGGTTGGGTTTGTCGCCGTGCTGCCGGCTTTGTGCGGCTGCATCGGTAGCCTGATGGGGGGCACCTTCTCCGATTACCTGCTCCGGCGCGGTTGCAGCCTATCCGTCGCCCGAAAGACTCCAATTGTAGCGGGAATGCTGCTGTCGACGAGCATGGTCGTATGCAATTTCGTCCGCACGGATTTTGTTATCGTGGCCATCATGGCGCTGGCGTTCCTGGGTAAAGGCATTGGCGCGCTCGGTTGGACCGTCGTGGTCGACACGGCGCCCAAGCAGATCATGGGTCTGACCGCAGGACTGTTTAACTTCTTCGGCAATACCGCAGCCATCACCACCCCGATCGTGATTGGCTATATCGTGGCCAGCACCGGCTCGTTCAACGGCGCCCTGGTCTTCGTCAGCGCCAACGCGCTCCTGGCGATCATCAGCTTCCTGATCATTGTCCCGAAAATCCAGCGCATGGAGCTCCATCCGGCTCCCGCGGTCGCGTAAAACGCCCATTCCTCTCGACCTCGCAACCATGAGTTCTCTCATCATCAGTTTCATCGGCACCGGCGTCATGGGCCGCAGCATGGCTGGTCATTTGCTAAAGGCGGGCCACCGCTTGCAGGTCTACAATCGGACACGGGCGAAGGCGGCCGATTTGGTCGCGGCGGGGGCCATCTGGCATGACTCGGCGGGCAGCGCTGCCGCCCAGGCAGACGTGGTCATTACGATGCTCGGTTTCCCGACCGACGTGGAGGTCACCTATTTGGGCGCAGATGGAATCATCGGCCGCGCCAAGCGCGGCGCTCTCCTTATCGACATGACGACCTCGAGTCCGCTGCTGGCTCGACGGGTGGCCGTGGCAGCAGCGGAGCGCGGACTGGAGGCACTCGATGCGCCCGTATCCGGGGGCGACATCGGAGCAAAGGAGGCGCGCCTCGTGATCATGGTTGGTGGTGAACAGATCGCTTTTGACCGCGCTAAACCGATCTTTGACCTGATGGGCAAGAACGTCGCGCTGCTGGGGCCGGCGGGTGCCGGGCAACATTGCAAGATGGCCAATCAGATTGCCGTCGCCGTCGGCATGGTCGCGTGGTGCGAGGCACTCGCTTACGCCAAACGCGCCGGGTTGGACCCGGCGGGTGTGCTCGCGAGCATCAGCGGCGGCGCGGCCGGCAGTTGGGCCATGACGACCCTCGCACCGCGGGCGCTCGCCGGAAATTACGCACCGGGATTTTATGTGAAGCATATCCTGAAGGACATCCGCATTGCCCTAGAGAGTGCAGCGGAACTCAAACTCGCCCTTCCCGGGTTGGCCTGCGCTAAGAAACTCTACGACCAGGTTGCCGCTCGGGGGTGGGAGGATTGCGGCACCCAGGCGCTCTACCGGCTCTATCTCTCGCTCTAATCCCATGAAGCTCTCTGGTAAATTTCGGTCGCGCGTCCTCGCGCAGGAATGGTTGATCGGCACCTGGCTCAATCTGGGTTCGCCCGTCACGGCGGAACTTGCCGGACTCGTCGGCTTTGACTGGGTGCTCCTCGATCACGAACACGGGCCTGGCGGGGAAGACACGATGTTGCACCAACTGCAGGCTGTCGCGGCCACTCCCGCGGTCGCAATTGTACGGATTGCTGCGAACGAGCCAGCGCGATTCAAGCGGGCATTGGACATGGGTGCGCAGGGGGTCATGGTCCCGTTCGTCAGCTCGGTGGCCGAAGCGCAAGCAACAGTCGCCGCCATGCGTTATCCGCCCCGCGGTTTCCGCGGGGTGGCGAAGAATCACCGCGCTTCGGGCTTCGGGGCGGATTTCGAGGAGTACTATTTGTATGCGCACGAGTGGCTCTTGACGCTCGCGCAAATCGAGACGGCCGAGGCGATCACGAACATCGACGGCATCGCAGCCGTCGATGGCATTGACGTGCTTTTCGTCGGCCCGACCGACCTGACTTACAATATTGGAATCCGCGACCAATTCGACCACCCGGAGTTTCTGGGCGCAATTCAACGGGTCGTGGCGGCGGCGAGAAAACACGGCAAGGCTGCCGGTATCCTCGTCCAAAATCCGGCGCTCGTCGCGAAATGTCACGAGTGGGGATTCACCTTTGTGGCCCTGGGTTCGGACAGCGGCGCGGTTCGCGCCGGACTGCAACAGAGCGCGGCCGCCTTGCGCGGCAAGTAACCCACCCAATTTCAATCCCTCCGTCATGCGAATCACCGAAATGCACATCACGCCGATTGCGCTGGGCGACCCGCCTTTGCTCAACGCTGCCGGGCTGCATGCGCCCTATTGTCTGCGCACGGTCGTCGAGCTCGTGGCGGACAATGGATTCCGCGGACTTGCGGAGGTGCCGGGTAGTGTGGGGGTGGACGCGGCCCTCGCCGACGCCCGCACGGCCGTAATCGGGGCGAACCCCCTGAATTGGCACGCGTTGGGGGCAAAATTGGGCGAGCGCTGTTCGCCCGAATCGTCGCTGGCTCGCGGTGATCGTCCATGGGACGGCCGGACGCGAATCCAAGTGTTCAGCGCACTGGACGTCGCTTGCCTGGATTTGCAGGGCCGGGCGTGCGGACAGTCGGTGGCGACCCTGCTTGGGGGCGTTGTGCGGGACCGGGTGCCATTCTCGGCCTATTTGTTCTACAAATACGAGGGTGCGGGCGGGGAGCTGGGTTTCGGTTCCGATCCCAAGGCCGCGGGCTGGGCGGCAGCGCGTCAAAAGGCCGCGCTGAATCCGGACGGGATTGTGGAGCAAGCCCGCTCGATGATCGCGGAGTTTGGGTTTCAGTCGATCAAGCTGAAGGGGGGTTGTTTCGCGCCGGATCAGGAGGTCGCCGCCGTCAAGGCGTTGCACAAGGCGTTCCCGGGTTTCCCGCTCCGCTACGACCCCAATGCGGTTTGGACGGTGGAGACGTCGATTAAGTGGGGTCGGGAGATGGAAGGGGTCCTGGAATATCTGGAGGATCCCTGCCGCACCCAAGAGGGCATGGCCACGGTGCGGAAGGCGTTGAAGACACCGCTCGCGACGAACATGTGCACGACGTCATTCGCCGAGCTGCCGGGCAGCGTGCGGACCGGGTCGGAGGACATCATTCTCACCGACCACCATTACTGGGGCGGGCTGCGCGCTTCGATGGAGCTGGCGAGCCATTGCCGGACTTTCGGGCAAGGCGTGTCGATGCACTCGAACAACCACGCTGGCATTTCACTCGCGGCCATGACGCATCTTGGGGCCGCGATGCCGAATCTCACGTACGCGTTGGACACCCACTATCCGTGGCAGTGGGAGGAGATCATCGTCGGCGGACGCATGAAGTTCGACGACGGTTGCGTGACGCTCCCGAAGGGCCCCGGCCTCGGCATTGAGCTTGATCGCGCAGCGTTGAAGCGTGCGCACGAGTCCTACCTCCGTTGCGGCCTAAATGAGCGCGACGACGAGCCCGAGATGCAAAAGAAAGTTCCCGGCTGGAAGTTCCAGCAAACCCGCTGGTAGGCGTCGCAGGATTCGTCTCCTCATAGCTCGAGAGCGAAAACCGTCCATACCACAACTACGCCTCATCTTTGTTCACCTTTGGCTCGCTACATTGCGGCTACATGAAAAACACCCTCTTTATGCGCGGGGGATTTGTTGTCATTGCCTTTACGATCACCGCGCTCGCGGCCCAGGCTAGTCCCTCCGTGGAGGAACGCCTGGCCGCGCTCGAGGTCGCGTTTGACGCGATGGCCAGGGAAAACGCCGAGTTAAGAAAGCAGCTGGGCTGGATAGGCAAGAATGCGGGGATAGTTCCCACGCCGGGTGGCAAGGAAACGAAATTGAGCGTCGGCGGTTTCCTTCAAGGCCAGGCGGAGTTTGGACACGCTTCTGATCCCCGGTGGAATGGAATCAGGGATCGCTTATTCTTCCGGCGCGCGCGGATCTACGTGGCGGGCTCCTTTGCGGAAGACTTTGATTTCAAGGCCGAGCTCGATCTCCAAGGGAACACCCTCGGCTCCGGCACCGGTCAGCTTGCGCGCGCCAACGAAATTTACATCAACTGGCACAAGTATTCGTTCGCGAATCTGCGTTTTGGACAGCTTAAGCCGGCATTTGGCGTGGAAGCCTTGGCCAGCGATACAAAACTTTTGACAATCGAACGGTCGCTTTCGAGCGACCGCCTCGCGGACGGTCGCAATCTAGCGTTTAGCGTGGCCGGCGATCTATTCGAAAAGAAAGTCGGCTATCTCGCCGTCGTCGCCAATGGTAATGGCGCAAACGTTAGCGCAAACGACAACAGTAAGTTTCAGCAGTCCGCGCGCATCGCGTTCACGCCGTTCGCCACGGCCACCGACAAGCTTGTGGTCGGCGTCGATGGCCTTTGGGCCGAGGATGCCGGCGTTTCCAAGAATGACTTCGGTTTCACGGGAAATCTCTTTACCGGCAAGCGCGAGATGACTGGGCTCGATGCGCAGTGGACGCATGGGCGGTTTGACCTAAGCGGCGAACGGCTGAATGGGACGTTCAAGCCGAGGAATGCGATTCCAATTGCCCGGGTGAAGGCAGCCGGCTGGCACATCACCGCGGCCTTCTATATTGTCCCGAACAGGCTGCAGGCCGTTTACCGTCACGAGGAATTCGATCCGAACTCCGAGCTCGGCGGGAACGCAATCAAGACGGACCTCTTCGGCCTCAATTACCTGATAAAAGGGGACGACATTAAACTCGGCGTAAATTACCTCAACGGCTCGATCCCCGGCTCGACCACTGACAACGACCGGCTAGTCACGCGCATCCAGATAATATTCTGAGCTCTCTATGAGATTCGCTGCTGGCCCGCAGGATGTCGGGCTCCTGATCTCGCGAGCGTCGGTCAATCCCGCACGGGCCAAGGTGTTCATGGCTAAATGATGCCCGCCGTGCCGCGGATGTGGTGGAACTAGCCGCGATGCTGGCGAAGCTCGCGGCCTGCTGTTTTCACATCGATAGCCTCCGACAGGATGCGGTTCCGCGTCGCCGATCGGGACTCTCCCCTGCGTCGGTTGCACCTTATGCTGGAGTTATGGACGTGGACCGCGTAACCTTCCTCGCAACCCTGCTCACCGGCTGGCGGCCGGATGGTCCTCCACGCCCTGAACCTGTTTCCCCATGAGATCGAAATCGGAACTTGCTGCTCTGCGCGAACGGTATGGCGAGGATGGCTTTGTCATCGTCCGCGGACTTTATCCGGCGGAAGTATTGCGCGGGTTGCAGGCGCAGTTGGACCGGTATGTCCGCGACGTCGTGCCGGCCCTGCCAAAGGACCAGGCCTTTTTCGACGACTACTCCAAGCCGGACACCCTGCGGAAGATGCAGTCGCTGCACAAACACGACCCGTGGTTCGACGCGTTCCTGCGCACGGGGCGGCACCTGGCGCTGCTCGAACATTTGCTGGGGGAGAAAGTCAGGCCACAGGCCATCGAGTGGTTCGACAAACTGCCCTATGACACGCAGGCCACGCCGGCGCACCAGGATGGATTTTACTGGTGTCAGAAACCGAACGTCGCGTGCGGTCTCTGGATCGCGCTCGACCCCGTGGACCGCGAGAACGGCTGCCTCTGGTACGCGCGCGGCTCGCACCGCCTCGGGATTCTGCCGCACTCGGGCAGTGGCGTGCTGGGCTTCAGCCAAGGCCTGCAGAATTTTGATCCGAAGGCGGTCGACGGCGTGCCGATCGAACTCGCGCCGGGTGATGCGGTCGTGCACTCGTCCGCCACCATTCACTGGACGGGCGTCAACCGCACGGCTCGCCACCGCCGGGCCGTGGCCGCGTTTTGCTTCGGCGCCTCGACGGTCCGCGACGAGGAGGCCTTCGCCCGTTACCAGGCGAGCTTCAAATCACAGATGGCCCAGCGGGGCATTCCGGTGACAGGCTAGAGCATATCAAATAAAACTGTAGCCACAGGCGGCAAACCAACCGAGGGCATCTTGGGCGGTGACGGCGCG